>Ga0194055_10001649_pt1 | contig 18143 bp, 12 predicted proteins | sample SepL449m_MetaG_FD_155482 | JGI IMG/M metagenome (GOLD analysis project Ga0194055, IMG submission 155482) | Anoxic zone freshwater microbial communities from boreal shield lake in IISD Experimental Lakes Area, Ontario, Canada - Sep2016-L442-9m | ecosystem: Environmental > Aquatic > Freshwater >...
AGGAGAGGGTCGAACCGGAAGAGGATAACTTCTTTCCAAAAAAAGAAATATTCTCTATACTCGAAACCAAGGATGGTTTCGGAAGTTCCTCTTCCGATTAGATCCTCTGTCAAGAGGTCAAACAATTACCCCGGTTCACGCCGGGGTTTTTGTTTAACTGCTGGCTTAGACAGCCATGCGTCTGCTAGCAGAAGTATTCTTTATCAAATTCAATTCCTCTGCAGAAACTGAATACAGGCTGCATCTGTGGGTTGAACTACGAGCTAAACCCGGCTGCTATCTAATTCGAGAAGGAAATCTCTTAGCTTGTAGTCCAGAAGCTCTAGTAAACCAATCCTGCAACTAAAACAAGGGGCTTTGCTTACCAAATAACACCGTAGAGATTTGCATCCAAAATGTTTGATCCATCAATGATTGCTCCAGTTAGAGTTACTCCGCTAAGGCCCGCATTTGTGAAGTTGGTGTTGCTGAGGTTTGCTCCTGTGAAGTTCGAGAATGGGATGTATGCATTTGCGAAGTTTGCTCCCGTGAAGTTTGCTCCTGTGAAGTTTGTTTCGGTGAGTGTTGCACCAGAAAGATTCGCTCCAGTAAAGTTAGCGTCGTTCATGTTGTTCTGGTAGAAAACTGCACCTGACAAATCCGCTCCAGCAAGGTTCGCCCCTAAAGCATTTGACCACTGAATGCGGGCTCCTTGAAGGTTCGCATTTGCAAGGTTCGCACCCGTGAGGTTAGCTCCATAAAGCGTTACACCAGCAAGGTTTAACCCTCCGAGGTCTGCCCCTCCGAGGTCTGCCCCTTCTAGGTACGCGCCTGGGCCCATTATGCAGCCATTTATAAGTCGCCATTCGCTTGGAAGGTTTGCTGGATTACCAGTAACTGAACCGGATCGCAATGAGCTGAAAACCGCATTTTCGAAGTTCGCGCCTTCAAGGTAAGCACCCACTAGGTTGGCTTCTGCGAGGGAAGCTCCTGCAAGGTTAGCCCCCGCGAGGTTCGCTGCTGAGAGGTTTGTCCTAAAAAGGTTGGCCATAGATAGGTTTGCACCTGCGAGGTTCGAACGTACGAGGTATGTGTTATCAAGCGTGGCCATGGAGAGGTCCGCACCATCTAGGTTGGATTCGTAGAGGAAGGCACCAGATAGGTTTGCTCCTGCAAGGTTGGTCCCAACTAGGTTTGCAGAGTTTATGTCTGCTCCAGAGAGGTTTGATCCTCTGAGGTCTGCTCCCGAGAGGGTCGCTAGGTACAAAGTTGCTCCAGAGAGGTTCGCATCCATAATGTATGCCCCAGCTAGGTTCGCTGTTCTCATGTCTGCATTAGAGAGATTCGCATGCACCAGGTTCGATCCACTCAGGTTTGCCCCATAGAGAATAGCGTTATGAAGGTTAGCGTCGTAGAGGCTAGTCCACCTGACGTTAGCGCCAGTGAAGTTAGCGCCGGTAAGGTTTGACCAGGCTAGAACTGCACCTTGCATGTTTGCTTCTGTGAAGTTTGCGTAACTCATGTTGGCATCAGCAAAATTTGTAGAGGTTGTTCTTGCTCCTGTGAGGTTTGCTCCAACAAGGCGTGCACTTTGCAGGTAAGCACTTTCAAGGTTCGCGCCTGTGAGGTTCGCACCTTCTAGGTTTAAGGCCCAGGCACTGGCATATGAAAGGTTAGCTCCAGCCAGGTTAGCCCCGGCTAGGTTCGATCCACTGAGATCTGCATACCCACTTAGGTTGGCACCTTCGAGGTTAGCCCCAGAAAGATTCAACCACGCAAGGTTAGCTCCAAAGAGGTTCGCGCCACTTCCGATGAGGTAACCGTTAGCTAGTAGCCAGCCATCTGGGAGAGCTGAGGGGATACCGGTAATACCGCCTGAACTAACTCCATAGAGGGTTACTCCCGGGAGTCCTGCATTCGTGAAGTTGGTGCCGCTGAGGTTCGCTCCTGTGAAGTTCGAGAATGGGATGTATGCATTTGCGAAGTTTGCTCCCGTGAAGTTTGCTCCTGTGAAGTTTGTTTCGGTGAGTGTTGCCCCAGAAAGTTTCGCTCCAGTAAAGTCAGCGTCGTTCATGTTGTTCTGGTAGAAAACCGCATTTGCCAGGTTCGCTCCTGTGAAGTTCGCCCCTAGAGCATTTGCCCACTGAATGTGTGCACTCTCAAGATTCGCATTTGTGAAGTTCACACCATTCAGGTTTGCGCCATTAAGCGTTACACCAGCAAGGTTCAACCCACTGAGATTTGCTCCAATGAAGTCAACACCTGAGAGGTTCGCACCAGATAGGTCAACACCTGCCAGGTTCGCTCCAAATAATCGCGCTCCAATTAAGTTCGCATTGCTTAGGTTGGCGTTTACAAGAATTGCAAAGGGCAAGCTGGCATTCTGCATGTTTGCACCAGCCAGATTTGCGTTGGTGAGGTTTGCCTCTTGCAGGGCTGCCCACCAAAGGTTTGCGTTTTCTAGGTTTGCCCCGACGAGATTCGCTTGATAGAAACTTGAGCCATGGAGTATCGCACCTGAAAGGTTAGCGCCGCCAAGGCTTGCAAAGTTTAGATTTGCATCCGCTAAGTTTGCCCCAGCCAGATTAGCCCCTGCACCGATTAGGTAGCCGTTGATAATTTGCCAACCCATTGGGAGAGATATTGGATCTCCGTAAATACCACCCGAAGCGATCTCTGTCAGGTTCACACCTTCTAAGTTCGTGCCTGTAAAGTTAGCGCTTGCTACGTTCGCTCCGAACAAGTCGGAATTGGTAAGGTTCGAGTTCGACAAGTTTGCGTCGGTCAATTGGGCAGCTACAAGTATTGAGTAAGAAATATCTGCCCCCTCAAGATTCGCCCCATTGAAGTTGACATTAGTCAAATTGGAATAGGCCAAATTAGCGCCAGCTAGATTCGCACCTGAAAGGCTTGTTCCTGATAGGTCTGCACCCATTAGGTCAACACCAGCAAGGTTCGCACCCGACAAATCTTGACCGAAGATATGTGCTCCGTGACCTACCAAGCAACCGCTTATCAGCTGCCAATTAGCAGGTAATAGCACAGGGATACCTTGAATATAACCGGACTGAACTCCTTCTAGAGCAGCGCCTTCAAGATTCGTACCGTCCAAGTTAGCTCCCTCTAGGTTGGCCCATGAGAGAAGCGCGCCTGAGAGGTTAGCATTGGTGAAGTTCACGTTAGATAGTCGAGCGCCTATGAGTTCGAGACCAGATAGGTCCGCACCAGTTAGGTTTGCACTTGGGCCCACCAAATAACCTCTTCGCACGCTCCAGAAACTTGGCAATCTACTAGGCGTGCCAATCAGGTCACCTGAGGAAACGACCGCCATATTCGCATTTGAGAAGTTTGTCCCAGTAATTCTGGCTCCAGTAAGTTTTACTCCACCCAGAATTGCGCCTGTGAAGTTTGTGCTTGTCAGATTGGCACCCGTTAAAGTTGCGCCCTTCATAACTGCGCCTGACAAGTTTGCATTCGTTAGGTTCGCGTCAGTGAAATTGGTAGCACCTAGGTTCTTTTTCACCAAGCTCGCTCCAGTTAGGTTTGCGCCAGTTAGATCTGCCCCAGGTCCTACTAAATAGCCGTTGAACACTGCCCAAAGGGAAGATAAACCTACTGGGGTTCCTCGGGTTGCACCGGATTTCAATCTTGTCAATGTAGTGCCCGTGAACGATGCGTTTGTAATGTATGCACCAGTTATAGTTGCCCCAGTTAAGTTCGAGTAACTCAGCGATGTATCTGTTAGGTTCGCATTTGATAGGTTCGCATTTGTTAGGTTTGCACCTGCCAGTCTCGACCTTTGGAGGTTTGCCCAGGTTAGATCTGCCCCACGGAAGAGCGCATTAACCAAGTACGCATCGGTGAAGTTTGCTCTTGTGAGATTAGCGTTGGAGAAATCAGAACCTATAAGTACGAGCCCACTGAAGTCTGCTCCAGTGAGGTTTGCGCCTTTGAAACTTACTCCTGCTAGGTTATAGGCCGTGAAATCCATTCCGGAGAGATCTGCATCTTCCAGGCTCGCTCCTGGACCAATCAGATACCCATTGGTAAAGAACCAATTATCAGGAAGTCCCCACGGGCCTGGCGATGTAATTCCGCCTGACCTAACCCACAATAGGTTCGCATTAGTAAAGGTTGTCGCATAAATGTTTGCACCATAAAGATTCGCACCAGTTAGATCTGCACCGGTGAAATCTGCAACGAACAGATCTGCCCAAGACAGGTCCACTCCAGCAAGGTTGAGCCCAGCCAGGCTCGTACCTCTGAACGAAGCACCAGATAGGTTTGCTCCAGGACCTACCAAGTAATCGTTTAAGACAATCCAGTTAGCTGGCAGTGCTGCTGGCATTCCCTGAATTCCAAATGCTCGCATGTTTGCCAGGTCAGCCTCGGCCAGGTTAGCGTCAGACAGGCGCGCACCAGACAAGTCTGCCCCATTCAAGTTAGCGCCATACAGGTTCGCGCGACGTAGATTCACATTTTGCAGATCTCTAGAAGAGAGATCCATGAATCGAAGATCTGCTCCTGAAAGATTAGAACCTCGTCCAATTAGATAACCGTTGGTTAGTGTCCAGCCGGATGGCAGAGCCGCAGGTATTCCGACAATTCCGCCAGAGCTAACTCCCGTCATAGTTGCATCAGTTAGGTCCGCGCCTGAGAGGTTAGCTCCATAGAGATTAACTTCAGAAAGGTTTGCACCGTTCAAGTTCAATCCCTCAAGGTTTACTCCCGGACCAACCAGATATCCGGCGGCTAGAGTCCAGCCAGCGGGGATGCCCCTCGGCCCAAAGGAGGTAATGCCACCAGATGTAATTCCAGTAAAGTTTGCGTTACTGAAGTCCGTACCGTAGATGTTTGCACCATACATGTTCGCCCGAGTAAGGTTTGCGCCGCTGAAATCTGCAACGTAAAGATCTGCATAAGACAGATCTACTCCAGTTAGGTTAAGGCCGACTAAGTTGGCACCTCTGAATGAGGCACCAGAGAGGTTCGCTCCTGGGCCTACCAAATAATTGTTTAGTAACAGCCAACCAGCTGGCAGTGCCGCCGGCATGCCTTGAATTCCTCCAGAGCGAACGCTAGATAGTGTTGCGCTGGCTAAATTAGCTCCAGTTAGATTCGCACCTGAAAGATTTGTTCCAGAGAGGTTAACCCCTGAAAGATTAACTCCCGTCAAGTCGGTACCAGCGAGATTTGTTGACAACAAGCTTGAACCTATTAAGTTAGCTCCAACTAGTTTCGCGTTTGTTAGGTTAGCGCCTGAGAGGTTTGCGCCAGCTAGGTTTGCTCCAGTGAGATCTCTTCCGCTGAGATCTGTATTTGCTAGGTTTGCTCCTGCAAGGTTCACTCCAGGATATAGAAGGTAATCATTAACTATCCAACTACCTGGTATTACCGGGATCGAGCTGGTTGATTTGTTGCTTGTGCCAGCTGAGTTAGTTGCAGTTACGGTAAAGCTGTATTTCAAGTAATTGGTTAGACCTGTGACAAGACAGGATGTTGAAGTTGTTGAGCAGGTAAGCCCACCAGGGTTTGAAGTGACTGTGTAAGTGATTACATCTGAACCACCATTTGAAACTGAGGCAACCCAGCTAACAATCGCTTGGTTGTTGCCAGATATGGCTTGAACGTTTGTTGGTGGCAGCGCTGCAGCTACGTTAGTTATCGCAGTGTCCGCTCTGCCAACAGGAGAGCTTCCAATTGCATTGATAGCAACCACATTAAAGGTGTATCTAGCGCTCTTATTCAATGCAGTGAAGCTGCATGAAGTTGTTGCTGTGGTGCAGTTGTATCCTGAAGGGCTAGAAGTCACGCGGTAGCGAAGAATTGCCGAACCACCATTTGATTGAGGTTCATTCCATGTGACTGTCACAGTGTTGCCCTGAGTTGAACTGGACACTCCTGTTGGGGCTGAAGGTATTCCAAGTGGTGATACTGAGCCAGAGTAGGCAAGTGGGCTTGCCCCTGCTTTATTGTTAGCGGTAACGAAGAACATGTAGCTCTGGCCAGGTGTTAACCCTTTAACAGTGCATGTAGGGAGAAGGTTAGATTTACAGGTCTTATTCTCTGGGCTAGAAGTGACAACGAAACCTTTGATTGCAGAACCACCGTTAGAGATCGGATTAACCCAAGAGACCTTCACCGACTTTATGCCAGGAAGGGTGGTAACTGATCGTGGGGCAGAAGCAACAGTTAAAGGTGTCACTAGCTTTGAAACGGCAGAGGGAGTTGAAGAACCAGCTGAGTTAGCTGCAGTAACGATGAACCGGTATGCAGAACCGTTAGTTAGCCCTGTAATGGTGCAAGAGGTGGCTCCTGATGTTGAACAACTAAAAGAACCATCTTCAGTGCTAGCGACATACCTATTTACAGCGCTAGAGCCTGAAAAGCCAGGAGCAAACCAAGAAACTGTAGCTGAGGCATTACCTGCACTAGCCACGACACCTTTAACACGGCTTGGGGAGACTGCGGAAGCGGCACTTGCTACCTGAGTGGTCCCAACCACAAGGATCCCTGTGATCAGAAGCATGCTGGATAAGCCAGCAATCATTCTCTTCAGTTTTGATAGGGAATCAACATTTTTACTCTGGACCATGTCAGTCACACGCCTCTGCTCGTATTTAACCTAAACAGTCGACAAGAGCTCAGTCTTACAGTTGCTTGTGGTCTGGAAAGGCAAGGATTCAGCCCTCAAGTTCAGAACTATAAATAAAATATACCAAAGGGCAACAAAGACACTAGGGCATGTTTCCCCCGTGGCTGAATCGTGATAAATGAATAATGAGCCAGGGCAACTACTGATTCTGATTTGAAAGAAGCCAGTAAAAGCGCCTTACTTTTCGAATGTTGGCGATAGCCGTTGGCAGAAGTTAGAGTGATAGTGAAAGTGCTATTTATTCCATGAACAAAGAGGTTCGGGGAAATGTTTAAGACCAATATGTCTGTAATTGACTGGGTACAAGAAGTAGCTCTATTGACCAAACCAGATCAGGTTATCTGGTGCGATGGGTCTAGCGATGAAATGGACGCACTGCTAAAACAGCTAGTCGCTGCGGGGACACTAATCAGACTCAATCACGCGCTCAGGCCCAATAGCTACTTGGCCAGAACTAACCCATCTGATGTTGCCAGAGTCGAATCTCGAACTTTTATATGTAGTGCATCTGAAGAGGATGCGGGACCGACTAATAACTGGTTCCAACCAGATCAGATGAAACTAAAACTAAAAGGCTTGTTCGAGGGTTCTATGCGTGGTCGGACCATGTATGTGGTTCCTTTCTCTATGGGACCAGTGGATTCACCGCTTGCAAGATACGGTGTCGAAATCACTGATTCTCCTTATGTAGTGGTGAGCATGCATCGTATGACCAGGGTAAGCAACGATGTTTTAGTGAAAATAACTGCTGGAGCAAACTGGGTGCCAGCTCTGCACTCAGTGGGTCAACCTTTAGTTACTGATTCAGGTCAGGCACTTGAAGATTCAAGTTGGCCTTGCAACGACGAGAAATACATTGCCCACTTTCCTGACACTAGTGAGATTTGGTCCTACGGATCTGGCTATGGCGGTAACGCCCTACTAGGAAAAAAGTGTATGTCGCTGAGAATTGGTTCGGTGCTGGCTAAAAATGAAGGCTGGCTTGCAGAGCACATGCTGTTGATCGCCCTTACTTCACCAGTAGGTAAGAAGTATCACATTCTTGCTGCTTTCCCTTCTGCTTGCGGCAAGACCAACATGGCAATGATGAACCCGACACTACCTGGTTGGCAAGTTGAAACCCTAGGCGATGACATTGCTTGGATAGCTCCAGATAGAACAGGAAAGTTACGAGCTATAAATCCTGAGGCAGGCTTTTTTGGGGTAGCACCTGGCACCAGCATGCAGACCAATGCTCATGCCATGGAAACTATTTCTTCGAACACGATATTCACCAACGTTGCCCTGACTGATGATGGGGATGTTTGGTGGGAGGGCATGACTAAGGAAAAGCCTAAACATCTCATCAATTGGCTAGGTAATGACTGGAGCCCACGTTCAGAAGAAACTGCCGCTCACCCAAATGCAAGATTCACAGTGGCAGCTAATGAATGCCCCGTCATCTCAGCTGATTGGGATAACCCACAAGGTGTCTTAGTTGATGCAATAGTCTTCGGTGGTCGAAGAACCACGAATGTTCCTTTGGTTATGCAGTCTAGAAGCTGGGCCCATGGTGTTCTGTATGGGGCGATGCTATCTTCGGAACAAACTGCTGCAGCTGAAGGTACAGTTGGTTCTTTGCGTAGGGATCCTTTTGCGATGTTACCGTTCTGTGGATACAACATGGCTGACTACTGGCAGCATTGGCTCGATGTTGGAGCTAACCTCGAAGCCACTGCACTACCTAAGATCTTCCAGGTTAACTGGTTCAGAAAGAACAGTTCTGGCGGCTTCCTTTGGCCTGGTTACTGCGAAAACATACGAGTTCTGGAGTGGATAGTAAATCGTCTTGAAGATGAAGTTCAGTCCCAAGATTCACCCGTTGGTGGATTACCTCTATTAGGTGATATCCGCACCGAGGGACTTGAAATAACTGAGGCCTCACTAGAAGAATTACTGCAAGTTGAACCAACGCGATGGCTCAATGAAGTTGCTCTGACAGAGGAATACTTTGAAACATTCGGATCAAAACTTCCAGCCCAACTATCTCTCGAGCTAGCTGAAGTAAAGCATCGGTTGCAAATATAGTTAGAGCTCTTTGAGGTGAGCCCTGACCCTTTCAGGCCAGAGCTCACTGGTTCTACCTAGTTAGGAAAGTTTCGATAATCGCAATGACTATTTTCACTACCTTCAGAACCAGAGCAACAATCTGACGTAAAGTCATTATGTTTCTCCTCTCGTAAGGCATGGACCAAGGAGAGGGTCGAACCGGAAGAGGATAACTTCTTTCCAAAAAAAGAAATATTCTCTATACTCGAAACCAAGGATGGTTTCGGAAGTTCCTCTTCCGATTAGATCCTCTGTCAAGAGGTCAAACAATTTCCCCGGTGCCAGCCGGGGTTTTTGTTTAACTGCTGGCTTAGACAGCCATGCGTCTATCAAGCAATTGAATTATTTATGAAAACAAATTCGAATGCTGAACTTATGAACAGGTGAGCTTGCTGGAATTAGGCAGATCTAAATTGAATCTTTTTGGCAGCCATGATTACTTTGATTCGAGATATAGAGGATTTAGCCATTCCTGGAAGTGCGCTTAACTCTTCGCTAGAGATCTTCCTCAAGTCTGAGACTTTGTATAGTTTGGCATCTACTAATGCTCTTCTTGCGGGGGCACTGAGCCCTATCCTGAACCACTCTGCTTCAAGCTTTGCCTGATCTTTTTGCTCTTGACTTGCCATATGTCGAGTGTATTGCCAAAGTTGGAGGATACTAGAGGTATGGAATCTTTAGCGTATCTAGTTGTTGGTTTGTTGCTTGCTCAGTTAGCCCTTGGCGTTCTGACTTTAGTTTTTGCTTTGCTTTATAGGTTGAAGGCAAAGTTTGCAATCACTTCACAGGTGATGATTGGCCTTTTAGCCCTTGAAACAATATGGGGCTTCACTATAAATAATGCTTTCGGAATACCAGCCCTTATCTTCACAGCAACTGCCGCCTTGATTAGGTATTTACCTAAGAGGTAATTAGCTGGTAAAAGTATTTTGCGAGTGCACTAGATTCGCGTAAGCCCCGTTAGCTGCGAGCAACTCTGTGTGTGTTCCTCTTTCAACTATCACTCCATGGGAGAGCACTAAAACAAGATCTGCGTTGACAACTGTTGAAAGACGGTGAGCGATAGCAATCGTTGTTCTATTTGCTGTTGCTGCATCTAATGTTGCTTGAACAATACGCTCGCTATTGGTATCCATAGCGCTGGTTGCTTCATCAAGGATTACTACCGGTGGATCTTTTAGTAATACACGAGCAATAGCAATACGCTGCTTCTCACCACCTGATAGACGGTAGCCTCTTTCACCAACCATGGTCTCGTATCCCTTAGGGAAGCTCATGATCACATCGTGGATGTTGGCTGCCTTTGCAGCTACCTCAATTTCTTCTTGGGTTGCATCTGGTTTAGCGTAAGCAAGGTTTTCACGAATGGTGTCATAGAACAAATACGTTTCTTGATTCACTATTCCTATTTGATCAATAAGTTCTTCTTGGTTAAGCTCACGAACATCAACACCACCGAATTTGACTGTTCCTTGAGTTACATCATAGAAACGTGGAATTAGATAACTAATAGTTGTTTTACCTGAACCGGATGCGCCAACCAATGCAACGTATTTACCTGGTTCAACTTTGAATGAGATGTTCTTTAGAGTTGGTTCGGTATCCTCACCTGTTTCAGGGTAGGCAAAACTTACGCTATCGAATTCGATGGCACCTAGTTTGTCTTTTTCAACATGTTTAGGAGTCTCTGGGTTCTTGATGCTTGCCCGTAGATCAAAGTATTCAAAGATTCTTGCAAACAGTGATTGTGAGGTTTGCAAATCAAGGCTTACTTGCAAAAGGTTCAGCATTGGGAATAAAAGTCGCTGTTGAGCTGTTGTGAAAGCAACGATTGTTCCAATGCTGATTGGATCAGCTTGAAGAATCAATACACCAGCACAGAGGTAAATAACAGCTGGGATTGATGACATGAATACTTGCACCACTGCAAAGAAGGTTTGCCCACTCATGGTCTGTCTTACCTGCAAACCTATTTGGTTCTTATTTTCATTTTCATAGCGCTGCACTTCGCTGGCCTGTCTACCAAAGCTCTTGGCTAATAAGATGCCACTTACCCCTAAAGATTCTTGAGTAATAGAAGACATCTCGGAAAGAGATTCCTGAGTCTTACTAGCAATCTTTGCTCTAACCTGACCTACTTTTCGTTGCAAGAGAACCATCAGAGGAAGCATGATCAGTGCAACAATGGTCAACTGCCAGCTCAGTAGGAGCATGGCGACCATAGAAGCTAGCACTGTTACAGAGCTACCAAGCAGGCTACTTATCGTGTTACTGAGAACACCTGCGACTCCACCAACATCATTTTGTAACCTGGATTGAATTGCTCCAGTTTTAGTCTTAGTGAAGAAGGCCAGTTCCATGGACTGCAAGTGCGCAAACATTCGAACTCGAAGCGAGCCCATCACCTTGTTACCAACAGTTGAAGTTAGGTAGGTCTGTAGGACTCCCAGGGAGGCTGCTAGAAGCCAGATTCCAATCATGCTAAAGACGAAGGTAGTTAGCACAGCTAAATCAGGTTGACCTGATTTAGGGAATAGGCCTTCATTGAAGGCACCTTGAATCAACAGGGGAGGAAGAACAGATAGGCCTGCGCCGATAAGCACCAAGGTCACTGTTGCCATCAACGTGGTACGGTATGGCTTGAACAGCTCAAAGATGCGACCAGTAAGGTTCTCTATCTTTGGAGCTTCAGCGTTACGGGCCTTTATCTTGTCTGGATCTGTTGAAAAACGACCCATTGGACCGCCACCATGCATGCTCATGGAGCCAAGTCTATTGCCAGCGAGGTGGAGGAGATTGTGAGACTAGTTACCGAGGATCGGCCTGACCTCAACCTTACGATTACATGCCTTGGAACCAAGCGTTGCTAATTCTTGAGCTTGTTCAACTGAATCAGCTTTGATTAGCCAGAAACCAGCCATGTATTCAGTGGTGTCATTTACCGGTCCCTGAGTAACTAAACCAGCATCTGCTCTGTTATCTATGACGACAGAGCGAGCTGGATCGTCGATACCAACAGCAACAATCCAGTGACCGTTTGCTTGCAGCATGTCATTGAATTCATCAATAGCAACCATTTCATCTGATGTTCCAGAACGTGATTTGCTATCAATAACTTTTAGAAGAAATCTCATAGCCCTATTTTATTAGCGACAAACCTGATTCTTGATGTATGAGTCGTATAGGAAAGTTCCACCTTTACGAACCAGAATTTGACCGTATAGTTTTACATCTCTCTGAAGAATCACATAAGTGTTTGACATCACATGTCCATACATGGTGCTGTCTTGACCAAGGGTGGCGATGCCTGGAATTCTCCAAAACACATTGCAAGCTTGCTTGCCACCTTTGATAACTACCTTGCTTCTAGCGGAGGTTCTTATTGAGTCAACTGTTCTAAAAACAAATCTGGCATTTGGGTTACCTAAGGTATCCAAGGTCAAGGTTCCGGTAATCCAAAACAATCCGGTCTTAGATACATACACACCAGGCTTTAGAGTCTTGCCACCTAGCTGACTGTCGATAAAAGTTGCCTTGAGCACAGATGCCTTCACATAAGCCTTAGTCAGATCTGCTTGAGCTGCTCTAGCTGCATCGTTGTTGAAGTTAGTGCGGCCAACAATGTCTCGGTCATCCCAGTTAGACAGGTCAAAGCTTTCACTAATACCCAAATCATTACCTGCATTAGTGCTGGCGGTATCGGTGTATCCGTTGTTTTCAATTCTTGTTGCAGTTAGCACTGCGTAAGTTTTAGCCAGCCCAAGTTCTGGAACGCTTGGGTTAGATGTTGAGCTGTTAGCCGTTGCTATGGAGGCACCTGAAATCGCAATCAACACAATAACTGCGATGGTTCCTATTTGTCTTCTCATAGCAAAAGACCCTACTCCTCGAACCTGTGAGAGTTCGGGGAGTAGAGTCTCTGTAGTTACTTAAGCCTTAGCGTCGATGGCTACTTTGCTTCTGACATACAGAACAAATAGACCTAAGAAACCAGTTGTTAGCAGAGCACTGTTTAGATACTGCATCTGGTCATCAGCGCTGGTTAGCAAGATAACTCCACCAAGGACAATCAGGTTGAAGTAGATCCTGGTTAGAGCTGCCAGACGCCACAGGGTGATTCGAGTGGTCACTACTTGAATTGCTGTCATAAGGCCGCCAGCAAAAGCAAGGATGTAAAGAATCAACACAGGTGGTTGAGCATTGAATGAAACTAAACCATTCTCGCTAAAACCAGGGCTTGATGGATACACCCAAGTTCTAAGTGCGAACAAGGTAACTAAGAATGCAATGGCAATTGTCATCATTAGCGTTCTGGTGTTCTTCTGCCAGTTGAAAGTAGCGGAAGAAACAAGAGCAATGAAACCTGCAACGAAAGGCAAAACAGATAGAGACATCATGAGCCCTAGTTCAGCAGGATGAGTTGCAACTACCGCTGCGAATCCCAAGAAAGATAAACCAAATAGTGAAAGACCAATACCGAAGTCTTTGAATGGATTTACTTTTAGCGCGTAGAACTTGAAACCTAGGAAAGCAAAGATTCCGCTACCTAGTAAAAAGAAAAGAACAACATTTAGATTTGCATCTGGACTTAACATTTATAATTCCCCTAATCAATTGGTGGCTAAGTACTTTTAGGCTAGCAGTATGCCATTCGGGGACTCTGAAATAGAACTCTGTTGTGGCTTGTGTTTCGAAAATGTTATCCGCTAGTTATAGTTCTTGAATGGCAGCAAAAATCATAGTTCTGGTTGGCGACATCACGACCCGCAGGGTAGATGCGATAGTCAATGCTGCTAATAAAAGGCTCATTTCTGGCGGTGGAGTGTGCGGGGCTATTCACAGAGCGGCTGGTGGTTTGGAGTTGGAATCGGAAGCACAATCAAGATACCCAGAAGGATGCCCCACAGGGCAAGCAGTTGAAACAAGCGCTTACAACCTGAAGGCAAAATACGTAATTCATACGGTTGGTCCGGTTTGGCATGGTGGTGAACATGGTGAAGCAGAGCTACTATCGAACGCCTATAAGAACTCGTTATTGCTTGCAGATCAGCTAGGTTGTGACTCAATATCCTTTCCTAATATCAGTACGGGTATCTATGGTTATCCAATGGAAGAGGCAGCTGTCGTTGCTGCAAGGGCAATAGGAGAGGTTAGCAGCCAGCTTGTGCAGGTGAAGTTGATTGAGATCTGCTGCTTTGATACCTCTGCTAAAAACATTTATAGCGAGGCTTTTTCTAACTGAAGTATTCTTGGACTATGAGCAATCAAAAGATTGTGCTCATCTTTGATGGGGACTGTGGTTTTTGCACCACTACGGCAAATTACATTGCTAAAAGAAGCAAAGTAAAGATAGAGGTAGTCCCCTGGCAGTACCAAGACTTCACGGGATTATCGGTTACCCAAGAGCAGTGCGCTGACCAGGTCTACCTCTTAGTTGATGACAAACCTTTTGGTGGCCATGAAGCCTTCGCTATGATTCTCAAAGTTCAAAATAATCCCGTCTATAGAGTTTTAGGAACAATTATTAAATCTCGAGCCTTGTCATGGATCATGAGGCCCAGCTATCGTTTAGTTGCTAGGTATCGCCACAAACTTCCTGGTGGAACCCCGGCTTGTAAGTTACCTGCTAAATGAACAAAGTTTTGATTGCAGGTGGTTCGGGTTCATTAGGTCTTGCCCTAGCCGAACGGCTTGCTCATTCTGGATATGAAGTCTCCATTCTTACCAGGAGAGTAAAAATAAACACCCCATACACACAGATTCTGTGGGATGGCAAAAGTGTTGGGGTTGAGTCAAAGGAACTTTTCAAGAATTCAATCATCATCAACTTGGCCGGAGAGCTAGTTGACCGAGTGCCAACTAAAAAGAATATTGAATTACTCAAATCCTCTCGCGTGGAACCGACCAGAGCTTTAGTAAGAGCAGCCAAAGAGTACGGTTCTCCAAAACTTTGGTTGCAAATGAGCACTCTGGCCATTTACGGTGATGCTGGGGAAGCGATACTTACTGAGGATTCACCTGAAGCTGATGGACCTGCTCAGATGGCTGGAGTTGCTCGAGCTTGGGAAGCGGAAGTGAATCCAGATGTAGCGGAGCGATTAGTGATCATGAGAACAGCAGTTGTTTTGCAGCCCGGTTCACCAGCATTGAACAGGCTAGTAAGAATCACAAAACTTTTTATGGGTGGTCGTGTCGGTAGTGGCAAGCAGTGGTTCTCATGGATACATCATCAAGACTTTCTCAACGCAATTGATTTCCTAATTGAATCAAAACTTAATGGGGTGGTCCATACAACTAGCCCTGAGCCGGTTAGAAATAGTGAACTCATGTCGCTTCTCAGAAAGAGTTTGAAAAGAGGTTTTGCACCTCCTACCCCAAGACTTGCAATAAAGATTGGTGCGCTGGTGCTATTTAGAACTGATTCTCAATTAGCGCTAACTGGGAGAAGAGCGATTCCAACCAAGCTTGAAAACGCTGGCTTTTCTTTCAAATACCCAACACTTTCAGGCGCTTTCAGAGATTTACTTAAGAGCAGCTAAGGAAGGTAAAGCTTTGCCTGTTCCATCCACCAGGGTGGAGTTAGTCATGCCGCTATCCCAAACAACCTGCTTGTTCTTCATAACGTGGGTCGCTAGGCCTTCCCACCACCAAATACCAACACCATTGTTGTTTGAAAGCTTTTTCATGATGGCCACTAGTTTCTTGGCATAGGAGGCTTGACCGGCAGGCGTTGCCGGGTAAGCGGTAAATACACCCTTGGTAACGTCGATAACATCAGAGCCAAATCGTGTTGTTGTGTATGGGTAAGCAGTTTCCGCAATAACAACAGGTTTATTGAACTCCCAGGCGACCATCTCTAGGGTTTCAGTGAGGTTTGCAATCGATCCATGCCACTGCGGGTAAAAACTGAGCCCAACTATGTCGAAGTCACGGATGCGGTATAAAGATGCTTTCATCAACCACCAGCGCACTCGTGAGGAGTCACCACCACAATCTAAATGCAGAACACTCTTCGCTGTTGGAGCTACCTCTCTTAACCCAGAAGTAGCAGCGTTGAAGAGTTGAGCCAAATTCTTCCACTGCTGATCGCTGCTGGAATTCATCTGACCTAATGGCCACATGAAACCATTGCTGATTTCATTACCTAGTTGCACGTAGGTAATAGGTAAGTTCAATGCTTTGAATCGATTCAAAGTTGCAACAACATAAGTTCTAACTTGGCTTGCTAATAAGTTGATGTCAGTTGTTGACCATCCCGCTGGTGTGATTTGATGACCTGGGTCAGCCCAGGTATCGGAGAAATGAAGATCGATGCAAGTGTCGATACCGGCAGCTTTTGCTCTAGTTGCAAGAGCAATGGCATTATCTAGACGGCCATTGTTATCTGAAGGATTTACAAAAACCCTGATGCGGGCAACTTTAAACCCGCTTGCTTTCATGAGTGCAAAAGCATCAATCGGTTTCCCAGCGGTTGTGAAGAACTTACCGCCAGCTGCTTCATAGGTAGGTAGCCAAGAGATATCTGACCCGCTCTGCATCACTGCGGTGGCCGCTAAGACGGGGGAACTAGGAAGCAACGAGGTGCTGACCATCCCTGCGATCGTTCCAGCAATTACTTGTCTCCGATTGAGTTCCACAGTTCATTATCTAGCCAAATAGAAAGAACTTGGGCTCTTGTGGCTAGATTGATACTCATGAGAACCCTTAGAAAATACGTTGTATTAGCCTTTGTTTTTGCGCTACTCGGCATCGCATCGCCTAGCTCAGCTGATGTCAATGACTTTAGTTTCACTTCATTTGAGGCAAGCTATGACCTCTCAATAAATAAAGCCAAAGACAACCGACCTGAGATGTGGGTGACTGAACGGTTGGTAGCTGATTTCCCTGAGACAGATCAGAACCATGGCATTAGAAGAAGCATTCCAGAATCTAGTTATGGCAAATTTCCAGGGCTTATCAACGAAATTGAAGTGACCGATGAAAATGAACAACCGAGAGAATTCGAAATAAATATTGAGAACGGTTTTGTAAATTTAGCTATCAAGCCATCAGATGGTTCTTATGTTCATGGCCAGCAGGTGTATTTCATCAAATATCACCAGTCTTGGGTAATAAACAACTATCAAAGTACTTCTGGTTTCGATGAGTTCTATTGGGATGTTAACGGCACCGGTTGGTTACAAAGCTTTGACAAAGTAACCGCAACCGTGACCTTTGATAAAACTCTTAGCAACAATTTGATCTCCGACAAAATCTCCTGCTATCAAGGTGTGCAAGGTTCAAAGCAGTCTTGTGCCAAAGCGAGTGTCACTGATGGTCAGATACTCTTTAGCTCAGGAAAATTGCAAGCCGGCGAGAACCTAACTATTGCTGTTCCGTTCCGCTCGAAGGTAGCTAACACTACTGGACCTATAGTTGAAGGCACGCTAAGTTGGTATGGCTTCTGGGTCTGTCTTGTTCTAGTTGCCCTACTTATGTTGTGGGCTATTTACTTCAGAATCTTTGGAATAAAGTCTGCAACTAAGCGAGCGTTCCTAGTCCCGCAATACAAACCTGCGTTAGAGCCAGGTCTACTAATCTCTGCCACAGTCGCAAGAAAAACTACACATCTATTCCAAGCAAGTGTTGTTGAACTTGCAGTTATGAAACTTATCGAAATAGAAGTTGTTTCAGAGAGCAACAACAAAGACTTCATACTTAGAAGAACTAAGTTAGCTACCACAAGTGCTGATCACTTGGCATTACTGAATGAACTTGGGCTTACAAATGCTGGTAGTGAATTACTGCTAGCTCATAACATGCCGGCAGCGCAAAGTGCGGAACTTTCTAAACGGTTACTGAAACTAAAAGCGGCAGCCGCATCCAGAGTTAATTCACAAGGCTATTTTCAAAAACGTGCGCTCGGTGTTCCAGCCATTGGCTTTGTGGTTGGGCTGTTGGTATATGCGGCTTGGATGTTTTTTGCGACAACTCTTGATGCTGAAGTTGAAGCTGGATTGGTAGCTGCACCGCTAATTTCCTTTGGGTTATTTGCTGCACTCTATTGGGTGCTTCTCTCGAAACGAACCTTGTCCGATAAAGGCGTTGAAGTAGATTCCTATGTCAAGGGACTGGAGACATATATCCAGTTGGCTGAAAAGGACAGACTGGAATTCTTACAGTCACCAACAGGTGCTTTACTAAAACCATCTGAGGTTCAGGGTAAACAAGTTCTAAAGCTCTACGAAGAGGTACTACCTTGGGCAATTCTCTTAGGTTTACAAAAACAGTGGAACAAAGTTCTTACTGACCTATACCAGGAACAAGGTAGCCCAGCTTGGATCATCGGCTCACCACTACTATTCGATAGCTTCGCAAACCTCGACCAGGTGCTAACCCAATCTCTTGCGGCTAGTTCTTCTGGTGGTTCAGGTGGTGGCGG
>Ga0194055_10001651_pt1 | contig 18133 bp, 7 predicted proteins | sample SepL449m_MetaG_FD_155482 | JGI IMG/M metagenome (GOLD analysis project Ga0194055, IMG submission 155482) | Anoxic zone freshwater microbial communities from boreal shield lake in IISD Experimental Lakes Area, Ontario, Canada - Sep2016-L442-9m | ecosystem: Environmental > Aquatic > Freshwater >...
CGGCAAAGCAATTGCTGTGCAATAAATCGTACTCGTTGCGAGGGTGTTGAACAAGTTTCGGCCAAAGCTGCAAGATGCTCTGCATGGCGTAGGATAAATTTATTGTTCCAAAGAACCAAGGCTTGAGGAGCACTAACCGAGGTTGATCGTACCGGAGCAGACTGGGAAGCGTCTGGGCAATCAAGTGCTTCTAGCAAGGGATCTGGTCGAGTGCGAAATATATAACGATATATACTTCGCCTTCGGGCTTCGGGGGCATCAACATCATAACGATCGTAATCAGCCTCGGGCGTGACATGAATGCCTGGCTTCATAATAAAATGTTTAATAGGTGGTCCAAACATGGAGTCATCCAATCTACCACTGGCAAGAAGAACGGTATCGCGCAAAGTTTCAGCATCAAGTCTGCTCCGGTTCATGCGCCACAACAATCTGTTGTCTGCATCCTTGGCAAATGCGGTAGGATCATGCTGAACTGCCTGCCTGAAAGTACTACTAGTAACAATGAGCCGATGAAGGTTTTTAAAAGATCCGCCAGTATTGATAAAGTCAGCAGCCAGCCAATCGAGAAGTTCCGGATGGGAAGGAATGCCTCCCATTTTTCCAAAATCATTCGGAGTATCAACAATGCCTTTGCCAAAATGGTAATGCCAAATGCGATTAACAATAACCCGCCAAGTAAGCATATTTGACGGATTAGCGAGCCAATCCGCAAGGGCAACCCTGCGCTGGCCTTCATCATTTAGATCACGAATTTGAAAATCTGCCTTCAACCCTGGTACAGCCATAACCGCACCGGGTGCAACAAGTGCGCCTGGCTTTAAAATCTCACCACGGGCAAGAATATTAATTGGGCGTGGCGTAATTGCAGGACGAAAACTTCCCTCAGGTGTGTACTGATTAGTTCCGCAGTAGACCATCGATTGAGTGGGCAACATTGCCAACTCTTTTCCAATTCGATTTTCCCAAAGCCATTGCGCAACTTCAGCCCGCTGGGGGTCAGTTCGTTTTTCTTGGGGTGTTTCCAAAATCGTATAGATATTAGGAGGAGTGATTTTGTTGGCATCGTTTACAGAAACGGCGGTGGTCAACGCCAACCGAAATCTGCCTATCAAGTGCATACGGCCATGCAACTGATCAAGTTCAACATTAACCACAGATCCCTCTTCAAAACCAACAGGTTTTTCAAATTCAAAAACCGCTTGGTGAGGTTTACCTTCTTCAGGATGTATTCCCCATGCTGTTTCAGGGTTGCCATCGATGGTTTGACCAATGAGCCAAGCTTCCTGATTAAAATCAGCAGTTGCAGACTTTAACTTTACTAAAATCGATTTGTCTGGTTTACCTTTTGGATGGATACGAACTCTAACTTCAGAAAGATGCAAGTTGCCATTGATGGCACGACCGGGACCTTTGAAAGGCAAGTTTTCATCAGTTAAAACTTCAAGCCTTAAACCAGTAAGGGAAATTTTTGGAGTGGCAACAGTCACCGAGTAGGTATCTTTTTCAGGCGAAACGCCCGAGGCAACAATCGAGTTATCTGATAAAAGCTGCAAGGATGAACCATTTTTAGAAACAAACACTTCTGGTTTCAAAATGGACCAAGAACCTGATACATTGCGCCAATCTTTTTGAAAGGTTGCAACCTCGTTTTGTATTTCTTTGGAAAGAAGGCGGGGATCCACCCTGCCCTTTAATCCGCGAACCATTTGCAATTCCGATTGCAAAGATGATCGCTTTTTTGCAACAAAAGGATCAGCATCATAAGCTCGTTGAGCTTTATCGATACCTGCAAAAACCGCTTGAAGAGAATAATAATCGGCTTGGGTTATTGGATCGAATTTATGATCATGACAACGGGCGCAGTGAACAGTTAGACCTGAAAATGTAGTCATGGTCGAAGCGACGATGTCATCCCGGTCAAGATTTCGTGCGATCTGGCGGTCAATGGAATTCTCGTTTATGTCTCGAAGCCCGCTTTCATCCCAAGGGCCTGCTGCAAGAAATCCGGTTGCAACCACTGCCATTGGGTCTTCAGGATACAAAACATCGCCTGCGATTTGTTCCCTAAGAAAACGGCCATAAGGTTTATCATCATTAAATGATCGAATCAGATAATCACGATAAGGCCAGGCATTAGGACGAAAACGATCCTGATCTTGCCCATGTGAATCTGCGTAGTGAGCCACATCAAGCCAATGCCTAGCCCAGCGTTCTCCATATCGGGTGGAAGCAAGCAATCGATCAACCAACTTTTCATACGCATTGGGATCAGCGTCATCAAAAAATGCAAGCATTTCGGAAGGAGTTGGAGGAAGCCCGGTAAGATTGATAAAAAGCCTTCTGGCAAGGATTCGTTTATCAGCCTCTGGTGATGGCTTTAAACCATTCGCTCGAAGTTTTTCAAGAACAAATGAGTCGATTGGATTTCGACCCCATGGCATAGCTTCTTTTGGTTGCAGAGGAACCAAAGGATTTTTAATTGGAACAAAAGACCATCCACCAAGAGTCTCAGAACCTGATTTAGAATTAACAATTTCCGAAGGTATAACCGCGCCTTGAATGATCCATGAAAGTAGTTTTTGAATTTGAATCGCAGTCAACGCATCGCCCTTTGGCGGCATTCGCTCAAAATCTTTTGCACCCTTAACATGAAGGATAATCGAGCTTTCTTCAGGTGTTTTCAGATTAATAATCGGCCCGGACAATCCACCCTTTTTAATCCCCATAGGTGTATCTAACCTAAGGCTACCACGCTGCTTCGCAGAATCGTGACACTCAAGGCATCTCGACTTAAGAATGGGTTGCACATCGAGGGCAAAATTAATTTTAGGCAGATTCTCAACAGGTTCATCAAAAGAAAAAGCCACAGAGGAGAAGAAAAAGTTCAGGAGGAAAACAATCGCTCCGGCAAAAAAAGACCGACTAATTAAACAGGAGTCGGAATTGCAGTAACTCATAGTGTTCCTTAAAACCAACTAAAAAACCTGAAATTATAAACGGCTATTTAGAGAACACAAAATGCGACCCTATTGAGGGACCTCTTAATTTGCAAATAATTAGTGGGCAAAAGATTTTCAATCCAACTGCAAATCACAAGTAACTTAAGTTTACCTTTGAGAAAGGTCATGTCAAGGATGGAATCATTGAAAGGGAATTGGAGCGAATTGGTATCAAAAAAAAACGCCAACAATCGTAATGACTGTTGGCGCAATATTTAAACTATGCTGTTTCCACTAGGGAAACAGAAAGGTCTAGCGATTCCTAAGATTAGAAAGGAAACCGCTGGATGTGCGATTGCCAAGCTTATCGCTGATGCGATCGGAAAGCTTAGGGGCATCAGCGTCACGGCGAAAACGGCCAAGAACACGCTTTTCTTCAACAACAGTTGTTGTTGTCTTAGCTTCGGGCACAACTTTAGCTGCGGGTGCAGCCTTTTCTTGTGCGAAAACTGGCAGGGTCATAGCTGCAAAAGTAAAAGCCAATACATAAAACTTCTTCATATCTGCTCCTTGAAAATAAAATCCTAAAATCCCTACTGCTTAATATGACCGACTCCAAACAAGAATCAGAAAATACCACACAGAAGGAAAACCGGGTAAACTTAGATCGAAGTATCATTCGTGAAAACTTCAAAACAATCTACACTTCCCGATTCTTACAATTTGAGAGTGTAACAGGTAAATCAAGAAATTAAACAATAAAATAATAATTTTTTTGACCCCCCGAGAACAGGCCAAATACCTTAGTTTTAGGGTTGGTATTTATGTTTTCAACAAATTGTAAACCGAAACAAATTATCGCACATTGCGCTTAGGGGTAAACTTTTCCTCGTTACCAGCAGCATCAATCGCCTTAGCTTCAATTAATGCCCCAGAAGCCATATCATCAAGTAAAATTTTCCAGTTTGCGAAACCGGTAGCCAGCATGGTTGCTTCCTTGCCATTGACCAAAACTTTTACGACCGTGCCGTTATCGGAGGCAACCCCTTCGACCAAAATTTTAGAACCCTCTTTTTGAATCCGGGTAATAATCGAAAATGGTGGCAGATCATCAACAAGCTTGGGGAAGTTCGGAAATGGTACATCCGTGACTTCTTTAGCTTGGGATTCATCCCCTGTAAAGAAGCTTACCTTTTTAAAATCGTTTTCATTCGATTTATAATCTTGGGTTCGAGTGCTGGCGACCAATGCAGTCTTGCCCACACCAAACCAATCATGAACATAAACATCTACGCCATGGGGGAACTCGGGTTTCAATCTGGGTCCACCGCCAAGATTCACAACAGCTCTAGCGCCACTTTTATCATTCCAATTCAGCACCTTCAGATTTTTGAAATGCGATTGAGCTTTTCCAGTAGGGTTTTGATCGGAAATCTGAATCAAAGGCATACCCCCAGATCTGCAATCATCAAAGGTTAGCCCATCCACTGCAAGCAAACCATATTGAACACCAAGATCATCATGGCCACGATTAAAAGGCTCGGTGTTGGTTTTACTAATGGAAACATTCTTGTAAAAGTGATTATCAAAATTAGGATGGTAAACGCCGTAGGATGCCTGGTGAATATCAAGATTTTCAACCACAAGAGAAGGAACCTGAGGCCTGAAAGCATAATGGATATCCCAGATTTTCAAATTACGAACGACAAAAGGATGGTTGAGGTCCGGCCCCACTCGGTTGACACCCTCGCCTAGGTTAACGCCATAAAGCCCATGGCTACTATGAACCTCGTTGCCATCAAATTTAACAAAGGGAAGCGTTCGAATATCCGTAATTTTGTAAGTGCCATCGGGTTGCAGTATTTTGAAATCAAGCTTCTGCGCACTTGTAGGTGTTGCTTCATATCGGAAACCATAAAGGCCGCACTCTGCAGCAATATTATTGGTAAAGGTGTTAAGGCTATTGGCCCACCAAAACCCGGCGCCTTCATTTTGATCAAAGCCCAAAACCTGCTTGGGAAGTTTCTTCCCGGCTTTCGCCATGATTGCAAGATTACGATCCAGAATATTATTTACTTCCGTGCCATCTTCCAGAAAGAATCCATGACCAATACTTTGATAGCCCACATTGTCATTAACATAAAGATAATTGGTTCCATGAATGGTTACCCAACGATTATGGCTGTCCCAGATGGAGTTTCCTTTGACAAAACCACCACGCATGGTTTCGCCTGCCAGATGAAAATGAATGCTGTAACGACCGAGGGTGTTTTTCTTACCCAAGTGTCTGAATTCGGTATAGGCAAGCGAACCTGCAGAATCGCGGTGATACATGGTATGGCCTCGTTCGCCATCGGGGTTTGCCGATTCAATCACGATATTTCGACTAAGGTTGGCAACTTCAGCACGATAATTTCCCTCGCCCGAATGATTCATGGTAAGCGGGGTGTCAATCGTAATTTCCTGGCCTTTGATGGCAGAGATGATGCGTTCTTCTGAATCTGATTTGTCTTTTTTTAAGCCATGAGTTCGTGAACCTGTGACCACTATTTTGTCGCCTACTTTCCAACCATTAATGCCTTCTGCAACATTCAGGGTTTTATCATCAACAACTGCATTTTTCGCCAACTTGACCCAAGATCGGTCGAGTACTGCGCCATGGGTTTCCCATCGGCCTCCGCAACAAACAATCGCGGGGCATGAATCTTTCTTCATGCCTTCTTGATAATGGAGCCGAATGATTGCTTTTTTATCTGCATGAACAGGGTTAGATGCGTCACCTATTTCGAACACAGGCATATTCGCAACTTTATCTGGCGCAACAAAATGCCCATCGCATTCAAAACCTTCTTCGCTGTATTCCTCGCCGGGTTGAACCCGGATCAGACCAATTTCAAGACGGGTATCTCTAGTCGGATCGAATCGTAATTCTCCGCCAATTTGCATACCGCGAATTATTTCTGTGGAAGCGACATCGTAAAGCACTTTGTGCCCGGTTCGGATAATTACTTTGTCGCCTGCCTTTGGTATTTTTTTAAATTCCCAAGTTCTTGGATCAGACCAAGCGCCACTTTTTATAGTGCGAACCGGAACAGTATCTGCACCCGGTAAAAACGAAATACCGAAAATCGCAGCGATATAAAGTGAGTTCATGGTAAATTCCATTAGTTATAAAAGGCGGGAGTTAATTACCTAACTTAAAATGATTATTGCACAATACCCCAAGAGTTTAAACACTAAACTTTCCTTCTAGAGGTAAAAACCACATGAAAGCATTCCATCAAATATCAAGAATCTTTTTGCTAGTTTTAATTTCCATGGGCTTCTCAGGTGCAAACGTCGTTTTCGGCCAAAGTACTGAAGAAATCGCCAAAACACTTTCAATCCTTGATCCCATGATAGCCAAGGACAAGTTCCAGGAAGTATTTAAGAATCAGGATTGGGAGGAAGTCAGAAATCAGATTAAAAATGCAAACGCTAAAAGTAGTGTCGAATGGAATGGCATTGAAACAAAAGAGGCATGGCTGAAATATTCACAAGGAAAGATCGCGCAATTAAAAACATCATTGGGGAAATTCCCAGAGGAAACAACCCAATTGAACTACAAAGTATTAAAGTCTATTCCAAGGGAGGGGCATACCATTGAATGCATTGCATATGAAAGCAGGCCTGGGTTCTGGGTTACTGCAAACTTATACCGATCTTCAAATCCAACAAATGAAGAGCCTGGCATAATCATCTGCCCTGCGCACCACACTCCTAAAGAGAACAAAGAACTACAAGAGATGGGCGCCCTCTGGTCTCGCGCATGTTGCATGGTTCTTGTTTTGGATAATCTTGGTCATGGTGAAAGAAGACAGCACCCATTTGATGGATCCGATTCCTACCCAAAGCCCTTTCGTTCGAGCCGGCAGGATTATTATTTCCGTTACGATCTTGGTGCTCAATTACAACTTCTTGAAGAAAGCCTGATGGGTTGGATATATTGGGATATCCACCGTGGTGTGGATCTTTTATTAGCACAAAAAGGTATAGCTAAGGACAAGATAATTTTGTTGGGAGCAGTGGCAGGCGGTGGCGACCCAGCAGCAATCGCGGGAGCACTTGATAAAAGAATTGCAGTGGTGGTTCCATTTAATTTTGGAGGCCCCCAACCTGAAACCAAGTACCCTCTTCCAGCAGATGCAGAAACCACTTTTAATTATGCAGGTGTTGGCAGTTGGGAATCGACAAGAAATTTACGCTTGTCAGCAAAAGAGGGTTTTCTCCCTTGGGTAATTGTTGGCTCTATCGCACCCAGAAAATTAATCTATGGTCACGAATTTTCGTGGGATCAAGAAAATGACCCCGTATGGAAGCGACTGAAAAAAATCCATCAACTTCATGGAACAACAGATTCTCTTGGATTTACAACAGGTAGGGGAAGCGTCAAAGGTTCTTCGCCAGAAGATTCTCACTGTACGCATATTGGCAGAACACACAGGCAAAACATTCATATTTTATTAGAAAAATGGCTCGATATCAAGGGCGTTAAAGACACGCCTTTAGAAAGTCTAGCTTCCGTAAATCTGAAATGCCTAGAAACAAAAAAGGCGCGAGATGAACACCCCGTTAAAATCCGATCCCATCTAGAAAAGCTTGCCCAAAACCAGATTGATGATGCATTTAAAAAATATCCTACACCCATGACTGGCGAAACTCTTGCATCGTTCAAGAAAGATTGGAGCAATAAACTGGGAGTGATCGAATCAGCCATGGCTGCTGAAGTTGTCAGCAGAGAAAGCTCAATCTCTGAAACCATTTCAATTACTAAAGCGCTACTCAAGACTGAAAAGGAACATCATGTACCATTGCTGCTTCTTAAGTCTGCGAACATCAAAAACCCTTTAAACAAGATTGCGCTAATGATTTCTCAAGACGGTAAAAAGAGCTTGCTCAAAAACCGCTCATCGCAAATTGCAGCACTTTTACAAGAAGGATTTACAGTATGCCTGCCTGATATAAGGGGCACGGGAGAGTTAAAAACTGGAACCTCCCGCGGGCGAAGCAGTGGTTCAACCTCCCTATCGTCTTCTTTAATGATGACGGGTGATCTGCGAATCACAGGCCAACTGCGCGATCTTCAAGCGGTGATCGCATGGCTCAGAAAAGAATCCTCCCCTGCTCTACCGCAGTTTCTAATGTGGGGGGACTCGCCTTTCAACGCGTTATCAATCAGCACAAACTTCAACCTCCCCCGCGATGATGATTCCATCCTTCCCATGCAACCCGAACCTCTTGGTGGCCTGCTATCCCTTTTTTCTGCATTATTCAACGATGATGTAAAAGCAATCACCATCAAAGGTGGACTAGCTTCCTACGCTTCCACATTGAAGCATCATTTGGTGCAGATTCCGCATGAAACCTTGATTCCTGGCATATTTAACATGGGGGATATTTCTTTACTAATCAACGCACTTGGATCACGGACAATTTTTCTTGATCAAATGGTGGATGGATTAAACCTCGAAGTTGCAGAAACGAATGTAGAACAGCTCATTATGAATAATGCGAAAGAAAGGAAACTGCCCAATAATATCCATCTTGGAGAAGCGAACCTTAAAACAATTCTTAAAAGCCTGCCAACAAACTAAGGCATTCAGCCTTTAAATACCGAGCAATCCCCTACTCTAGATGGGTCTTTGAACTTCATCGGCCACTTCCATTAATTGATGTTTGTACATTTCAATTTATAGGGTATACTTAGAACCCTCACCTTCGATGGTTCATACGAGCATGTTTGTACAAGGAGTTATGCATTGACCCCCACCCCAGGCTTGCTTAGGCGCGACTTTTTAAAACAAATAGCCATCGGATCAGGGTCATTTAGCACGTACATAATGCCAAGGATTGCCAGAGCTGTCGAAACCTCCAAGGCTCGTTCTTGTATCTACATCCTTTTGCAAGGTGGTTTATCGCCGTACGAATCATTCGATCCAAAGCCAGATGCCCCAGCAGAATATCGCGGGGAGTTTAAGCATGCCAATACCAGCGTACCGGGCGTGATCTTCAGCGAATACATCCCTCTACTTTCACAACGATTGAAAAACCGATTCAGCATTGTTCGCAGCGCTTATCACCCCTCCCCCAGCCACAATGAAGCACTACACATGGTGCTAACCGGATGGCCCTGCCCTGATGCCTCGGTGGAAAAGAAAAACCGCAACGACAACCCCGGCATAGGGTCGGTGATAGCCAAGCTTCGTGCGCCTAATAAGCCTGGCTTACCCGCGTATGTATGTATTCCGCATAGTGGCCAACTGGGTAGTCGTGTTCATTATGCATCCGCATCTTATTTAGGTTCACGGTACGAGCCACTTGATTCTGGGATGGTGCCAGAAAGTGCAACCGAGCTATATAAACTGCCTTCAGATTTAGGACCCAACCCTGCGATACCACGGGGCCGTTTGCGCGATAGAATTGCACTGCGATACCAGATAAGTGCGAGTGAAGATGAATACTTGAAGCAAGCATACGAAATGCTGAATTTAGATTCTGCGGCCCAAGCGTTTGATTTGAATCGTGAACCTCTTGCGATGCGCCAGCGATATGGCGCCAACGGGATGGGCCAACAAGCTTTGCTATCACGCAGACTTGTCGAAGCGGGCGTGCCCTTCACCTTGGTAAACTTTTCACTGAACCAAGTCAAAGGCCAGGATTGGGATACCCACGAACAAAATTTCAAGCTGATGAAGAACGATTTGTTGCCGCCAATGGATCGCGCAGTAAGCGTATTGCTTGATGACCTATCCGAACGAGGGCTTTTGGATAGCACCTTGGTAGTAGTATCGGGCGAGTTTGGCCGTACTCCAAAGATTAATCCCAATGCAGGTCGTGATCACTGGCCCAATGTTTTTTCAGTGTTAATGGCAGGAGGCGGAATCAAGCCGGGAATCGTGCTGGGCTCTAGTACGCAGAATGGTGCAGAGGTTCGAACCCGCCCTGTTCATATGTACGAAATACTGGCAACTATCTATCAGCAGCTAGGGGTTTCCACTGATGCCATTTTTCACGATCTCTCAAACAGGCCCATGCCTGTGCTGAGTAAACCCATGCGTGCAGTAGAAGAATTGCTTTAATCAAAAGCAATTCTTAATCACCCTTTTCAACTTCGATTGCTTCATTACTACCATAGCGGGCAAACCAAATAGTGCCCAGTTTGCCGAACACAAATGCAACCTTGAGGTTTAGTTCGGGGGAATGTTACCACAAGAGCGTGCCACCAAACGCAGCAAAAGCAACTAACACATCGCGAATAAGATAATACAAACCAAATACTTCACTCATTCTTCCTATTTTGAACAACGGGTGGACAAGAAAGCAGAAGCATTAGCCACGGATTAACACGGAATCAAAACACATCTTTCAGAGCCGGATGCGTTAGCGACGGTTGCACTCATCCCTAGGTGCAAAATCTAAAGGTTCAAATGGAGTAGTTGCAGTGGGGCTTCCCCATCGCAACTACTCCGTCTTTAATCAACCTCACATCAATTAATAGGAAGTAAAAAGGAAGAATAAGAATGGACCCCCGCTTTTCAGCAAGGCTGACTAAAGCGGCGGGCTAACTGAAACCCGGGCTAGCGAAGCGAAGGGCCTTTTTCCCGGAGGGAAGAGGGTGGGAGTTGGGGGAAGAAAAAGAGAAAAAGAAAGAAAGTAAAAGAAAATTACTTGGGGCCAGCACCAGCGGATTTACATCTGGCACTCATTAAAAAATTGGAGCGAATAAATAACAACGGTTTTGAGAATCTTTTGACCTTAGGGATTAGGGTCGTTCATTTTGCCAAGTTGGCGAAGCAGTTCAAGTTTAGCTGCTGTGTAAACTGCATTTGCATCGCCTTCAACTTTTACATCAGGAGAAAGGCCGCGTTCAAAGGTTTGGCCTGTGGGAAGTCGAAGCTTTGCAACGGTTAACTGAACACCTCCCGGAAGTTTGTCCCAAGGGGCTTTATCAATCGGAATCAAGCACTGCACGGAACCCTTCCCGCGAGTGCGATTGCCAACGATTTTGGCTTTACCATTAAGTTGCAAAGCGCCTGCAAGAATCTCGGCACTGCTTGCGGTATCTTCATCAACCATAATAACTGTTGGAAGAAGGAAGGGGTTTTGCCCGGTCGAAGTGAAGGATTTGTTGAATTCTTTAACCTGACCTTCAGCATGAACAATGGTGCCACCTTCAAGAAAAAGCTCTGCAGAGCTAAGGGCGGATTTAAAAGCGCCGCCTGGGTTTCCCCGAAGATCTAGAAGAAGCCCACGGATTCCAAGAGTTTGCAGGCGAGCTAAAGCTTCGCGGAATTCATTGGTGGTAGTGCTTCGAAAAGAAGAAATGCGAACGATGCCAATGGGGTCAGCATTCATGGGGTTGAGAACTTCCCAATCAACACTGGGAATAAGAAGCATTCGGCTACGAAGTTTTAGGTCGGTGATGGTACTCATGCCTTGGGGTTGGACTTGCAATTCAATTTCTTGACCTGCTTGAATGGTGAGAAGCGCATGAACTTGTGCAGGTGAAATCATGACTGCGGGAATTCCCTGAAGAGAAATGACCAAATCGCCTTTAAGAAGGCCTGCTTCTTCAGCGGTGCTGCCCGGGATGATTCGAGAAACTTCATAATAAGAGCCGACAGGCACCAAGGTTAAACCAATTCCGGATTGCCTACCTGCAGAAGCAGAATCGATTACAACTTTTTGGGATGGGGTAAATAAAAGGGTGAATTGATCAAGGCCATGGCAGGCCCCGTGAGCACATTCAAGGATAATAATATTACAGGCCCGAGTGGTGTTTTCGGACCAGCCGGAGTTACGCACTTCGCCTGCCAATTCGACAAGAGTTTCGCGTAGTTCAGCAAGGTTTTGAATAGGCTGCTTGCGAAGCTGAAGAATGCGTTGCTCGATAGCTTTTGCAGCTTCAGGATTTAAAGTTCCAAGAATTGGAGTTAATAGTTTAGGTGTTCTAAGCAGAAGGAGAACTTCTTCGGTTGCATGATGAAAAAGTATTTCGGGGCGAGCGCGATCTGCTTCAACATAGTTTGCACCCAGTACCTCTGCAATATAAATGCAAAGATCAATCACTTGACTAGGGCGAAGAGCGACTACGATTTTTCGGTACTGTTCATCTTTAAGGCGCACCTGCTGTTGCTGGATTCTGCCCATGCGATTAAAGGAATCTCTGGCTTCCAGATCATCTCTATTTTTACGAAGGTATTCCGCATATAAATTGGCGGCACGGGAATAGGCACCAGATGCTTCGCTTTTTCGAGCTTTTTCCAACAGGCGCAAATCTTCTTCTGAATCAAAGGCAAAAAGTGACGTTGAGGCAAAAAGACTTCCAACCAATACAAGTATCATTGGGATCAGCGGTAAACGGAGGTTCATGCAAAATCTCCGTCAAGTAGGAAAAAAGCACTTCAGATTTATTAAAACCCAGACTCTCTAAACCAAAGGGATATCCAAGTATATGCGTTCCAAGGGCAAAGGTCAAACCTGACGCTTGCTTTTGAACTTATATATTAGACGAGGGCAGTGATTGTTTAGTTTCAGAAATATTAAAATTACTTTGAAAGCCGGGCTTTCCCGAATCACCCAACATGGACGCTGAACGCAAAGAAATTCTGAAAAACGCTGAAACCATCGTAATCAAGGTTGGAACGAATGTTTTAACCAGAGCCGATGGCACGCTCGAACCCAACCAGGTTCACAGCTTGGCGGACCAGATTTTCAGGCTGAAACAAGCAGGGAAAAAAGTCGCCCTCGTAAGTTCCGGCGCCATCGGTGCGGGCATGGGCCGCCTTGGCCTTAAACAACGACCAACCGACCTCAGGCATCTTCAAGCCTGCGCTGCAGTTGGCCAATCCTTTCTAATGCGCGCCTACGAAGATTCTCTTGCACGCTATGGCATACCCACCGCACAGATCCTGCTTACTGCGGGTGATTTTGATAACCGCACCCGGTACCTCAATGTGCGTAATACCATCCTTACTTTGTTTGAATCAAACTGCCTGCCCATCATCAACGAAAACGATACCATCAGCGTTGCAGAAATTCGCTTTGGTGATAACGACACCCTCGCTGCACTGGTCACCAACTTAATTCAGGCGCCCTTACTTATTCTACTTACCGTGGTTGATGGCTTATATTCCGCTGATCCCAACACCAACCCCACCGCCTCTTTGGTTCACACAGTCAAACAAATCAACAAGGATGTTCTTGAAAAGGCAGGGGTGACGAAAAGCAGCCTCGGTTCAGGTGGCATGAAAAGCAAACTCAAAGCTGCAAGGCTTGCAACCATGGCGGGCGAATCGGTAATCATGGCGAATGGATCCATCCCCGGAGTGCTTGACAGCATCTTTGCGGGGGAACTAATAGGCACGCTATTTCTTGCGGCAGAACAAAACATGACCGCCTGGAAGCGCTGGCTGGGATGGGCCGCCCGCCCTCAAGGAAAAATTATTCTCGATGCTGGGGCACTTGTCGCACTTTGTTCCAAGGGCAAAAGCCTGCTGCCCATAGGCGTTGCAAGCGTTAGCGGCACCTTTCATAAGGGAGCAGTCGTCTCGATTTGCAATCTTGAAGGAGAAGAGTATGGCAGGGGGCTTTCAAATTACTCCGCCACCGATATCGCTAAAATTGCCGGTAAAAAGTCAGACAAAATTATCGAACTCCTGGGAATCCTACCCTACGAGGAAGTCATACACCGCGATAATCTGGTAATCATTGACCACCCTTAATACTTGCCGTCCGAAACTTCAAACTTAGAACCTGAAACTGCAACCGCACCAACTATCATCAGCGTGACTGATACTATTTCCCAATCTAAATAAGATGTAATCCTTAAAGGTCTAGTGTAAAATAAAACTTTCCAAGCTGCTAGTCTTTGGTGCTGCATGACGAAATACCCTAAGAAAACGAATTGCCCTGCTTGCGGGGTGCGAATCCGGCTTAAGTACCCACAGCAATCGCACTATCATGAATGCACTTGTGGCGAATGGTTTTTTTACGAACCGATCAAAGAAGCTGCCGACCCGCAAGCCACCCAGCTTGGATCTACCCCCAAAAATATTTCACCCCGTGTTACCCTTCTTGCAGGCCAGCCACCCTTAAATACCACTGCCCCTAAAGTTACTATTTTCAGAGACCATGAACCACCGGTACAACCAAAAACCTCTCTCAATCTAACTGAACCTGAAACAGAGAATGGCGAAACAAACATCCTGCCTCCCGAAGAGCCCGCAGCTACAATCGCGCCAATCCAGCAGGCTCCCAAAAATTCATCCATAGCGCCCCTATTGATCGTTTCCGGTTTATTTGTTCTGGCAATGCTGGGGCTCACCGCTGCTTGGCTTTTCATTGATGTCGCAAAGCTAGAAACCGAAGAGAAGAAACGCAACTACGCCCAAGAGCAACTTCAAGAGAAAAACTTTCTGCTTGCTTCGGTGAAATTCGAGGAACTAGCCTCGCTTCATCCGCAAAGCGTATGGCATCAAGAATATTTGTTTCTAGAGAAAATCGCCTCTCAAAGAAATAGATTAGAATCGGAATCGCACAATCCTTCTGAAACTTTTGAAAAGCTTCGTACTAAGCCACTTACAACTTCAGAGCATTCGCCTTTTGCATGGCTTCAGTACTTGGGGTTGATGCAATCGCTTTTAGAGAAATCAGTTCCAGAGCCCACCCTATTAGACTGGGTAGAGGTAGAGGTAAACAATGTAAAAAAGAAATTCCCGGGAGACGAGGTCGCGACTGTGGCGGTGTTGGCCTTGATAACTGAAAAAAGAAACATCCTCGCTAAGCAGAAACTTGAAGAACAAGAAAAAGCAAGATTCCTTTCCCAACTGAAACAGTTGGAGGCCCTGCCCGCCCCTACCGCCTTTCAATCCATCCAATATTTCATGGAACAGGAATTATTGCGAAACCCAAAGTCCAACAATATAACTGATTGCAAGGTCGCACTTGAAACCGCTAAAACCAGACACCTAAACTCCATCGTTTACGAAAAAAACAACCTCCAAGAAAAACAAACCCCATCATCTCAAAAATTACTTCAAGGCTGGAAATACTTCCAACACCCTGAACAATTTCTAAGAATCGCAAACTGGACCCCAGAACTTCAATCTCCGATTTTAACGCTAAACCATGGCATTCTTTACGCCCTTGATCGAACCCGGGGAAATGTACTTTGGATCAAAAGGCTTGGCGTCGATGTCGAATCCCCTCCCCTCGAATTCTCTACCAATCAATCGACAGATGCCAGCCTGATCACCCTTGAAGATAACGGCACAAGCCTCTCTGCCCTCGACAAATCAGGTGGTACCATTTGGAAAACGAGCTTAGGCGGAACCTGCCTTTCAGGCATCACCCTATGGAACAACACAGCTTTAATACCATGCCTCGAAGGCTATCTGGTTGAAGTGGAATTGGCAGGGGGGAATATCCTTGGGCGCTGGAATCTGGGGCAAGCCCTCCTTCACCCTCTTTGTATTCCTTATGATTCTAACGCAGGCTTTATTCCCGCAGATCCAGGACACATCCTTTGTCTGGATCTCGCCACAAAAAAATGCACAGGAATCATTGCCTCAAATCACGCATTCGGCGCCCTAATATTTCCCCCTCTTCCTGTCTTCTTAACCAATCAAAAGGAACCAAGCCATATTCTTCTCAGCATCGAAGAACCAGGACCCATTACCACAATTAGCATTTTTCCACTCCCAACAAATCAAAATAACTACATAAAACATCCTATATATATTACTTTTCTTTCTGGCAGAATGTCTTGCCCCCCTGTGCCATACCAAAACAGGCTTGCGATTCTTGATCAATCACAAGAACTTTCCTTTTTCGCATGGAACCAAGAAGTCATAAAAGCACCTCTCCTGCCATTCTTCGACGACAAAAACCAAAATAAACCTCTGGCCAATCTGTTTGAATCACTCAAACAAAAAAAAGGTACATCCCAGGTACTTGCCTTCGACGAAACCGAAGCGGATATCCTTTATAATGGCCACTATTGCAAACTATTTTTCGCATGGAACTTGCGCGATGGGCTTAAACTTACAAGCTCTAAACCCCCCTTTTACCAAACAGGGACGCTATCTTCAAAACCTGGCCTTATAGAGGATCCCGCTCTTTCCAGAAACGCCTGGGCTATCACAGGCAAACTGCCTAACGGTTCCACCATCGCCCAATTGATCGATTCTCAAAAGAACAAACTCTTGTGGAAAACCCTGCTTTCTCCACGCTTTGAAAGCGCTCCACTTTCCATCGATCCAACACCAGAAAAAAAATTCTTCCTTCTTGCAGATAGTGCATGCAACCTTTTCCTTGCAAAAAACAACCAATTACCCCAAATAACAACGCAATCAAACTGGGCCGAGGGCGCCTTGTGTATTGCCAGAAACTCGAACTCTGATTCGCAATCCTTATCGCATCTATTGCAATTGGAAGATAAAAAATCAGCACTTCAAATCCTCCAAGATACCATCTCAAAAAAAGTGACACTAAAACTCATTAGCTTCGATAACGAATCTCCAAATATCAAATCACTCGATATTCCTGAGATATCACACGCTTTTGCTGGGATTCCAAAAACGATGGGAAACCAGATTCTCATCCCTTTATCTAATGGAAGCGTCGCACGCATCTGGCTTAAAGATAACAAGCCAATATTATCCACCGGCCCCACTTGGAAATCTCCCGAAGCTGCCAAAAACACCCAATGCAAAATCGCAATCTTGGATAACAACACGTTCTGCTTTTCAGATGGCACAAATGGCACATCGTTTTTCCGCTGGAACAACATCCCTGATGCCACATTCGAAAAAGCCAAGGCACCGCAAAACTTCGCCCCCACACAATGCTTTTCCCTTGACTCCATACCCACAGAAAAAGGCACACTTGGTATCTTTATCGATCCTCAGGGACAACTCATCTCATTTGAATCCAAGCCTGATGGCTCTACTCAAAAATTGAACACCCTTGATTTAAAGATGACACCGAAAGCAAGCTGGATTGTTCAAGGCGCCAACCACCCTCTCCGTTATGCAATTGCTTCAAATACTGGAAGATTTGTCTGGATTGATCTAACTGGAGAAAAAACGCTTTGGGATATACCGATGCCCTGTGCTCCACTTGTGAAACCCTTTGTAATTGAAAAAAAAATTCTGCTCTTTCTCGAATCGGGCGATACCCTTCTTCTCGACGAAGCCACAGGAAAGTTTTTAAAAACGGGATTCAATCTTCCCGAAGGATTGTTCCCTTCTACCACGCCGTATCAAGGCGCAGACAACTCTATTATTATTCCGTTTACCGATGGCACCGTTCTGCAAACCACCTTGAAAGAACTCGCTAACGATTCTTGAAATGTTCCGATTCACCTACAAACATTCTATTTTTTCTTTAGCTAAGCAACGAAACCCACCCTAATTCATAGGATGGGTTTTATTTTTTAAGTGGTCATACTTAAAACCAAATCAGTCGTTATCTTTTTTCAGGTCGAGGGCACGGGCACCCATGCGTGCCATGAACTTTAACTTCTGCCTGCCGGAAAGCTCTTTGGTGTAGCGATCCTTGACAGCATCAATCCAGCGTACCGGTCTTTGACCATAATCCGTGATAACCCTAGTCAACACCGGACCCTTTTTATCCAACGCAATCTGAATCGAAGCTTCGAGATCATCGCCCGGTTTTATCTCATTATAATCCACGCCAAACCCTTTTGCTAAAGCCTCATAATTCATGCGTGCAAGAATAGTTGCTGTAGTGCGCAAGTACGCTTGCTTCTGAAGTTTTTGCATGTAATGGTAAGTCTGATCATCGAGCACGAAAAACTTCACGGGCAAACATTCTCGTGCCGTTGTCGAAATTTCCATCGCACTCATCAAGAAGCATCCATCGCCGGTGATAGTTACCACTTGCCTGTTTGGAAAAGCTTTCTGGCCACCAATGGATGCAGGAATCGACCAACCCATCGCTTGATTATCAGTTGGGTTGAAATAGTGTCTGGGCCTGCGGGTGGTAAACGCCTCTGCTGCCCAATGCTCGCTTAAGGTAACATCAACGTAAGTGAGGGCATCAGGTTTGGTGGCTTTCCTTAATGCCAGTATGAATTGCATCGGATCAATGCCACACTTTGAATTTGGCTTAGCGTTAGCCCGGGCATC
>Ga0194055_10001652_pt1 | contig 18129 bp, 17 predicted proteins | sample SepL449m_MetaG_FD_155482 | JGI IMG/M metagenome (GOLD analysis project Ga0194055, IMG submission 155482) | Anoxic zone freshwater microbial communities from boreal shield lake in IISD Experimental Lakes Area, Ontario, Canada - Sep2016-L442-9m | ecosystem: Environmental > Aquatic > Freshwater >...
TATCGGTTCGTGATCGTGGCGTTGGGCTTCGGCCGGGGGAATCATCGTTGGTATTCAACAGGTTCTGGCGCTCAGACCCCTCCCGTGCACGGACCGTGGGTGGCAGCGGGTTGGGGCTTTCGATTGCTTTGGAAGATGCTCGCTTGCATGGCGGATGGCTGGAAGCGTGGGGTGAACCGGCCCACGGCGCAGTGTTCCGATTGACGTTGCCACGCAAAGTGGGAGAAGTATTACAAGGTTCGCCGCTACCGCTTGAGCCACCGGAAATCAGTGAAACTGTCGGAGCATCCAAGTGAATCGGACCATCGTGCTCGCGGCGGCAGTAAGTTTTGCCCTTGGTGGGTGTGCGAGCATCCCCACATCGGGGCCAGTGTCAGTGAATCCAGATGCGCAAATCACCAGCCAAGCCGATGCAGTGGTTCCAGTTGTTCGTCCGCCAGAGGTCGGTGCTTCGCCAACAGCAATCGTTGGTGGCTTCCTGCAAGCCAATGTCAGTGCGACCGATGATTATGCGGTTGCTCGAGCATTCCTAGCACCAGAAGTGTCCGAAACGTGGCGTCCAGATGCAGGTGTGATCGTCTACGACGACTCCAATGGTCTCAACCTCAAGGCAAGTCGAACTCGCGTGATGTTGACCGCCCCTGAACAAGGGCGCCTGACCTCTGAGGGAGTCTTTTCGGCAACCTCACGAACCTCGGTATTGAGTACAGACTTCACTGTTCGAAAAGTTGATGGGCAGTGGCGCATCAATGGAGTCCGAAATGGCCTTTTACTGTCCATAGCTGATGTTGAGCGCGTCTATGTTCCGGTGGATCGCTACTTCCTTAACCCTTCTCGCACAAGTCTTGTTCCTGATCGTGTTCTGGTGCCTTCAGATCGAAGAGGATTGTTAACGAGTCTGGTCCGTGGAGTACTTGCTGGTCCAACCCGTTGGCTCGCACCCGCCGTTGTTACGGCGATTCCTTCAGGTACTCGATTGGGAATTGATGCGGTTCCACTCGATGGACAGACCGCAACGGTTGACTTGACTCCCAATGTCTTAGCAGCCAACGATGTAACGCGGCGCTTGCTGGCAGCTCAGCTTGTTTGGAGTTTGACCAGCGTGAGCACAGTGAAGGCGGTCAAAATTACCGTTTCGGGCCAGCCTCTTACGCTGTCTGGTTTGAGCGATGTACTCAAACGCGATGATTTTGCCGGGGTTAACCCACAAGTCATATCCTCATCGACAGCGGCCTACGTCATCGTGGGCAAGCGAATCGAAAAGATCACCAGTACCGGACTTGAGCCGGTCCCAGGGATCTTTGGCGAAGGATCGCTCGCACTGAGCTCATTTGCAGTAAATCTTGATCAAAGTGTGGCCGCTGCCACTGTTTCGATTGTAGGTGCCGAATCAACAGTTTTCACGGCCGCTCTTGAGGCTGGCTCGTCAACACAGCCCCGAGCCGGTTTCGCCAGTGTGACGTCATTGTCTTATGGCAGGGGCGGCGAATTGTGGATTTGTGATGCGGGCAAAGTGAGCATCACAAGTTCAACCGGCAAGACTGGATCGGTGACCGTGCAGGGTCTGACGGCTGTCACAGATTTGCGCACCACTCGCGATGGTGCCCGGGCAGCCGTCGTTGGCCGCGATGCCGCCGGAACAGTAAATGTTTTCTTACTGCGGGTGGTGCGCAGTGGCTCAAAAGTTTCACTGCAAGAACCGCGATTGATTCAAAGTGATGCAACTGCGGTCAAAGATGTTGCCTGGACTGACGCGAATTCACTAGTAGTGCTCGGCAAGGGCGCATCCGGCGTTAACCAGGTGTTCCAAGTGCAAGTCGGCACGAGCAATGTACGTTCTGCTGGCGGGGTTTCCGCAATGACGGTAGTTGCATCCGCACCCAATGGCGCTGTCTATGTTCAAGGCGCTGGCGGCGTGTGGGTCAATTCAGGACTGGGATGGAGATTAACGGTCCGCGGAGGTAGCGACCCGGTCTTTCCTGGTTAAACCTGCAGGCGCTCTAACCGCGCTTAGGACCCCCTTGCCCTTCGACCAGCGGTGTCGCTGACCATGACCGGCAGGGTTTTCTCATGTCCGCCCACTCTTTGATCCCCACCTTGCGACTTGCATTGCTCGACATCTTTGTTCCGGTCGCGTGTGCCGGTTGTGGTGACTCGGGAGCCTCTCCGTGCCCGCGCTGTAGCGCGTTGCTAGCCCACATCCCGGCCCATGCACTGTCCATCCCCGACATCGATGCTCCGATCTTTGCTAAGAGTCAGTACAAGGGCGTTACCCGGCGGCTCCTGCTTGCTCATAAAGATGGCGGACGCAATGGATTGACCACGCCGCTAGGGCTCGCTCTTGCAGATGCGGTTAAGCAATCGTTGACCGAAGTTGTGCCACCGCCCGGAAAGCTTGTGCTGGTCCCTGTTCCTTCTCGTTCGGTAAACATCCGTCGGCGGGGACGGTTCACCACCGGCGAATTGGCGCACGTTGCACGAAAAGATCTTCCGTGCCCAGCAGTAGTTGAGTCATTGTTGCGAATCACGCAACCGGTCCTAGATCAAGTCGGACTCTCGCGCGCACAGCGACAAAGCAATATGGAGTTCGCAATGACATCACTACCGGGCAATGCCGATGTGGTCATCGTTGATGATGTGATCACCTCGGGGGCAAGTGTGCGTGAGGCTTATCGGGCCTTAACTCATGCTGGGCACAATGTCATCTCCATTGCCGCGGTCTGCGCACGCTAGCCAAACAAGCCACTGGAGTCGGCTGGCTGGCTGGTGGGGCCAGATACTAGGTTGAAGTCATGGCACTCGCTCGGGTCCGTGGTTGCGTTGTGTTTACACAGCAAGCCGATGCCAGTCGCAGGCTAAACGGTCCACGTAAGGCGACTTTTTGTCGTTCGATCACGGTGCGGCTTAGGAGTAAGTCCTGCCTTGCCGGTCAATCAGATATTGGCCGATCCAAGAGAGGGGCAGTAGTGGCGCCAGCGCTGCGAAATCCCCAGCAGGCGAATGTGGGGTCGAAGACCAGGTCGGCCGGGCGAGTGTCACCTCAACCCGGGTTCACGCCTACGATGGAGCCATTCCCTGATCAGAGGAGCCTTGCTCGTGGCAGCCATTGTTGACCGCCTGTTTCGCGCTGGCGAAGGCAAAATTTTGCGCAAGTTGGAAAATCTTGCCCAGCAGGTCAATCTCATTGAGGACGGCTTTGTTTCACTCACCGATGAGCAGCTCAGTGCTCTAACGCAAGAGTACAAACAGCGCTACCGCGATGGTGAAAGTCTCGACGATCTTCTGCCGGAGGCATTTGCAACTGTTCGAGAAGCTGCCAAGCGAGTGCTGGGTCAGCGCCACTATGACGTTCAAATTATGGGTGGGGCCGCACTTCACCTAGGCAATATCGCTGAGATGCGAACCGGTGAAGGAAAGACCTTGGTCTCCACCTTGCCGGCCTACCTCAATGCTTTGACTAGTCAAGGCGTCCATGTTGTTACGGTCAACGACTACTTGGCTGAGCGTGACTCTGAATGGATGGGACGCGTCCACACATTCCTTGGTTTAACTGTGGGATGTATTCGCTCGCAAATGCCCAGTGCCGAGCGACGTGAGGCTTATGCAGCCGATATCACCTACGGCACTAACAACGAATTTGGTTTTGATTATCTGCGCGACAACATGGCGCTGGACCAAGAAGACCTGACGCAGCGTGGCCACTTCTTTGCCATCGTGGACGAAGTTGACTCAATTTTGATCGACGAAGCTCGTACCCCCTTGATCATCAGTGGCCCAGCAGATGAACCCAGCAAGTGGTACACCGAATTTTCCACCATGGTTCGTCGCCTGAACCGCGACGAAGACTACGAAGTTGATGAAAAGAAGCGAACAGTTGGCATCACTGAAATCGGCGTGGGAAAGATTGAGGACTGGGTTGGCATTGACAACCTCTATGAACCCGTCAATACCCCCTTGGTTGGGTACCTCAACAACGCGATCAAGGCCAAGGAACTTTTCAAATTAGATAAGGACTACGTCGTCATGAGCGGCGAGGTTTTGATCGTTGATGAACACACCGGACGCATGTTGCCTGGTCGGCGCTACAGCGAAGGTATGCACCAGGCCATTGAGGCAAAAGAAGGCGTAGAGATCCTTCGCGAAAACCAAACCCTTGCCACCATCACACTGCAGAACTTCTTCAGACTGTACGAAAAACTTGGCGGCATGACTGGAACGGCCATGACTGAGGCAGCCGAATTCCAACAAATTTATGGATTGGGTGTTGTTCCCATCCCGACCAACCGGGACATGGTCCGGATGGACAAGGCTGACTTGATCTATCGCACTGAGGCTTCCAAGTACGCCGCCGTCATTGATGACATTGTGGAACGCCACGAAAAGGGCCAGCCTGTTTTGGTGGGAACTACCAGCGTTGAGCGCTCGGAAGACTTGTCCAAGATGCTGCGCCGCCGCGGAATTCCCCATGAAGTTTTGAATGCCAAGTTCCATGAGCGCGAAGCCTCAATCGTGGCCCAAGCTGGTCGCAAGAACGCGGTCACGGTCGCCACAAATATGGCTGGTCGAGGCACCGACATCATGCTCGGTGGTAACTCAGAAGCCATGGCTACAGCCGAGTTAGCCCAACGTGGCCTTGATCCGGTAGATACCCCTGAGGAATTCCGTTCGGCCTGGCCGGCGGCATTGGCAAAGGCTGAAAAGGCTGTTGAAGCCGAGCGTGAAGAGGTGCGAGCAGCCGGCGGCCTGTATGTGGTGGCCACGGAGCGGCACGAATCTAGGCGTATCGATAACCAGCTTCGCGGTCGGTCTGGTCGTCAAGGTGACCCCGGTGAATCACGCTTCTACCTCTCCCTTGAGGACGACCTTCTACGTTTGTTCAACGCGGGCGCAATTGATTCATTCTTGGTTCGCTTCAACGTCCCTGATGACGTGCCCATTGAAGCCAAGCTAGTGACGAACGCGATCCGATCAGCCCAAACGCAAGTTGAGTCACAAAACTTTGAGATCCGTAAGAATGTTCTTAAGTACGACGAAGTCCTCAACCGGCAGCGCCTGGTGATCTATAGCGAGCGTCGAAAGGTGCTTGAAGGTGCAGACCTTCATGAACAAGTCATCGGTTTTATTGAGGATGTCATCGATGCCTACGCCATGGCGGCCACTGCGGAAGGCTATGCCGAACAGTGGGATCTCGAAACGTTGTGGAAAGCCTTCGAGAGCGTGTATCCAATTTCCTTGTCAGCCGAGGATGTTATCGAGCAATCGGGTGGCAGCGCTGAAAATCTCACAGGTGAATTCATTGCCGAAGTTGTTAAGGAAGATGCAAATGCAGCCTATGCGGCGCGTGAGGCTGAACTAGGCGAAGAGATCATCCGCGAACTTGAACGTCGCGTGGTGCTTTCGGTACTTGACCAAAAGTGGCGTGAGCATCTTTATGAGATGGACTACCTGCAAGAGGGCATTGGGTTGCGAGCCTTGGCCCAGCGTGACCCAGTCGTTGAGTATCAACGTGAGGGCTATGACTTATTTGTTGCGATGATGGACGCCATCAAAGAGGAATCGGCTGCCTTGGTATTCCAGGTACAAGTCGAAATAGAACAAGGCGCTGATCAAGGTCCTGAAATTGTCACGCCAGGCCTGGTTGAGCCACGTCGCCCAGCTGCGTTGCAATACACCGCGCCCGATATCGATTCAGCCAGTGGCCTCAATCAGTCCACGGCCTCATTAGGCCCGATTATTGACCCAGAGTTCGGCGAAGTTTCAAAGAATGCACTGTGCCCGTGTGGCTCTGGACGCAAGTACAAGCGTTGCCACGGTGATCCCAAGCAACGACCTGCTAGCTGATCAGGCCGAATTCAGATAGTCGTCGGGGGAGTACCCGGTGATGCTGTGATCGGGTGTATCAACCACCGTGCAGATCCAACGACCATCAAGTCCTTCTAAGCGCAGGGCAAGTGCTATGGGTCGGTGTGGACCAATCAAAATCACTGTTGCTTCAACAATTCCATCAGCGGGTTCAATCACGCGCATTGACGCGATCGTGTAGCGACCAATACGCGCAATGCTTCGTGGATTGTGCCCACTGGGGTGTGCGGCTCGTACTCGCGCGCTGTATTGCAAACGACTCAAGATCTCTGGAGTAGTCCATCGAACGAGTTGACTTGCGGGCCGCTGCCCGAGATAGACCTCAACCATGGCTAATGAAATCCGAGCTACCCAAGCTCCGGCCGGCGGAAGTTCGCTGCGCGGCGTGGGTTGTCTAGAGAACTGATCATCAATGACAAAGAGCCGAGCTGGAAGTTCCGGCTGGACGTCAAGCCCGTTGGCCAAGGTGAATTGAAGATCAAGGGTGGGCTGGTGTACCGGTGGTACAAGTCTCAAGCTCGCCATGGTGTTCCCCCGTAGGTTGCTGTGTTTACTTCTGTTTGGCTCTATTTATGTCCAAAATGTCCGTTTCGTCAACCCCTTGATTTCAGCGGTGCATAGCCACCATGATCGTTTTTCTCTACAGGGGGTGGTGGCGATGGATTGGCAGGACTTGCTGGCCGAACTCGAAGCCGAAGCCGAAGCCTTGGCTGATCGCCAACGTGAGGCCTTGGCAGCAGACTTGGCGCGCGATGAGCGTCGGCATGTGGGGATAAGTCAACGACTAGCCGCTTGCATTGCTTCGACCGTGAGTGTGCAGTTGGCTTCAGGGGAGGCCTTAACTGGCCAGGTTGATGCAGTGGGGTCAGATTGGGTGCTGATCAGTGATCATCACCGAGAGCACGTGGTCTTGTTGTCTCATGTGCACTCCATCAAGGGGCTTTCTGCGCAGGCAAAGGTGATCTCTACATCCCGCATTGTTGCCTTCATGAATGCTCACTGGTTGCTGGTTCGGATTTGTCAGCAACGATCACAGGTAAGTTTGCGGCTTGTCAGCGGCGAACTTTGTACTGCACGAATCGAAAAAGTTGGCGCAGATCACTTGGATCTTTCCAACCATCAAACGGTCCTGGTCAGTGCCATTGTCGCGATCACGAGAATCTAGGCCTTCTTCCCTGCCCTAGCTGGCGTTAGTAAAGGGGTGTTCGCTGAGAAACTTGGTCGTTGATTCGTAACTGCGCTCAATAAAATCTTCAAGTTCCTTGGTTTCAACGCGATATTGACCTCGGCCGCCGATTTTGATCGCTCGAAGGGATTGATTCCTCACTAGGGCGTAGGTCTGAGCCGCTGAAATGTTCAAGATTTGTGCAACTTCGCTGAGGGTAAGAAACTTCGGCTCCATGCCTTCCTCTGTTCGTGGGTGCTTTGGCTGACGTGTCATGTCTAGTGCCTTAAACCAAGCGTGTGGACTTTTCCACAGGAAGAACTTCGGCTCTGTCATGGGTCCGCAGATGAGAGCACACTATGGCCGGCAGAAGTTGCTGCGATCTGACAGGCAAAGGGGTGCACGATGACGGTAACTACGCAACCGCGAATAAATCAGGCCCCAACGATGAATCGGCCAAAGCGATCGATTCGAGATCCTCGATTGATCACAGGTGTGGCTTTGATCGTTGGTTCAATACTGGTGGGCCATGTGTTGATGTCGAGCGCGGGGCGAACATCAGCTGTGTGGGTTACCACTCACGACATGCCGGCCGGATCGATGGTGCAAAGTAAAGATCTGATCGCTGGGCGAGTTCACCTAGGGGACCTGACAGCGCGTTATGCCTCTGGTGGTTCATCTCTGGTCGGATCAGTGGTTACAAGAGATCTAGTCAAAGGAGAGTTAGTTCCAGCATCCGCGCTAAAGAGCGCTCGCGCTCGGCTAACTCGGTTGGTTACGGTTCCTGTCGAGCAATTTCATGCGCCGGCAGGGTTAGCTCGGGGCGACTTGGTTGATGTGTATATCAATGCACAAAACGATTCCGGTTTGACTAGCGCATCCTCGTTAGTTGCTGCTCGGGTAGCCGTGCACAGCATTGAAGATGACGGTGGAACTTTTGGATCCTCCTCAAGTTCGGTGGGCGTGGTCTTGGAACTGGCTCCGGAAAATGTTGCCCGAGTCGTGACCGGGGTACGCCAGGGAGCCGTTGATCTCGTCCGGGTGCCGCTGGACTCGCGATGACCATCTCAGTGGCACTAGCAATGCCAGGCGATCGGTCAGAGCAAGCAGTGTTGGCCAGTGTTGAGCAGGATCGCCGTTTCCATGTGGTGCGAAGGTGCCTTGAGGTGACGGAATTGCTCGCGCTGGCTCAAGCCGGTCTCATGGAAACGGCAGTTTTAACTTCAACAAAATTACGGTGGGATAGCGAGGTCGTCGCTCGATTAGTTGCCTGCTCGGTCAACGTTATTGCGCTAGCCAAGGATGAAGCTGACGCCGCCTTCTTTCGGAAAATCGGAATCAGGAATGTGCTCGCCGACGATGTCTTGCCACCGGGACAACAACGACATGAAGAGCTGTTGAAGCTGATGGAAGCCAGGCCAGCCGTGGATGCGTCAGGTCGCGGTTTCGCACACGCTGTGCAGCAGGACCAGCAAGTAGGAACGCCTGAGGCTTTGACCACCACGATGGTCAGCATTTGGGGCCCAACGGGAGCACCGGGTCGATCCACTCTGGCCTGCTCACTTGCAAGTTACTGGGCTAGTTGCGGTCGTGAGGTGTTGCTTATTGATGCCGATCCTTACGGCGGCTCCCTTGGTTTGATGATGGGAGTCAATGATCTTGAAGTCTCTGGCCTATCTGCCGCCTGCAGGTTGGCGCACCATGGTCGCCTGACAGCATCTTCCTTAGTCAATCTGGTTCGTCAGGTCTCACCCAACCTCGGGCTGCTCACCGGCTTAGTACGCACCGAACGGTGGCCAGAACTTCGTCCCGTTTCACTAGAGGTCGTGTGGGAGATTGCGCGAAGTGTGTGCGATGTGGTCGTTGTTGATGCTGGGTTTTGCTTGGAAGAGGATGAAGAACTTAGCTACGACTCCATGGTGGCTCGTCGAAATGCGGCCACTATCTCTGCCTTAAGCAGCGCCAATGCAACCGTTGCCATTGGAAACCTTGACGTTATTGGTTTAACGCGTTTACTACGTGGGCTTGACCAGTTTCAGCAGGTCAGGCGGTGTCCTCCGCACGTGATTGTGGGCAATCGGGGGACCGGGCGCGCTCGCCAAAAGGCAGTCAAACATGAACTTCAGGCTGTGCTTGATTCGACGTATGCACGAACGCCAGTTGTGGTTATCCCGGACGACCCAATGACCTGCCGCAAAGCATTAGCTCAAGGAGTAAGCCCACTTGAGCTGCACACGCAATCAGCACTAGCCCAAGCCGTCATTGAGGTCGCACACAACCTCATCCCACACGACCAAGCCCATCCACTACGCGGGCCAAATCTGTTACAAAGACTTGCCAGTTAATTAATAATTTTTTCTGACGTGGGCGCCGCAGTGGACTCCTGAGTCGGCGCTGTCTGCGCGTTCGGCTCTGGTTCAACAGCAACGTTTTGTTCGCCACTGTGGTCTTGTTCATCTTCGCGGCGACGCATGCCAACGATTGTTCCAAGAACTCCTATGGCCACAAAGCCTGCACCGACGTAGGTGGCGTAGGCGGTTGCCTTAGCAAACGAGCTTTCGGCCGCGGTTTGGATCTTGATGCCATAGCGCGCATCGCGGCCAGTAATGAGCTGTGTGGGGTCAATGGTTTCGGAGTTAGCGTTAATGGTGACTCCGCCTCGACGAACGACATCGTCTGAGATGGCGGTTGCTTCTTGGTGACTAAATCCAACATCGGGAGCCTCAAGGGCGCTAGTGAGGGATGTGCCCAAGGTGGTCCACAAGACTGCTCCCAGGATGGCAACTCCCAGAGCAGTTCCGATTTGCCGTGAGGTGCTCTGCGTTCCGGAGGCTTGTCCACTTTCACTGATCGGGACATCGCGAAGCACGACATTGACAAGTTGAGCGGTGCCAAGTCCGACGCCGGCCCCAAACAAAATCAGCCAAGGAGCGAACTGCAACTGAGTTGCTGAAGGCGAGTAGATACTTCCAATGCCGATCATGGCGATGACTTCGAGAATCAATCCGATTCGTACCACTGCAAGGGGGCCACGCATTTGTGTGAGCTTGCCTGATGCCGGTGCGACCATCAGCGCCCCCAACATGATGAATGCGGTAGTTGCACCGGCTTTAAGGGCGGTGAAACCCAAACCATTTTGAAGGTAAATCGGCAGCGTCAAGATCAAGCCGAATTCACCAAACATGATGCATAGGCCCACAAGGTTTCCCCATGCGAAGGAACGGATCTTGAACAGGGCTAGGTCGAGCGTGATGGCTTGGCCTTCGGCCGCGCGAGTGGCTTCAACCCGAACAAAGACAAAGAGCAAGATGGCCGATAGCGCAAAGGCGACGGGCACCGGTGAGATCGCGTTAATAGGCCAAGCGAAGGGCCCGATAGCGATGTCAGATCCGCGAGGTGCCCACCAACCGTAGCTTTGGCCTTCAATCAAACCAAAGACCAAAGCACCAAGACCGAAGGCGGACAACAAAACACCAGGAAGGTCCAGGCCACGCTTTGACAGGGTGTCCTTACTTTCTGGAGCCAGGAAAGCTACACCCAGAATGGAAATAATGGCGATCGGGACGTTGATCAAAAACGCCCAGCGCCACGAGTATTCGCTGGTGAGGAACCCACCAAGCAGTGGTCCAAGTGCTGCCACCGTTCCGACCGTGGCGCCCCAGATTGCGAAGGCGATGGCGCGGTCTTTTCCGCGGAACATGGTGTTCAGCAGGGACAGTGAGGCGGTAATCATCATGGCGCCACCAACACCTTGGATGGCGCGACCAATAATGACAACTTCACCGCTGTGCGCAGTGGCCGCAATGATGCTGGCCAGGACAAAGATGCTCACACCAGACAGGAACAGGAGCCTTCTACCGAGAGTGTCACCGAGTTTTCCCATCGTGATCAACAAGGACGCGAAGACCAACGCGTAGATGGAGTTGATCCACTGGATGTCCGTGGGTACCAAATTCAGATCCGCAGATACTTGCGGAATAGCGACATTGACGATCGTGGCGTCAATCATCACCATCGTCACCCCCATGCTGATGAACGCAAGCGCAAACCAATACCCGCGAGGGGCCGTAGAGCTGAGGTCAGCGGTGGGTGCGGGGGCAGAAGACATGGCAATATCCCTAACTCGTTTGTGTGCCTCCACGTTAGCCGATCTAGACCCCATTTTGGGTGAACTCAGCGTCAGTGCAGCCCTCTACGATGGGCATATGAGCGAAATCTCCCCCACGGGCGCTGTTGGTTTACGTGCCCTAGTAGTGGATTGGGGAGGAGTGCTGACTAACAATCTTGATCAGTCAATGGCACACATCATGGCCGGTAGCGGCGTCGACATGACTCACTTCTCAGCGATCTTGGGGGATTGGCTCGGTCCAGCTGTTGAGTTGGAGGCCCACGTCAATCCACTGCATGCACTTGAACGCGGCGAGATTGCGGTACCGCATTTTGAGGAACGCCTTGCTGACGAACTAGCCCGCCGCCAAGGCAGCCCGGTTGATCATGTCGGACTGCTCCAGCGAATGTTTGATGCCATCGAGCATGCACCGCAGATGAATGCGTTAGTCCTTCGTGCGCGAGCCCTCGGGATCGGCACCGCATTGTTATCAAACTCATGGGGAAATGATTACCCGCGTGATGGTTGGGATGACATGTTTGATGTTGTCGTGATTAGTGGCGAAGTGGGAATGCGCAAACCCGAACCGCGGATTTATCAGTACACATTGGCGCAACTGGGGGTGGCGGCGCACGAAGCCGTTTTTGTGGATGACATTAAGGTCAACGTAGATGCGGCTGTGGCCGTGGGAATGGTGGGCATTCATCACGGTGACTATGACCTCACGGCCGCCGAACTGGATGTTTTATTTGCTCTGCCACTAAGCGAGCACAGCTGATGCGCTTATTTGTTCCCTTACATGTGGACTCGTTGGTTCAGTTGGCCGGCGATGGCGCAATCACCGGTGAATTTGACGTTGTCGTGGCCACGCCAGCGTTTGCAGAATGGATCCAAAGCGATGATCCTGAGGACCTGGCGTGCGCAGTCCTTATGCGGGCCGGTGATTTGGCCCTTGAATTAGCGCACGACTATCGACGTGTGGTCCTGGTAGTGGATGCTGAACCGAACTACCTTGAGGCACCTGAGGCTGCGCCTGGTTCGGGAATGATTGGTCAGATAACTCGCGAGCAGATTGTCTGCATCTTTGTTGATGACAGTTCAAGTGCTGATGCTGTTAAAGCCGCACGTGCAGATGCAGCTGCCATTGAACTACTCGATGAGTTAGATCTTGTCTGGTTCGACGCACAAGAACTCAATGCTGTGGCGCAAGGCCTGGCATAGTAGAGCTGGATTAAATCTGTCGTCAGTTAACTGCCTGCCGGTTTGCCACCACGAGTGCGATTGCGAGAACGCTTAGGTCGATCCGATGCGCTCTTGGCAGCAGGCCGACTCGTTGAATCACCAGCCTGTCCGCTTGGCTTATTGGAGGGCTTGCGCTGGCTGTTGTTAGCCGGACGAGACTTGCTATCGCGATTACCCGAGCGGGCAGATGAAGCAACCTTTGGCTTGCGGCCGGTTTCTCCAAGGTCTTCAAGGGTTTCCGCGTTCAGCCCGGCGCGCGTTTGTTGAGCCGATGGCAGCACCCCCGTGGTGTTAGCAGGGATACCTAATCCAGTGAACACGTGCTCAGAGGAGGAGTAGGTCTCGATGGGGTCGTGGAAAGCTAGCCCTAGCTCTTTGTTGATCAACTGCCAGCGTGGAATGTCATCCCAGTCGACGAAAGTAATGGCCACTCCGCTTGCACCGGCTCGTCCAGTTCGTCCGATGCGGTGAACGTAAGTCTTTTCATCTTCGGGGCATTGGTAGTTGATCACGTGGGTTACGTCTTGGACATCAATTCCACGAGCAGCCACATCGGTGGCAACCAGAACGTCAACTTTTCCGCTTCTAAAGGCACGCAGGGCTTGTTCGCGCGCCCCTTGGCCAAGGTCACCGTGTACTGCACCGGCTGCAAAGCCACGTTCGGTCAAGTCATCAGCGACCTTTTGTGCGGTTCGCTTCGTGCGACAGAAAATCATCGTTAACCCGCGACCGTCAGCTTGCAAAATTCGAGCAACTAACTCGACCTTGTCCAAGGCGTGGGCACGCCAGACGTGTTGCTCAATACTGAGCACAGTTGAGCCAGCATCATCTGGATCGGTGGCGCGAATGTGGGTTGGCTGAGTCATGTAGCGACGAGCCAAATTGATGATCTGACCCGGCATGGTGGCGCTGAAGAGCATGGTTTGACGGACCTTGTTCGTTAACGACACCAGATGTTCGACATCGGGTAGGAAACCAAGATCAAGCATTTCGTCGGCTTCATCAAGTACCAAGACTTTGACCTGAGAAAGGTCGAGGTGGCGTTGCTTAGCTAGGTCAATAAGGCGACCTGGAGTCCCTACGACTACATCAACACCAGCTTTAAGTGCTTCAACTTGTGGATCGTATGCACGTCCGCCGTACACGGCCAAGACTCGAACATTTCGACCTGAGCCGGCCAGTTCAAGGTCCTTGGCAACTTGTACGCATAACTCGCGCGTTGGCACGATCACCAAAGCTTGCGCATTGATGCTCTTGCCGCCGCCTTCATCGGCCGGTGCGGTAATGCGTTGGAGCAAGGGAATGCCAAAACCTAAGGTCTTCCCAGTTCCCGTCTTGGCCTGACCAATCAGGTCGGTTCCGGCTAGGGCCAGGGGGAGTGTTTGTTCCTGGATAGGAAATGCGTCAACAATCCCTGCAGATTCAAGTGCTTGCGCGGTGGCTTCGAGCACACCAAGTTCGCGAAAAGTAGTCAGAACGAGCCTTCTTCCAAGTCGTCAAGGGCGAGACAAGGTTGAAAGCGAAAACAACTTCACTCAACGTCAGGCAACGCCCACATATCTCTTCCAGTGTAGCCCTCTTGCCTTTTGGGCACTGCCTCTACGCTCTTGGTATGGATTCGAACGCTCCGACCCCCGATCGCCAAGCCGTTATTGACCTACTTGGGGTGCTGGCCTATGGCGAACTTTCGGGCTTTGAACAACTCGCAGCTGATTCTGGTCGAGCACCAGATCTCGGCGATAAAGCTGAGATTGCCCAACTGGCCGCTGCTGAATTGCGGCATTTCCAACTCTTGCGTACTCGATTGGCGCAGATGGGAGTTGAGGTTGCTCAAGCCATGGAACCTTTTGTGCGTCCGGTCACCATTTTTCATAACAGCACTCAACCCGCCGACTGGTTAGAGGGTGTGGTTAAGGCCTACGTCGGAAATGGCATTGCTGTTGATTTCTATCGGGAAATTAGTGCCTTAGTCGATCCCTCAACACGGGAATTGGTCCTTGAAGTGCTCAGTGACACGGGCCATGCTGAGTTTGCCGTTGATCGCGTGCGGAAAGCCATTGAACGCGATCCTGTTGTGGCTGGGCGGCTAGCGCTGTGGGGAAGACGCATTGTTGGTGAAGCGCTGGCTCAAGCTCAACAGGTAATTTCTCGGCGACCAGCTCTAGCCGATCTGATCATCGGTGGAAGTGGATTTGATATCGCTACAGTTAGTGATGTGTTCAATCGCATTACTGCTCAGCACACGCAGCGCATGAGCTCCCTGGGTCTTGCTGCTTAGCTGTTGCCGAAGCCGACCTTGCGAAGGGTGGGTTCACCAATTTCAACATAAGCAAGACTTGCGACCGGCACCACGATCAGTCGTCCCTTTTCGTCGGAAAGGGAAAGCGTGCCACCTGATTTAAGGGCAGCTTCAACGGTGGCGGTGACTTCTTCGGGAGTTTGCGCGCTCTCAAGGACCAACTCGCGTCCGGTGTTTTGGACCCCGATCTTGATTTCCACGAAAAACTCCTTTATTGATGACGGTTTTTGATAACTCTAGTCAGTCTTTGATGGTGTTGCCCTTGGGGAAGTCGGAGATCCCACGCCAAGCCAGCGAAGCAGCCAAAGTTTGAGCTTGCTCGCGGTCAAGAGTGGGGCCACCTGCCAGCCATGCCCTGGCGGAGGTTTGGGCAAGGCCGACCAAGGAGAACCCAAGCAGTAATGCCTGGGCGGAATCCAGACCGGTTTCGTCGGCGATGACCTCACCAATGAGCACAGCACATCGATTGTTTGCATCATCAATCAGTGAGCGAACAGCACGCTCTTGCGTCAGGTCAGATTCGAAAACCAAGCGTGATGCTTTATCTGGGTCATCAACGAAGGCAAAGTATGCGGCGATGATTGCGCGCACGCGGTCATGATTGACATCGGTCGAATTCAACGCTGAATCGATAGCCTCAATTAAGCTCGCGCAACTGCCTTCAAGGAGGGCCAGGTACAGATCGAGTTTGCCGGGGAAGTGCTGATACAGGACAGGCTTACTGACGCCAGCTTGGTCGGCAATTTCGTCCATTGAGGCCGAGTGATACCCCGAGCGAACAAAAACACTCCGAGCAACATCTAGCAGCTGCGCCCGACGCTGTGAGCGGGGTAGGCGAACTCCCTTGGTCGTTGCAGGCGCTGGACTTGACATGATCGTGAGCCTACCGACTGATGGGTGATTCAAAAGTCAAGAGTGGGTCTTAGGTCCCTTTTATCGCCTACATAGCAGGCATAGATTTCGCTCATGGGCCAAGAAGAGCACCTAGCGATTCGCACTGAGCACTTAACGAAATCCTTTGGCACCTCACGGGGCATCGTTGATGTCAATATTGAAGTAAAACGTGGAGAGGTCTTTGGCCTGCTCGGACCCAATGGTGCTGGAAAGACCACGCTCTTGAGGTGCTTGGTGGATTTGATCAGGCCAACTTCGGGGAGCATTCAAATTTTAGGCCACCATGGCAAATCAAAAGATGTGCGGATTCGCCAACATGTGGGTTATTTACCCGGTGAATTTACACTCTGGCCAGGACTTAACCCGCAACAAACACTGTCTAGGCTTTTGAATCTGCGCACCGGCATTGAACCTGACCGTGTCACTGCACTGGCGCAGCGCTTAAACCTTGACATGACTCGTCCAATTTCCCAAATGTCGCGCGGTAACAAACAAAAAGTGGGTCTTGTCCTGGCCCTGGCGCCGGTTGCAGACCTTTATATTTTGGATGAGCCCACCGGCGGATTAGATCCACTGATTCAACAACAGTTTCGTGAGCTTGTTCAAGAAGAGGTTGGGCGTGGAGCCACAATTTTGCTCTCATCGCATGTGCTACATGAGGTCGAGCACTTGGCTGATCGAATCGCGGTGTTGCGCGCTGGCGAATTGGTTGCTGTTGAGCGTGTAGATGAGTTGCGCTTAAAGGCCGCCCGCCCGGTGATCGTCACCTTCAGTGGAGTTGCCCCGCTTGCCAGCCTTGAAAAGATTCCAGGCGTGTCCATTGCGCTCTGCGATGCCGAAAACTCCGTCAGTCTTCGGGTCAAGGGCCCTATCGATGGGCTGATTAAGTTCCTGGCCACCCAGGAGGTTGTTTCGTTAGTCGCACCGGAGGCTGAATTGGATGAAATCTTTCTTGATTTCTATGGGGATCCGGCAGGTCAGTGATGATGAATCTCAATCTGCTCATGCTTGATCTAAGGATCAAGGCAACATCATCAATTTCTTGGTTCGTGTGCTTGGTCTTAATCGTGTTCCTCTACGTGTGTTTGTTTCCGAGCATCTCGCATGCGCCAGGGGTTGATCAATTCCTTCAGCAACTTCCCCAAGGCCTGCGGGAGGCCTTCGCTATCCAGGATTATTCAACTCCGGCCGGGTACCTGCAGACGGAAATCTTTTCCGGGCTTGTTCCGGTTGTCGTTTTGGTCCTTGTCATTGGTCGCGGCGGGGCAGCTATAGCTGGAGAGGAAGAAGTAGACCGACTTGAGATTGTGATGGCCCAACCCTTAAGCCGTAACTCGTTGTACTTCTCGAAGGTTGCATCATTACTTCTGACAGTTTTCTTCGCTGTATTTGTTGCGGTCTTTGGAACGATCGCACTTGTGGGGCCACTGGTCTCCTTGCATGTTTCCATCGCTGCGCTATTGGGGATGTGCGTGCACCTTTTCGTCTTTGCTGTCCTTGCTGCAGCCTTGGCATTGGCTGGGGGCGCAGCTCTTGGCCACAAAACTGCGGGAATCGCTCTGGCCGGAGCCGTTTTCGCGATCGGTTTCTTGGTGGAAACCATTGGGCGCTCGGTGAGCTGGCTAGCGCACGTTCGGCCGGTGAGCCCGTGGCATTGGTATTCGGGCAGCTCACCACTTCTCAATGGAATCAACTGGGTCGATGTTGGCGTGCTAGCTGGGGCTACGGTGCTGACGCTTGGCGTTGGTGCCTGGCTCTTTAACCGGCGCGACCTGCGTGGTTGACCCATTTGGAGTAGTCCAAACGGATGAGGAGTTAGGCCACTTGGGGGAATGTGACTGTACCGAGATTTTGGGAGCATTTAAGCGTGAGTCCAAGTTCTGATCTGATTCAGGCTCTGCGCGAGGTTGACGGAGTTGCGCAGGCCTCAATTGTTGACGACCCCAACGGGGTGGGCACCTTGCGCCTTGCATTGCGCGACGACGCCGATGAGATCAGCGTGGCGATGGAAGTCAATAAGGTTTTGCGCGAACGCTTTGGACTTGGTGTGGATCCCGATCGGGTAGAAGTCATCGACGATATTTGGCCCGATGAAGTTGACAGTAAAGAGCGTGATGAAATCCAGCGCCGTGAAGTCGAGTTCCGAGACGTTGCCTTCAGGTCGCCAGTCAAGCCAGATTCCCTTTTGCCGCCCGTTGCAGCCCTGCCCGATTTGAAGGAAGCGGCCGCACCACGTATCCAAATTTTTGCTCCGAGCAAAGTAGTTCCCACTGGCCGGCGCCTTTCTATTCGCCGACTTCAGCTGGTTTCTTCACTTGAGTCCTTGAGCACAACGGTCACGCTGGGCATGGGCTCTGACATCTATGTTGGTCGGGCGCAGGCAAGCCTTGACCTTGAATCGATTCATCAGGCCGTCGCATTGGCAACGCTGGATGCGGTGGGCAAATACGTTGGGCACCTCGCTCGCATTGAGATCGAGCAAGTAAGCGTTTGCCCGTTAGGCGATGAATCGGTTGCTTTGGTGGTCCTTCGCCTTTTTGAAGAATCAACAATGCACCG
>Ga0194055_10001653_pt1 | contig 18124 bp, 21 predicted proteins | sample SepL449m_MetaG_FD_155482 | JGI IMG/M metagenome (GOLD analysis project Ga0194055, IMG submission 155482) | Anoxic zone freshwater microbial communities from boreal shield lake in IISD Experimental Lakes Area, Ontario, Canada - Sep2016-L442-9m | ecosystem: Environmental > Aquatic > Freshwater >...
TCCGGGTACAAGCAACGAACGTCGTCTTGTTGCCGTTGAAGTTGCGGGCGGCGCCGGAATTTTCATTGGTCCCGATAACGGAGTGTTAGCGCCAGGAGTCGCACTTGCTGGTGGAGCAGAACGAGCAGTAGTTCTTGATCGCGATGAGTTGCATTTAGCAACGCCCGGAACCACGTTTGTTGCCCGCGATATATTTGCCCCGATTGCGGCATTGTTAGCAAATGGCGAAGACCTCTTTGATGTAGGTACCGAAATTGATCCCTCGCTGTTGTTGCCCGGCATTGTTCCGATTCCGCGCGAAGAGAACGGTGGATTTGCGTGTGAAGTGCTGTGGGTCGATCGCTTTGGTAACTGTCAACTCAATGTGAGTCTTGATGATCTTGAAAATTCATGGGTTAATCCTGTTCAACGCGTACGAGTTTCATTCGGTGACACCACGCGCAATTTTGTTGTTGCTCAGTCGTATGCCGAGTTGGGCCAAGGTGCAGCCGGACTGGTGATTGACTCGGGTGGCTTGTTGTGTGTCGCAGTTGATAGTGGATCTGCGACCGATCAGTTACGTCTAGGTGAAGGTCAGCAAGTGACTTTGCAACCTGGGGGCGACGAACCAGCCGTTGTTACCCCGGTCTCTTTACGCCCGTCCCATTAATCGAGAATCCAATTGTGATTCTGGTGTGGATTTATTCGCTATAGCCAAATAAATCCACACCAGAATCACTAGGGTTGTCTCATGCGTCCGGCTACCACATTGACTGTTGCGATTTTGTTGGGTGGAATCTTTCTTGCTGGAATCATTTCGCTGATGCGCCTGTAGTTCGTTTGTCATTCATCGATTTCGGTTGAGTCGAAGCAACCAAAAATCCGCCAAACAGAACCACAATTCCGACAAGCAAAGTAACGGCAAAGGCGCGATCTTCGCCGAGGCGGCCAGCCAATGTTCCGCTAGCCGACAACACCAATGTGCCGAGCGCGATCAATGTATTACTAGTTGCATGACGTCGCGCATTGCTGACGTGTCGCTTCGCTTCTCCGACTGCTGGGACGCGTCCGCGGACAACACGAACGATTGACCACACCGCACCGCCGATTATTACTACAGCAGCAACACCTGATCCGAAGGCCGCAAAAACTCGAGGTGCGACGCCAAACAATTCGCTTCCTTGTGGCATGGCCTGTTGGCCAAGATCACGAGATTTTGTGGGAGCAATGAGGACAACACCGACAGCCGCGCCCGATAATCCGATGAGCCATTGTTTGGTGATGTATCCAACTCGTGATCCAAACAACAGATAGACCGTTCCAAGTGCGAGCCATGGAACGTTGAGAACGGCACCCGCTAAAAAGAAAATACGAAATGATCCAAGACTCCAACCACGAGCCTCGGCCCACCACAGTGCTAACGATCCGAGTGCGAAAAGAAGCAATGAAAAACTCCATGCACCATCGTGCGGTCGTCGTCTTCGCAACCAACGATCAAAAGTTGCGATGCTGAATGCGAGTGCCACCAGTGTCGCGGCAGCAGCGAGAGCAGCATTAAGTGTCACATTGTGAGGTTAGAGCAGAGCGGGCGTTAAGAGCGTGGGCGTCGTTCGAGTCACGATGACAACGGTGACCGATGACCATCGTTTATCGCCAGGTTTAGGTAACGAGAGTTCGCCATCGGTCGTGGTGACGCGTAGCGTTTTACTTATGGCTGAACGCCCCCGACGCCGAATTCCTGATGCAACCGTCGCGAGATTGCCGATTTATCTGCGGATACTTCAAGATCTCGCCGAAAGTGAAACAACTGGCGTTTCTTCTGAACAACTCGCCGAACTTGCGGCGGTCAATGCCGCCAAAGTTCGTAAAGACTTGAGCTATCTCGGTAGCTACGGAACTCGTGGCATCGGATACGAAGTGCGCTATTTGGTCTTTCAGATTGAACGCGAACTTGGACTCAATCACGAATGGCCTGTCGTGATCGTTGGCGCCGGCAACTTGGGTCAGGCTCTGTCGGGTTACGGCGGATTTGGGCAAAAGGGTTTTCCAGTAGCTGGAGTCGTTGATATCGACCCAGCCAAAATCGGCGGTGTGGTCGGCGGGGTACGAGTACGCCACATTGACGAACTTCCTCAGGTCGTCGCTTCGCGGCAAGTCGCGATCGGGGTTGTGGCGGTTCCGGCCGATGCCGCTCAAGACGTGGCCGAACGCCTGGTGAAAGCTGGAATCACCAGTATTTTGAACTTTTCGCCCGTTGTTTTGACCCTCCCCTTCGGAATTCATGTCCGAACGGTCGATCTGGCGCTCGAATTACAAATTTTGAGCTATCACGAGCAGCAGCGTCAGACTCGCCAGGCAGCCGTTGCTTCATCCAAGAGCGCTTCGGCGTAGCCAAGAAGTCGAGCAAGATTCTGTGCGCGTAGGTACCTTAAAAGGTCTCAAGGAATAAGGTAAGAACCGTGTCGATCGTCGTCTTCGGGGTGAATCACCGTACTGGGCCCCTCGCCCTTCTTGAGCGGGTCAATATTGCCGACGACGCAATTGCCAAGACCGTGCACGGCCTGATGTCACGGCCCAACATTCGTGAAGTCGTGGTGTTGTCAACGTGCAACCGAACTGAGGTGTATGCAGTCGCAGAAAAATTTCACGGCGCCTACGGCGACTTGCGAGATTTCTTTTGCGATCTCGGCGGTTTCTCGGCCGATGAACTAACCCCTCATGTTTATAGCCAGCATGATGATGCTGCGATCAGTCATCTTTTTGAAGTTGCTTCTGGTCTTGATTCAGCAGTGCTGGGTGAAAGTGAAATTCTTGGTCAAGTGCGCACCGCGTGGGAACGTTCGCAACGTGAAGGTGGCGCGCTCTCAACTTTGAATCTCTTATTCCGTCACGCCATCGAAACTGGTAAGCGCGCTCGCACCGAAACGTCGATCGGTCGCCACACTGCAAGTGTCAGCCATGCTGCAGTTGATATGGCACGCGAAAATCTTGGTGCGATAGACGGTATGACAGTTCTTGTTGTCGGCGCTGGAGACATGGGCGAAGGTGTCACTGTTGCGCTTGCCGACTCTGGTGTTGGACGCGTGCTTGTCACCAATCGAACGATCGCGAAGGCACAGGCACTGGCCGATCGTGTTTCTGGTTCGGTCACCGAGTTCTATCGATTGGCTGAATCACTCAGTGAAGCCGATGTTGTTGTGACATGCACCGGTGCTGGTTCAACTGTTATCGATGCTGACATGGTGAAGAATGCGATGCTGCAACGTGCCGATCGTCCGTTGTTTATTGTTGACATTGCCGTTCCTCGCGATGTCGATTCTGATGTTGCCAACATCAATGGTGTGACTTTGCTTGATCTTGACAACTTGCGCGATTGGGCTGCTCGTGGTCAAGCACAACGTGCAACAGAAGCCCATGCAGTTCGCGACATCATCGTGCAAGAAATTGAACGTTTCAATATGGAAACGACCGCTCGTCAAGCCGCCCCATTGGTTGCGCAATTACACGAACGAGCCGAAGCTGTGCGCTCTGCCGAAATTGAACGACAAAGTAAGAAATTGTCACTGTTGACACCCGAGCAACAAGATGCTGTTGACGCAGTTACCAAAGGCATTGTGGCCAAGTTGTTGCATGACATGTCGGTACGTCTCAAAGATGACGCCGGCACACCCCGTGGCGAGCGCAACTCTGCGGCAGTTCGCGATCTCTTCGACCTTTCGTAATGATCGCAGTGACACGATGAGCGTGCTTCGTATCGCCACTCGTAGCTCGGCTCAAGCCCGCACACAATCAACAGCAATTGCTGAATTACTTGAAGCGACTCATAGCGACCTCTCAGTTGAACTGGTTTTTGTTGATACCACGGGCGATCAACAAAAAGATGTTCCGCTGCACACCATTGGTGGGCAAGGTGTATTTGTGAAAGAAGTTCAAGCCGCAGTCTTGGCTGGTCGTGCTGACATTGCAGTTCATAGTGCTAAAGATCTTCCGTCTACGCCGGCCGATGGTTTGTGTATTGGAGCCTTTGGTCAGCGGCGCGATCCGCGTGATGTTTTGGTTGGTCGTGCGCTTGCCGACTTAGCCATTGGGGCCACAGTTGCCACTGGCTCGGTGCGACGACGGGCGCAATTGTCGGCACTGCGACCCGATCTTCAATTTGTTGAGTTGCGGGGCAATATTCCGACGCGGCTTGAGAAAATACCGACCGATGGATCAATCGTGATGGCTGCTGCTGCGCTCGAGATTTTGGGCTGGACCGAACGTGTGAACGAATACATTGCCGTTGACGTGATGGTTCCGGCCGTTGGTCAAGGTTGTGTCGCCATTGAGTGCCGTATTGACGATGACACCACGCGAAATATTTTGGCGGCCATTGATGATGCACCATCGCGTCGCGCCGTCGAGCACGAACGGGCCTTTCTCGCTGAACTCGGAAGTGGTTGTTCGCTCCCGGTTGGCGCATACGACGATGGCAACAAGATGTTGGTGTATTTGGCATCAGATGATGGAACAAAGCATCATTTCGCAACGGTGCCAACTGGTCAATCGGCATCGCACGATGAGTTACTCGTTGCCTCGCGACGTGCGGCGCAAGTCGCCCGAGACGCTGTCGCTGGTTGAGACATGACGTCTGACTCGCAAATGCTTGCAGGTCGAACCATTATCGTGACACGTGCCGTCGAGCGCGCTGGTGGCTTAACTTCTTTGTTCGTTGACGCAGGCGCAAAGGTTCTAGAAATTCCTGTCACCACAACTGTTGATGCACTCGACGGTGGTAACGCATTACAAACAGCGATTGACACTATTGAACAATACGAATGGGTTGTCGTGACATCACCAGAAGGTGCGCATCGGTTGCGTGAAGCGATGGCGCTACTCGATGCATCACCGCGACAATTTAAGATTGCTGCGGTGGGCACAGCAACAGCTGCAGCATTAGGCGGCGCTGACTTGGTTCCGAAAGTGCAAACTGGGAGGTCGCTGGGTGAAATTTTCCCGTCTGGTTCGGGACGAGTTCTATTGGCAGTTGCCGAGACGGCTGGTACCGACTTTGAAGTTGCGGCGAGCAATAAAGGCTGGACTATCGATCGGGTGACTTGCTATCGAACTGTTTCAATCACCCCAACCGATGTCCGCAGTGTTGAAATTTCGCAAGCAGACGCCATCACTTTTGCGTCGGCTTCGTCGGCGCGCGCCTGGCACGATGTTTTTGGCGTCATCATGCCCAAGGTTGTGGTGGCGATGGGCCCGATGACTGCGAGTGCACTCAGTGAGTTAGGTATCCCCGATGTGGTTGTGGCGACCGAGCAGTCATTGCAGGGTGTCGTCAATGCCACAGTCGAGGCGCTGGCGAGTCGTTAAGCGCTCACCGACCGTAGGCTGGGGTTATGTCCGCACGCTTCCCCGTGTCACGCCCGCGTCGATTGCGCCGCACTCAGGCTTTGCGCGATCTCGTCGCTGAGACACGCCTCGATGTCAATGATCTCGTTGCGCCGTTGTTCGTACGCGAAGGAATAGATTCGCCAATCCCCATCACATCTCTTCCAGGTGTCGTGCAACATTCGCGAGCCAGTTTGCGCGAAGAGGTTCGTCAACTCGCCGATCTCGGAATCAAATCGGTCATCTTGTTCGGTATTCCCGCCAAGAAAGATGAGATCGGTTCTGGTGCCTTTGATCCAAACGGTGTCGTGCAAATAGCACTGAGTGATTTACGTTCCGATCTTGGCGACCGAGTGGTGTTGATGTCGGACTTGTGTGTTGATGAGTACACCAGTCATGGGCATTGTGGAATTCTTGATGGTCATGGCTCGGTTGATAATGACAAGACTCTCGAGATTTACGCCAAGGCGGCGATTGCTCAAGCCAATGCAGGTGCGCACATCGTGGCTCCGAGCGGAATGATGGACGGACAAGTCGGTGTCATTCGTAGCGCACTCGATGGTGCCGGACATACCGAAACTTCAATTCTTGCCTACTCGGCAAAATATGCCTCGGGTCTGTATGGCCCATTTCGCGACGCAGTCGATGTGCAAATCGTTGGTGGTGGCGATCGCAAGGGCTATCAACAAGATTGGCGCAACGCGCGTGAGGCTCTCACTGAAGTTGAAGCCGATATTGAACAAGGCGCCGACATGGTGATGGTGAAGCCGGCGTTGGCATATCTCGATGTGATTGCCGCGGTTCGTGCACTGGTCAATGTTCCCGTCGCCGCGTACCACGTGAGCGGTGAGTACTCAATGATTAAGGCAGCAAGTGCGAATGGATGGATCGATCACGATGTTGTGGCAACCGAGCACCTCACGGCCATCAAGCGTGCTGGTGCAGACATTATTTTGACGTATCTCGCGCGTTGGTATGCCGAGTTAGCGAACGGCTGAAGCAAGTGACAACTCAAAAACAATCAGCTATTCCGTATTGTGATGCCACGGCCTGTGTTGCGGCTGGTTGCAATCCGATTGTGTGCACCGGGGCCGGAACTCCTTCAAACAAAGAAGTCTTTGAGCGTTCAACTCGCGTCATTCCCGGTGGAGTCAATTCATCGATTCGCGCGTTCAAGGCGGTCGGTGGTTCACCGTATGTGGTGGCTCGTGGTGCGGGCGCGCATGTGTATGACGTCGAAGGCAAGCAGTACGTCGATTTAGTGCAAAGTTATGGCGCAGTCATTTTGGGTCATGCCCATCCAACAATTACATCAGCGCTTCGCGATGCAGCACCCGATGGAACATCCTTTGGAGCCCCAACGCCTCGTGAAATGAAATTGGCTGAAGCGATAAGTGAACGGGTGCCATCTTGCGAACGTGTGCGCTTCATGAACTCGGGTACCGAGGCAACGTCGACAGTTATTCGATTAGCGCGCGGTCTGACTGGTCGTTCAAAAGTCATCACTTTTAGCGGCAACTTTCATGGCGCAACCGACGCGTTGTTGGTTGCAGGTGGAAGTGGTGTTGCAACTCTCGGATTGCCTGGCACCGCTGGCGTGCCACCCGAAGCGGTTGTCAACACCATCGTTGCTCCATACAACGTGGTTCCAGAAATTGACGACACAGTGGCCTGCGTGATTGTTGAAGCAGTTGCGGCAAATATGGGTGTCGTCGCACCAGCGTCTGGTTTTCTTGAGGGTCTACGTGCAGCCTGCGACAAAGTCGGCGCACTGTTGGTGTTCGACGAAGTCATTACTGGCTTCCGTCTTGGAGTCGACGGTGCTCAAGGTCGATTCAATGTGAAGCCCGACCTCACCTGCTTTGGCAAAGTGATTGGCGGCGGATTGCCGATCGGTGCTGTTGGCGGTCGACGCGATGTCATGGAAAATCTCACGCCACTCGGCAAAGTTTTCCATGCCGGAACTTTGGCAGGTAACCCAATGGCAACAGCAGCTGGCTTAGCCGCATTGAGTGAACTCACACCAGACGTATACACCGAACTTGAATCGCGCGCTACGCGACTAGCAAGTTTGATTACTGAAGCCACCAGCGCAGCAGGCTTGCCAGTCATCACATCACGTGTTGGCACATTGGTCGGCATCTACTTAGGTAATGCACTTGGTGGCTCACGTTTGCCCATCAACTTTGATGAAGCCAAGAAAACCGATGAAGCGTTGTATGCGCGCCTTTTCCATTCGTTATTGAATGAAGGTGTCGCCATGGCGCCAGGTGCCTATGAAGCAATCTTTGTTGGTCTCGGTCATACCGATGCGGTAATGAACGACTTAGCAGAGCGTTTTCATCGGGCTGCCCGCGCAGTGACTTCCTAAAGCCGTACGATCTCAACGTGCGACAGTTTCTCAGTTGGCGATATTGGGCAGCGTTAGGTGTGCTCTTTGCATTGACTGCCGTGTTGTGGGCCTGTCAAGGCGGAAGTAGCCCGACAGAAGTTGTCATCAATGCCAACTCCCGTCGTATTGATTTGATTGCGCAGACTTCGACGATTCGCTCTGATGGAACATGGTCTGTATCTGGTGGAGTAACTCACGGAGACGCCACTGCAGTTTTGCAAGATGGACGAGTATTGACGCTTGCCGATGGAACTTTGGCCGAATCATCTTGTTTATTCCCTGATGCGCTGAATGCTTGTGTTTTGTTGGCAGATACTTTGGGTGATGGAGTTGTGTGGTTCGCATTAGTTGCGGCACCAGCTGAAGGAACGTCCGAACTTGAATTGCCGGCAATCAAAACTTTGGTTGCCGGTGTTACCTATGCCCAACTAACGAATGGTTGGGAGGTTCCGTTGCTCGACAAAGTTGTGCGACGTTGCAAAGAGGAGACCCCAAACCTCACAGCGTTCGTGCAAAAGTTTGCCGATCGCCATGTCACGATTGTTGATCTTGCGCAAGCGCAGGTTTCAGCAGTGCGTTGTATTGGTCAATGAATACTTAGTAAATCTCGGATCGATTACGCGTTAGGCGCAAGTCGCACTATGGCCGCTGCTGCTTTGTATGCAGCTTCAGCCGGACCAATTTCGTCGGGGCGCAGCAAGTTAGCCATGATGCGCAATACCCATTCCATGAGCGTGCGACTATTTATTCCGACGCGTGAAAGTTCGCGCATGATGGCTGGTCGACCAATGATGCGTGCAAACAAACGTGCCACTTTGAAGTACTGACCGTATTCATCGTCAATCATGGTTTGATAACGCTGCAACGCAGTCGGATCATTGTTACGAATTGCTTCAGTTAAAACTTGTGCAGCCATGCGCGCAGTTTCATACGCATAGTCGATACCTTCGCCGTTAAATGGATTCACACTTCCGGCTGCGTCTCCGACAACGAGATATGTGGGTCCAGATTTTGGTCCAACTGAACCACCCATAGGTATACGGCCTGATGTCGCTTTGCCAGTTGGTTGATCGGGGTTGATTTCCCACCGATCAGCAATCATGTGTGCGTACTTATTCAATAAGTGTGTGGTGTTGACACTCTTGAAATCACGGAACGTTGACAACAAACCAACGCCGATGTTTACAGTTCCATCACCAACCGGAAAGATCCAGCCGTAACCAGGCATCGGATTGCCCTGACGATCTTTCACATCAAGTGCTGACTCGATCCATGGTTCGTCATGTCGTGGTGTTTCCCAATAGGTACGTATTGCGGTTCCGTATGGCCACTCTTTCGTACGGAACGTTCCGAGCGATCGACCGAATCGACTGTTTGCACCATCGGCGACGATTACGTAGCGCGCAGTGATGTCGAAAGGAGTTTCGGAATCTTTTGCTTGCACTGTTGCGCCGCGTACAAATCCGCGTTCAAGAACCGGTGCAAGGGCTTCGTGGCCTTCCAATAATTTTGCGCCGGCAGCAACAGCGTTGCGCACAACCATGGTGTCGAGTTCGCGACGACGCACGACGTAACCGTGCTGTGGGTACATCGGATGAGTGGGCCAATGCAGTTCAAGTGCTTTACCGTGAGCAGTGGCGCGCAGTCCGTCGTAGCGATGGAACTGTGACAATTGATCGCCGAGTCCCATGTCGTTGATTTGCTTGACTGCTCTTGGAGTGAGGCCGTCCCCACAGGTCTTTTCACGAGGGAAGACCTTCTTGTCAACCATGACGACATCGAGGCCTTCTTTGGCGAGCCAATAGCCAGCGGCAGCTCCCGCGGGACCAGCGCCGATGACCAGAACGTCGTGGTGATTGCTCATGATGTCAAGTTCATGATGTCAAGGGCATTGTCGTGGTGCGGTGCTGGCTTGACCACCGCTCGCTGCGATCAGCCGGCGGCCATCATTTGAGCATCAGCAGCGGTTCCGAGGCGGGGTGCGGTTCCGATCATCAACTCAGGGCTATCGAAAGTGAGCTTTCCGTCCTCAAGACCGAGGAAGATCTCACTCTCGGGGGCACACCACTTTTCGTACTCAGCAGCCCAGTCTCCAGCCTCGTCAGCACCAGAAATGTCATAACGAATGTGGCAGATCAGTCCCAAAATCTGAGCTTCGGTCATCGATCCACCGGTCTTTGCGCCCTGGGCCGGCATCGCACTGCCGTTATACGAACGGGGGTAATGAGCCCCGCCTTCACGGTTCGGGTCACCGTAACTCTTGACGCCCGCGGCTTCAAAAGATTCAGTGCCGTTATAAACCCAGTTCAACATGTCTTCAATATGCGGGAAAGTCTTGAGAACTTCGCCGCCCTTCAGTACTCGACCGGCTCCACCAGCACCATCGGCACCATGACAGCTGGCGCATGTGCTGTAGTTGGCCATTCCGATCGCGATCGGGCCACTGGCTTCGGCCTTTTGGGGCTGCAAGCCACGAACGTACATGAATAGGAAAATCGGCATGAGGGCCAAAGTGGCCATCGCCCACGACGGGATGCGACCGCGAGTCTTGGCGGCCTTGATATAGGCCGGTTCGGGTTTTGAAACTGCAGCTTTTATCGGTGTTTCTGCAACAACTTTGGCAACCGGGGCTGCAGCAGTAGTTGCTGGCGTCGACGCAGAAGCCTCAGTGGATGATGCGTCTCCACCGGCTGCTTTACGCTCGCGGGAACGCTTCAGTAAATGCTCGGGAATCTCGGTCACAGGCCAGTCCTTTCGGGCGTGGGGCACGACAAATAGTTGACGAACACCGATTGGTGACCGTCTGCGTTAAGAACACTAGAGGGCGAGCGACCCTCAGGCGGAATTCCTCGCATTTTTCTCTCAGGAAACCCGTCACGCATCGGTCAATTTCAGTACCGTGAACTTGCGCACAACCATGCTGAACGGGGTGGGTGTGCTGATAGACCATTTTGAGTGACTCTTTAGTAGTCGCTGGCCGTCAGGAAAGTTTGTTCGGTCCAACTTCAAGGAGTTGGGTCGCGCAGGACCCTTGGCGACTAAGGTTCAAGGTGGTCCTGGTGGCGGTAGCTGTCAGATCCACATCTGGAATCAAATTTAGTAATGACAAACCATCAACCAATACGTGCGACGACCATGTATCGACCTCGTTACAGGGCATAGAAGGGATGACCGGCTGCATGCTGGCGATAAACATTCTGAAATGGCCGGGAATGAATCAGGCCTTCCTATTCTCCTTGGTATTGACCGTCATCTTGACTGGTCTTATTTTTGTGTACGGCAAACGTCGTCCGATCGGCACACCAGTGTCATGGGGCGAAGCAATGATTGGTTCGGTCTACGCATTCTTTGTGATGTTCATTGCGTACGGAGTTCTTCCTCACCAGTGGCTCGTGCATGTGCAAAACGAACTCGGCTGGCGTTCCGACAAGCCCTTTCTCGGACCTGGCTCCATTTTTAAATCGAAAGCAAAGGGCGGAAGTTTCCCCTTTGACATCAACTACCTACAGATCGGCGACATTCTTGTCACCGGCATTTATGGCGTGCTCTTAGGCGTACAGATTTTCACCTGGTCATGGTGGCAAAAGCGTGGAACGAAGAAGACAACCGATGTCGAGCAATCAACGTATGGTCGTCCTTTGGTGAAAAAGGCATAACTCATGGCCCGTACCGACGCCAATCCGCCGATGATGCCATTCACCGACCAGTACCAACTGGTTGAAGTGGACGCGGACTATCTCACCAAGGCGGTGAAACCCAAGCAATTCATTCATATTGATCAGTCCGAATGCATCATGTGTGAGGGTTGCGTCGACATTTGCCCGTGGAAGTGCATTCACATGGTGACGCCCGATGCTGTGGTCGAAGCCACAGGAACAGAGCGTCCAGGAATTGACCCGAACGACAATGTTCTTTTTATTATTGATGATGATGTGTGTACGCGTTGTGCACTGTGCGTCGATCGGTGTCCGACCGGCGTCATCATTCTCGGCAAGGCCGGTGCAGCACTTGCAACCGGTGACACACACACCCGTACCGCAAACCACGGTTACGCCTACGGAATGCGTTTCTAGGAGACAAGCACATGGCTAAGGTCATCGAAGATCCCCGACCCACCGCAAAAGAGCGGCTGAATAAAACGGTAGATGGAGTTCAAGGCAGTCAAGCCTGGAGTTCAATCTTCCGTCCTGGTTCTATTTTCCGTAAGGGTTACACCGACAGTCCGCGTAACCGTTCATACGTGATCATGAACTCGGTGTTGTATCACTTGCACCCAGTGAAGGTGAAGCGTCATGCGGTCAAGGTCAGTTACACCTTGTGTCTCGGAGGCTTGAGCTTCTTCCTGTTCATTTTGTTAACCGTGACGGGCATCTTCTTGATGTTCTTCTATCGACCAGAAGCCACAGCTGCATGGAATGACATCAGCAGTCTGCAGACGTCGGTGGCGTTCGGATTACTTGTGAGAAATATGCATAGATGGGGCGCCCACTTAATGGTGCTGTCAGTGTTCTTGCACATGGCTCGCGTTTTCTATCACGGTGCATACAAGGCTCCGCGCGAATTCAACTGGGTCATTGGTGTTGTGTTGTTGACACTCACTTTGTTGCTTTCGTTCACCGGCTACTTGTTGCCATGGGACCAGTTGTCCATGTGGGCTGTGGCGGTAGGAACAAACATGATGGGCTACACACCAGTTTTTGGTTCGCAAGTGCGTTTCGTGTTGCTCGGTGGTGTCGAAATTGGTTCTGAAACCTTGTTGCGTTGGTACGTGTTGCACGTACTCATGCTTCCTTTCGTCATCGTGATCTTCATGGCTATCCACTTCTGGCGCGTCCGTAAGGACGGCGGCATCTCGGGTCCTTTGTGACCGGTGCTTGAAAGGAACTGACTCAACATGACTGAAATCCCCGAACACCTCCTGAAGCGAGCACAAGCTGCTCGTGACAAGGCTGCTGCTGATGCCGGTGCGCCGGCTGCAAGTGATGCACCTGCTGCCGATCCGCGTATTCCTGCACATCTCCTTGAGCGCAGTAAAGCTGCCAAAACTAAAGCCGATGGCGATGGTGGCGCAGTTGCTGTGGCCGAAAAAGTTGGCGCTCTCGTTGCTGCCGCTCCGGCCGCTGGTGGAATTCCTGTTGGTGCCGGTCCTGGTGGTCACACGCAGCGTTTGTTGACCGTCGTCAAGTCGGGATCAATTCAAGACGTCAAAGCAACACCGGTTGACAAAGTGCACACGTGGCCACACTTGTTGGCTGCTGAATTTGTTGCGGCATTGGCTTGTACTGCGTTCTTGTTCTTCTTCTCGGTTTTCGTGAACGCTCCGCTGTTGCAGTTGGCTAACCCGAACCGCACACCGAACCCTTCAAAGGCTCCTTGGTACTTCCTCGGTTTGCAGGAATTGCTCACCATGTTCCACCCAATGGTCGCTGGTGTAACAGTTCCAGGTATTGCTTTGTTCGCTTTGATTCTTGCTCCATACATCGACAAGAACCCATCGAACAAACCTGAAGATCGTAAGTTCGCAACTTCAATCATGACGGTGCACCTCATGTTCTGGGCAGTGCTCGTGATGATCGGTTCGTTCTTCCGTGGTCCCGGATTCAACTTTGTCTTCCCATGGCGCGACGGCCTGTTCTTCGAGTTGTGAGGATCAAACTTTTATGACACCCCTAGCAACAATCATTATTGCCATCGCAGTCATCGTGGTGTTGGCCGCCGTCGTCCTTGTGACGTCGGCACGCCGCTCCGATGTTCGCGGCGCTGGCGCATTGTCACGCGAAACCGTGAAGCGCGACAAGTCAATCAAAGCCGAGTCGGGCGCTGGCCCAACTGGTGCAGCGTACGAATCAACAGAAGTTGCAACTCGCTCAACCGAACTTGCCAAGGCCACCGAAGTTGCGCCCGTTGCATGGGAAGCGCCCGATCAAGATGCAATCGATGTTTCGCGTCGTCAGTTCTTTAACCGTGCTGCAATTACTTTGATGACGACAAGCATCGCGACCTTTGGCGTTGCATGCATCGCCTTCTTGTGGCCACGCGCTGGTGGAGGATTCGGCTCAAAGGTCACTGTGGGTCGCCTCGAAGATTTATTAGTGCAAATTCGTAGCGACAAGGGTTTCGTGTACAAACCCGAAGCGCGCACATGGCTGACTGCGTACCCCGCCGATGCTTTGCCGAAAGCGCGTAAGGCTTACGCCAAGCAAGGTCCAGTGCTCGCCGGAATGGAAGCCGGAATCGTGGCGTTGTACCAGAAGTGTCCGCACCTCGGTTGCCGCGTTCCCGAATGCAAGAGTTCGCAGTGGTTTGAATGCCCGTGTCACGGTTCGCAGTACAACCGAGTCGGCGAGAAGAAGGCTGGTCCGGCACCTCGCGGTATGGATCGCTTCGGAGTCACCATCGCTAACGGCAACGTCGTTGTCGATACAGGAACAGTTTTTAACGGTCCAGCAATTGGCACCAACACATCTGGACAGGAAGCCGAAGGGCCGCACTGTATTTCGGGCGGAGGAGCAAAACACTGATCATGATTGCCGCATCAGCAACTAACACCATTGCCATTGTGATCTCGTTGATCTTCGTGGTCGGCTGGATTGTCTATGCCGTGATGAATCGTTCGGCCGGCAAAGCCGAGATCGGTTCAGAAATCGAACTTGCCGCTAACCGTAAGGCGTATTACGACGACGAAGAACTTGAAGGTCATCGCTTACAGCGTATGCAGTTACTCGGTGTGCTTTTACTTGCCACGATCACAATCGGACTCCCGGCGTATTGGTTGGCCGAGCCAAGTCGTCAAGCCAACACCATTGAAGGTAAAGACAACCGATTTATTTCGTGGGGTTCGGGACTCTTTGCTCCGACCGCCGAAGGTGGATTCAACTGCGCAGGTTGCCACGGCGGAATGAATGGTGCCGGTGGAGCTGCTCCGTACACAGTGACTGATTCAAAGACTGGTGAAGTTAAAGCAGTTACGTGGAAAGCGCCTGCTATCAACACGGTGTTTTATCGCTTTGATGAAAGCGAAGTTCGTTTTATCTTGCAGTACGGTCGTCCGTTCTCCCCAATGTCTCCATGGGGAATTGAAGGCGGCGGACCAATGAATGCGCAACAGATCGATACGTTGCTGGCGTACCTCAAGAGCATTCAGATTCCCCGTGAAGATTGCATCGTTGCCGATGCCAATCCGTTGAACTGCGAAGGCGGGCACTTGCCCGTGACTGAACAAGAGAAGATTCAAGCCGCTGCGCAAAAGACCGTTGACGATGGAACATTCGGCTCTATTGGTGAAGCATTGTTCAACCTTGAACTCAGTTCGGGCGCATACAGTTGCGCTCGTTGCCACACACCAGGATGGAGTTGGGGCGAACCCGGCCAAACTGGCTCGGGTGCCTTTGGTTGGAACCTCACTGGCGGAGCAACCAACACGCACTTTGCAACCGAGCAAGAGATGATCAACTTCATCAAGGCTGGTTCGAAGTACGGAGTTAAATACGGAATTCAGGGCCAAGGTTCTGGTCGTATGCCCGGTTTCGGTGACCTCCTCACTGGTGAACAGATCCAACAGATCGTCAACTACGTTCGGAACGAATTATGAGCGCACTTTTGAGCATTGGTTGGGAACCCGAACTTCGCGGTCTCCTCACAGTCATCATTGGAGCAGTTGCCCTATGTGGCAGCGTGTATTTGCTTCTTGGCACGAACCTCGGAGTCCGTTTGGGTCTTTTGGTGGCGATGGCTGGTTTGTTTGGCTGGATGATGATGATGGGCGTCATTTGGATGACTTACGGAATCGGTCTCAAAGGAACTCAACCTTCGTGGAAGCCGGCCGATCCTTTCACCATCATTCGCGATGCCAAGTTGTTACCCGAAGCTGGTGTCATTGATGGCCCGGTCACGGTGTCGGCAGATGCCACGTATCCAGAAATTGCGGCAACTGCCGCAACTGCAATTGAAAAAGAAAAGTGGGAATTACTCCCCACTGACGACCAAGGTCGTGGTCAGGCCATTGCCGCAGCAACTGAAATTATCGAAGTTGAATCAAAGTTGTACGCTGGTGGTGAGTACGAAGCAGTTGCTGTGTACGAACGTGGTGGCGAGCGTTACCCGAAATTTGGTGACTCAGTTGACTTCATTGCGTTTTTGCATAAGCCGCACTATTCACTTGTTGAGATTGCACCATTGTTGCCACAACGCGATGAACCAGGTCGTGCGCCCGCTCGCCCAGTCGTCGACAACAGTCAGCCTCACCAGTACGTCATCATGATTCGTGACCTTGGAACCAAGCGTCAGCCGGCATTGTTCATCACGATTGGTTCAGCAATTATCTTCTTGCTGTGTTGCCTGATGCTGCATCGTCGTGACCGAATTCTTGTGACCAACCTGTCGGGCTCTTCTGTTCCTGCGAAGGCATAACGAATGGGCCAGTACCTCGCAGTTTTCGCACTCACGGTTCTCGGAATCTTGTTTGGTGCTCTGAGTTTCGTTGCCTCACGATTGTTGGCACCCCGCCGGCCTTCGTCAGCCAAAGAGGCTCCCTACGAATGTGGCATTGTCCCGACGCGTGACCCACCTGAACGTTTCCCGGTGAGTTTCTACATTGTGGCGATGTTGTTCATCATGTTTGACATCGAAATCATTTTCATTTATCCGTACGCAGTCAACCGAGCAGAGCTCGGTGCTTTTGCGTTTTGGGAAATGTTGTCTTTCAGCGTGGTGTTCTTTTTGGCCTTTGTCTATGTGGTCGCACGTGGTGCCCTTGATTGGGGTCCAGTTGCCAAGGCTCGTCGACTGGTCGATGGAGTTTCGCCAACACGTACGTCAACATCGACAATTCGTCGTGTTGGTCTTGAAGGCCGATCCGATAGCGACCAGGCTGCCTGAGAAGTAGGGGATTCGATATGGGTGTAGTTCGCAATGTACTCGACGATGGACTTGGTGGTCTCGAACACAACTTCATCACTGGTCGAATTGAAGATCTCGTGAAGTGGTCACGTAGTCGTTCGAGTTGGGGTGCAACTTTTGGACTGGCCTGTTGCGCTATCGAAATGATGGGTACCGGTGGTCCGCACTACGACATCGCGCGCTTCGGTATGGAAGTTTTTCGTGCTTCGCCACGTCAGGCCGACATCATCATCGTTGCTGGTCGCGTGAGTCAGAAGATGGCGCCAGTGTTGCGACAGGTATACGACCAAATGATGGAACCTAAATGGGTGATCTCGATGGGTGTGTGCGCATCAAGCGGTGGCATGTTCAATAACTACGCAATTCTTCAGGGTGTCGATCAGATCGTGCCCGTCGATGTGTACGCGCCAGGTTGCCCACCAACACCTGAAACTTTGATTCACGCCATCGAAACCTTGCACCAGCAGATTGAAGATGGTGAAATCATGCGTCGTCGAGCCAAGAGTGGCGCCGGCGCAAACATTCACATCACTGAAATTCCTGCTCAGACTTCACCAGTGTCGGTATCGCTTGGCCGTCCCGCAACTTCGTGGACTTCGTCATGAGTGATGTTGAAGTAACTCCCGAAGCGCAGCCGCAATTGCATGGTTGTCCGCTCAGCGATTCACGTGGTCAAACTGTGGTGCATCCAACTCGTGCTCAGTATGTGGCGCTCATGAAGAAATTGCTTGATGGCGGTTACGTCATGTGCAGCGATCTCACTGCCACCGATTACTTGACTCATTCGGGTCGCTCCTTGCCCGAAGGTATTGAAGCCGAACGATTTGAAATTGTGGTCAATCTCACCGCCATCGCTACTCGCGATCGAATTCGTGTTCGAGTTCAAGTGCCCGAATCTGATCCGATGATTGCTTCGTTGTTTGATTTGTGGCCCGGAACCGAAGCCATGGAACGCGAAGTCTTTGACATGTTTGGTGTTTCATTTGACGGACACCCCGATCTCACACGAATCTTGATGCCCGAAGATTGGGACGGTCACCCACTTCGTAAGGATTATTCGATTGGTCGTATTCCGGTGCAGTTCAAGGGGTCAAACTCATGACATCGGTTGAAAATGTCTTCAGGACTCATGAAGGCGCACAAGAAATGCGCCCTCGTAGCGAAATCAGTGCGAAAGAAATCTTGCGCGAAGTTGGTTCGGTACTGCGCATGAGCGAAGCCGAAGTTGCCAAGCTCGGACAGATGCCGGCTGACGCCGATGAAGATCAAACGATGATCATCAACATGGGACCGCAACACCCCAGTACTCATGGTGTATTGCGACTCATGCTCGAACTTCAAGGTGAAAAAGTTTTGCGTTGCAAGCCCATCATTGGTTACTTGCACACCGGAATGGAAAAGACCGGTGAAGAACTCACGTACATGCAAGGTGGCACCAACGTCACACGCATGGATTACTTGAGTCCTCTCAACAAC
>Ga0194055_10001655_pt1 | contig 18115 bp, 15 predicted proteins | sample SepL449m_MetaG_FD_155482 | JGI IMG/M metagenome (GOLD analysis project Ga0194055, IMG submission 155482) | Anoxic zone freshwater microbial communities from boreal shield lake in IISD Experimental Lakes Area, Ontario, Canada - Sep2016-L442-9m | ecosystem: Environmental > Aquatic > Freshwater >...
GTTGTCGGGTGGCCTGCGCCAGCGGGTGGCGATCGCGATCGCGTTGGCGAACGAGCCCCGCCTGCTCATCGCCGACGAGCCCACGACGGCCCTCGACGTCACGGTGCAGGCCCAGATCCTCGACCTCCTCAAGCAGCTCCAGCAGGACCTGGGGATGGCCGTGCTGTTCGTCACCCACGACCTCGGCGTCATCGCCGACCTCTGCGACCGGGTCGCGGTGATGTACGCCGGCGAGATCGTGGAGGAGGCCTCGGCGCAGGACCTCTTCGAGCGTCCGCAGCACCCGTACACCGCGGGCCTCCTCGGTGCGATGCCCCAGGTCGGTGGCTCCGGTGACCGTCTCGCCGTGATCCCGGGCCAGGTCCCGCAGGCCCACGCCATGCCCGACGGCTGCCGGTTCGCCGACCGTTGCGACCACGCGGTCGCGCACTGTCGGTCGACGAGCGTCCCCGTCACGGTGGTGGCGTCGTCGTCGGTGCGGTGCGTGCGGGCGTCCGAACTCGAACTGCGGGGTGCACGGTGACCGCCGACGATCGGGCACCCGTGGTGCGCACCGAGGGCCTCACGAAGCACTTCCCGTTGCGGGGGGTGTCGCGGCGGAGCGGGGGGAGCCGCATCCTGCGCGCGGTCGACGGCGTCGACCTGCGCGTCGACGCCGGGACCACGCTCGGGCTGGTCGGCGAATCCGGCTCGGGCAAGTCGACGCTGGCGCGCCTGGTGCTGCGCCTCATGCCGGTCACCGCGGGCCGCGTCTGGTTCGACGGCACCGACATCACCGACCTCTCGGCCCGGGCCCTGCGCCCGCTCCGTCACGGGATGCAGCTGGTCTTTCAGGACCCGTACTCGTCGTTCGATCCCCAGGCAACCGTGATCGACAGCGTGATCGAGCCCCTCCTGGCCCAGGGCGGGTCTGGCGCTGAGTGCCGGGACCGCGCCCGCGACCTGTTCGATCTCGTGGGGCTCGCCACCGACCACCTCGATCGCTCCCCGCGGGAGCTCTCCGGTGGTCAGCTCCAACGAGCGGGCATCGCGCGGGCCCTGGCGACGAACCCCCGCCTCGTGGTGATGGACGAGCCCGTGAGCGCACTCGACGTCTCCACGCAGGCCCAGGTCGTGAACCTGCTCCAGGACCTCCAGCGCGAGCTCGGGTTGGCGTTCCTGTTCATCGCCCACGACCTCGCCGTGGTCCGCCACGTGAGCGAGCGGATCGCGGTGATGTACCTCGGTCAGGTGGTCGAGGAGGGGCCGGCGCACCGGCTCTACGAGGCGCCGACCCACCCGTACACCCAGGCCCTGCTGTCGGCGATCCCGGTCCCGAACCCGGCGGTGCAGCGGTCACGCCCGCGCATCGTGCTCCACGGTGAGATCCCCTCGCCGGCGTCACCGCCATCGGGGTGTCGGTTCCGGACCCGCTGCCCCTACGTGATGGAGGTGTGTGCCGAGGTCGAGCCGCCGGCGACCACGACCCCCGACGGATCGATCACCCGGTGCCATCTCCACACCGAGGGCCCGTCGCTCGCCGGCGGCTCGGTGAACCTCCTCCTCCGGAAGGACTGAACCTGTGGCCCGTTCCCTCCCGCACCACGGCCGTTGGTTCGAGGGCCTCGTCGTGGGTGACGTGATCCCCCACGCCCTGACCCGGACCGTCACCGAGACCGACAACGTGCTCTTGACCACGCTGACCCTCAATCCGGCGCGGTTGCACCTCGACCACGAGGACGCCGCCGACTCCGAGTTCGGGCGCCCGCTCGTCAACAGCATGTTCACCCTGGCGTTGTTGGTGGGCCTCTCGGTGCTCGAGACCACGCACGGCACCACGATCGCCAACCTCGGCTTCGAGGAGGTCACGTTCCCGGCCCCGGTGTTCTGCGGCGACACGATCCACGCCGAGACGGAGGTGGTCGCGGCGCGCCCCTCGGGGTCGCGACCCGACGCCGGGATCGTGACGTTCGAGCACCGGGCCTTCAACCAGGCCGACGTGCTCGTGTGCCGGGCCCGGCGCAACGCTCTGATGGTGCGACGACCGGCGGTGGAGCCGGAAGCGCCCGGCGCCTCCGGGCGGTGAGCGCCGACGCCCCGCTGTGGGTGCCGTCGCCCGAGCGGGCCGCGGCGACCCGCCTGGCGGACTTCGCCCGCTTCGTCGCGGCTCGCGGTGGCGGAACCACCGAACGGGACGACGGAGGGGTCGACGCGCCGGCGCTGCACGCCTGGACGGTGCGCGACCCGGCGGCGTTCTGGTCCGCGGTCTGGGACTTCTGCGGGATCCCGGGCGACCGGGGGAGTGACCGGGTCGTCGAGCCGGCCGAGCCGTTCTGGCGGACCCGGTTCTTCCCCGACGCCCGGCTCAACGTGGCCCGGGCGCTCCTGGGCGCGCCGTCCGCCGACGACGCGATCGAGTACGTCCGGGAGGGCGGGCTCCGCCGCACCCTGACCCGGGCCGACCTCCACGCCCTGGTGTCGCGGGTGCGCGCTGCGCTCGTGGAGGCCGGGGTCGGGCCCGGTGACCGGGTGGCGGCGTTGCTCCCGAACGTCCCCGAGGCGTACGCGCTGATGCTGGCCGCCGCCAGCCTCGGTGCGGTGTTCACCTCCACCTCGCCCGACTTCGGGGTAGAGGGCGTGGTCGACCGGTTCGCGCAGGTGGCGCCGGTGGTGCTGGTGGCGGTCGACGGTTACCGCTACGGGGGGCGGCACTTCGAGTGCCGCGACCGTCTGGCCGAGATCTCCACCCGGCTCCCCTCCGTGCGCACGACCGTGGTGCTCGGCCACCTCGAGTCGACGGCCGCGCCGGGCGCGTCACCGGGAGCGTCACGAGGCGCGCCACCGGGCACGGTCGACTGGGAAGCCTGGCTCGCCCCCCATGACCCCCGACCGGTCGAGTTCGTGGAGCTTCCCTTCGACCACCCCTGGTACGTCGTGTTCTCGTCGGGCACGACCGGCCGTCCGAAGTGCATCGTGCATCGCGCCGGGGGCGTGCTGATCAAGCACCTCTCGGAGCAACAGCTCCAGTGCGACGTCCGGCGGGGCGACCGCGTGTGCTACTTCACGACGACCGGGTGGATGATGTGGAACTGGTTGGCGTCGGTCCTGGCGAGCGGGGCCACGGTCGTGGCCTACGACGGCTCGCCGGCCGAACCGTCGCTGACGGCCCTCTTCGACCTCGTCGACGAACTCGACCTCACCTTCCTCGGAACCTCGGCGCGCTTCCTCGACGAACTGCGGCGCGCCGGGGTGCGCCCCGTCGACACGCACGGGCTCGCCCGCCTGCGCACGATCGCGTCCACCGGGTCACCGCTGGCGCCCGAGGGGTTCCGCTTCGTCCACGAGGCGATCGCGCCCGACGTGCACCTGGCGTCGATCTCGGGCGGCACCGACCTCTGCGGCTGCCTGGTGGGGGGCGATCCGACCGGCGCGGTGTGGGCGGGGGAGATCCAGGGGCCCTCGCCCGGCCTCGACGTGGCCGTCCTCGGCCCCGACGGCGCGGCGCTCGGCCCGGGCCAGCGCGGCGAGTTGGTGTGCCGCAACGCGTTCCCGTCGATCCCGCTGGGCTTCCTCGACGACCCCGGTGACGAGCGCTTCGCGGCCACGTACTTCGAGCGGTTCCCGGGGGCCTGGCACCAGGGCGACTTCGCCGAGGTGACGATCCACGGCGGCACCGTGATCCACGGACGGTCCGACGCCACGCTCAACCCGGGTGGGGTCCGGATCGGCACCGCCGAGATCACCCGCCTGATCGAGCCGGTCCCCGCGATCGCGGACTGCCTGGTGATCGGCCAGGACTGGGAGTCCGACACCCGGGTCGTGCTCTTCGTGGTGCTGCACCCGGGCCACGAGCTCACCGCCGACCTCGAGGCCGACCTCCGCGCCCGGGTGCGCTCGGGTGCGTCGCCCCGGCACGTCCCGGCCCGCATCGTCGCGGTGCCCGACCTCCCGCGCACGCGGAGCAACAAGCTGAGCGAGCTCGCCGTGCGTGACGTCGTGCACGGGCGACCGGTCACCAACACCGAGGCCCTGGCCAACCCCGAGGCCCTGGCCCACTTTCGCGACCTCGAGGAGCTGGCGTGAACCGGATGCGCAGCCTGCTGACCGTTCCGGCCAACCGGGGCGACCTCGTGGCCAAGGCGCCGCGGTCGGGCCCCGACGCCGTGTTCCTCGACCTCGAGGACGGGGTGCCCCCCGACGCCAAGGAAGCCGCGCGGGCGGACGCGGTCGCCGCCGCCCGTGCCCTGGTTCGCGACCACCCGGGGCTGGGCGTGTTCGTGCGGGTCAACGCGATCGCCACACCCTGGTTCGCTCGTGACGTGGCCGAGGCGCTGATCCCAGGGCTCACGGGGGTGGTGGTTCCCAAGGTGGAGTCCGCCGCCGACGTCGGGGTCGTGGTCGAGGCCCTCGCCGCCGCCGGGTGCGCCCGCATCGGGATCCTCGCCGGTCTCGAGAGTGCGGCCGGCGTGGCGCGGGCCGAGGAGGTGCTGCGCGGCCCGGTCCGGTGGTGTTACTTCGGGGCCGAGGACTTCGTCGCCGACCTCGGGGGTGTCCGCACCGAGTCCAACGTCGAGGTGCTGTACGCGCGATCGCAGGTCGTGCTCGCCGCGCGGCTCGGTGGCGTGCACGCCGTGGACCAGATCGTCGCCGATTTCCGTGACGACGAGCGTTACCTGCGCGACGCGCGCGAGGCGCGCGCACTGGGGTACCGGGGCAAGCTGTGCATCCACCCCGCCCAGGTGGCGCTCGCCCACTCGGTGTTCACCCCGTCGGCCGACGAGGTCGACCGGGCCCGACGCCTGCTCGCGGCCCACGCCGACGCCGCGGCGCGCGGCGAGGCGACCCTGGCCTTCGAGGGGGAGATGGTCGACGAGCCGATGGCCCGCCGAGCCCGCGCCGTGCTCGAGGCGGCGGGCGAGGCGGCGGGCACGGCGGCGGACGAGGTGGACTAGCCCCGGCGGAGCTCGTCGCGCAGCACGAACTTGCGGATCTTCCCGGACGGGGTCCGGGGGAAGTCGTCGACCACCCGGATCTCCTCGACCCACTTCTGCTTGGGGAGGCCCGTGGACCCGAGGTGCGCCTGCACGGCGCCGAGGTCGAGGGTGGGCTCACCGGGGCGGACCCGGATCACCGCCAGCGCGTGCTCGCCGGTGCGTTCGTCGGGAGCGGCCACCACCGCACACTCGGCCACCGCCGGCATCGTCATCAGCGCCTCTTCGATCTCGGCCGCCGAGAGGTTGGCGCCGCCTCGAATGATGATGTCGGAGATCCGGTCGGTGATCGTGAGGTATCCGTCGGCGTCGAGGACCCCGACGTCGCCCGTCCGGTACCAGCCGTCGGGGTCGAAGGTCCGGGCGGTCAGGGCCGGATCGGTGTACCCGGCGCACAGGTCGGGGCCGCGCGACAGGATCTGCCCGGGCTCGCCCGGTCCGACGTCGCGCTCGTCGCCCTCGAGGTCGAGGAGTCGGATCTCCACGCCGAGCATGGGACGACCATCGGTGTGGTTGCGCTTCACGGTCGGCTCGTCGGTGTGGCAGCCGGTGATCGACGGGTGCTCCGTGGAGCCGTACGACCGGAACACCGTGATGCCCAGCGCTTCGGCCCGCTCGGCCACGGCCGCCGGGACCGGCGCGCCCCCGAGTCCGGCGTTGCCGATGAGCCGGGCGTGCTCAGGGGTGAAGTCGGGATGGTCGAGCAGGCTCGTGAGGAAAATGGTGGCGCCGGCACCACCGGAGATCTGCTCGGAGCGGATGGCACCCAGGGCCTGGCCCGGGTCCCAGACGTCGGCGATGTTCATGCGGTGGCCCCGCTGGATCGGCAGGAGCACCGAGGCGAGCAGGCCGGTCATGTGCGCCAGGGGCGAGGCGTTGAACACGGGCCGGGCGTCGGGCGCGAGCGCGGCGAGCTGTCCGACCTCGAAGAGCAGGGAGCGGTGGGTGTGGATGACCCCTTTGGGTTCCGACGTGGTGCCCGAGGTGTAGCCGATCATGGCGGGCGCGTCGGGGTCGAGGACCGGGGTCGTGGTGAGCGGGCCCGCGGCGAGGAGGTCGGAGAACTCGACCGCGCCGGGGAGGTCGGGTCCGGGCGTCCCGCTGCGCACCACCACGACGTGCTCGAGTTCGGGGAGGCGATCGCGGAAGCCCGCCAGGTTGGCGAGGTGGTCGACGTGTCCGAACCGGTCGACGGTCACGAGCGCCCGCGCGCCGGACTGGCGCAGGATGAACTCCACCTCGTGGGCGCCGTAGAAGTGGACGATGGGGACGACCACCGCCCCCAGGTGGAACCCGGCCCGGATCACGGTGAACGTCTCGGCCCAGTTGGGCAACTGGTACACCACCACGTCGCCGGGGCGCACCCCGAGGCCGGCGAGCGCCCCGGCCAGGTGGAGCGAGTCGCGCGAGAGGTCACCGATCGTGCCGGACCAGGGGTGGAGGTCGGACCACACGCGAAAGTCGAGGTCGGGCCGGGCCGAGCACCGCTCCTCGAGCCAGGAGGCGAAGGTGTCGTCGGTCCACCAGCCTTCGGCGAGATAGCGCTCGCGGAGCGCGTCCGGTACCTCCCGCAGGTCCCACATCGTGACGTTCCCTCCCCGAGGTGCTGGCGGGCCAGACGCTACCGTCGTTCGGCGGGTTTGCGACGAGGGACGACGGGGGAGTGCGCGCCGATGGGCGGAGTCGGGTACCGGACGATCGAGGTGTCGCCGATCGCCGGCGCGCTCGGCGCCGAGATCACCGGCGTCGACCTGGCCGCCGACCTCCCCGACGAGACCCTCACCGAGATCCGACGCGCCTGGCTCGACCACCTCGTGGTGTTCTTCCGCGACCAGGACCTCGACCTCGACCGCTACCTGGCGTTCGCCCGGCGGATCGGCGAACCGGTCGAGTACCCGTTCGTCAAGGGCCTCGAGGGCCACCCCACGATCATCGCCGTGGCGAAGCTGCCCCACGAGACCGTCAACTTCGGTGGCGTCTGGCACAGCGACACCACGTACCTCGAGCGACCTCCGATGGGCACGATGCTGCTGGCCCGCGAGGTCCCGGCGGCGGGTGGCGACACGCTGTGGGCCAACCTCTATGCCGCCTACGAGACCCTGTCCCCGGGGCTGGCGCACTTCCTCGACGACCTCGAGGCGGTCAACACCTCGGCCATGGCCGACATCTCGAAGACCCGCGAAGACCGGCGCCGCGACCGCGGCACCGACGTGACCGACTTCGAGGCCGTCCACCCCGTCGTCCGTACCCACCCCGAGACCGGTCGCAAGGCGCTCTACGTGAACCCGGCCCACACGGCCCGCTTCGTCGGCATGACGGAGGAGGAGAGTCGGCCGTTGCTCCGGTATCTCTGCGAGCACGCGATCCGGCCCGAGTTCACGTGCCGGTTCCGGTGGGAGGTCGGGTCGCTCGCCCTCTGGGACAACCGCTGCGCGTGGCACAACCCGATCAACGACTACCACGGGCAGACGCGGGTCATGCACCGGATCACCCTGGCGGGCGACGTCCCGGTCTGATCACGCCACGGCGAGGACCTCGCCGTGGACCAGGACGAAGATCCCGCGGGGATCGGCGGCCCAGCGGAGGAACGCGGCCGAGATCTCGTGCAGCTCGTCGGGGTCGGTGAGGCCGGCCTGGAGCGCCTGGGTCGCGAACTCGCTGTGCAGCGCCCGCTCGGACCAGGTGCCGCCCCACCAGGCGCGGTCGTCGGGGTCGTGGAACGTCCAGGTGGACGACGACGCCCGGACGTCGGTGAACCCGGCGTCGAGCGCCCACGCCTTGAGGAAGCGGCCGGCGTCGGCCTCGGCGCGGTTGTGCCGGGTGAGGTCGTGGTACAGGGTCATCCAGCGGTCGAGGGTGGGGTCGCGCGGGGCCCACGCGAACGCGGCGTAGTCGCTGTCGCGGACGGCCACGATGCCGCCGGGGCGCGTCACCCGTCGCAGCTCGCGGAGCGCGGCCACGGGGTCGGACAGGTGCTGGAGCACCTGGTGCGCATACACGACGTCGAACGTGTCGTCGGCGAACTGGAGGTCGTACGCGTCGCCCACGCAGAAGGTGAGGTTGGCCGCCCGGTACTCGGCCCGGACGGTGGCGATCATCGTCGGGCTGCGATCGATCCCCACCACCGTGCCGTCGCCGACGCACCCGGCGAGGTCGGCCGTGATGGTCCCCGGACCGCACCCCACGTCGAGGAGCCGCAGGCCGGGGCGGAGGTGGGGGAGCAGGAACTGCGCCGAGTTGGCCGCGGTGCGCCAGCGGTGGCTGCGCAGCACCGATTCGTGGTGCCCGTGGGTGTAGCGGTCGTGGGTGGGACTGGCATGGGAATCGTCCACGATGCCTAGTGTGGCCGTTCACCGGGTCCGTTCGGGCCGCAGGCCGACGAAGGGGAACGTCACGATGGAAGCGACGGTGGCACTGGTGACCGGGGCCGGCCGGGGCATGGGACGGTCGTGCGCCACGGCGCTCGCCGGTGCGGCCGACGTGCTCGTGCTGGCCGATCTCGACGAAGCCGGGTTGGCCGTGGCGGCCGGGGAGCTGGCCGGATCGTGCGGCACCGTGGTCCCCGTGGTCCTCGACGTGAGCGACGCGGCCGCGCTCGCCGCGTTGGCCGAGCAGATCGGTGGGTTGGGTCGCCTGGGCCCGATCGCCCACGCGGCGGGGATCTCTCCCACGATGGCCGACTGGCGCCGCGTGCTCGGCGTGGACCTGGTGGGTTCGGCCCTCCTCGTGGAGGCCCTCACCCCGCTGGTGACCGACGGCACCGCGATGGTCCTGTTCGCCTCGATGGCGGCGCACCTGATGGCCCAGGGCATCGCCCCGGAGGTGGACCTCGCGCTCGACGAGCCGCGGCACCCCGACCACCTCGAGCGGGTGCTCGCCGCCTTCGGACCGACGATCGAAGACACCGGGATGGCCTACAGCCTGGCCAAGCGGGGTGTGCAGCGGTTGGCCCGCGCCACGGCCATCGCCTGGGGGCCGCGGGGTGGTCGGATCTGCTCGGTCTCGCCCGGGATGATCGACACCCCCCAAGGGCGCCAGGAGGCGGCGGCCCAGCCCGGCATGACGATGCTGCTCGAGCACAGCCCGATCCACCGGTTCGGCACGGCCGAGGAGCTCGCCGCCGTGGTGGCGTTCCTCACCTCGCCGGCGGCCTCGTTCCTGACCGGCACCGACGTGCTCGTCGACGGTGGGGTGGTGGCCGCGATCGAGGCGCTCACGGCCCAGGCGGGCTGACGGGGCCGACAGGGCCGACGGGGCCGACGGGCTGCGCGATAACCTCGCTCCCGCTGGAGGGAAATGCCATGACCGCGACGGAGATCTCCTACGACCCGTACGACTACGCGATCGACGCGGACCCGTACCCGGTGTGGACGCGCCTGCGCGACGAGGCGCCGGTGTACTACAACGCCCAGCACGACTTCTACGCCCTGAGCCGCTACGACGACGTGCTCCAGGGTCTCCTCGACACCGACACGTTCCGGTCGGGGCACGGGATCTTGCTCGAGATCATCACCGACGAGCCCTACGGCATCCCGATGATGATCATGATGGATCCGCCCGAGCACACGCAGCTGCGCAAGCTCGTGAGTCGGGCCTTCACCAACCGGCGCATGGCCGACCTCGAGGAGTCGGTGCGTCGGCTCGCGAACGACCTCCTCGACTCGGCCGAAGGTGACGACGAGTTCGATTACATCGAGCGCTTCGCGGGTCTGCTGCCGCCCACCGTCATCCTCAAACTGCTCGGCTACCCCGATGGTCACGCCGCCGAGTTCCGGGCCGCGGCCGATGCCAGCCTCCACATCGAGGAGGGCGAGACGCTCGACCTCGAGCGCAAGCCGCTGGTCGGGGAGAACGGCGAGATCAGCATCGACGCCTTCGCCATCCTGCCCGAGTTGATGGAGCAACGTCGCCGCGACCCCCAGGACGACCTGATCACGGCGTTGGTCCACGCCGAGATCGAGGAGGACGGCGTCACCCGGACCCTCACCCTCGAGGAGATCGTCGCCTTCGCGCAGTTGCTCTCGTCGGCCGGGACCGAGACCGTCGCCCGGCTCCTCGGCTTCGCCGCCGTGACCCTGCACCGTTGGCCCGACCAGCGTCGCCTGCTCGTCGACCAGCCCGGGCTCGTGCCCAACGCGATCGAGGAACTCCTCCGCTTCGAGGCGCCGTCACCCATCCAGTCGCGCTGGGTGTCGCGTGACGTCGAGTTCCACGGCGTCACGATCCCGCGGGGCTCCAAGCTGGCGCTCCTCAACGGCTCGGGCGACCGCGACGAGCGCCACTTCGCCGACCCCGACGTCTTCGACGTGCGGCGCGAGATCGACCGTCACCTGGCGTTCGGGTACGGCACGCACTTCTGCATCGGCGCGGCGCTCGCCCGGATCGAGGGCAAGGTCGCGCTGGAGGAGACCCTGCGGCGCTTCCCCACCTGGGACGTCGACGAGTCCCGGCTGGAGTGGGTCCACACCAGCACGGTGCGCGGCTACTCGTCGGTGCCGATGCGGGTGCGGTGAGTCCTGACCGCGGGTCGGCGGGATCGGGTGTCGGGATCGGGATCGGGAATGGGAACGAGAACGAGGGGGACGCGATGAAGGTCGTGGTCGTGGGCGCATCGAGCGGGCTCGGGCGCAGCATCGGATTGGGACTCGCCGAGCGGGGGGCGAGCGTGGCGTTCCTGGCCCGTCGGCTCGACCGGCTCGAGGAAGCCGTGGCCGAAGCCGGGGACGGGGCTGTGGCCGTGCAGTGCGACGTCACCGACGAAGCCGGGTGCCGGGCGGCGATCGTGGAGGCGGCCGAGGCTCTCGGAGGGATCGACGGTCTCGTCTACTCCACCGGGGTCGGCCCGCTGGCCCGACTCGCCGACCTCGACGCCGCGACCTGGCGCTGGGCCTTCGACGCCAACGTGGTGGGGGCGGCCATCGCCACGTCGGCGGCCCTGCCCTACCTCGAGGCCTCCCGCGGCGCGGCGCTCTACCTCTCGAGCGTGAGCGCGTCGCTCACACCTCCGTGGCCCGGGCTCGGGGCCTACGTCGTGAGCAAGACCGCCCTCGACAAATTGGTCGAGGCCTGGCGCACCGAGTACCCCCACGTCGGGTTCACCCGGTTCACCGTCGGCGACTGCGTCGGTGGTGAGGGTCACTCCACCACCGAGTTCAACACCGGTTGGGACCTGGACCTCGCCGCCGAGCTCGCGCCCACCTGGTTCGCGCGCAACCTCCTCTCCGGCGCCCTGATCGAGGTCGCGGAGGTGGTTGCGGTCACCGACGCGGTCCTGCGCGTCGGGGCCAGCGCCAGCATCCCGTCGGTCACCCTGGCGCCGCGCCCGGCCCCACCCGCCGCACCGGCCACCGCGTGACGGGTCCACTCGGGCTCGATCCGCTCGACCTCGTCGACCCCGAGCGCTTCGCGGCCCGGGGGTACCCCCACGACGTCTGGACCCGTCTGCGGGCCGAGGCGCCGGTGGCCCGGTTCGAGCCCGACGGTTACGAGCCGTTCTGGGCGGTCACCCGCTACGCGGACGTCGTGGCGGTGGCCTCCCAGCCCAACCGCTTCTCCAACGAGCACGGGTTGGTCCTGATGAGGCGGGGTGCGCCCACCCAGCCGATGGAGATGGTCGTCACCCTCGACCCGCCCCGGCACGGTCCGCTGCGGCGCGTGGCGATCCGGCGCTTCACCCCCCGGGCGGTGCGCGACCGCCACGCCGAGATCGAGCGGATCACGACCGAGATCCTCGACCGGGCGGCCCGCTCCTCCGCCGGCGAGCTCGACTTCGTGGAGCAGATCGCGGCTCCGTTGCCCATCGCCGTGATCTCCTGGATCCTCGGGGTGCCGGAATCCGACTGGGGTCTGCTGTTCCGCTGGACGAACGAGATCATCGGCAAGGACGACCCGGAGTTCCGCCGCCCGGGGGAGTCACCCGGTCAGACGCTCCGGCGCGCGCGCGGCGAGTTGCACGCCTACATCGAGGCGATGATCGAGGACCGGCGCCGGACTCCCGGTGACGACCTCGTGACCCACCTGCTGCACTCCGAGACCGACGGCCACCCGCTCACCCACGAGCAGCTGCTCAACTACTGCGAGTTGGTGATCGAAGCCGGGAACGAGACGACCCGCAACGCGATCAGCGGCGGGGTCCTCGCGTTCGCCGACCACCGCGACGAGTGGGAGCGCCTCCGGGCCGATCCCTCCCTGCTGCCCGGCGCGGTCGAGGAGACGCTGCGCTGGGTCAGCCCGATCATCCACTTCGCCCGCACCGCCACCGAGGACTGCGAACTCGGTGGCCAGGCGATCCGCTCGGGCGACAAGGTCGCGATCTTCTTCGCCTCCGCCAACCGCGACGAGCGGCAGTTCGAGGACCCGTTCACCTTCCGTCCCGACCGCACCCCCAACCCGCACGTCGCCTTCGGCTTCGGGGAGCACTTCTGCATGGGCGCCCACCTCGCCCGGGTCGAGATGGAGACGATCTTCCGGCACCTCCTGATCCGCCTGGGTGCCTTCGACGTCACCGGGGTGGAGCGGTTGTCGTCGAACGTCAACGGGGGGATCAAGCACCTGCACGTGCGCGCCCGGCTCTCCTGAGCCGGGCCACACCGGGTGGCGCCCGCGCGGCGGCCCCTACGCGGGCGTGAGCTCGAGGTGGAGGTTCTGGAGCCCGCGCAGCATGTAGGTGGGCGCGTACTCGTAGTCGCGTGCGTCGGCGGGCCCGTGGTGTTCCTCGGCGATCCGGAGGTCCGCGAAGCGGTCGAGGAAGCGCTGGATCGTGACGACCGTCTCGGCCCGGGCCAGCGGCGCCCCGGCACACACGTGGATGCCGTGGCCGAAGGCGATGTGCTGACGCGAGTTGACCCGGTCGAGGCGCAACTCGTCGGGGTCGGCGAACTCGCGCGGGTCGCGGTTGGCCGCGCCGGGCAGCACCATCACGGTGCTGCCGGCGGGGATCGCGACCCCGGCGATCTCGGTGGGCACCTGCGACAGGCGGAAGTCGCCCTTGATCGGGCTCTCGAGCCGCAGGGTCTCCTCCACGAACGGTGCGACGAGCGAGCGGTCGGCCCGGATCCGGGCCTGCAGGTCCGGCCGGTCGCCCAGGATCTGGAACGCGCTGCCGAGGAGGCGGGTGGTGGTCTCCTGGCCGGCGGAGAAGAGGTTGGCGGCGATCCGCATGGCGTCGCCGACGTCGGGCAGGGTGCCGTCGGGGAAGGTGGCGAGGGCCAATCCGGTCAGGACGTCGTCGCGGGGGTTGGCGCGGCGGTCCTCGATGTAGGTGGAGAACTGGTCGTAGAGGTAACCGAGCGGGGTGTGCTCCATCGACGGCCCGTCGGTGCTCCCGACCGCGTGCTGGGCCCGGCGCGAGAGCCGCTCGACGAACTTCGGGTGGTCCTCCTCCGGCACGCCGAGCAGGTCGGCCACGACGAGCAGGGTGAACGGGCCCGCGTAGTCGGCCATCAGCTCGCAGGTGCCGCGGGTGGCGAAGGAGTCGATCTGGCGGTCGGCGAGCCGCCACATGAACTCCTCGTTCTCCTTGAGTCGTTTGGGGGTGATCAGGCGCAAGAGCAGTCCACGGTGGGCGGTGTGCTGCGGCGGGTCCATCGTGGGGAGTTGGTCGTTGAACGGGAGCTCGTCGCGGTGGGCCTCGATCAGCCCGGTCACGTCGTCGCCCTCGAGCGGCACCGGGAAGCCGGGGAACGGGCCGGTCACCGCGTTGGCGCTCGAGAAGGTGGCCTGGTCGTGGTAGACCGCGATCGCTTCGTCGTACCCGGTGACCATGTAGACGTCGTGGTGCGACTCCCGCACGACCGGGCACTTCCCGCGGAGGTGGTCGAAGTAGGGGTAGGGGTCGCGGACGAACCGGTCGGACTTGAAAAAGTCGACGGCGTCGAGTTCGGACTGCGGTGCGTCGGCCATGGCGTGCCCCCCTCGTCACCCGCCCGCGGCGCTCACGACCGGCGCGGCGGAACGGTTCTTTCCGTTCGGTGAGAGTAACGTTTCCGTACACCCGGGGCACGGCCACGGCCGTCACCGGGGTGTGGTTCGATGGGGGCCGGCCGAGGGCCGGACCAGGGGAGGGAACCATGGCGGGTGAACTCACGGGCAAGGTGGCGGTCGTCACGGGTGCGGCCAGCGGGATCGGGGCCGCGACCGCCGAGGTCTTCGTGGAGGAGGGGGCCCGGGTGGTCCTGGCCGACGTCGACGCCGACGCCGGGGCCACGCTGGCCGAGCGGCTCGGTGACGCCGCCGCCTTCTGCCGGACCGACGTCAGCGACGCCGACTCGGTGCAGGCCGCGGTCGACCTGGCGGTCGAGCGCTTCGGTGGGCTCCACGTGATGGTCAACAACGCCGGGGTGTCGAGTCGGATGGGGCCGTTCCTCGACGACGACTTCGCCGACTTCTCCCGGGTGCTCGGGATCAACCTGCTCGGTGTGATGCTCGGGACGCAGCGGGCGGCCCGGCACATGAAGGACCACGGCGGCGGCTCGATCGTCAACACGTCGTCGATCTCCGCCCTCACCGGTGGTGGAGGGGTGATCTCGTACCGGGTGTCGAAGGCCGGGGTGATCCAGTTCAGCCGGTCGATGGCCACCGAACTGGCGCAGTGGGAGATCCGGGTCAACTGCATCGCACCCGGCCACATCCAGACCGCCATCAACAGCTACGACATGGGCGCCGTCATACGCCACACGCAACCGCTCCAGCGGCACGGCAGCGCCCGCGACGTCGCCAACGCGTTCGTGTACTTCGCGAGCGACCGGTCGGCGCAGGTCACCGGCACCGTGCTGCCCGTCGACGGTGGGACCGTGGCGGGCCAGCCGCCGCACGTCATGCGTGACGTTCTCGAGCAGGCGATGCGGCGTGGCTGACCTGGCGATCCGGGGCGGCACGGTCGTCGACGGCACCGGTGAACCCGGCCGGCGCGCCGACGTCGCGATCACCGACGGGGTGATCGAGGCGATCGGCGACGGGCTCTCGGGGGACCAGGTGCTCGACGCCGACGGGTGCGTCGTCGCGCCCGGCTTCATCGACGTCCACACGCACTACGACGCGCAGGTCTTCTGGGACCCGATGCTGCGGCCCACCTCCTCGCACGGGGTCACGACGGTCGTCGCGGGCAACTGCGGGTTCACCATCGCCCCGACCCGGCCCGAGCACCACGCCGTGATCGTCGCCACGTTGGAGAACGTCGAGGACATGGACGGCGGCGCGCTCACCGAGGGCATCGTCTGGGACTTCGAGACGTTCGCCGAGTACCGCGACCTCGTGCGGCGGCGCGGCACCGGCCTCAACTTCACCACCTACTTCGGGCACTCGTCGCTGCGGCTCTACGTCATGGGCGACGGCGCCTACGAGCGGGCGGCCACCCCCGACGAGATCGCCCGCATGGCCGCGCTGGTGGTGGAGGGCATCGAGGGGGGCGCGGCCGGCTTCTCCACCTCGTTCGCCTCCACGCACCGCGGCATGGACGGCAAGCCCGTGCCGAGCCGCTTCGCCGAGCGCGACGAGGTGACGGCCCTGTTCGACGCCGCCGGCTCGACCGGCAAGGGGGTGATCCTCGCCACCGCCGGCGAGCAGTGCACCTACGCCGACATGTACGAGCACCAGGCCCGCACCGGTCGGCCGTTCACCTACCCGCTGTTCGCCCTCGCCGATGACCGCCACGCACCGCAGCTGGCGCTCCAGGACGCGGCCGCCGCCCGCGGTCAGCAGGTGTGGCCCCAGGTCACCCCCCGCCCGCTGACGATGCAGTTCACGTTGGAGAGCCCGTTCAGCCTCAACGTGAGTCCCGTGTTCGGCGCGCTCATGGACGGTGACCGCGCCGCCCGGTGCGCGGCCTACGCCGACCCCGAGTGGCGCGCCCGGGCGGCGGCCGACCTGGCCGCCCAGCCGATGCGCCCCCGGTGGGAGACCTGCGAGGTCGGCGAGTCGGTGCGTCACCCCGAGCTCGAGGGCCGTCGGGTCGACGACCTGGCCCGCGAACGGGGCTGTGGGCCGCTCGACGTCATCTGCGAGCTCGCGCTCGCCGACGACCTGGCGACGCGTTTTCGCATCTTCATCGCCAACGACGAGCCGGAGCGGGTCGCCCGCCTGCTCACCCACCCGAGGTCGTTCCTCGGGCTCTCCGACGCCGGGGCGCACGTGGGCCAGCTGTGCGACGCCCCGATCGCCACCGACCTGCTCGGCACCTGGGTGCGCGAGCGGGGCGTGCTGAGCGTCGAGCACGCGGTGCGCAAGCTGGCCGGCGAGCCCGCCGACGTGTTCGGGTTCGTGCGGCGGGGCTCCCTGCGCCCCGGCCACTGGGCCGACGTGTGCGTGTTCGACCCCGCCACGGTGGGGACGGGGCCGATCCGGCGGGTGGCGGACTTCCCGGCCGGGGCCGATCGCCTCACGGCCGAGGAGCCGACGGGGGTGCGCCACGTGCTGGTCAACGGCGTCGCGATCCGTCGCGACGGTGTCCAGATCCCCGACGTCCGACCCGGCGTCTGGCCCGAGATCGCGTGACCGCCGACGTCGACGCCGCCTTCCGCGCCGAGTTGCGCGCCTGGCTGGTCGAGCACCCGCCGCCGGCCGTCGCGGTGGCCGGCACCGCCGACGAAGCCGCGATCCTGCGCGACTGGCAGCGGACGCTCCACGCCGGCCGGTGGATGGGCATCCACTGGCCGGTGGACTCCGGCGGGCGGGGTGCCTCGATGACCCAGGTGGCGATCTACCACCAGGAGCTCGCCCGGGTGGGGGCACCGGCCGTGCTCGGGCGAGCCGGCGTCAGCCTCGTGGGCCCGACGCTCATGACGCATGGCACCGAGGAGCAGCGGGCCCGCTGGATGCACCGCATCCTGGGCGCCGACGACATCTGGTGCCAGCTCTTCAGCGAACCCGACGCCGGGTCCGACCTGGCGTCGCTCACCACCCGCGCCGAGCGACGCCACGACGCCTGGGTGGTGACCGGGCAGAAGGTGTGGTCGTCGTACGCCACGTGGGCGTCATGGGGGATCTGCTTGGCCCGCACCGATCCCGCCGCGCCGCCCCACCGGGGCATCTCGATGCTGGCGGTGCGCATGGACGCCCCGGGTGTCGAGGTGCGGCCCCTGCGCCAGATCACCGGGGAGCACGAGTTCAACGAGGTGTTCCTCGACGGCGTCGAGGTGCCGGTCACCGACGTCATCGGCCCCGAGCACGGTGGCTGGCAGGTCGCCAACACGACGCTGGCCAACGAGCGGGGCGCGTCCTTCGTCTGGAAGGAGCAGCAGGGCTACGGCGTGGCGATGGAGCGTCTGCTCGCCGAGTGCGCCGACCGCGGCCTGACCGCCGACGCCCGGGTCCGCCAGCGCCTCGCCGCCGCCTGGACCGACGTCGAGATCTTCCGCTGGCACAACGCCCGCACCCTCGCCCGCATGGAGCGCGGCGACGACCTCGGGCCCGAGTCGAGCCTGGTCAAGCTGTTCTGGGCCGGGATGAGCCAGCGGTTCACCCAGTCCGCCACCGACCTGGTCGGTGCCGACGCCCTGCTCGCACCCACCGATCCGCACGCCGCCGACGGCCGCTGGGTCGCCGGCCTGCTCGCCGCCCGGGCCAACTCGATCATGGGCGGCACCAGCGAGATCCAGCGCAACATCGTCGGCGAGCGCCTTCTCGGGCTGCCGCGCGAACCGCGGCCCTGACCACGGGAGGAACCTCATGACCACCACCGCCTCGACCGCGACCACCACCCACACCGACACCGTCGTGTACTCCTGCGACGATCACCTCGACCTGCGGGCCGTGCCGCCGACGCTCTGGGAGTCGCGCCTGCCCGCGGTCCTGGCCGAGGCGGGGCCGCGCGTCGTGGAGCGCGGCGGCGAGCGGGTGTGGGTGTGCGAGGGCCGGGTCCTCGGTGGGAGCGGTCTCCCGCCGAACGCCTCGCTCCTGAAGTCCCTCAGCGCCATCGGCCGGGCCGGCATTGACGACGACGGCTACCGGGCGGGCACGGCTGCTCTGCGCCTCTTGGACCTCGACCGTGACGGCCTGGCCGCCTCGGTCGTCTACGGCCCGCTCGCGCTGGGTCTGCCGGTCACCGATCCGGCCCTGATGGACGCCGTCTACGCCGCCTGGAACGACTGGGCGGTCGAGGAGTTCGCGGCGGTGGCGCCCGACCGGCTGTCCGCCCTGGCGTTCTTGCC
>Ga0194055_10001656_pt1 | contig 18108 bp, 18 predicted proteins | sample SepL449m_MetaG_FD_155482 | JGI IMG/M metagenome (GOLD analysis project Ga0194055, IMG submission 155482) | Anoxic zone freshwater microbial communities from boreal shield lake in IISD Experimental Lakes Area, Ontario, Canada - Sep2016-L442-9m | ecosystem: Environmental > Aquatic > Freshwater >...
CCGGCCCGAGGACGCCCCCGACGCCCACCGGACCCAGTGGGCCCGCGACCGGGCCCAGGCCTCCCACTCCCCACGGTCCGACCGGACCTACGACCGGGCCTAGTCCGCCGACACCCACCGGACCCCTGGGGTCAACGATGGGGCCGCCGATGCCGCAGTCGCGACAGTCGGCGTGCGCCGCGGTGGCCGTGACGAACGGGCTCACCGCCAGCGCCGCTGCGGAAAACAACGTTGCGGCAAGTTTTTTCACGGCGGATTCCATTCTTCGGCCCCAGTGGCGCTCGCAACCGTACGCGTTATGCACCGGCGGCGCTGACCGGGCGCCCTACAGCGGCGAGGCGCCGCGCAGGTGTTCGAAGATCAGCGACGTCTGGGTGCCGGCGACGTCGGCGTCGGCGTTGAGGTTGTCGACGACGAACGAGCGCAGGTCGTCGGTGTCACGCGCGGCGACGTGGATGATGAAGTCGTCCGCACCGGCCAGGAAGTACACGTCGATCACCTGCGGACGGGTCCTGATCTGCTGGACGAAATGCCGGATCTTTCCACGGGCGCCCGATTGCAGGCTCACCGAGATCATCGCCTGCAGCGGCAGACCGATGGCCGCCGGATCGATGTCGGCATAAAAGCCGCGGATGACGCCGAGTTCCTGGAGCCGACGTACCCGGCCGTGGCAGGTCGACGGGGCGATGCCGGCCGCGTCGGCAAGCGCGCTGTTCGGCATCCGGGCGTCGGCGTGTAACGCCGCGAGAATCCGGCGGTCCACATCGTCGATCTCGACGGGCCGAACATCCTTCGGTTTAGTGGGCGGCGTCAACGCGCTGACAGAATTTCGTTCGGCCATAGTCGTACTTTATCGAATCATTGTCGGTCTGATTGTTCCCGCGTCGAACTATCTTCACACTTAGTGAAGCAATCCCCAGCCCTAGGAGTTACCGTGCGCGTCGGCATCCCGACCGAGATCAAGAACAACGAATACCGCGTCGCGATCACCCCGTCGGGTGTCGCCGAACTGGTTCACCGCGGCCACGACGTGATGGTTCAGGCGGGGGCCGGCGAGGGGTCGGCCATCCACGACGAGGACTTCTCCTCGGCCGGCGCGAAGATCGTCGAGACCGCCGATCAGGTGTGGGCCGAGGCCGACCTGCTGCTGAAGGTCAAGGAGCCGATCGAGCCCGAATACGGCCGGATGCGCAGGGGTCAGGTGCTTTTCACCTATTTGCACCTCGCGGCGTCCAAGCCGTGCACTGATGCGCTGCTCGCGTCGGGCACCACATCGATCGCCTACGAGACCGTGCAGACCGCTGGCCCGGATAACTCGGTCGCCCTCCCGCTTTTGGCCCCGATGAGCGAGGTCGCCGGCCGCCTGTCCGCGCACGTCGGCGCTTACCACCTCATGCGCACCCAGGGCGGCCGTGGCGTACTGATGGGCGGTGTCCCCGGCGTCGCGCCGGCCACTGTCGTCGTGATCGGCGGCGGCATGGCCGGTGACAACGCCGCGGCCGTTGCGTGGGGCATGGGCGCCCACGTCACGGTGTTCGATCTCAACGTCAACGCGCTGCGCAAGATCGACGCCGAATACGGCGGCGCGATCGAGACCCGTTATTCGTCGCGGCTGGAACTGGAGAACGCGGTCAAGCAGGCCGACCTGGTGATCGGCGCGGTACTGGTTCCGGGCGCGAAGGCGCCGAAGTTGGTGACGAATTCGACTGTGGCACAGATGAAGCCGGGTGCAGTTCTGGTGGACATCGCCATCGACCAGGGTGGCTGCTTCGAGGACTCACGTCCCACCACCCACGACGATCCCACCTTCAAGGTCCATGACGCGGTGTTCTATTGCGTGGCCAACATGCCCGGTGCGGTGCCGCGCACGTCCACCTTCGCCCTGACCAACGCGACCATGCCGTATGTGCTGAAGCTGGCCGACAAGGGATGGCAGGGCGCCTGCTTCTCCGATCCCGCGCTGACCAAGGGCCTGTCCACCCACGAGGGCAAGCTCCTCAACAAAGAGGTCGCCCACGACCTTGACCTGTTCCACACCGACCCGAGCAGCCTGCTGGCCTGACCAGGCAGGCGGTCAGTCGAACAGGTCGCCGTCGACGTAGAGCCACCGGCGCGCCCGCACGGCAAAACGGGATCGTTCGTGCAGCGTTCCGCCGTGCGCGCCGTCGCGGTAGTGCGCCCGGAATTCCACCTCGCCGGTCTGGTCCTGCGGGCCGCCGCCGACGGTGTCGAGAATCTGCAGGCCGGTCCAGGTCAACCCAGCGTCCGGGGTAAGCGCCACCGGCCGGGTGCGGGGATGCCAGCTCTGCCAGACGTAGTCGAGGTCACCGACGGCATAGGCGCTGTAGCGGGCCCGCATCAGCTGTTCGGCGGTGACGGCGCGACGCTCGCCCCGGTGAACTGGCCGGCAGCAGTGCTCGAACGGTTCTCCGGACCCGCAGGGGCACGCGGTGGTCGAAGAATTCACCACAGCTGTGCGGTCAGTGCCGCGACGACATCAGCGGCACGGCCGCCGGCGGTCCCCCGCCAGGCGGTACCTGCCCACAGGCTTACGCCCTGCGGGTCGGCGGCCGCGGCGGCCGCCGCCCGAACGGGGCCGGTGATGTGGTTGACCTGAGGATAGGCGGGCGGTGCCGCCGCGCTGAGCCGCGCGGTGAAGTCGTTGGCCAGGCCGCGGGCGTACCGGCCGGAAAAGGCGCGGGTCACCACCGTCTCGGCGAACTGGGGGTCGCGCAGCGCACCGCGGTGCGCAGTGCTGGTTCCGGCCTCATCACACAGCAGCAGCGCCGTGCCCACCTGGGCCGCCACCGCGCCGCCGTCGAGAATCCGGCGCACAGCCGCCGCGTCGCCCGCGCCGCCCGCGGCCACCACCGGCACCCCAAGCCCGACCGTCTGAGCCAGCAACGTCCCCAGCGGTTCGGTCGGCGGCTCAGCCGCCGGATCGAAAATACTTCGGTGCCCGCCGGCCTCCGGGCCCTGAACCACCAGCGCGTCCGCACCGGCGCCGACGGCCTGTGCGGCCTCCGCCCGGCTGGACACCGTGACCATTGTGAGGACACCGCGGGATCGCAATCGGGTGAGGACCGCAGCCTCGGGGCAGCCGAACGTGAACGACACCGCCTCCGGTCTCAGGTCGGAGATGACGTCGAGCTTGGCGGCCCAGCCGTCGTCGTCGGGATGCGGGCGTCCGGGCTCGACTCCGTAGCGCCGCGCCAGCGGTTCAACGAGACGGCGATAACGTTCGATATCGGCGTCCGAGGCGATGCAGGGTTGGGGCACAAAGAGATTGACGCCGATCGGGCCGCTGCCCAGGGACCGCGTAGCGGCGATAGTCTCGGCGAACCGCTGCGCGCAGAGGTACCCGGCGGGCAGGAAACCCAGTCCGCCGGTATCAGAGACAGCGGCGGCCAGCGCAGGGGTGCCGGAGCCGCCGGCCATCGGCGCGCCCAGGATCGGGGTGGTGAGATCACCGAGGCTGAAGCTCATGCCTCAGCCCGCGACGGCCCGAAGTTGTTTCGGCAGTGAGCGTTTGGAGCGGTACGGGCCGAGCACCGCAGCGCCGAACCGGCCGCGTAGCACTTTGCGGGCGACGACGTTGACGTCCTCCACGGTGACCTGTTCGATCTGCCGCAAGGTGCTCGTCAGGCTGCGGTACTCGCCGTAGTTCAGTTCGCTGCGGCCCAGCCGGTTCATCCGCGAAGCGGAATCCTCCAAACCCAGCAGCAGCCCGCCGCGTAGTGAGCCCTTCGCGATCCGGCACTCCGACTCGGTGATGCCTTCGCGGGCAACGGTTTCCAGAACCTCGGCCGTCAGGCGGACCACCTCTTCGAAACGCTCCGGCAGACAGCCCGCATACACCGAGAAGGCGCCGCTGTCGGCGAAGGCGTCGACCGCGGAGTAGACCGAGTAGGCCAGGCCGCGGGTCTCCCGGATCTGCTGGAACAGCCGGGAACTCAAGCCGCCGCCGACTGCGGTGTTGAGCACCGACAACGCCCAGCGAGACTGCCAGTGCCGGCCGGGCACCCGAACTCCAAGGGTGAGGTGGGTCTGCTCGCAGTCCCGGCCGATCAGCGTCAGGTCCGGTCCGCCGGGCAGCCGGCCGGCTCCCTTGCGCGGCGGCAAGGGCTTGAGCCCCTTCACCAAGCGGGGGCCGAAGAACGCCCGCGCGAGCGCGACGACGTGATCGTGGTCGATGTTGCCGGCTACCGCCAGCACCATCCGCTCCGGGGTGTAGCGGCGAGTGTGGAAGGAGTGCAGTTGCTGTCGGGTCATCGACGACACCGACTCGACGCTGCCGATGACGGGCCGGCCGACCGGGTGGTCGCCGAACATCGCAGACAGGAACACATCGCCGAGAGTGTCCTCGGGGTCGTCGTCGCGCATGGCGATCTCTTCAAGCACCACATCGCGTTCGAGTTCCACGTCTGCAGGTGCGCAAACCCCGTTGAGGACGACGTCGGCGACCAGATCGACCGCCATCTCCAGGTCGTCGTCGAGAACATGCGCGTAATAGCAGGTGTGCTCTTTGGAGGTGAACGCGTTCAGCTCGCCGCCGACGGCGTCGACCGCCTGGGCGATCTGCACCGACGTGCGGGACGGGGTCGCCTTGAACAGCAGGTGCTCAAGGAAGTGTGCGGCCCCGGCCACTGTCGGCCCCTCGTCGCGTGAGCCGACGTTGACCCACAGCCCGACCGAGGCCGACCGGACCGACGGCACGTACTCGGTGACCACTCGCAGGCCACCGGGCAGAACCGTGCGCCGGACGGTCGAAACCTCTTGGGCCGCCGCAGAATCGCGGCGGTTAGCTGTCGGCTGTCGCGGCATCGGCCAGCGCCGGTGCGGCATCCTCTGCGGCAGCGTCACTCTCATCGGCAACCGGGACGAGCGAGATCTTGCCGCGGTTGTCGATGTCGGCGATCTCCACCCGGATCTTGTCGCCGACCTTGACGACGTCCTCGACCTTGGCGATCCGCTTACCCTTGCCGAGCTTGGAGATGTGCACCAGGCCGTCACGTCCGGGCAGCAGCGAGACGAACGCACCGAAATCGGTTGTCTTGACCACGGTTCCGAGGAACCGCTCGCCGACCTTGGGCAGCTGCGGGTTGGCGATCGCGTTGATCATGTCGATCGCCGCCTGGGCCGAGGGGCCGTCGGTCGCGCCGACGAACACCGTGCCGTCGTCCTCGATGGAGATCGAGGCGCCGGTCTGCTCGGTGATCGAGTTGATCATCTTGCCCTTGGGCCCGATGACCTCGCCGATCTTGTCGACCGGGATCTTGATCGCGGTGACGCGCGGCGCGTACGGGCTCATCTCGTCGGGTGCGTCGATGGCCTCGGCCATCACCTCCAGGATGGCCAGACGGGCGTCCTTGGCCTGGGCCAGCGCACCCGCCAGCACCGACGATGGGATGCCGTCGAGCTTGGTGTCGAGCTGCAGGGCGGTGACGAACTGCTTGGTGCCGGCGACCTTGAAGTCCATGTCGCCGAAAGCATCCTCGGCGCCGAGGATGTCGGTCAGCGCGACGTAGCGGGTCTCCCCGTTGACCTGGTCGGACACCAGACCCATCGCGATGCCGGCCACCGGAGCCTTCAGCGGCACACCGGCGTTCAGCAGCGACAGGGTCGAGGCACACACCGAGCCCATCGACGTCGAACCGTTGGAGCTCAACGCCTCCGACACCTGCCGGATCGCGTACGGGAACTCCTCGACGCTGGGTAGCACGGGCATCAGGGCCCGCTCGGCCAAGGCGCCGTGGCCGATCTCGCGACGCTTGGGCGAGCCGACGCGGCCGGTTTCACCGGTCGAGTACGGCGGGAAGTTGTAGTGGTGCATGTAGCGCTTGGACTTCTCCGGCCCAAGCGAGTCGATCTGCTGCGCCATCTTGACCATGTCCAGCGTGGTGACGCCCATGATCTGGGTCTCGCCGCGCTGGAACAAAGCACTGCCGTGTGCCCGCGGGATGATCGCCACTTCGGCGCTCAGCGCGCGGATGTCGGTGACCCCTCGGCCGTCGATGCGGAAGTGGTCGGTAAGGATGCGCTGGCGAACCAGCTTCTTGGTCAGCGAGCGGTACGCCGCGCCGATCTCTTTCTCACGGCCCGCGAAGCTCTCCGTCAACTGGCCCAGGACCTCGGCCTTGATCTCGTCGGTGCGGTCGTTGCGCTCCTGCTTTCCGGCGATGGACAGCGCTGCGGAAAGCGAGCCACCGGCGGCGTGCGAAACAGCGTCGAACACGTCGTCGGCGTACTCCGGGAACACCGGGTAGTCGGCGACCGGCTTGGCGGCCTTATCGGCCAGTTCGCGCTGGGCGTCGCACAGGGCGGCGATAAACGGCTTGGCGGCCTCCAGGCCTTCGGCGACCACGGCCTCCGTCGGGGCCTGAGCTCCGCCGGCGACCAGTTCGATCACCTTGTCGGTGGCCTCGGCCTCAACCATCATGATGGCGACGTCGTCAGCGGTCTTACGGCCGGCGACCACCATGTCGAACACCGCACCCTCAAGCTGCTCGACGGTGGGGAATGCCACCCACTGCGCGCCGATGAGTGCCACGCGCACACCGCCGACCGGTCCGGAGAACGGCAGGCCGGCGATCTGAGTGGATGCCGAGGCGGCGTTGATCGCCAGCACGTCGTAGAGATCCTGGGGATTCAGGCTCAGGATCGTGACCACGACCTGAATCTCGTTGCGCAGGCCGGAGACGAACGTCGGGCGCAGCGGCCGGTCGATTAGGCGGCAGGTGAGGATCGCGTCGGTGGACGGACGACCTTCGCGGCGGAAGAACGAGCCGGGGATACGGCCGGCGGCATACATCCGCTCTTCGACGTCGATGGTCAGGGGGAAGAAGTCGAAATGTTCTTTGGGAGCCTTGCTGGCGGTGGTCGCCGACAACAGCATGGTCTCGTCGTCGAGGTAAGCGACCACCGAACCGGCGGCCTGCTGGGCCAGACGGCCCGTCTCGAATCGGATGGTGCGGGTGCCGAAGCTCCCGTTGTCGATAGTTGCGGTGGCTTCGAAGACGCCTTCGTCGATTTCAGCGACAGACATGGATGTCCGTACGGCCTTTCATTCACTGTTGGTTTTTAGCGACACCACAGCGACTCGTCGATTGGACGCGGCCGTCGATCGAAGCGGCCGGGGGCCTAGTGCTCCCGGCAGCCACTACCGAAGACCGCCCGATCGGGCGAAGTCAAGCTCGGATACGCAGGTTGCGCGCCGCGGCGCGGCACGCAACGTCTTAATGTTACACCGGGGGGCAACCTCCCCCCGGGACGCTCAGCGGCGCAGGCCCAAGCGCTCGATCAGCGAGCGGTAGCGCGCGACGTCGACCTGGGCGACGTACTTGAGCAGCCGGCGGCGGCGTCCGACGAGCAGCAGCAGGCCGCGACGCGAGTGGTGGTCGTGCTTGTGGGTCTTCAGGTGCTCGGTGAGGTCCTGGATGCGCTTGGTCAGCATCGCGACCTGGGCTTCCGGAGAGCCGGTGTCGGTTCCATGCAGGCCGTACTGGCCCAGGATTTCCTTTTTCTGCTCGGTGGTCAGCGCCATGAAAAATCAACTCCATCAATCGGTACCGCGAAAAAACGAGGCGTGGCCACCGCGGACTGCAGCGCACGCCGGGCGAACCTTACCGGCTCAGGACTGCGCGGCCAAAATGCTGCGAGCCTTCTCGGTGTCCCGGCCCATCGCTGCGATCAGATCATCGACGCTGCCGAATTTCTCCTGGCCACGGATACGCGCCACGAAATCCACCGCGACATGCTGGCCGTAGAGGTCCGCTGCGGTGTCGAGTACGTAGGCCTCGACGGTCCGCGTCCGGCCCGAGAAAGTCGGGTTGGTGCCGATGGACACCGCAGCCGAGTAGCGCTGGCCCGGCACGACCGAGCCGGCTCCCGGACCGTGACCCAGCACCGTGAACCAGCCGGCGTAGACACCGTCGGCCGGGATGGCCGAATGCATCTGCGAGGCGACGTTGGCCGTCGGGTAACCCAGCCCACGGCCGCGGCCGTCGCCACGGACCACCACACCCTCAACCCGATGCGGGCGGCCGAGAGCCTCCGCCGCGGCGACGACGTCTCCGGCGTCCACACACGCCCTGATGTAGGTCGAGGAGAACGTGACCGTCCCGGACTGATGTTCGTCGGCGACCAGCGACACCGACTCCACCGCGAAACCGAACCGCTCCCCGGCCTTGCGCAAGGTCGCAACATTGCCGCCGGCCTTCTTGCCGAAGGTGAAGTTGTCACCGACCACCACGTCGAGCACGTGCAGGCGCTCGAGCAGCAGTTCGTGGACGTAGCGCTCCGGAGTGAGCTTCATGAAGTCGGGGGTAAACGGCATCACCAAGAAGACGTCGATGCCCAGTTCCTCGGCCAGCTCGGCCCTGCGGGTGAGTGTTGTCAGTTGCGCCGGGTGGCTGCCCGGGAAGACGACTTCCATCGGGTGCGGGTCGAAGGTCATCAGCACTGTCGGCACGCCGCGTGCCCGGCCCGACTTGACCGCACGAGCGATGAGCTCGGCGTGGCCGCGATGCACGCCGTCGAACACCCCGATGGTCAGCACGCAGCGACCCCAGTCTGAGGGAATGTCGTCCTGCCCGCGCCAGCGCTGCACGCTGCAAGCCTACGACCGGTGGCCGGCCCGGGATGCCGTTGGGAAGCAGTAATGCTTTCCCGAAAGCGATACCGCCGGTGATAGCACCCGGTGTCGATCCCGCTGCTGGTATCACAGGCGGTATCGGTTTTCGGAAGGCGACATCTCCCCGCCGGGGATTGTCCACAGGAACGGATTCGCAAGAAAACGACAGCCCCCGACGGACGCCATGATCACCGGCATGAAACCCAACTACACCTACCGCGCCGAGTGGGACGCCGAGCGCCTGGAGTACCAGGCTCGGTGCCTGGAATTCCCCGGCCGATTCGCCGCGGCGTTCAGCGCCCACGAGGCGGTGGCCGCTATGGAGCGGATCGTCACCGAGGAACTCGCCGCGATAGCCGATGCGGGCGAGCGAGCCCCGGAGCCGCTGACTGATCGCCGACTGAGCGGCAAGTTCCTTATCCGGACGTCCCCGACCCTGCATGCCCGTCTCGTCGTCGAAGCCGGTGAGCAGGGGGTCTCGCTCAACCAATGGGTGGTCGCGAAGCTCGCCGAGCGCCCGCGGGCCTTCAGCCTTGACGATCTCTTCGACTAGTCCCCCAACGTCGCCGGCCGGATGACCACCACCGATGTCGTCCGAGGACCACGATTCCGGAGCAGGGCGATGACCCGGCCTGCGGAATCCGTTGCGGCATAAACGCCGTCGATCCCCGTGGCGGGCAGCGGACGGCCGTGGGCGGCGTCGACGGCATGGGCGTCGCTGATGTCGCGCCGCGGGAATGCCGCCAGGCAGGCCTCGTCGAGGGTGTAGCTGAGCGCGGGCCGCTCGGCGAGTTTCTCCAGCGTCCGGGCGTAGTCGAGCCCGTAGCCGCCGACCCGGGTGCGCCGCAGCGCGGTGAGATGCCCGCCGACACCCAAACTTGCGCCGAGGTCACGGGCCAGCGCCCGGATGTAGGTGCCCGACGAGCAGTCGACCTCAACATCCACGTCGACGAACGGGTCTTCTGCACTGGGGCTGCGGCGCACCGACAGCACCTCGAAGCGGTCGATGCGCACGGCACGAGCAGCCAACTCCACCTGCTCGCCCTCGCGGGCCAACTGATAGGCCCGCTTGCCGCCTACCTTGATCGCGCTGACCGAAGACGGACGCTGAGAAATCTCACCACGCAGCGCCGCAACCCCTGCCAGGATCTGCTCGTCGGTCACGGCCAAAGCCGAAACATCCTGCAGCACTTCGCCTTCGGCGTCGTCGGTGGTGGTCGATCGACCCAGGCGGATGGTCGCCGCGTACGACTTGTGCGTCGCGCTGATCAGTCCGAGAATCTTGGTGGCCCGATCGATGCCGATCACCAGCACACCAGTCGCCATCGGGTCCAGCGTCCCGGCGTGCCCCACCTTGCGAGTCCCGAAGATGCGACGGCAGCGCGACACCACGTCGTGGCTGGTCATGCCGGCCGGCTTGTCGACGACGACGATGCCGGGTCTCTTTCCCGTGTCGCTTCGCTCCTGCCCTCCGGACGCGGGTGGGTGCGGGCTCACAGAACGATCGCCGTCAGCGCCAGCCCCTGCGCCACCGACCAGCGTCCCCCCAGTTCGGTTAGCGGCGGACCCGAGCGAGTGGCGGGGTCGATGAGGATCCGGGAGACGAAAGTGCCTGTGGTTCCGCCCGCGTCGACGTCGAAGGTGATGTGCGCGTCCTCGAAGCCGAGCCACCGCTCGGTCAGCGGGAACCAGGCCTTGTACGTCGCCTCTTTGGCGCAGAACAGGATTCGGTCCCAGTGCGGACCGGCGGGCAGTGCGGCGATCTCCACTCGTTCGGCGGGCAGGCTGATAGCCGGGAGCACTCCGTCGGGCAGCACACCGTGCGGTTCGGCGTCGATACCCACCGACCGCACCGCAGTGCGCCGGCCCACCACCGCGCCTCGATAGCCGTCGCAATGGGTGAGGCTCCCGACCAGGCCCTGGGGCCAGCGCGGTTCGCCCTTGTCCCCCTTGAGGATCGGCGACTCGGGCACCCCGAGCCGTCCCATCGCCAGCCGCGCGCAGTGCCTCGCTGTGACGAACTCGTTGCGGCGCTTCACGACGGCGCGGCCGATCAGTTCCTCCTCTTCGGGCAGCGGCGAAAGATCCGGCGGATCGTGGTAGAGCTCCGCGAAGACCAGGCCGTCGCGGTCGGGCAACACGGCCCGCATCAGCCCGCTCATTCGCGGCGGCTCTTCAGCCGGTCCCGAAATGCCTGGGATTGCGCCCGCATCTCAGGGGTGATCATGAAGTGGCCGCCGAACTCATTGAGATAGCCGGGGGCGTACTGCGGATCGGGCAGGATCTGGCGCAGCCACCGGTAGGGCTTGCGGCGGCGCCACTCCCGGGGGTAACCCACCGACACCTCCTCGAACCGCACCCCGTTGTACCAGGTCGTGCGGGGAATGTGCAGATGTCCGTAGACCGCGCACACCGCGTTGTAGCGGGTGTGCCAGTCGGCGGTCTCCACCGTCCCGCACCACAGCGAGAACTCCGGGTAGAACAACACGTCGCACGGCTCGCGCCGCAGCGGGAAATGATTGACCAGGACAGTGGGCATCGACGGGTCCAACTCCTGCAACCGCGACCGCGTGTAGGACAACCGATCCCGGCACCACGCGTCACGGGTGGCGTACGGCTCACTCGACAGCAGGAACTCATCGGTGGCAACGACGTTGCGCTGCTTGGCAATTGCCAGACCCTCGGCTTTGGTGGTCGCGCCTTCGGGTAGAAACGTGTAGTCGTACAGCAGGAACATCGGCACGATGGCGGCCGGGCCGCCGGCCCCGTTCCACACCGGGAACGGGTGCTCCGGGGTGACGATGCCCATCTCGTCGCACATCTGCACCAGGTAGTCGTAGCGGGCACAGCCGAACACCTGCATCGGGTCCTTGCCGGTGGTCCACAGTTCGTGGTTGCCCGGCACCCAGATGACCTTCTCGAAGCGGTGCCGCAGCAGGTCCAGTGACCAGCGGATATCGTCGGTGCGCTCGGCGACGTCGCCGGCGACGATCAGCCAGTCCTGCGGGGAGGATGGGTACAGCGATTCGGTGACCGGCTTGTTGCCGGTGTGTCCGGTGTGCAGGTCGCTGATCGCCCAGAGCGTGGGAGCCACAACCGGTCAGCCTACTGAGGACACCGATGCCTATCCTTGATCCCGTGACGGGAATCCGGCCGATCGACCGCGCCGTGTCCCGGGCTCTCAAACTCCCCCCGCCCACCACGGGCTATCGGGTGCACCGCCGACTGCCGGTGGTGATGCGCGACGGGGTCGTGCTGCGGGCCGACCACTACGCCCCCGAGACCCACCGCCCGCTGGGCACAGTTCTGGTTCGCGGGCCGTATGGCCGCGAACTGCCGTTTTCGATCATCTACGCCCAGGTCTACGCCGCGCGGGGCTATCACGTGGTGTTCCAGAGTGTGCGCGGCACGTTCGGCTCGGGCGGACAGTTCGTGCCGATGGTGCACGAGGCCGACGACGCCGCCGACACCGTCGCCTGGCTGCGCGAACAGCCCTGGTTCACCGGCACCTTCGGCACCGTCGGGCTGTCCTACCTGGGCTACACCCAGTGGGCGCTGCTGTCCGACCCGCCGCCGGAACTGGCCGCTGCCGTCGTGACGGTCGGCCCGCATGACCTGCACTCGTCGTCGTGGGGCACCGGCGCATTCACGCTGAACGACTTCCTCGGCTGGTCGGACATGGTGGCCAACCAGGAAACCTCGGCGCTGGGCCGGGTGACGTTTCAGCTGCGCGCCCGGCGGCGGCTGAGCGAGGCGGTCGCCGGTGTTCCGCTCAGCGAGGCCGGCCGGGCGCTGCTCGGTGAGGGCTCGCCCTGGTACGAGTCCTGGATCGAGCATCCCGATCGGGACGACCCGTTTTGGGAACGGATGCGCCACCCGGCGGCGCTGGATCGCTGCCGGGTACCGGTGCTGCTGCTCAGCGGGTGGCAGGACATCTTCATCGACCAGACCATCGACCAGTACACCCAACTGCGGGACCGGGGCGTGGACGTCGCGTTGACGATCGGCCCGTGGACCCACGAACACATGGTGACCAAAGCCGCCGGCCAGACCATCGCCGAAACGCTCGAATGGCTCGGCGCACACCTGGCCGGGCAGCGGGTGGCGCCGCGCGATCAGCCGGTGCGGGTCTACCTCACCGGGCGCACCCGGCCAGGTTGGGTCCACCTGCCCGACTGGCCCCCGGCCACTGCCGCGCGCGTCTTTCACCTCGGGCCCGGTGGCCGGCTGGGTACCGAGCCGGCGCCGTCGGCGTCATCGGTGTTTCGCTACGACCCCGCCGATCCGACTCCAACGGTCGGCGGCCGGTTATTGACTCGCGACTCGGGCTACCGCGACGACACCCGGCTCGCCCTGCGCGACGATGTTCTCAGTTTCACCGGCGCTCCGTTGCAGGAGTCGCTGTGCGTGAGCGGACACCCGGTGATCGAGCTGGCCTACGACACCGATAATCCGCACTTCGACGTGTTCGTGCGGATCAGCGAGGTCGACGCCAACGGTCGCTCCCGCAACGTCACCGACGGCTTCTGCCGGTTCTCCTCGGCGCCGGACGGACCGATCCGTCTGCAACTGGATCCGGTATGCCACCGGTTCAGTGTCGGCTCACGGCTGCGCGTGCTGGTGGCCGGCGGGTGCCATCCACGATTCGCCCGCAACCTGGGCACCGGCGAGCCCGCGATCAGCGGCCGCGACATGCGGCCGTCGACCCACACGGTCCGGCACGGTGGATCGACGCTGACGCTGCCGGTCGGCGATCCCTCAGCGGGTTGAGGTCACCGTTGACGATGGTGTGGTCGACGTCGGTGTGTAGCTGACCGCCATGAAGATCGCGATCGCCGTTGCCACGAGCATGACTACGCCGCCCACGATCAGCAACAGCTTGGGGCTCACCATCCTTCGGTCCGACATGGGGTCAAAGTTACCGTGTCATCCATGACCACAGACATCCTGCTGATCGAGACCACCGACCGAGTCCGCGCGATCACCCTGAACCGGCCGGACGCGCGCAACGCCCTCTCATCGGCACTGCGCGGTCAGTTCTTCGCCGCGTTGCGCGATGCCGAGGCCGACGGCGCGGTGGACGTGGTCATCGTCACCGGCGCGGACCCCGTCTTCTGCGCGGGACTGGACCTCAAGGAATTGGGCAATACCACTGAGCTGCCCGACATTTCGCCCAAGTGGCCGCCGATGAGCAAGCCGGTGATCGGCGCCATCAACGGTGCGGCCGTCACCGGCGGGCTGGAATTGGCGCTGTACTGCGACGTCCTCATCGCTTCCGAGAACGCCCGGTTCGCCGACACCCATGCCCGCGTCGGCCTGCTGCCCACCTGGGGTCTGAGTGTGCGTCTGCCGCAGAAAGTGGGCGTGGGTATGGCCCGGCGGATGAGCCTCACCGGCGATTACCTATCGGCGGCCGACGCGCTGCGCTGCGGGCTGGTCACCGAGGTGGTGGCGCACGACGAGCTGCTGCCCGCAGCCCGGGCGATCGCGGCCTCGATCGTCGGCAATAACCAGAAAGCGGTCCGTGCGCTGCTGGAGTCGTATCACCGCATCGACGAGCAGGGCACCGCCACCGGGCTGTGGCTGGAGGCCGAGGCCGCCCGCAGTTGGATGCGGTCGGCCACCGGTGACGACATCGCCGACAGCCGCGCCTCGGTCATCGAGAGGGGCAGGAGTCAGGTTCGCTGAACGGTGCCCGGCACCGCCCACCGGCCCGACACCGCCCGCCAAACGCCGAACAGCAGGCGCAACCCGATGAAGGCGCTCAGCCCGGCCCAGATTCCGGCAAGTCCCCAGCCGAACACCAGAGACAGCCAGATCAAGGGCAGGAACCCCGCCAGCGCGCTGAGCACCGTCGCCGTTCGCATGAAGGCGGCGTCCCCTGCACCCATGAGGACCCCGTCGAGGGCGAAAACGATTCCAGCGAAGGGCAACTGGGCGACCAAGAACCACCAGGGGACGCCGATCGCCGCCAGCACGTCGCGGTCGGTGGTAAACACCGAAGGAATCACGGCAGCACCCGCCGCCAGACCCGCGGCTAACAACATCGCCGCCAGACACGAATACACCGTGACCCGCCACGCCACCCGCCTCGCCTGCGCTGGTTCACCCGCGCCGAGGGCCGCGCCCACCAGCGACTGCGCGGCGATGGCGAGCGAATCCAACACCAGCGCAAGGAAACTCCAGACCTGCAGCGCCACCTGGTGAGCGGCCAGAGCGGCGGTACCGAACCGGGCGGCGACTGCCGCCGCCGACAGGAAGCACGCCTGGAACGCCGCCGTGCGCACCACCAGATCGCGGCCCATCACCACCTGCTGGCGCAGCACTGAGCGGTCAGGTCTCAGTGAAACACCCTCGACGAGCAACGCACGGCAAAACAACAGACCCGAAAGCCATTGTCCCGCAACGTTGGCCACCGCCGATCCGGCCAAGCCCCACCGAGGAAGGCCCAGCCAGCCGTACACCAGCAGCGGACACAAAACGCCGGATAGCGCGAATCCCAGCACCACGTACCGAAGCGGACGTGCGGTGTCCTGCACTCCGCGCAGCCAGCCGTTGCCGGCCAGCGAGATGAGAATCGCCGGGACCGCCACGATGGCGATGCGTAGCCACGGCAGGGCCGTCCCGGCAATTGCAGAGTCACCTGCGATGGACCGGGCCAGCGGGCCGGCGAGAATCTGCACCGCGACGGCGATCAGCACCCCGAGGCCCACCGCCAACCAGGTCGCCTGCACGCCCTCACGGACCGCAGCAGCCCGGTCTCCGGCGCCGTGGAATCGGGCCGAGCGCGCGGTGGTGCCGTAGGACAGAAACGTCAGTTGGGTGCTGACCATCGACACCACCAGCCCGCCGATGGCGAGGCCGGCCAGACTCAACGCGCCCAGGCGACCGATGACGGCCGTGTCGAACAGCAGGTAGAGCGGCTCGGCGGCCAGCACACCCAGCGCGGGCAGCGCCAGCGCCGCGATACTGCGGACGGGAACGTCAGTCGTCGTCGGCTCGGTCATTCCCGGCGTCGCCGGTGCGGGTCTCATCGCCGACGTCGCCGGTGCGGGCCTCATCGCCCGGAAGCCGGTAGGGCTGGGGATCGCCCGCCGGAGTGGCACCGGCCCGGATCCGCGCGACGTCGGCGTCGGCGGCCCGGGCGCGGGCCAGCAGTTCCTCCATGCGGTGCGCGGCATCGGGAACGGTGTCACGGATGAACGCCAGCGTCGGGGTGAACTTCACCCCGGTACCGGCGCCCACCTTCGTGCGCAGAACGCCTTTGGCGCTCTCCAGCGCCGTCGCCACCCCGGCGTAGTCGGGCTCCTCCTCGAGGGAGCGTCCTATCACCGTGTAGTACAGCGTGGCGTCGTGCAGGTCGCCGGTCACTTTCGCGTCGGTGATCGTCACGCCGGCCAGGCGCGGATCCTTGATCTCGTATTCGATCGCCGAGGCGACGATGGTGGAGATCCGCTTTGCCAGCCGCTTCGCCCGTGCGGGGTCAGCCATGGTCACTCCCCACTAGACCCGCGCCTTCTCGACCAGCTCGTAAGTCTCGATGACGTCGCCCTCTTTGATGTCGTTGTACGTCAAGGTGAGACCGCACTCGTAGCCTTCGCGGACCTCGGTGGCGTCATCCTTCTCCCGCTTGAGCGAGGACACCGTGAGGTTGTCGGCGACGACGACGTTGTCACGCAGCAGCCGCGCCTTGGCGTTTCGCCGCATGATGCCGGACTGGACCAGGCAGCCTGCGATATTGCCGACCTTGGACGACCGGAAGATCGCGCGGATCTCCGCCCGGCCCAGTTCCTTCTCCTCGTAGATCGGCTTGAGCATGCCCTTGAGGGCCTTCTCGATCTCGTCGATGGCCTGGTAGATCACCGAGTAGTAACGGATCTCCACACCCTCGCGGTTGGCCAGTTCGGTGGCCTTGCCCTCGGCGCGAACGTTGAACCCGATGATGATGGCGTCCGAGGCCGAGGCCAGGTTGACGTTGGTCTCGGTGATGCCACCGACACCGCGGTCGATGACCCGCAGCTCCACCTCGTCGTCGATCTGAATGCCCAGCAGGGCCTCCTCGAGCGCTTCGACCGTGCCGGAGTTGTCGCCCTTCAGAATGAGGTTGAGCTGGCTGGTTTCCTTGAGTGCCGACTCCAGATCCTCCAGGCTGATCCGCTTGCGGGCCTTGGCCGCCATCGCGTTGCGCTTGCGCGCGCTGCGCCGGTCGGCGATCTGGCGGGCGATCCGGTCCTCGTCGACGACGAGGAAGTTGTCGCCGGCACCGGGCACCGACGTGAAGCCGATGACCTGCACCGGACGCGACGGGTAGGCCTCGGTGACGTCCACGCCGTGCTCGTCGACCATCCGGCGCACGCGGCCGTAGGCATCGCCGGCGACCACCGAGTCACCGACTCGCAGCGTGCCGCGCTGGATCAGCACGGTCGCCACCGGGCCGCGGCCACGGTCGAGGTGTGCCTCGATGGCCACACCCTGAGCTTCCATGTCCGGGTTGGCCCGCAGATCCAGGGCGGCATCCGCGGTAAGCAGCACCGCTTCTTCCAGCGCCTTGATGTTGGTGCCGTTCTTGGCCGAGATGTCGACGAACATCGTCTCGCCGCCGAAGTCCTCGGCGACCAGGCCGTACTCGGTGAGCTGCGCCCGGATCTTCTGCGGATCCGCACCTTCCTTGTCGATCTTGTTGACCGCCACGACGATCGGCACGTCGGCTGCCTGGGCGTGGTTGATCGCCTCCACCGTCTGCGGCATGACACCGTCGTCGGCGGCGACCACCAGGATGGCGATGTCGGTGGCTTTGGCGCCGCGGGCACGCATGGCGGTGAACGCCTCGTGGCCCGGTGTGTCGATGAAGGTGATGAGGCGCTCGACACCGTCGTGATCCACCATCACCTGATATGCACCGATGTGCTGGGTGATGCCGCCGGCCTCGCCCTCGCGGACGCTGGCTGACCGGATGGTGTCGAGGAGTCGGGTCTTGCCGTGGTCGACGTGACCCATGACCGTGACCACCGGCGGACGCTGTTCGAGGTCGTCTTCGTCGCCCTCGTCCTCGCCGTAGGTGAGGTCGAAGGACTCCAGCAGTTCACGGTCCTCGTCTTCCGGCGAAACCACCTGGACGACGTAGTTCATCTCGCCGCCCAGCAGTTCGAGGGTCTCATCCCCCACCGACTGGGTGGCGGTGACCATCTCGCCGAGATTGAACAGCGCCTGCACCAGAGCGGCCGGGTTGGCGTCGATCTTCTCAGCGAAGTCGCTCAGCGACGCACCACGGGCCAGCCGGATGGTCTCGCCGTTGCCGTGCGGCAACCGCACGCCACCGACGATCGGGGCCTGCATGTTCTCGTATTCAGCGCGTTTCGCCCGCTTGGACTTGCGGCCGCGGCGGACTGCACCGCCGGGACGACCGAAAGCTCCGGCCGCTCCACCGCGCTGACCGGGACGGCCACCACCGCCGCCGCCACCGCCACCGGGAGGAC
>Ga0194055_10001658_pt1 | contig 18084 bp, 14 predicted proteins | sample SepL449m_MetaG_FD_155482 | JGI IMG/M metagenome (GOLD analysis project Ga0194055, IMG submission 155482) | Anoxic zone freshwater microbial communities from boreal shield lake in IISD Experimental Lakes Area, Ontario, Canada - Sep2016-L442-9m | ecosystem: Environmental > Aquatic > Freshwater >...
TGGCATTTCATCATAATACCGCAAATTGAATACAGCACGTTGTTTTTCAGGCAATTGCTGTATCGCCAACTGTAATTTCCATTCCAGCTTATTGGCATCAAAATGTTTATCGGCCTGGAGCCGATTGCTCAATCCTGTTTCCACATCGCTGAGTGAAATGGAGGAACGTTTTTTCTGTTGCTCCAAAAAACTCAGGCTTTCATTGGTGGCGATGCGGTAAAGCCAGGTATACAGCTGACTGTCTTCCCTGAAATTATCCAATCCGTTCCAAACCTTGATGAACATATTCTGTAACACATCATTGGCATCATCGTGGGTAACCACCATGCGGCGAATATGCCAGTATAATTTTTCCTGGTACTTTTTAATGATCCGGGTATATCCTGCTTCTTTTGAAGTGGATTCCCGGAATTGCATAAACAATTCCTTATCGTCTAAGTGTTCGGCCATAGTAAGCAGATGTGCAGTAAAAATAAAAAAACCAATCATATGATTGGCTTTTTCATTGAAAGTTTAATTGGTTTATTTTCTTGCCATCACTTTTTGCGCAGCATTAACAATATCATCGGTTTCCAGTCCGTATTTTTTCAGCAGTTCCATGGGCTTACCACTTTCGCCGAATGTATCATGGGTGCCAATATACTCAATAGGTATCGGGAAATGACGGGCTGCCACTTGTGCAATACTGTCGCCCAATCCACCTATGATATTATGTTCTTCAGCCGTTACAGCACATTTGGTTTTTTTGATGGAGGCAATGATGGCCGTTTCATCAAGTGGTTTGATGGTATGGATATTGATGACCTCCACGCTGAATCCTTTTTCCTGAAGGATCTTGCCGGCTTCAATAGCTTTCCATACCAAGTGTCCGCAGGCAAAAATGCTTACATCGGCCCCTTCACAGATGGTTTGGGCCTTCCCAATTTTAAAATCAGATTCTTGTGTAAAGATGGGCCAAACGGGGCGGCCAAAACGAAGATAAACAGGCCCTTCATAATCGGCAATGGCCATGGTTGCCGCTTTGGTTTGGTTATAATCGGCGGGTACGATCACTGTCATGCCCGGAAGCATTTTCATCAACCCGATATCTTCCAGTATCTGGTGGGTTGCACCATCTTCGCCAAGGGTTAATCCGGCATGAGAAGCACAGATCTTCACATTTTTTCCGCTATAGGCAATACTCTGGCGGATCTGATCGTATACTCTTCCGGTTGAAAAATTGGCAAATGTAGTGGTATAGGGAATTTTACCTCCAATGGTGAGTCCGGCAGCGATACCCATCATGTTCGCTTCTGCAATTCCGCACTGGATAAAGCGTTCGGGAAATTCTTTCATGAATCCGTTAAGCTTTAACGAACCCGCCAGATCAGCTGTTAGGGCAACGATATTGGGATTTTTTCTTGCGGCTTCTAAAATTCCATCGCCAAAACCGCTACGGGTATCTTTATTTCCGGTAACCTGAATGTTGTTGAGCATAGAGCAAACTTTATGACTGGTTTTTGATGTCACAAAGTAAAAGAAAGATTTCCATGAAAACTTGCCAGGTTGAAAAAGTTGCTCACAAAGTTTTCAAAACATCCATCTTTAATTTGAAATTTCGGAAACGGTATAATATTTCAATCCAAGCGAATTGATATAGGCAAACATTTTAATCAAGCGTTCTTTGGAAACACTGATCCCTGTATTTTTATTGATGCGATGGGCAACAAATATGGCGCAATCCTTATTTTCATAGGCTGATTGGATCAACTTCAGTACTTCTTCATCACTTCTCTTACTGCTTTTATCGATACCCAATCCGTATAAAACATCATTTTTTTCAACAGGAACCAGACTTTTTGAAAAATCAGCAGTGCCGTTCAATGCCCTTACGCTTTTAAAATAACGCTTCAGCATTTTATCAAAAAGCCCGTTGTGCGAACCGTACGGGTAAGCGAATGTGGTAGGATAGAATCCATCACGGTTCATTAGTTTTAATCCCGCTTCTATTTCACACTGCATCATTTCCTCTACGGTATGCTTTTGTTTATACACATAATCCATCATATTATAATGGTTGGTAGTATGGTAGGCTATTTCATGTCCATGACTTTGGATCACGGCCAGTTTTTCTTTCTGCCCTTGTGTAAGCCTGTTATACCGGCATATATAAAAAGTGGCATGTACCCCCGCTGAGTCAAGTGTTGGTAAAAAACTATACCAATCATCCACGTAATTATCATCAAAAGTTAGTGCTACACCCGGTTCTATTACCTGCCCGTTTTTTTCAAATTTTTTACACCCGGTAACCGCTGTAATTATCATCATACAAAAAAAAGCATAGCCCGCAAATCGTTTTGCCATTGTCATTATAAATAAAAATGTTTGGAAATTGAATATTGGGGCAGACGAAGATAATATAAAACAGGAAATAAAATACGCTGTGGAAAACTATAAATCCTTGATCATTTAATAGCCTTTTCCCATTCCCAGGCTGTGCGAATCATCGCATCCAGTCCGAGTTGTGGCTCCCAGCCCAATATGATCCGGGCCTTGTCGCTATTGGCATATATAGCGATCACATCACCTGCCCTGCGTGGGCCCAGTTGGTAATTTAAGGACAAACCGCTGATCTTTTCAAAGGCGGCGATCACTTCCAGTACAGTATACCCATTGCCACTGCCCAGGTTGAATATGGAACATTTTTCAGCTGATGCTGAGTTCATCAGGTATCCAAGTGCTAGTGTATGAGCATGTGCAATATCTGATACATGAATATAATCTCTTATACATGATCCATCTTTAGTTGGATAGTCATGTCCCCATACCTGCATCATGGGCAATTTACCAACTGCCGTTTGAGTGATGGCCGGGAAAAGATTGGCGGGTTTACCCAGGGGCATTTCTCCGATCAGGTTACTGGGGTGGGCACCTACCGGATTAAAATATCGCAGCAAAATAGCTTTTGTAACACTGGCTTTTATGGCTTCTTCCACGATTTGCTCTCCCATTTGTTTAGTAGCCCCATAAGGAGAGGTTGCGGGTTTTTGGGGTGTAGTTTCTAACACAGGTATCTGGTCGGGGTTGCCATACACGGTACAGGAAGAGGAGAATACAAAATAGTCTACACCAAATTCATCCGCACATTTTAAAATATTGATCAGCGAATTCAAATTGTTCTCGAAATACATGAGGGGTTGTTCTACCGACTCTCCTACTGATTTATAGGCTGCGAAATGAATGATGCCACTGATATCGGGATTTTCCTGGAATATGGCATAGGTATCGTCGTAAATGCAAAGATTAACCGTATAATTTTTTACTTTTTTCCCGGTTATTTTTTCTACGGCATCCAATACTTTTTCACTGCTTCTGGAATTATTGTCGGCAGAAATTACTTCGTAACCATGTTCAAGTAAGTCAACGATGGTATGTGAACCAATATAGCCGCATCCGCCGGTAACCAATATTTTTTTCATGATACAAAGAAAACAAAAAATCACTCATGGTCAGTGAGTGATTTTTATTTTGTTTCGCAGGGATAATTATTTTAAGAAGAAATGAATCAGGAAATAAGTGCCGGCAGCCAGCAAACCACTCACCGGAATGGTCAATATCCAGGCCCACAAAAGATTTACAGTTACTCCCCATCGAACGGCACTCAAACGCTTTGTAGCGCCTACACCGATGATACTACCAGTAATGGTATGGGTGGTTGATACCGGTATACCCATTTGTCCGGTAAAGAACAGGGTAAATGCGCCGGCGGTTTCAGCCGCTACGCCTTCTAACGGTGTAACCTTAGTGATCTTTGTTCCCATTGTTTTAACGATCTTCCAGCCACCACTCATGGTACCCAAACCAATGGCCAGATAACAGGCGGCAGGTACCCAATTGGGCAGATCAGAAAAATTCTGGATGGTTCCGTTGGCGATCAGTGCTGCACCAATGATGCCCATTACTTTTTGTGCATCATTACCACCATGACCGATACTGAATGCTGCAGAACTGAATAACTGCAGTTTCTTAAACATATTGGCTACTTTAAATGCGGTTGGTGTTCTAATCTTTTCAACATAGAGATAAACCAGTGAGAACAGGATACAAGTGAAAACGATACCCCAAACGATCATGCTGTTATCGGATTTATCAATGTCTTTGGCAAGGGCTTTCTCAATGCTGAATCCCTGGATCTTGGCTTTCACTTTTTCAATATTCTGGGGTAGGATGGGTGAAATAGTATTCAATTCAACCAGGGTACTGTCTAATGAAATTTCCTTTTTAAAATATTTCTTCAGGGGCTCTTTGTATTTTTCAGTGGCCACTTTTGCCAGGTCATATTCTTTCTTTATTGATGCATCACTCACCGACTTAGCTTCTAACACCAGGTAATCGTTGGCATTGCGTATATCATCTTTGAGGCGACTGGCTTCAATATCTTTAAGCCATCCTTGTGCATAAGCCTGCTTGGCAATTTCATTGGCGCCCAGCTTATCAAAATGCTTTATCAGGGAATCAATATGGTTATAATTAGGAAGGGCTTTGTCTAATTTTTCCTTGGCCGTATTATAGGCCACCAGCGTTGCAGAGTCATTTGCATTGGTCTTTAATTTGGCCTCAGCATCACCGAGTTCTTTTTTATATTTATCTACTTTCAGAAATTTTTGCAGGTTCTCGTCCATTTTTGTGGCTTCAAACTTACCAAACATGAATACCGTTAAAATTGTGGATAACGCAATAATCCCTATTCGGGCCCAAATATTCCGCATAATGGTAACGATAGTAATAAAAATGGATATACCCATTCCAATCAGTGGCGCCAGAAATATAAACAATACCGTATTCAGGATGATACCTGATTCCACTATTTTTCCCCAGCTGATATTTACTCCTTTTATCATCATACCATGAGCAATGGCAGCCCCGGCAAAACCTCCGATGAGGGTATGTGAAGAAGAAGAAGGAATTCCGTACCACCAGGTAAGCAGGTTCCAGAAGATGGCTGCAATCAATCCCGATAAAATCACCGGCAGGGTAATAAATTCTTTGCTCACCGTTTTGCTGATGGTGTTGGCTACTGCATGGTCTTTAAAAATAAAATAGGCCACACAGTTAAAAAATGCAGCCCAAACCACGGCTTGAAAAGGGGTGAGTACTTTGGTGGACACTACGGTTGCAATGGAATTGGCTGCATCATGAAATCCATTGATGTAGTCGAATATTAAGGCCAGTGCAATGATAACTATTACTAAGGTCATGATAAAAAGTGCTGATTAGAAAATGTGCAAATGAGCGATCTGCTTTCTGGTTTAGGCATACTTCACAATGATACTTTCTATCACATTGGCAGCATCTTCGCATTTATCGGTCACGATCTCCATCACCTGGTAGATCTCTTTTTTCTTGATCACTTCCTTCGCATCGGGCTCAGTGGCAAACAGGCGTTCAATGCTCATATCGAAAATATCATCGGCCTGATTTTCTATGCTGTTGATGGCTACCAATGCATCGGTGATCTGACGCATATTTTTCATGTTGCGTAATTCTTTCACGGCATTATCAACCTGAACACAAGCTAATGCGATCAGGTCCGACATTTTATTGAATCCCATATCATTTGGATTCACCCGATAAAAATTGATCTTTTTTGCAGAGGCATACATATAATCGGCAATATCATCCAGTGCGGTAGCCAGGTAATGGATGTCTTCCCGATCGAAAGGCGTAATAAAATTCTTTCCCAATTCAGTAAAGATCTTGTGGGTATAATCATCATTCACGTGTTCCATATCTTCAATTTCCTGAATGAGTTTGGCCCGTTTGTCAAAATCGGGTTCATTCACTACTTCTTTTAATTTATCGCCCATTTTTACCAGCTCAGCTGATACACTTTCAAACAGTTGAAAGAAGACCCTGTCTTTGGGTAAAAAGATCTTTAGAATTGAGTTTAAACCTGCCATAATGTTAGAATTTGAAGCAAAAGTATAATTATTGATTTTGTGGCTATCAATGAAATGAATGGTAATAATAAGTTAACATTGGAGTAACAATTATTTCTTATTACATTACGCCAAAATTTGCTACACTTGAAGAAGATCATATTGCTTTTTGCTTTTATGACAGCCTCCCTACTGGTAAATGCCCAGTTTCTAATGGATATGGTGGATACCAGCAAGGAAATGGGAAAAAGTATGCTTTCCATTTATAAGAAATTTGATAATATAAAAATAGGTGGGTATCTGCAACCCCAGTTCCAGGCGGCACAGGAAAAAGGAGCCAAAAGCTTTGATGGTGGAGACTTTACGACAAATGTAAACAACCGTTTTATGTTGCGCCGGGGTCGTATTCGTTTTGATTATATCCATTTTGCAGAAAATAAAGGACCGTCTATTCAATTTGTATTTCAATTTGACGGAACCGAAAGAGGGGTATTCATCCGCGATTTCTGGGGCAGGATATTTGAAAATAAATACCAGGTCTTTGCGCTAACTGCAGGCATGTTTGCAAGGCCATTTAGTTATGAACTTAATCTTTCTTCCAGTGACAGGGAATCTTCTGAACGCGGAAGGATGAGCCAGATCCTGATGAAGACTGAACGTGACCTTGGGGCGATGGTATCCTTTGACCCCCGGAAAAAAGACCATCCACTGCGGCGATTGAAAATTGATGCCGGTTTTTTCAACGGACAGGGATTGCCTGCCACTGGAGATTTCGACAGTCATAAGGATTTTATCAGCCGTATATCGTTAAAACCCTATCCCCTTTCAAAACATATTTCATTGAGTGCCGGGGCATCTTTTCTGGATGGAGGATTTTTACAGAACAGCAAATATATATTTACTACCAATACCAATGGGGCTGGAAAAACCTTTACGGTAGATTCATCCAGCACTAATCTGGGCAAAATTGCGCCCCGCAAATATTATGGTGCTGATGCTCAGCTGAAGATCAAACATAGATCTGGCTTTACCGAGATCAGGGCCGAATTCATGACAGGTACCCAAACCGCCACAGCTACCAGTACAGAAACACCGGCCAGTTTACTCACGGCTACAGATGGCTACTATACCCGAAAATTCAATGGTGCATATTTCTATCTGCTGCATAATATTTTCAACACGCACCACCAACTGGGCATCAAGTACGACTGGTACGATCCCAATACCAGGGTATCCGGAACGGATATAGGAAAAGCCGGTACCAATCTTAATGTAGCGGATATCAAATACAGCACTCTGGGCTTTGGCTATATTCATTATATCACCGACAATTTAAAGCTGGTACTTTGGTACGAAATAGTGACCAATGAAAAGACCGCACTCCCCGGTTATACCAAGGATGTAAAGGATAATGTATTCACCAGCCGGCTTCAATTTCGTTTTTAAAAACCCGCAGGTAACAATTCCGTAACATTAAGCTAACATTAAGCTAACGTTTGATTCATGCTGTAATAACATGCAAGTTGTCTTTTTGCATCAAATAAAACAGCATGAAGATGAAAAAATTATTACTTGCAATTTTTGCATTACTGTTCAGTACCCTTGGTGCATTTGCACAGGAAACGAGCAGTACCCTTAATGGAAATATTAATGATGAAAAAGGAGTTGCCATTGCAGGCGCAACCATTACTGCCATACATGTTCCAACCGGAATCAGCAGTACTACTCAAACCAACAAAAAAGGTTTGTTCACCATCCCCAATTTAAAAACAGGTGGGCCATACACCGTTAAAGTAAGTTTTGTAGGGTATCAGGAAGAAAAAATGGAAAACCTGAATCTGATCTTGGGCAATAATCCTGAAATCAATATTGGGTTAAAGATCAATACCAAGAGCATGAGCGAAGTGGTGGTTAGTGCCGGAAAAAGACTAGTGGGTGCTGGTATGAATATTGGAAGAACTCAGTTGAATACCCTTCCTACCTTGGGCAGGAGTTTGAGTGATTTCACCCGTTTAACACCACAATCCAATAACAACTCATATGCGGGTACTAATTTCCGTTATAATAACCTCACCATCGATGGTGCTATTAATAATGATGCCATCGGATTCAGTAACTCATTTGGTGGTGTAAGCGGTGGTGGCCAGTCGGGCGCTGCAGGATCTGGTACACGTACCAATCCTTACAGCATTGATGCCATTCAGGAAGTACAGGTGCAACTGGCTCCATTTGATGTGAAGCTGGGAAATTTCACCGGAGGTTCTGTGAATGCAGTAACCAAGAGCGGCACCAATAATTTTCATGGTTCTGCCTATGTGTACTTGCGCAATCAGGCGCTGATGGGAAAAAGTGTTGATGGATTAAAAACTAAGATCGGATCCGACTTTCATGAATACCAGTATGGTGCCAGTTTCAGTGGACCACTAGTAAAGAACAAAGCATTCTTCTTTGTGAATTTTGAACAAACACGCAGACAAGAGCCTACTTTTTACAATATAGGTGATCCAGGAGCGGCTGTAACTTTAACTGATGCCCAAGCCATCTACAATAAATTACAAGCCCTTGGATACGATGCAGGAAGTTATACTGGTGCATACAAATTATTCACTAATAGTGATAAGCTATTTACTCGTTTTGATTTTAAATTGAGTGATAAAAGCACTTTGATGTTGCGTGCCATATATACCAGTGGTTCAGGAAATAACTTGGAAAGGTCCTCAACCAATTTCCAGTTCGGCTCAACAGATTTTACACAGTATACAAAGAACCTGAACCTGGTGGCTGAATTGAAAACCAAGATCAGCAATAACCTGAACAACCAGTTCAACATGAGCTATATTGATGTTCATGAATATCGTACATTCCTTGGAGCATTAGCCCCATTTGTTGATATAGACAATGGCAGAATTTGGGCAGGCACCTGGAGGGAAGCTTCTATTTATAATATGAAGCAAAAAACAATTGAGATCAGTGATAATGTGACTTATACTAAAGGCATCAATAAATTTACTTTCGGTACACATAACGAATTTTACGATCTCACTTACGGATTCATTAATTCATGGAACGGCCGTTGGGAATATTCTCGTGGTGTAAACAGTTTCCTGAATAACAATCCAAGTCGTGTACGAGGTGCTTTTTCACGTAATACAGGAAAATTACCAAACGACAGGGAAGCCATTTACAACAACCCTCCCAATCCTTTTAAAGTTAGTTTGCTGAGTTTCTATACACAGGATGAAATTGCAGTGAATAAAAGATTGAAGATCACTCCAGGTTTCAGGATCGACTATTCATCTGTAAACAAGCAACCCGGAGTAGATTCAAGCCTGAACGCAACAGTAAGAACTACACAAACAACCAACCCAACCTATTCAAATACACCATTCAGTCAAATGAATAATACTTATCTCGGTAAGGCAAGTTTTTCTCCACGACTGGGCTTTAATTATGATGTAAACGGAAATGGCTCTGTTGTGATTCGTGGTGGAACAGGAATATTTTTGGGTAGGATGCCATTTGCCTGGATGGGTTATGGTTATACCCTTAATGGAAATACATATGGAAATATCGACTGGAATAATATCAGTTCGTCAACTACAGTTCCGCTGGCCATCAATCCTTATGGTTTAAAAGATACCGTTACAAAATATGGTGGTGCTTCAAGAAGCAGTACCCGTGAGCTGGATATTGTAGACAATAATTTTAAACTGCCTAGGGTATGGCGTACGAACCTGGCTGTTGATTATAAATTTGGGAAAGGATACAAAGCCACTTTTGATGTATTGTATACCAAAACTTTGTATGATGTGAAATTCCAACAGGTTAACTTATTTGATTCTGTTCAATACTTCACTACCGGTCCAACTCAATCTCCAATCTATGTAGCAAGGGGTTCAGGTACCAACGGTAAATACAATTCAAATTATTCAAACGTATATTTCTTAAGCAATACCAAAGAAGGATATCGTTATAATATCACTGGTAGCATCAGTAAAACTACCAATGACATAAAAATAGGAAGTCATCTCCTTGATATGAATTGGAGCCTTGCCTATACTTATGGCGTAAGTAAAGACATCAGCAATGGTATCCGTAACTCATGGGAAAGTAACTTCAACCTGAATCCTGCCATTGCTCCCAATGATCCTCAACTGGGCTACTCAAACTTCGACCTCCGCAACAGGATCGTAGGCACATTTGGTGGAAACTTCCATTGGAACACCATGAACACAACCTCACTGACATTCTATTATGCTGGACAGTCTGGTAACCCTTATACTTTGGTTTACCAGTCAGCTCCTGGTAGTGGTGGGTCAAACGCAGCTTTGCCTTATGTTCCAAAAGACCAGTCTGATATACGTTTAGCTGATTACACATTAAACGGGACCTTATATACTGCTGCACAACAGTGGGCCGACCTGAATAGTTTCATTGATGGCGATAGTTATCTGAAAACCCGCCGTGGTCAGTATGCCGAAAGAAATGGCATGCGTACCCCGTGGAACAATGAACTGGATATGAAATTAATGCACGAGTTTAAATTAAGCAGAACCAATAAGCAACATACTTTACAAGTTAGTCTGGATATATTCAATGTCCTGAACCTGATCAGCAATAGCTGGGGACATGTAAACTTTGTTACGAATGTTAACCAGTATGATGTGAACTTCCTGAAATATGCAACTGATGCGAATGGAAAAGCAGCAGGAACTCCTGCAAGTGGTTACCTGCCTACTTTCAATTTCGTTAAACCAACTGGTGTAAGCGGTCACTATTACACACTGGATCCGATCAATAGCCGCTGGCAAGGTCAGTTTGGAGTAAAATACAATTTCTAACTTTTCATAAACAAAAGAAGCGTTATAGTTAGCCACCGTTATTCTTAACGGTGGCTTTTTTTATCTATTATTCATAACATTCAGATAACCCAGCCGTAACGCTCAGTTAATACAATATAAAGAAATTGTGCATGAGTTTAATGCATAGCAATCGCACAAGACTTTCTTAAGCAAATAGCAAGTTTCTCATGCTAGTCACCGTTATTCTTATCGGTGACTTTTTTTTGTACCTTGCTTCAAAAAAATGCGATCTATATTCTTACTAATGTTTATCGTTTCCATCAATGCCTGCAATAAGCCTACGGGGATAAAATACCTGATTACTGATTCTGATAGTGTGGCTATTAATTATTTTAAGGGAGATGGAAGCATGGACAGTGTTCACAAGGTATTGATCATCAAAAATAAAAAGACAATAGAAGGCCTGGCCAGACAAATTGAATCAGAACAACTCGCAATTCAAAACTGTGGCTATGATGGAAGTCTGCATTTTTTCAAGAACGATATCGTAGTTCAGGATGTCTCCTTCAGGATGAATGCCGCCGAGTGCATGCATTTTATTTTCAGTTTGAAGGGAAAAATATATAGCACCCGATTATCTGAAGCGGCAAAAGAATTATTGCAATCACTGAATAAATAATCAGCGCTTTTTATTAACAATTAGCTAATCTTTCCTTTACAATTCAGTTACAACAGATAAGGTACTTTGTAAAACCTCATCTGTGAAAAAACTATTTATTGTATTCCTGTTTTTTTCAACAACCGCCTCTTCACAAAAACCAAGTTGCGAAAATATCTTCATCATTACTACCGATGGTTTTCGTTGGGAAGAATTGTTCTCCGGCGCCGATTCTGCCATCTTATTTAATCCTCAGTATGTAAAAGATACCAGCTATTTACCCTATCTGTATTGGGCTGCAACTGCTGAGGAACGCAGAAAAAAACTAATGCCATTTCTATGGAATTATGTGGCGGTAAAAGGACAGCTATGGGGAAACAGGAAATATGATAATCAAGTTTCTGTGGCCAACCCCTATCATTTCTCTTATGCAGGATATAATGAATTGCTAACGGGTTATGCCGATCCATTGGTAGTGACCAACAAGCCAAAAAACAACCGGAACAGTAATTTGCTGGGATATTTAAATGGATTACCGCAATTCAAAAATAGTGTTGCCTTATTCGGCTCCTGGAAACTATTCTCGTATATCGCCAATGGCACAAATAAAAAAATTCCACTTAATTGCGGTTATGATTCAATGGAAGAAGATTCACTCAGCATCACCGAACAAACTGTAAATTTTCTCCAGCAAAACAGCAGCAACAATACCCTGCCAACCAGGACCGACCTGCTTACATTTACCCTGGCTACTGAATACATCACAAAAAATCATCCGCATGTGGTATATATGGGCTTTGGCGAAACCGATGAATTTGCCCACCATGGGCAATATGATAATTACCTGAACCAGGCCAATCAATTTGATAAATTCCTTGCGCAATTATGGACCCTTATTCAGCAGGATGAATTTTATAAAAACAAAACCACCCTATTCATTACCACAGATCATGGTAGGGGCCGCAAACCTAGCAAATGGACCACTCATGGTCCTTTTATAGGCGGTTCGGATGAAACCTGGATGGTACAAATGGGGCCCAATATTACCCCCCTGGGAGAGGTTAAAGAAAAAGCTGATTTCAATACAGCCCAATTTGCACAAACGATTGCTGGTTATTTGGGAGAAAGTTTTTCTGCCAAACACCCGGTTGCTGATCCGATCATTTCCTTTTCTTTTCCCACTGGAGTTAAGTGATTTGCAGATTAATGATTTGGTAACCTCCGCTTTACTTTTCGTTCATCAGCAAGGTTGACATTTACAGTGATTTACACATCCGGCATTGCCGGTCAGCATAAATCGGTTAGTAAATAAGCTCCATTCGTACCCTATGGGCAGAATCACGATTCTGCCCTTTTTAGTAACAATGTCTTAATAGAAATTTAATGCCCCGGTTAAATACAACCAATAACTTGCCCTTATTAAATAACCCATTTATACCTTTCCGCTTGAAAAATTCTATATCCTTTATTCGGAATAACCGCAATTTCTTTCTTGCCCTGCTATTGGTGATAACATCAGGTTTTCTATTTGTTATCCTGAATGGAAAAGCATCCAGTTTTATTGCCTTAAACAGCTTCCACCCATTTTGGCTGAATGTGTTCTTTGTCAATTATACATTTATGGGCGATGGAATATTCGCCATCGGGCTCATTGCCGTGATGGCATTCTATTTCAAACAGAAAAAGGAAGCCATAGCTTTATTATACGCATTTTTATTTTCTGGATTAATGGTTCAACTCATTAAAAATCTTGTAAATGCCCCCAGGCCAAGACTTTTCTTTGAACCCGGACAATACCTATATTTTGTTGACCGGGTTTCACTTGCCAATAATTCCAGTTTCCCTTCCGGACATACTGCCACTGCATTTGCAATAGCCACCGTATTCATCATCCTGATAAAGAATAAAAAATGGCAATTGCCCATAATGGCAGCTGCAGTTTTGGTTGGCTATTCAAGAATTTACCTGGCACAACATTTTTTAATGGATGTAATGGTTGGGGCGATCATCGGAACATTATCCGGATTGCTAGCAGTATCATTGGCATTGAACATGAACCGGATTCGGCTATCCTTCAAAAAAATGCATCGGATCGAAAATAATACGACCGCTTCGGATACCGGTAATGTAATGCCCGCATGATTCAAACCCTTCATTCAAGAATATTCAAATTTGGAGTAGTAGGCTTATCCGGGATGATCATAGATTATAGCGTTACCTGGCTCTTTAAAGAAAAGCTGAAGCTCAATAAATATCTGGCCAATTCAGTAGGGTTTTCGCTCGCTGTGGTCAGTAATTACTTATTGAATAGGATCTGGACCTTTGCACAAACTAGTGAGTCTTCACTTAGCCAGTTCCCAAAATTCTTATTGGTTTCATTGGCCGGACTGGCCATCAATAATCTGTGTCTGTTCCTGCTTGTTAAGCATACCAAATTTAATTTTTACCTCTTGAAAATTATGGTCATTGCCCTAGTCTTTTTTTGGAATTATTTTATCAACCTGTCGTTTACTTTTAATTAAGCAGTTTGAATTACAATAAAAAAACGATCATACTGATCTTACTGGCTAGTTTGATCAGGGGTTTGCTGGCTTGCTCGGTTGAATTAGGCAATGATGAGGTGTACTACAGGTTATACGCTTCCTATATACAATGGAACTATTTTGATCATCCCCCAATGGTGGGATGGCTGATCAGGTTCACCACCTTGAATCTGAATGTTGATAATGAATTTTTTATAAGGCTGGGGGCCATCATATCTGCAGCAGCAGCTACCTGGTTGATATTCTTATGCGGAAAGAAACTGGGAAATGCCCATACAGGATTTATGGCAGCCTGTATGTACACGGTCAGTATTTATAGTTCAGTTATTGCAGGGGTATTTATTTTGCCCGATTCGCCCCAATTGGTTTGCTGGTTAGCGGCTTTATACTTGTTGATTGAATTAACTGATACAAAAAACATTACCAGTAAAAAAAACAAACAACTGCTTTTATTCGGGCTAATCGCAGGATTGGGCATGCTATGCAAGATCCATACAGCCTTTTTATGGCTGGGATTAGTTATTTACCTGATCCTATACAACCGGAAATGGTTCCTGCAACCTTCCCTGTATGTTTCGGGTGCCCTCACGATGCTGTGCTGTTATCCAATAATTAAATGGAATTTCGATAATCATTTTGTTACCTATTTATACCATAGCAACCGTGTCAGCATTTCAAGTAGTGGATTTAGTATCATGAGTATGTTGAGTTTTATTGCCGGACAATTTCTGTATACCAACCCGGTCGTATTTATCATCATTATAATAACGTTATCGTCGGCACTCAGGAATAATCTTCCAATAAAATTATCACATAAAAGATTGTTGCTTCTGACTGGATTCCCGCTCATTGCTACAGCACTTGTGATATCGTTTTTTAAACCGGTACTCCCCCATTGGACAGGCCCTGCATACTGCAGTTTGATATTACTGGCTGCCTGTTACTTTTCGAAAAGAAATAAAAAAATATATACCCCTAATAAATTCATTCCGCGCCCCATCATCATTGCAGGAGTGTTCTGTATCACGTTTTTAATAGCCGGGGTAATGAGCATCCACCTTTTCCCGGGAACACTGGGAAGTAAACAAATCCCCAGATTGGGAGATGGCGATTTTACCCTTGACTTGATTGGTTGGTGCGAATTGGAAAATCGATTCAAGGATATACGGCTCAAGGATATGCAAACTGAGAAAATGAAAAAAGATGCTATGTTGTTATCGAATAAATGGTTCCCGGCTGCTCATCTGGATTACTATGTAGCCCGGCCTTTACATATGGATTTAATTTGCCTCGGCGAAATAAATGATATTCACCAATATGCCTGGGTCAATCCAAAGCGAAAGAAACTAATGCCTGGAGATGATGCATATTGTATTGTTCCCTCTAACTATTATTTTGATGTACAGGCTAATTTCAGTTCACATTTTGACATTACGCTGCCCCTTCAACGCATTGAACAAAAAAGGAATGGATTAACCTGCAGGGTATTTTATGTATGGCGCATGAAAAATTATAAACCATGAATTATTATACAGGTCTTCATAAGGTATTATACCATAGTTGCTGTTTCTGGTTCCTTGGAGATAGAAACAGTATTCTTCAAAAATTGACTATACCATTTTCCTGAATTTTTTATTACCCTTTTTTGCGTATCAAAATCCACATGCACCAGACCAAATTTTGGATAATAACCCTCTGCCCATTCAAAATTATCAAGCAATGTCCAAACAAAATAACCATTTACCTTTACGCCTTCTTTTCGAGCTAGCAATACCTGTGCAATATGATTTTGCAGATATTGTACCCTATGTTTATCATCGATCATCCCGTCCGTTAAACAATCCTCAAATGCAGCACCATTCTCGGTGACCACAATAGAATTAATTTCCGGGTAGCTATTGTATCTTTTTAATGCATTATAAATTGAGGGTGGATGCACTTCCCAGTCCATCTGTGTAAAGGGCACATTACGTTTGCTGGCCTTAATGATCTTTGCCCTTAAAAAAGGCATTAGTGGAGCATGGGCTACCAGTTCGCGGGTATAATTTTGCAAACCTATAAAGTCCATGTTGAATGTCAGTTTTTTATCATCATTGGGGAGCATATATCGCTCAATCCTGTTCAGAATCGGAACAGTGGAGCTTGGGTATCCCTTTCCCAATAATGGTTCAATGAACATGCGGTTTAGCAAGGCATCTACTTTTGAGGAAGCAATGATATCCCGACTATCCTGTGCACGGTAGGGTTCTATATGTGAATAAGAAAAAGTAGTCCCAATTTTACAGTCGCTGTGCAAAGAGCGAATGATCCTCCCTCCCTCGGCCTGACATAATGCTGCATGATGCGCTGAAGCAAGAAAATTACTTAACCCTTTTTTTCCAGGGGCATGAACGCCCAGGAAATATCCGGCGCCGGTAAAAACCATGGGCTCATTCATCACCATCCAGTGTTTTACCCGGTCGCCAAAATGCTTTACACAACAGGCAACAAAATCGCTGAACCATTGTATTATATCCCGATTGGTCCAGCCCCCTTTTTTTTGCAGATCACTGGGTAAGTCCCAGTGATATAAAGTAACCCAGGGTTCTATCCCTAGTTCTAAACAAAAATCAATAACGCGATTGTAGAAATCGATCCCTTTGTAATTGATGACACCAGTACCATGTGGAAAAATACGGCTCCAGGAAATGGAAAACCGATAATTGGGGATATTCATTTTATACATCAGGGCAATATCATCGGCATAATGATGATAAAAATTACAGGCAGTATTTCCCTGATGGCCATTGAAAATTTTCTTCTTTTGCTGCACAAAATCATCCCAGATTGAACTACCTTTTCCATCCTCATTATGAGCCCCTTCTATTTGGTAGGCGGCAGTAGAAACACCCCACTTGAAGTTGTCGCCAAAATCATTTTTAGTAAACAGCATAACAGTTATTCAGCCAGTTGAGTCAAAATCGTTCCCAGGCTTTTTTCTTTTAATTTTCGTAAAGAATGAATCCCCTTGCCCAGCTCCAATGTATTTTTTGCTGAAATGGTTCCATATTTTTTTATGATCATGGCAATGATATCCTGGGTGTTGTCGGGAAAATTCACCGGTATGGATTGTGCTGATTCAACCCAAGACTGTATAGCAGGAAGGTGTTTTTTCTTTAAACTTTTAATCACCGGAACGCCCAGTTTTTTTAAAGATGCCGCATTGCATTGTTGTTCATACTGCCCTTTCATGGGTATTGCCATGAGTTTCTTTTTCAAATACAAGGCCTCTGCTGGTGTTTCAAAACCTGCACCGCATAATATTCCTGTGCAGCTGATCATGCTTTCAATGAATGCTTCATTGTTTATCGGTTGTATGGCCACATTTTTTTCGGAATAGGCGCGCTTGGCATGCTTACTGAATACCTCCCATTTGATCGCAGGCAGGGTACTCAGCAATTTGATGATCCGCTCATCGCCATATGCCGGAAGATAAACTGTGTAATGAGATTTGTCAACTGCCTTTGCATTCCTTACCTGGGCGCGGATCACCGGGGTAAAGATATTTTCATCATAGGAAACAAAATGAAATCCATAGGAAGCCGTTACGGGCGCATAATTGTGCAGCACGGCCTTGCCCACCGGATCTTTTTTCTTAGGCTTGGGTGAATGCTTGTTGATCACAGCAGCCTGGTGACTGAGTCCGATACAGGCTTTCTTTTTCATTTTACAAGCCCAGGCGCTTACCGGTTCAAAATCATTGATCACCAGGTCATAGTCTTCAACGGGTAAACTTTTTATCTCTTTATACAGTTGCTTTAAATTACTTTTTTTATAGGTAGCGATCAGGTCAATGCCTCCTTTTTTTCCGAAAATAAAACTGAGGCCCTTGAATTTGTATTTTACCGGATAGGGCAGATCTACATCAGCCTGAATACCGCTTACCAAAATATCGAGCTCCCCTTTTTGTTGAAGTATGGGTATAATATCCCTTGCCCTGCTCAAATGGCCATTCCCTGTTCCTTGTATGGCATATAATATTTTCATACCCTTTTCATTAAATTAAATTCTTCCATCAAGTTATCGAATAATTCAGCATTATTGAGCTCTGGTTCTTCAGGGGTTTCTACGATCATATTGAGCATATCTATTTCATCAAACCGGTACACCGACCATTCGCCTTC
>Ga0194055_10001659_pt1 | contig 18082 bp, 15 predicted proteins | sample SepL449m_MetaG_FD_155482 | JGI IMG/M metagenome (GOLD analysis project Ga0194055, IMG submission 155482) | Anoxic zone freshwater microbial communities from boreal shield lake in IISD Experimental Lakes Area, Ontario, Canada - Sep2016-L442-9m | ecosystem: Environmental > Aquatic > Freshwater >...
GTCACGCCGTACACGGCCGACGGAACCAGGATGTGGCGCCGGTCGGCGGCCTCGAGGGAGTCGGGTTCGAGCTCGGTCCAGACCACGCCCGTGTAGCGCTGCCACGCCGGCAGGCGCGGCGGTCGGCCGTCCACCAGGGAGGTGGTGGCCGCGACGGCGCGGTCGAGCAGCGCTCCCGTCGCCCCGAAGAGCTTCGGTCGTGCGGCGGGGGGTCCAGCGAGCGCGTCGGCGAGCGCGGCCCGCACGGCGCGTCGGGGCCCACGCAGCGCCGCGTCGAAGGTGCCGGCGCAGCCGGCCCGGGTGCCTCCCGGCGCCTTCCCCTCCGACGGGGGCAACAGCACGAACGGGGCCGGGGCCACGGTCAACCGGTGGCGGCGAGCGCGACCTCGAGCGACGAGATCCCGGCCACCAGGGTGGAGGGGACCCGCACGGGCTCGCCCGCGAGCCGGAAGGTCGGATACCGCCGCAGCAACTCCTCCAGGAACACCCGCGCCTCGAGCCGGGCCAACGCGGCACCGAGGCACAGGTGCTCCCCGAACCCGAACGCGAGGTGTGCGGTGGCGGGGCGGCGGACGTCGAAGCGTCCGGCGGTGGGCCCGAACGCCCGATCGTCGCGGTTGCCCGACGCGTAGAGCAGGACCAGGTAGTCGCCGGCGCGCACGGGGTGCCCGCCGACCTCGGTGTCGGCGACGACCGTGCGGCAGAAGGTCTGGATCGGAGTGACCCAGCGGAGACACTCCTCGACCGCGGCGTCGAGGTCGGCGTCGCCGCGGACGAGCGCCGCGCGTTGCTCGGGGTGTTCGGACAGGGCCACGAAGGCGCCCGAGAGCAGGGTCCGGGTGGTCTCGTTGCCGGCGACGAGCAGGGTGAGGAGCCACGCGAAGATCTCGTCGGTGCCGAGGGGGCGCCCGTCGATCTCGCTCGTGGCGAGCTGCGACACGACGTCGTCGCCGGGGTCGGACCGCTTCTCCGCGATGTGGGCCGAGAGGAACCCGTGCATCTCCAGGATCGCCGCCATGGTGTCTTCGGGCGGTCGGTCGGTCGACTCGATCGTGGCGTCCGACCAGCGGCGGAAGTCGGCCCGGTCGCCGTCGGGGATGCCGAGCAGCTCAGCGATCACGAGCAGGGGGAACGGTGCGGTCAGCGTCTCGACGACGTCGATGGTGCCGCCGTCGACCCGGTCGAACACCGTGGTGCACAGTTCCCGGACGCGGGTCTCGAGTCGGCCGGTGGCCAGGGGCGTGAACCGTCGGTTGACGAGTCGGCGGTGGCGCCCGTGCTCGGGCGGGTCGAGGAACAGGATCGACGGCGGGCCGCCGCGGGTGGTGCCCTCCCGGATCGGGTCACGCACCAGCGCGCCACCGCTCGAGACGAACCGCGCCGGGTCGCGACCGACCTCGCGGATGTCTTCGTGGCGGGCGACCGTCACGAGGCCCGGGCCACAGCGGTGGACGGGGTGCTCGTCGCGGAGGCGGCGCAGGACCTCGAAGTAGTCGGACCGGGCGTAGAACTCGGTACTGGTCGGGTCTATGTCCACGGGTGATCTCTCTGTCACGCCGGGTCACCCTACGGCGCCGGACGTGCGCACGACGATCCGTCGTGGCGTCATGGTCCGATCCGTCGGGCTCAGACCCGGTCGAGGGACAGCATCTCGATGGCGTTGCCGCGCAGGATCCGGTAGACGGTGTCGTCGTCGAGGTGGGCGACCATCTTCTCCACGTGGGCCTTGGTGTCGGGCCACGTGGTGTCGGAGTGCGGGTAGTCGACCTCGAAGCAGACGTTGCGGGTCCCGATCGAGCCCAGGCTCGCGAGTCCGTGGACGTCGTCGGTGAAGCAGCCGTAGATGCGTCCGGCGAAGTAGGTGGAGGGCAGGTCGGGGATCATCGCCTTGGCGTGGGTCCAGGGCTCGTGCAACTCCCACACCCGGTCGGCCCGCTCGAGCGCGTAGGGCATCCAGCCGATCTGGCCCTCGGAGTAGGCCAACTTCAGGTTGGGGAACTCGATGAGCTTGCCGGAGAAGAGCCAGTCGATCATCGACGCGAAGGCGTTGTTGAACTGCAGCGTGGAGCCGACGGCTTCGGGGGAGTCGGGCGAGGCGGCCGGCATCGACGACGACGACCCGATGTGCATGTTGAGGGTCACCGCCCGCTCGTCGCAGATCGCGAACAACGGGTCCCAGTCTCCGGTGTGGATCGAGGGGAGGCCGAGCTTCGACGGGATCTCCGAGAAGCAGATGGCGTGGACGCCCTGGTCGGCGATCCGGGCGACTTCGGCGACGCACAGGTCGACGTCCCAGAGCGGGAGGATGCACAGCGGGATGTTGACGCCCTGCGACGGGGCGCACCACTCCTGGATCATCCAGTCGTTGTAGGCCACGACGCAGGCGAGCCCGAGTTCTTTGTCGTTGCCCTCCATGAAGGTCTGCCCGCAGAAGCGCGGGAAGGTGGGGAAGGGGAGCGAGCCGTCGGTCCAGTTGGCGAGGAAGTCGGCGACCCGGGCGTCGCGGTCGTAGCAGCCGGGGATCATGTCGTCGTAGGTGCTGGCCACCATCTGCATCTTGGAGCGGTCGAACACCGGGGGCTCGCCCGAGATCGCCTCGCGGGGGATGGCCACGAACTTCTTCTGGACGTAGATCAGCCGGTCTTCGTAGACCCAGGAGTCGCCCCAGTCGCCGTCGTCGGCGAACTCGTTCACGTAGCGGGCGCCGGGGAGCTTGACGAACGGGGCGAACCGGGCCCGCTCGACCCGGGGCCCGGACGCCCGGTGCTTCTCGGGGAGCCAGGTCTGCCAGACGTGGGCGGGCTCGACCACGTGGTCGTCGACACTGATGATCTTGGGCAGTTCAGCCATGGTTGCCTCCGGTGCGCGCGCGGAACTGACGCTCGTGTCAGCATCGTAGGGCGCATCGGGACGGGCCGACGCCCCGCGAGACCTCACACGGCGGCGGCCGCCCGACGCAGAGCCCGGGTCGGTGGATCGGGGACGGGCGCACCCGAGGTGCCGATGGTGCGTTTCCAGGCCCGTCGCCAGGTGCCGTCCTCGAACGACGCGGTCAGGGCGGCGTCGATCTTCCGGGCCAGGACCCGATCACCCTGGGCGATGCCGATGCCGTAGTACTCGGTCGTGAACGGCCGGCCGGCCAGACGCAGGCCGGAGGGGTCGGTGGCGACGTACCCGAGCAGGATCCCCTCGTCGGTGGTGACGGCGTCGACGCTGCCGGCCTGCAGGGCGGCCACGCAGGCGGAATAGGTGTCGAGCAGGACCGGGAGGGCGGTCGGGGCCTTGGCGGCGAGGACGGTCGCCGAGGTGGAGCCGTTGACGGTGCACACCCGTCGGCCCGCCAGGTCGTCGACTCCGCCGATCGAGGTGTCGGCGGACCGGGTCAGGAGCGACTGACCGCTGGTGGAGTAGGGCCCGGCGAAGTCGACCACGGCGTCACGCTCGGGGGTGATGGAGTAGGTCGCGACGACGAGGTCGACCGCCCCGGTCGTCAGCGCCGACTCGCGGGTCTTCGAGGGGGTCTCGACGAAGCGGAGGTTGCGGGCGATCGTGGATCCGAAGACCCGCCGGGCCACGATCCGGGCGATCTCGACGTCGAACCCCGACATCACGCCGGTGGCCGGATCGCGCACGCCGAACAATGGCTGGTCGAACTTGGTGCCCACGACCAGCGTGCCCCGCTCGCGCACCGCGGCGATGGTGGGGCTCGTCGCGGATCGGCCGGCCGCGCCGGCCGTTGTCGCGAGGACCGGAACCGCTACCACGAACGCCATCACGGCGACGAGGATTCGACGAGTTGTCATCGGGCCATGGTAGGGAGATCGAGAGCGCGGCCGTGCCCACTAGCGTTCGGCCCATGAGCGATCTCGAGTTCTTCTTCGACCCGGTCTGCCCGTTCGCCTGGATCACCTCGCGGTGGGTCACGGAGGTCCAGGAGTTGACCGGGTACTCGGTCCGGTGGCGCTTCATCAGCCTCGCCGTCATCAACGAACACCGCGACTACTCGGAGTTCCCGGCCCCCTACGCCACCGTGCACCATCTCGGTCACGGTCTCCTCCGGATCGCGACCGCCGTCGACGAGACCGCCGGCAACGACGGAGTGGCGGCCTACTACACGGCCCTGGGCGAGCGGATCCACACCTCGGGGCTGTCCCGGGAGGTGCTCGGCGGGGCGCCGGTCCCCGACGGTCTGGCCCTCGGGGCGCTCACCGACGCCGGCCTCGACGCCACGCTGGTCGACGCGGCTGGCGACGCGGCCCGCGACGCACGTCTCCGAGCCGACACCACCGTGGCGCTCGAGCGGACCGGCCCCGACGTCGGGACCCCGATCCTCACCTTCGAGCCCGGGACCGATCACGAGCACTCGCTCTTCGGCCCGGTGATCTCCCGTATCCCCCGCGGGGAGGCCGCCGTCGAATTGTGGGACGCCGTGCGCACGCTGGCCCGGACGCCGGGGTTCGCCGAGCTCAAGCGGAGCCTGCGCGACCCCATCGACTTCACCTGATCCGCCCTTCGTCCGCCACCCGCCACCCTGGAGAGTCGCCATGAGCATCCGCACGGTCGGCGTCCCTCGTGAGACCAAGGCCGGTGAGCACCGGGTCGCCCTGACGCCCGACGGCGTGCACGAGCTGGTGGGCCACGGCGTGCGGGTGCTCGTCGAGGCGGGGGCCGGGGACGACTCGTCGATCCGCGACGCCGACTTCTCGTCCTCGGGCGCCGAGGTGGTGACCACGGCCGACGCTTGGGCGGCCGACCTCGTGGTGAAGGTCAAGGAGCCCCAGGCCGCCGAGTTCGGGTTCTTGCGCCCCGACCTCACCCTCTTCACCTATCTCCATCTCGCGGCGTACCCCGCGGTCGCCGACGCGCTGCTGGACGGAGGGGTCACGGCGGTCGCGTACGAGACGGTCCAGGACGATGCCGGCGGCCTGCCCCTCCTCGCTCCGATGAGCGAGGTCGCGGGTCGGCTGGCACCCCAGGTCGGTTCGCACTTCCTCGAGCGCCAACACGGTGGCCGGGGGGTGCTCATGGGTGGTGCACCCGGCGTGCGCCCAGCCCGCGTGGTGGTGCTCGGCGCCGGCAGCGTCGGGTGGAACGCCGCCTGGATCGCCCAGGGGATGGAGGCCGAGGTGCTGCTCCTCGACCGCAACCTCGAGCGTTTGCGTTGGGTCGATCAGATCCACCGGGGCCGGATCATGACGCTGGCGAGCACCCGCCTGGCGGTGGAGCGGGCGGTGGCCGAGGCCGATCTGGTAATTTGTGCGGTACTGGTGCCGGGTGGGCGGGCACCCGTGGTGGTGTCGGAGGCCATGATCGTGGGGATGCGTCCGGGCTCCGTGATCGTCGACGTGGCCATCGACCAGGGTGGCGCGGTGGAAGGAATCCGCGAGACCTCGCACGCCGAACCGGTGTACGAGCGTCACGGGGTGCTGTGCTACGCGGTCGGGAACATCCCCGCCGCGGTTCCTCACACCTCCACCTACGCCCTCACCAACGCGACCCTGCCCTTCCTCGTCGACCTCGCCACGCGCGGCGTGCGCGACGCCACCATCGCCGACCCGGGCTTCGCCTTCGGGGTCAACACCCTCGGCGGAGCGGTGGTCAACGCGGCGGTCGCCGGTGCGCTGGGGCGCCCGTCCGTGGACCTGGCCGAGGTCCGGGGATGACGAGGTCGTGAACGTCCGCCCGGGCGCCGGGCCGCGGGTGCTCCGGCGCCTCCCCGACGGGGTGGAGCCGTTCGTGCCGAGCCGGTTCACGATCACGCCCCTGGCGGCCACGATCGGCGCCGAGGTGGCGGGAGTCGACCTGCGTGCTCCGATCGACGACGAGCTCTTCGCCGAGCTCGACGCCGCCCGCCGCGAGTGGAAGGTGCTGTGCTTCCGGGACCAGCCGCTGACGCCGGAGCAGCTCGCCGTGTTGGCACTGCGGTGGGGTGACCTCACCGACGACACCCTGGCCGGTGGCAGCGCCATCGAACCCGTGGACAACGTGGTCGTGTTCGAGCGCAACGCCGACATCGTCGGGCTCGAGAACGAGTGGCACTCCGACGGCACGTTCCGTCCCGTTCCGACCGCCGGCACGCTGCTCCAGGCGATCGAGGTGCCCCCGGTCGGGGGCGACACTCACTTCGCCGACCTCGCGGCGGCCTACGACAACCTCCCCGAAGACCTGCGCGCCCGGGCCGCGGGGCTGCGCGCCGTCCACGACTGGAGCATCAACGCCTACGCCGGCAAGTACGGCGCCGACCTCGAGGAGTTCCGCCGCCTCCACCCGCCGGTCGAGCAGCCGGTCGTGATCCGCCATCCCGACACCGGGCGGCCCACGCTCATGGTCAACCGGCTCTTCACCCGGGAGATCGTGGGCCTGGCGCCCGCCGAGAGTGCGTCGCTGCTCGAGGCGTTGTGCTCCATGGTGGACCTCCCGGAGCTGCAGTGCCGCTGGCGCTGGGAGCCGGGGTCGATCGCGTTCTGGGACAACCTCGCCGTGAACCACTACGGCGCCAGCGACTACCACCCTCAGCGCCGGGTCATGGCCCGGGCGACCTTCTTCCCGCGGGAGCGCTCCAGGTTGTGGGGGATCGACCCGGCCTGACCGAACCCGGTGGTCAGGCCCCCGCGCGCACGACCTCCACCACCGCGTTGTAGTCGGGAACGCCCGACGCGTCGCGGCGGGTGGGCGAGAGCAGCGGATTCGCCTCGGGGAAGAACATCTGCGTGTTGCCCGGCCGGATTCTCGACACGAACACGCGCCCGGGGACCTCGCCGAACTCGGAGCGCACGACCACGCGCTCGCCCTCGGACAGGCCGAGCCGGGTCACGTCGTCGACGGCGAGGAACACGGCGTCGCGATCGGCGCCGGTGAGCGGGTCGACGTCGCTCCACACCATCGAGTTGAACTGCTTGCCCCGCCGGGTGGACAGCACGAGGCGGTCGGGGGGCACCGTCCGGTCGGGGACGGGCACGGCGGCGAAGCGGGCCCGTCCGGTGGGCGTGGGGAACGATCCGCCTTCGGCGAGGTGTCGTCCGCCGACCTGCACCTGGTCGCCGGTGTGGGCGAGGGTCTCGATGCCCGCGTACTCGGGGACAACGCGGGCGATCTCGTTGCGGATGGCCTGGGCGTCGGTGAGCCCGAGCACGTCGGCGATTCCGGGGTTCACCCGCCGGGCGACGTCGGCGAAGATCTGCCACTCGGCGCGTGCCTGGCCGACGCGTCGGCCCGGGATCTCGGGGCTGAACGCGATCCGGCGCTCGGTGGTGGTCGAAGTGCCGCCGCCGGGCTGCTCGTAGCGGGTCGCGGCGGGGAGGATCACCACGACGTCGGCCGGGTCGATGAGCATCTGGGTCGTGAGCACGATGTCTTGGTGGATCCGCATCGGGACGCGTGCGAGCGACTCCCTCACCAGTTCCGGGGCCGGCAGCACGTCGAGGAAGTTCCCGCCGCTCGACCACAGCACGTCGACCTCACCGGCGTGGGCCGCCTCCACCATGGCGGCGGCGTCGCGGCCCGGGGTGCTGGGCACCGGGAAGCCCCACTGCTCCGACAGCGCGGCGGCGTGCTCGGCGTCGATCGGCACGCCGCCGGGCAGCACGGTGGCGTAGGCGCCCATCTCGGCCCCGCCCTGGACGCCCGAGTGTCCGCGGATGGGCATGAGCCCGGCGCCCGTCCGGCCCACGTTGCCCCGCACGAGGGCGAGGTCGACCAGGGCGTTGACGTTGTCGGTGCCGAACGGGTGTTGGGTGATGCCCATCGACCACACGATCACGGACGAACCGGCGGCGGCGTAGAGACGCGCGAACCGCTCCATGTCGGCGCGGGTCGATCCGGACGAGACCTCGAGGTCGGAGAACTCCGCGGCGTCCGCCTGCGCGACGAGTGCGTCGAAGTCCGTGGTGTGTGCGTCGATCCAGGCGCGGTCGACACCGTCCTCGGCGAGCAGCACCTTGATCACCCCGAGGACGAAGGCGATGTCGCCACCGGTGTGCACCGGGAAGAAGTCGTCGGCCACGGTCGTGCCGAACATCGCGCTCTCCAGGTTGGACGGGACCCAGTAGCGCTCGAGGCCCGGCTCGCGCAGCGGGTTCACGACGACGACCTTCGCCCCCCGCTTCTTGGCGAGATAGAGGTACTTCATGAACACCGGTTGGGCGTTGGCGACGTCGGAGCCGAACAGGATGATGAGGTCGGACTCGATGACGTCGGAGTACGAGCAGGTGGTGGCGCCCACGCCGATCGACTTGCGGAGCGCGAGCGTGGACGGGGCATGACACACGCGGGCGGCGTTGTCGATGTTGTTGGTGCCCATGGCCCGCACCGACTTCTGGGCGGCGTAGTAGACCTCGTTGGTGAGGCCGCGGGCCGTGAGGTACACGCCGATCCGGTCGGGACCGGCCGCCTGGATGCGATCGGCGATGAGGTCGAGGGCGTCGTCCCACGGCACCACGGTGAAGCCGCGCTCGCCGCGCCGGCGCACGAGCGGCTGACCGAGGCGACCGAGCTCCCGGAGCTCCCGACCGTCGAGGCGGCGCAGAGCCGCGACGTCGCTGAAGCGTGCGGGGTCGACGGCCCGGGCCGTGTTGACCTGGAGCAGCTCGAGCCGGGTGAGGCAGAGGTGCACCCCGCTCACCGTCCAGTCGTAGAGGCCGCCCACGCCGAGCGCGCAGCCGTCGCAGACCCCGCGGTCAAGGATGCGCCAGGCGAAGCCGAGGTTGTGGCGGTTGGCCCAGGCGACCTTGGCCATCCCGCTGAAGTGCCGCGGCTTCTGCTCCGTGATGCCGTTGGGCGACCAGCCCACCCAGAGGTCCCGCCGGGGGGTACCGCGGCTGTGGAAGAGGTCCTTGCGTCGCCAGCGCTTGATGGTCTTGAAGATCACGGGCCCACGATCCGTTCCGGGTGCGAATAGATGTTGGCCCGGCCGTCGCGCAGGAAGGCGACGACCGTCTGGCCGAACCGCTCGGCGGTGGCGACCGCCAGGTTCGACGGCGCACCGATGGCGCAGACTACGGGAATGCCGGCCACGGCCGCCTTTTGGACCAGTTCGAACGAGAGGCGCCCCGACACGAGGAGCACGTCGTCGGTGAGCGGGAGCGCTCCGGCGAGGGTCGCGTGGCCGACGAGCTTGTCGAGGGCGTTATGGCGTCCGACGTCCTCCCGGACCGCGCGGAGGTCACCGGTCGGCCCGAAGCGGGCGGCGGCGTGCACCCCACCCGTGGCGCCGAAGGCCCGCTGTGCGCCACCGAGGACCTCGGTCAGGCCGTGGAGCACCTCGGTCCGGACCTCGGGGCCGGACCCGACGGGCGGGGCGTGGGTGGCGATGTCGTCGATCGAGGCGGCGCCGCAGACCCCGCAGGCCGAGGTCGTGAGCACGTTGCGGGCTCGGAGACGGTCGCCCACCGGGGCGCGCAGTCGGACGGTGACGACGTTGTACTGCTGGATGCCCTCGGGGCCGACGCAGTAGGCGACGGTGTCGAGGTCGGCGGGGCCGGAGAGCAGGCCCTCGGCGAGGAGGAAGCCCACGGCGAGCTCGAAGTCGCTGCCCGGCGTGCGCATCGTGACCGCCAGCGGGCGGGGCTCCTCCCCGGGGCCGTGGACCCGGATCTCCATCGGCTCCTCGGTGGCGAGCCGATCGGGGACGCTGGCGCGACCGTCCGGAGTGATCCGCTCGACCCGGGTCGGGCTGGTGGGCCGACGGACGGGGAGGTCGGTGGTGGCCACCGGACGATCTTAGGGAGGGGCGAACCCTTCCCGGTCCGGAGCGGGCTGCCCGGGGCCAGCGGCGGGGCGCCGACCGGGTTCGGGACTTTGGTCCCTGGTGTGATATCGATGTGGAACCGATGATTTCTCAGCGGGCGGAGGAGCCCCGCCCGTCGGCCTCGGCCGGCGGTGGGGAGGAGGGGAGGTACCGGTGACCAGGATCGTGCTCCTCGGGCGTCAGGGATCGGGCAAGGGGACCCAGGGAAGGCTCCTCGCCCGCCGCCACGGGTGGACCCACCTCTCACTGGGCGACGAGTTGCGTCGCGCGGTGCGGGAAGGCTCTCCCACTGGTGCCCGGGTCGAGTCGTTCCTGGTCACCGGTGAACTCGTGCCCGACGACCTCGCGCTCGCAGTCGTGCGCGCGGCGATCGGGCGCCCAGGGGTCGGCGGTGGCTGCGTGCTGGACGGATACCCCCGCACCGTCCGCCAGGCGGAGCTGCTCGCCGACCTCCCGGAGGGCGACGTCGACGTGGCGGTCAATCTGGCCGTCGCACCCGACGTCGTCCTCCGGAGGATCGCCGCCCGCCGCGTGTGCTTCCTGTGCGACGCCGTGGTGAGCGTGCTCGACGGAACGGGCTCGGGTCTGTGCGCCCGGTGCGGCGGCCCCCTGGTCCGCCGGGCCGACGACGAGCCCGCGGTGGTGCGGCGCCGCTTGGCCCGCCACGAGGAGACCGCCCGCCCGTTGCTCGACTGGTACACCGACCGCGGGCGTCTCGTGACGGTCGACGGGCACGGAGCACCCGACGCGGTGGCCGATCACCTCGACCATGCACTCTCCACCTGGGCGACCGACACCTCGATGGCGTCCTAGCCGATTCCCAGCGGAGTACCCGCGGCGTGTTCGCGGCGTGTTCGCGGCGTCCTGGCGGGTTGACCCGCCGGACCGGGGCGCTACTTCTTGGCCGTCAACTTCCCGTCGACGACCTGGGCAACCTGGTTGTAGCCGCCCTCGGGACTGATCTGGAACACGAAGACCGGGCTCCCCTTGATCTCGCCGGTCTTGTCGAAGCTGATGTCTTTGGTGACGCCCTTGACGTTGGCATTGGTGAGCCACTTCTGGATCTCGGCGCGGCTGGTCTTGCCCGCGGCGATGGCGTCGAGGAACAGGCTCGCGGCGTCGTAGTACTCGGTCGCGAAGTACGAGGCCTTCACTCCGTAGGCCTGCTGATAGGCGTTGGAGAAGGCGATCTGGCGCGGAGTGCTCGGCTGCTCGGCGTTGAGGCACGGGCACGTGATGATCGCCCCGGTCGCCGCACCCCCCGCGTAGTCGAAGAAGTCGCCGCCGTAGAGGCCGTCGCCACCGACGAAGGGCACGGTGATCCCTGCGTCGCGGAGCTGACGGAGCAGGCGTCCACCGGGGGAGGTCACCCCGCCGAAGTAGACGGCGTCGACGTTCGCGTCGCGCACGGTGGCGACCGTGTTCTTGTAGTCGACGCTGTTCGGGTCGACGCTCCCGCGCACGGCCACCTCCGCACCGTCCTGCTGAAGGCTCTTGGCGGTGAGGTCGGCGAGGGTCTTCCCGTAGAGGCCGGTGTCGTCGATGACCGCGACCCGCTTCGCTCCGAGCTGCTGGGTCAGGTAGGCAGCGGCAGCCGGACCCTGGGTGGCGTCGTTCCCCACCACCCGGTGGAAGACGGTCCAGCCGCTCTGGGACAGGATCGGGTTGGTGGCCGAGCCGGTGATCACCGGCACCCCACCCTTCTGGAAGGCGGGCATCGCCGCCGCCGACTCGCCACTGAACGTCGGGCCGATCACGCCCAGGACGCTGGGGTCGGCGACGATATGGTCGGCGAGGTTGACGGACAGGTCGGCGCTGCCCTGGGAGTCGTAGGAGAGCAGGCCCACTGGGCAGTTGGGGTGCTTGACGTTGTACCCGCTGATCGCGACCTCGGCGCCGTTGCGGCTGTAGCGACCGAGCGCCCCGTCGCCGCCGGTGAGCGGCCCCATGAAGGCGAGGGAGATCGGGGCGCAGCCGGACGCCGATCCCGACGACCCTCCACAGCCCGCCGCCGCCACGACCAGGGCGGCAACCACGGCGATCAGCAACGATGTGCGGAATCGTGCAGTCGTCACGACCCTTCCCCCGTCCCCTTCATGCGCTCGCGGATCTGTGCGGCGCGGGTCTCGAGGTCCCGGAAGAAGTCCGAGTCGACGACCTCCTCGACCGCCTGCTTCCGACGTTCCTGGTCGATCTCGACCCGCAGGGCCTGGACCTGGTCGCGCAGTTTGCGTTCACGGACGACGACCTGCTCGGCCATGCGGTTGAAGACCCGGGCCAGGCGGCCGATGTCGTCGCGCGACCGGCTGAGCTTCGCGAGCTGCTCCTCGTCGATGGGCTGCTCGGCCTCGATGGCCTGCGCCGCAGCCGTGAGCGCGCTCACCGGGCGGGAGAGCCGTCGGGCCACCAGGATGGCGGCGCCGAGTGCGATCAGACCCACGATCAGCAGGGCGAAGCGCGTCGTGGTCGCGAGGCGGTCGATCGGGCCGAGGAACACGCTGCGCGGCTCGATGACCATCGCAATGGCGCCGGTCTTCGTGGTGGCCCAGGCGACCACCTGCTCGCCGCGTTCCCCGAACGGCACCTTGGCGATGGTCCCCTTCGGGCTCTTCGTGATCTGCTTGGACACCGAGGCGAGCCCGATCGAGTCGAGCGACTTGCCTTGGAACAGGCTGTTGCGGGCGGCGATGATCCGGCCGTCGTTGACGAGGACCGCCTGGCCACCGGGGATGACCGGGCTCTGACTCAGGGCGAACATGACGTCTTCGCTGCTCACGCCGATGCTCACCGCGCCGACGACCGCCTGGCCGGGCCGGCGGGCCGGCGAGGCGACGGTGACGACGAACCGGCCGCTGTTGGCATCGGGCTGGAGCGAGCCGACGGAGGTCTTTCCGCTGATGGCGTCGGTGAACCAGGAGTCACCGGTGTGGGTCTGGCCCACGTCGGAGGTGGGAGTGGCCGCGACCACGGTCCCCTTGGCGTCGAGCACGAGGATGCTGCGGACGTCGGCCGACGACTTCGCGGCCCCGAACGACGGCACGGGGTTGGTGGCGGGGTCGGTGATGTAGGCCACGACGTCGGACGCCGTGCCGAACTGCTCGGCGCGCCGCGAGACGCCGTCGAGGTACTCACTCACGGCCGAAGCTCCGACCAGTGCAGCACCCTGGGCGTTCGTGAGCTCGGACTTTTCGACCGCGTCCTGGCCCGCCCGGGTGGCCATCACCGAGAGGATGGCCATCGGGAGCAGGGCGGCGATGACGAGCGTCACACCGATTTTGGCACCGAGAGTCCAGGTGCGCGGGTCGAACCGTCGGAGGGCCATGCGAGGGCGGACTCTAGCCCATCGGAGCGGGTTCTTCAAGCAGGTACGATGAGCGCTTCCGGCAGCGCGACTCGGCTGGAGTCAGGGCGGGATGGTCGATCCGGTCCACCGGGTGGATCTGGTTCCGCCGTTGTCCAACTCGAGGCCAGGTCCTGGCCGGACGGGAACTTCATGCGTCGTACCCCCCCCTCGTTGGTCTTCGTCGCCGTCTTGTGCGCCGCGACCCTGGGTTCGACGTCGGTGGGCGCCGCCACCACGGTGACCACGTCGTCGTCGGCATCGGGACCGGTGCGGATCGGGCTCGAGGCTCCGCTGAGCGGAGATCAGCGCAACGTCGGGGTCGGCATGCTGAACGGGGTGCGCCTCTCCGCCCGGCGGATCAACGCTGCCGGCGGGGTCGGCGGACGCCAAGTGGTGATCGTGCCGATCGACGACGCGGCCGACCCGGCGACCGGGGTCACCGCCGCCACGGCGGCCATCGCGTCGGGCCTCGACGGGGTGGTCGGTCCCTACAACTCGGGTGTCGGGGTCCGGACCCTGCCCATCTACCAGGCGGCCGGGATCGTGCCGGTCCGGCTCACTTCGGCGCCGGCGACCGCCGGGTTCGGGGTGACCCTCCAGGCCATGACCTACCAGATCGCCCCGGTGGCCGCGAAGGCGATCACCACCTGGAAGCACGCCCGGAGTGTGGCGATCGTCTTCGACAACTCGACCGTCTACACCCAGTCGGTGGCCCAGGCCCTCCACGACGACCTCACCGCCGCCGGGGTCACGGTGAATGCGTCGCTGCCCATCCAGCCTGGCGCCACCGACTACTCCTCGGTGGTCGACGAGGCGGTCGCGGGATCCCCCGACCTGGTGTACCTCGCGGTCTACTACCCGGAGGGAGCCCTGCTCGCCCAGGAGATGCTGGCCAAGAAGGTATCGGCCGCGTGCCTCGCCGACCACGCCTCCTACGACCTCCAGTTCATCGCGGAGGCCGGCGCACGTGCGGCGGCCCTCTGTCCGGTCGTCGGTGAAGCGGCGCCGCAGGACTTTCCCGGATCGGCGAAGTACGTGACTGCCTACCGTCGGGCCTTCAAGGCCGCGCCGGGCGCCTGGACCCCCTACGCCTACGACTCGCTCTCCATCTTGATCGCCGCTGCCGAGAAGGCTGGCTCGTTCGACCCCGCCGTGCTGATCCCCACGCTCGGATCAATCCCCTTCTCCGGGTGGACAGGCAAGGTCACGATCCAAGCGGGGACCGGCGACCGGGTGCCCGCGGCCGTGGCGGTGTTGCGTCCTGAGGGTCGGATCTACACCGTCGACCGGTCGTGGGCGAAGGCGGTCGGCGCCGAGTTCTGACCGCCCGCCTGGCGCGCCCGGCGCGATCGGGGCTCCGGGACGGATCAGTCGCCCTGCTGGGTGCGGTACCAGTCGTAGGTGGACCGCAGCCCGGCCGACAACTCGATCGAGTGGCGCCAGCCGAGGCCGTGCAGCCGGCTGACGTCGAGGAGCTTGCGGGGCGTCCCGTCGGGCTTCGAGGCGTCGAAGTCGAGGCGAGCGCCCGGGTGCACGATGCCGCCGATCTCCTCAGCGAGCTCCCGGATCGAGACGTCGGTGCCGGTCCCGATGTTGACGATCCCCTCGTCGTCGTAGTGATCCATGAGGAAGACGCACGCGGACGCGAGGTCATCGACGTGCAGGAACTCCCGGCGCGGGTTCCCGGTCCCCCAGATCTCGACCGCATCGGTGCCCGAGCGGCGGGCTTCGTCGAACTTGCGGATGAGCGCGGGGACGACGTGGCTCGAGTCGAGATCGAAGTTGTCGCCGGGTCCGTACAGATTGGTCGGCATGGCCGAGACGAAGTTGCAGCCGTACTGGGACCGGTACGCCGCACAGAGCTTGATGCCGGCGATCTTGGCGATCGCGTAGGCCTCGTTGGTGGGCTCGAGCGGGCCCGCGAGGAGTTGGTCCTCGGTGATCGGCTGGTCGGCGAGGCGGGGGTAGATGCAACTCGAGCCGAGGTAGAGGAGCTTGGCGGTGCCGACGCGCCGGGCGGCTTCCACCACGGTGGCGTGGATCATCAGGTTGTCGTAGATGAACTCGCCCGGTCGGGTGCTGTTGGCCAGGATCCCTCCGACCGTCCCGGCGACCAGGTGGACGTACTCGGGTTCGTGTGTGGCGAACCACCGGTTGACGGCGTCCTGGTCGCGGAGGTCGAGGTCTTCGCGTCCGACGGTCAGGATCCGGGTGAAACCCTCCGCTTCGAGCCGGCGCACGACGGCCGACCCCACCAGTCCCCGGTGCCCGGCCACGAAGATCCTGGCTCCACGGGGGACGCTCACGGTGTGCTCCGGTGGGGTCGCGGGTCGGGCAGAGTCGGGGTGAATACGGCCCGCAGGCCGCCTCCTGGGCCGAGCGTAGGCCCTCCAGGATGGATCGCCGGGGAACCCCGGCGGGCTTTGGTTGTGGATTTGATGTCAGAATAGTGACATGACTGACACAACACCCGTGGCGAACGACGGCCGGGTCGCGCAGATGAGGTTCCTGCGCCACGAGTTGCGGACCCCGTTGCACGCCGTGCTCGGCTTCGCCGAGCTCCTCGGAACGCGCTCGCTCGACGACGACGCCCGCGGGTACCTCGAGCAGATCAGGTCGGCGGCGCAGCGCCTCCAGACGATCGTCGACGGGATCTCGTGACCGGCCTCGACGGCCTCTTCAGCGCCGATCCACCGCCCGACCTGCTCGCGATCATCGATGCGATTCCGGCCGGGCTGTGTGCGCTGACCCTGGAGGGTCGCGTGGTGGCGGCGAACCGGGCCGCCCACGCGGTGATCGGTCCGGGAACGAGGGTGGGCGAGGTGCTCCTCGGGCGCACTCCCCGGGCGTCGCGCGCGAACGCGGCCGAGCAGTGGCGCACGTTCATCGCGTCGGCCGACCCCGAGGCGATGCTGGAGATCCCGGTCGCGGCCGACGACGGGTCCGAGTGCTGGTACCGCGTGAGCGCCCACAAGGTGTTGTCCGACGACGGGTCGGCCGCGGGGGTGATGGTGGTGTGGCTCGACGTCACCGAGCTCAAAGCGGCCGAGTCGGCGGCCGAGTCGGCGATCCGCTACGTCGACGCCCTGATGGCCAGAGCGTCGGACTTCGTCACCGTGCTCGAGGGGGACGGCTCCTGGCGGTCGTCGAGCGAAGGGGGGACGCGGATCCTCGGCTTCCCCCCTGGCTTCGATCCTCCGGGGGGCGTCTTCTCGCTGCTCCACCCCGATGACGTCGAGATCGCACGCGACGGCTTCGCCCGCGTCCTGGGTGGTTCCGACCTGGTCGACGACCCCCTCGAGGTCAGGATCGGCGACGCCACCGGCTCCTGGCGCCGGTTGGAGTTGGTGGCGGCCAACATGCTCGACGACCCGGTCGTGCGGGGCATCGTGATCAACGCCCGCGACGTCACCGCCCGCCGGTTGATCGAGCACGACCTGCGCTCGAGCGAAGAGCGCTATCGCGAGCTCGTGGAGCGCCTGGATGAAGGGATTTGGGTCACCGACCTCGCTGGGGTCACGGAATTCGTGAACCCGCGGATGGCCGAGATGCTGATGATGGTGCCGGAGGCGATGGTCGGAACCGCCGTGACCGACTACCTGGATCCGCTCTGGGTCGACCAGGCTCGGGTGCGCTTCGAGCGTTGGGACCTCGAACCGAGCCCGCGGCGTGAGCTTCGGTTGCTGAGGGCCGACGGACGCTCACTCTGGGCTTCGCTCTCGTCGAGCATCATTCGGGAAGACGGGAGTCCGCCGCGGGTGGTCGGAGTGGTCTCGGACATCACCGGACCCAAGAAGCTCGAAGAACGGTTGGAGGAGGCGCGCCGACAGGCGGTCGCCGAGAGCCGGGCCAAGACCGACATGCTCGCACGCATGAACCACGAGATCCGTGCGCCTCTGCACACGATCCTCGGCTCGCTCGAGCTGATGCCACCCGACGACGCCACCGATCGGCACGTGGCGAGGATCGCGACCGCGGCGCACCACCTCGTGGACCTGACCGGCGATCTCCTCGACCTCGCCCAGTTGGGTTCGAACCACCTGCAGGTCGCGGCCGAGACCCTCGAGCTCGACCGGCTCGTCAGGTCTGCGGTCGAGGTGGCGACCTTCGAACCCTCCCGGGTCGTGGTCACCGGTGCGTCGGGCCTGCAGGTCGTCGCGGACGCGCGTCGGGTGGTGCAGGTCCTGGTCAACCTGATCGGCAATGCCGGGCGCTACGCGCCCCCGGGTTCGCCCGTGAGCGTGACGACCCGGCGCAACGGCCTGCTGGTGGAGATCGTGGTGGCGGATCGGGGGCCCGGTGTCGACCCGGGGGAGCGTGAGCGGATCTTCGAGCCGTTCGTGACGGGTGCGGGTGACGCGCCGACCCCGGTGGCCGGAACCACTGCTCGCTCCGGCGGCGTCGGCCTCGGTCTGGCCATCTCCCGGGGCCTGGCCGAGGCGATGGGAGGCTCGCTGGGCCTCGCCGACGAACCGGTGGGGGCGACGTTCGTGTTCTCGGTGCCCGCGGCCGACCCGACCGGGGCACTCCCGCCGGCCGGTCGCCTTCGTCGGGTCCTCTACGTCGAGGACGACGCGATGAACGTGGAACTGGTCGACCAGATCGTGGCGATGCGTCCGGACCTCGTCCTGGAGGTGCGGCGCACCGTGGTGGAGGGCCTGGTGGCGGCCCGGTCGGACCCGCCCGACGTGCTCCTCCTCGACCTGCACCTGCCCGACGGCACGGGGCTCGACGCAATGGCCGCCCTCCGGGCCGATCCCGCCACCGTCGACATCCCGGTCGTCGTGGTGACCGCGGATGCCACCACCGCCACCGCCGACGCCGTTGTGGCCCGCGGTGCGGGTCTCTTGACCAAGCCGTTCACGATCGCAGAGCTCTTCTCCGCGATCGACCGGCCGTCCGCACGCTCCTCCGAGCCGCGCTGACCTCTTGACTCCACCGGCTGCCGAGGCTGGACGGGCTGGACGGGCTGGTCAGGCTGGTCAGGCTGGTCA
>Ga0194055_10001660_pt1 | contig 18080 bp, 21 predicted proteins | sample SepL449m_MetaG_FD_155482 | JGI IMG/M metagenome (GOLD analysis project Ga0194055, IMG submission 155482) | Anoxic zone freshwater microbial communities from boreal shield lake in IISD Experimental Lakes Area, Ontario, Canada - Sep2016-L442-9m | ecosystem: Environmental > Aquatic > Freshwater >...
GATCCCCGCTGCGCCCGCCAACATCGCTGGGTTGGACAGCATCGACCCGGGAGCCTTCGAGATCTGGATCCACTTCTTGATATCTCCCGGCTGGCCCACCATTGCGTGCTTGACGCCTGGCGTCTTGGAGTCCATCAGCCCGAACTTCTTCACTGCCTCAGCCGACTCCTTAGTCAGCTGCACCCACCGACCGGAGTTCGCGGCCATCTCGGCGCCTGCCTGTGTAACCGCAGAGCCGGTTCGGGCGGCGCCAGCGAGGCGGGCCAGTCCCAAGTCTTTTGACGACAGGCCCTCGGCGGCAAGGAAGCGCTCGACAGCCACCGGGTCGCCGATAACCGCGAGTCCATCACCATCGCTGAACAGCTCAATCTCGTCACCCATTGCCGTCGCTCCTCTGCGCCTTGCGCTTGGACTCAGTTTGACCGAGCGTACTGACCGGCGCTGCCGGCCTTTTACATCAATTGCGTAAGGTCCGACTCGCTCACAGCGACGGATCTAGTCCCCTCGGCTTCGGCTTCGGAGGTGATGGTCAGCGAGCGTGCTCGGCGAACTGGCCTTAGTGAAATTGGGCCGACGGCGCCGTAGCGAACATGCGCCAGGTCTCGAGTGTGGACCATCCGGTGCTGTCATACAGAGGCTTGCCCGCGGGAGTTGCGCACAAGAGACCAATGACCGCTCCGTCGGACTTTGCTGACTGAAGGGCGTGCGCAAGGACGGCTCTGCCGTAGCCGCGCCGACCAAATCGTGCAGGTGTCGACATGCACCAGACGCTCACGGCGTCACCGATCAGGAACGTCAGCACCGCTGTGACGCATACGCCGTCTTCGAACAAGAGCCAGATCTTCGACTCGTTGCTTGCCTCGGCGAGGACCGCGCTGATTCCTTGTGAGAACAGGTCGGCTTCGATGCCGAATGCTTCTCCCATTACTTCGTACACGATGGCAGCGTCGTGGGGTTCGGCTTGTCGAACCCTGGGATCGGCTCGCAGGTGCTGTGAGTCGAGCGGCGAAGCCATGAACGGCAACTCGCCAACGAATTGCCATGGAGCCTCGAGCTCCTCGGCGGGGTCTGAATCAGCCACCATGAACAGTGTTGGGATCTGCGATTGCGTCACCTGAGCCAGGACTTTGTCGACTTGCTCAGATGCTCTGCTGCTGACGAGTGCCATGTTCATGTCCACACTCGCGACGCCGCTCTGTGCGAGCCAGTAGCCCCGTCCCGCTTCAATCACGGGCGAGGGTCCGCTACTCAGCATGAGGCCGGCTGCATGCCCCATCTGGCTCCGGCGTAGCTCCAGTTCGTTCGTGTTCATGTCGTCTATTCCTCCGCAGATGGTTACGGGCGACGAAGCTAGGCCACACAGGCTCCGACTAGCGAGTTAACGGGCCGTGCGACGCCGGTGGCGCACCGCTGCGCTACGTTGCCCAAACTGGCGATCCCGCCACACACGAAATTCCTGACAGTCCCCACGTTGGGCGCGCAGGTATCTGCGCCGCGGACGGTTGTTGACGGCCACGTAGCTGGGGTTCGGCCGCGTATTGCCAGAGTGTCCTCAGAGTGGGCGTTCCCAGGACCGGCAATAACCCGGACCATCGTGACGCTCTAAACCCGCGTCGGATCGGCGTGCCCGACTGTGTGAAGAGGCCCGCTGCGTTGTCCTCGAAGGTTCGCCCTTCCTTCCAAATGCGGGCGATCTTTACGGCCTCGAGCAGCGAGAGAACATCTGCGTCGGGGCGGCGTGGCAACAGAACCGCAAGCAGCGGTGACGACCTTAAAGGGTCGCCTTTTGGTTGGGTGGCGCCGGCGATGAATCCCGCCAGTGCATGCCGGTAGTCGAGCAACTGGCCGATCGCCATTCTCACAGCGGCCCGTTCAGCGCTTCCCTTCGCCTCGATCAGAACGCCGAGGTTCTTGTCCCACAGGTCAGGTGTCATGCCGCTGCGGGTATCGACCGCAAACACCCACTGTGCCCATCGCCGGGGCGAGGGCCCCAATGCTTGCTTGTACGCCTCGATGAGCTTGTGCTCGGCGGATTTCCGCAGCGCTTCTCGAGCTGGCACCTCCTCGAAGTCAAGCGGGTGGCGGCGTCCTTCTCGGGGTGTTAGCGAAATTGGTGTAACCGCTGCTCAGAGGGGGTGGAAGTCGATTGTCTCGGCTGGGCTTTCACACGCAAATCGGCGTTCGTTCACACGGCTGACGTGGCAAGCATGAGGTGTTCCTCCAAGGGTGGCAGCTGACTCCCTCGCCGCTGCAGCCAGGCTGCGGTTACGCATCATTCGATCTGCGACCGCATCGCGGGCCGGACCGATCCATCGGCGCGCTAGGTGGCACCACCAACGATGTTGCGCAGTGCTGTGTACACAAGTAGGGCCGAGAGGAGTCCGAACCCCAACCGCGCCTGCCCTATTCGAGTCGTGACTGCAGCGACTCGTTGCGCGACCGGGACGATGTAGGCCCCAGCGATCAGAACGGCGAGGCCTAACACGAACACTGGCGTGAAGACGTTGTGCCGAATCGCGGAACCAACGTGTCCATGAAGCAGGTCCACCGTTCCGTGGGTCATGCCGCAGAACGGACAACGCCAGCCGAGCAAGCGCTGAACGATGCATGTCGACCCAGTCTCACCACCTTGAGCGAATACCCACCCGCTCAAACCGGGGACGTACGAGATGGCGGCGACTCCGACGCCGACGGTGGTCAGGATGCCCGTCGTCAGCGCCGAGTTGTTAGAACCATTCCTTCTGTTGTTGAACATAGATCTGCTCGAACTCTGCGTCTGTCTTGGTCAACATGATGATTCCTTCAGCGACGCCGACTAACCAGATGCCGAATGAGAGAATCCAGGGGAAGATCAAGAGAAAGCCACAGCAGAAGGTTCCGATGGAGCCGACGGCCATGATGATCCCAGGTGTGTTTCGCCCCAGATAGAACTTGTGTACTCCAAGCCAACCCAGCAGGAGCGCAAGTACGCCAGCTGTTGTGCGGTTCTTCGACCCTGGCAAGCCCGATCCAGCCGACCCTGTCACGGCAACCCCGCACTGTGTGCAGACAGCCTGGCCAGCCGAGGTTGCAGCGCCACACTGGCGGCAGTAGTTCTTAGCTGCTCCAACGGCGAATCCGCATGACGTGCAGATTGCCGCTCCGACCACGATGGTCGTTGCGCAGTTCGTGCAGTGCTGTGCGCCTGTGCCGGGATTTGGCGGCGGAATGTTGGTCATTGTGCCCTCCTTTGGTCGAGCAAGAAACACTTAGATCTTCGCAGACAGCATTCGCTCATGCAGGGATGTTAGCGGATGCCATCGCACCCAGGTCTGATCACCATGCCGAACAGGTCTAAACCGCCTGGGGGGATCGATGGTTGCTCTTGGGTGCCCCGGCCTGCGCAGAGATGCCATTGACGCGTGGCATGAAGGCAATATGCGTGGCCCCGAAGCGAACGAGGCGTCCATCGCTCAACTAGCGAGAGCGACCCAGTCCTGGGCAGCGTTCTTCCATTCGGTGACTCGTCCGCGCAGGGAAGCAATGGCCACTGGGCCGACGTCTCGACTGTCTTTGGAGCCGCCGCGATTGTCGCCCATCAGGTACACAAAACCCTCGGGGACCTCCACGTACGCTCCGTCGCCGCCACACGAAGTGTTGGCGTCAGCCGGCAAGAACGGTTCCTCTACAGCCGCTCCGTCAATAGTGAGTTCACAGTTCGAATACTCGACGCTCTCACTCGGGAGTGCGACTACGCGCTTGACACCAATCTCGTTGACCTGCTCGTCGAGCCACACGGTGACGTCGTTGCGGTTGGGGACGCCACCTTTGAACGCGTCTTTGTCGACATGAATCTCTGCGTTCTTCGCAATCGTGGGCTCCATTCCTGCGCTGCTCATCGTCATCGAAGTGGGGGACGAACCGCTGCAGGCGCTCGCCGCAGCAATCGCGGTCACGATGAGTGCAGAGGTTCGCTTCCAGTGCCCAAGCATGGACCGGAGAGTAGTTGCTGACTTGTCGCTGAACCTTGGATTCTTCCGAGCGGACTGTATGGAAGGCGAGGTCCGGCAGGGTCGAATACGCTGTGGAGCATGGATGTGCCGCATACCTTCACTGGCGACACATCGCTGTGGAGTCGTGACGACGTACTGACGCGACCGTGCCCGATCCCCGAACGGCCCGGTGTCTATGGCTGGTGGTTTGATCGCGTGCCTGCCGGCGTCCCTGTCGAGAGTTGCCTCGTTCGCGATGGCCTTACCCTGAACCGGCCGGTCTTTTGCATCAGGTCCGGTTGGTGGTTAGGGCGGGATGAACGGTCGATGTTGACGGTAGTGCGTGTCTTCGGATCCATCACATCGCAGCGCTATGTTGACGCTAGTGGCGATTCCGCCGCACGCACGTCAAGGAGCGCATCGTGATCGATGTCGATTATGGGAACTCGTCCGATGCCCACGTCGCGCGTCCCGCTTCGACACGATCAGCCCCAGCTTTTGGCGACGGCGGCGCCACTGCCACGGCCAGATCGAAATCGATGGCTGGCGGAGCGGATACTGCTTCGCTGAAACCGTCTTGTTGTCGACCTTGGAAGGGCGCCAAGACATTCGACGCTGCGGGAATTTTCGGGGTGCCTCGGGTGTTATTTGTACACATGAAACCAACACATGAACCACAAAACCCCATGGTTTACGGCACACACCGTCGTACACCGTTTATGAATAACACCATGTCACAGGCTTTTGCGGTTCCAGAATGTACTGCGTTGAGACGTGGCACCAGTGGCAGGACGAGTAGCCGATGCTCAACAGAATCGGCACGTTGCGTTCTGTTGCAGCAGCGAATGCTTCAGGCCCCCACGCATACCAATCGACAGGGTTGTGAGCGTGCTGGCGCAGGTAGGGACTGGTTTCTGCGGCAAGCCGGTTGGTCGCGGTCATGGCAATCACAGTACCGAGTGAGCCCGCCTAGGGGACCGATCACGTTGCTCGAAGCGGGCCAACGTTCGTAGCCGGCCGATTGCCGGTCGTGGCAGTCGTGACCGGTTTGTTGAAGACAACAGGTCGAGGGTCGACCAATTGTCTTCAACAAACTCGGAGATACGAGGGGTGGTTGCCTTACAGGGTTACTCGCAGGTTCGAAACCGACGTCACGGTTCCGCCAGCGTTGCTGATCCGGATGTTATAGAGGCCTACCGTGGTGCCAGTGGCGAGTTTAAATGTGAGGCTGAGGCCATCGGCCGCGAGGACCACTGGAGTTGGGATCAACCGTGTTCCCTGAATCAGGGTGAGCGTGGTTCCGGCGACAAAGTTCGTTCCCACTACTGTGACCACTGATTTGAGTTGCAGCGACGCGGTGGCAGTGAAACTTGTGATGGTTGGCACCAATTTTTTCGGGTTATTCGGAATGGCGCCGCCGCCGTTGACGCCGCCGTTGTTGACGCCGGCTGCCAAGCTCGCTTGAGTTCCGAAGGCTCCCATTGCCAAGCTTGCTGCCAGGCACAGTGCTACTACTTGCTTGTTGACGTTCATTGCAGTCTCTCCATGGGGTGCCGGCAAGTTATGCCATTGATGTTGCCACTATCTAGAGAACTCGGGTGCGAGACAAGTGTCCAATGGTCCTCGAACCAAGGGCCTACGAGTTAGATCGGCTGAGGCTTACGCCACGGGACCGATCACGCTATTTGGAATGGCTTGATCTTTTCGTTGCACCAGTTCCAAACCGTGGAGCGTGATTCGGCGGTGTCGCTGCGTCTTGTGGACGGCAGTTTGTGGATGCTGCGCATTTCTCGGTCTGACCAGAAGGATCCACTAGGCCCCGGTATCGGTTGCACAGCAGCCAGCCAAGCAATGGTGTCTGCGCCCTCGGCAACTGTGCGCAAGATGGGTCTTGTGATCTGACGAAATCGCGGAATGGACTCCTGCACGCCGGGTGTATCGGCCCACCCGGGATGCATTGCACAAAAATCAACAGAGGGTTCTTTTGTGGCCCACATTGAATTGAGCGTGACTTGAACACGTTTCGCAATTGCGTATTGCTTCGTTCCGTTGTAACTCTCTGAGGTCATCTCGATGCCATGCGAATCATCAATCATCGGCAAATTTGCCGAATACATGCCGCCGGATGAAACGGTCACAACGCGCCCTTTTGCTGCGCGCAGGTTGGCAAGCAATGCCGTTGTGAGTAGGTGAGGTCCCAGAACATGAGACGCAATCGTTTGTTCAATTCCTTGGGGCGACACCTCGCGTGAGTTCAGCAGGGCGCCGGCATTGTGAATTACTGCAAAGACCTGAGGGAATTGAGATGCAATCTGCCGCGCTGCATTGGCAACGGATTGCAAATCACCCATTTCTGCCACCACGCACACTGGTTCGGGTCCAGTGCACATGGCCAGTACCGAAGCAATGACGCCCTCGCACTTTTCTTTGTTTCGCGCAACAAGCACCAGCTGGGCGCCTGTTGGAGCAAGAATTCGCACACATTCCTCGCCGAGTCCCGACGTAGGCCCGGTGATCACCACAACCTTGCCAGTCAGGTCGTAATCAGATACTCGATCCCAGTGATTGAGGCGAGAACGGGCAGCGAAACCTAGGCGAGAGAACCCGGGCACGATGGCCGCATCCAGCGCAGAGCTGAAGAACTTACTCATATTTCATCCCTTGAAAAACCATCACTGAGGCGAGAATGCCACACATTGTCCAGGCAATGGTGCGAGGCCAATTTGTTCGTACGAGCTCTTTTCCTACGAGTTCATCAGGTGCCTCAAGCATTCGGGCATGGCGTGGCACTGACAGAAATATTGTGCACAACAGCGCTGTCGCCAAGAATGCGCCGTTTGCCCAGGTAAGCCACCACGAGACTCCGCGCGGTGTATGAGCCCAAAGCGTCAATGTCGAAATGCCCTCAATCGCCATTGGCGGGCCGACCACAAACGATGTCCATCGCTGATGTTTTTCTGCAACTGCGGGCGCGCTTTGCGCCGGTATCACGGCGAGCAGGGGGTAATGCACTAACTGCACAAACCAAATGACGCCCACCATGACGCACGCAGATACAAGATGCGCGATCAGCACGACATCATTCATGTGGAATCCCTTCTTGTCGATGAACCCTGTTCGGGCATCACCCACGAAACGATACGGAACTGCATCCGATCACCATGTCACGCGTCGCGGCACGCCGATACGCACCGGCACGCCGGGGGAGAACATGCAATGCGGTGGGCCCTGTGATTCGGGGAGGCCAGCAGCGTGCACCAACGTGTCATTGAGGCCGATGATGTCGGCGCGATAGAGCGACCAGCGTGGGTGATCGACCGGGGCATACATCAGCCCACGTCCGTAGCTTCGCGAGTACAAACCCCAACGCGCCGTAAGGAACACCTCAAACTCGGACTGCTCAGAAATCTGCTCACCGACTCGTACGGTGATCTCGGTTTCGGGTCCTCGACTGGGCCAACGCCTGCGAACGTGGGTGCTCAAGGCGTCGTTGTGCAACGTGTTTGACGCGCGACCCCAGCAGTACGGCAACCTGTACGCGGCGCGGGCGACGAGCGCTGGCAGCAACCGATTTATGTCGAGAGAGAAGAACCAAACGCCGGGGACGCCGTTGCGCACGACGTATGTACGCACGTTGATCTCGGGGAAGCTGCCCAGATACGGCACTGCCGGCAACCCCGGTACACCGACGCCTTTCATAGAGAATGGAATCAAGCCCACCCATGCGACGCCGTCGAACGTGTCGACTTCCAGTCCGGCCGGCAGCAGCCGCGCAACATCGGCCGGATCATACGGAAAGTGCAGGTAGGCAAGATTGCGCCACTGTTGCTTCATCACCGCGAACCGAACTGGCGCTGTGCACTCAGGCCTGAGGGCACGAGACTCGGTCATGTCTGAAGACTACGGGAAGCACACGATTTGCGACCGACGATGAGCGAGGTCTAATCAGTTCGTTGAAGCGGGGAGGCGCGCTGGTGCAGGGACGGCACGTCGGCGGCGCCTGGGGAGTCGGCGCTGCCATGCGAATCGTCAAAGTAGCCTGCGCTCGTGACGCTCGATCATGCGGGTGTCGGAACGAATCGACATCCCAGCAAAGGCAAATACTGTGGCTAACAGCGCTATGAACCCAAAGGTCGACGACTATCTCGCCCAGCTCAAACAGTGGCAAGACGAGCTCACCCATATGCGACGCATTGCGCTCGGCTCTGGTCTGACTGAAGAGATCAAGTGGGGCCAGCCCTGCTACATGTTCGGGAAGACCAACGTGGTCATCTTGCAGGGTTTCAAGAAGTACTGCGCCTTTTTGTTCTTTAAAGGCGTGTTGATGGACGACCCGAACGGAATTCTCGTGAAGACGGGGGAGAACACTGAGGTTGGTCGCCAGATTCGATTCAACAGCGTTGCCGAGATCCTCGAGATAGAGGATGTCCTGAAGGCATACATTCTGCACGCCGCCGACATCGAGAAATCGGGTGCGAAGTTAGCGCCGAAGCCGAAGTCTGATCTGAGTCTGCCCGGCGAGTTTCAACGCAGGCTGAGCGACACGCCAGCGTTACAAGCGGCGTTCGACTCGCTCACCCCCGGTCGTCAGCGGGCGTACAGCTTCTATTTCTCAGAGCCCAAGCAGACAACGACCCGTGAGGCTCGAATTGAGAAGTGCGTGCAGCGGATCCTTGCCGGCAAAGGCTTGAACGACCGCTGATATCGGACCCTGTACGTTGACAGTTATGCCTGTACCGGTATAATTCGAGAATGGCCAATGTGGGCGAACTCATAGCCAAGGCGCGGCACTCGGCGGGATTGACTCAGGCCGAGCTCGCTCGTCGCGCGGGCACCTCGCAGGCTGCGATCGCTCGGTACGAAACCAATGTTGCTTCGCCCGCAGTAGCGACTCTCGCGAGGGTGCTTCGCTCCGCTGGCCAACACCTTGAGCTGTCGATATCCGCAGCAGAACCCTCAGACCTGTCGACTAGGCAGGCAGCGTGCCTGCGCCGGCATCGCAAAGAGGTACTTGACATCGCTCGTACATTCGGTGCCAGCAACGTGCGATTGTTCGGATCGGTGGCCCGTGGCGAGGCAGGGCCCGACAGCGATATTGATCTGCTTGTCGACCTAAACACCGACGTTACGGGTCTGCTGCCTGTGCTGCGGATGAATGACGCGCTGAGGGAGCTACTCGGGTTTGCGGTCGATGTGTCGCCCGCCGATCTGCTGCGCCCCGAGTTCGCGGCTTCGGTTCAGGCCCAGGCTGTGCCGCTATGACCCGTTCGGCTGCCGATCGGCTTCAGGACATAATTGCGCGAATCGCAGCCATCGACATCGCAGAGGGGCTGCTTCATAGCACCGTCGAGGGTGTTGCCCAGACAGCGTTCGACGCAATCTTGTACGACCTCATGGTTATTGGCGAAGCGGTCAAGAACCTGCCCGACGAGATGCGTGTCAGACACAGCGATATTCCGTGGACAGACATTGCAAGAATGCGAGACCTACTGGCGCACGTTTATTTCCGAGTTCGCGAAGCGACGGTGCGCAGCACGATCGATGCGCCTTTAGCCGACCTGCGAGCGGTGTGCGCAGACGAGTTGGCGGTGCGTCGGCGCTGAGCCGAGCGTTAGTGATCCGGGCGGCACTCGGGTGTGGGTGAGCGAGATAACGATTTCGTCGACGATTTGATGTTCGTCGATCGTGAGTGACCCGGGAGTAGGCACCACATCGGGCGGGAAGAACTATCCAACGAGGCGCTTGTCGTAAAACTCGCGCACGGCTGGGGCTCCGTAGCCCCGTGCGGGCACCGCCACATCATGAAGACCACCTATCGATCACGACTATCTAGAGGATGGTCTTGAGTAGTTCGGTGGCCCGCTCTACTTCGCTTCGAGGCACCAGGATGCGGAAGTCGGTGGCGGTTCTGCCCACCACGTTGTAGGTCTCGTGGCCGGCGGCGTTGAAGCCGTTCTCGCGAAGCGTGGCGAGTGTCATCGGGCCACTGGGGCCGCGCACAACGATGAGTTCAACTGGTTCGTTCGGATCGGCGGGCTCGCCCTTGCTGATCAACGCGTAGAACTTCTGAAGGATGCCCATGGCTCAGCTTTCTACCGGTGCACTTGACCACGCGTCAATAGAAGCAATGAATCTCCCGCGACCCCATTGGTCCGGTTGATCCATTGCTTGTGTGGGTCCCGTAGCGATCAGCACAAGTGTCGCGCCCGCCGAAACGTCGGAGTCGTCCGAAACGGTGTTGACGTTGTTGGCCTCGGGAGCTTTTGAAGTCCCGGCAGTTCAAGGCATCAAAGATGCGCCTGGGTTTCACGAGGTCTTCGACACCACAGCCTTGGTCCCAGCCGCGACGCACGTTGGCTCTGGCAGTCGCATCCTGATTCGCTTTCGTGATCGCACCCGCCCAACCGTGACATGCGCGAGCGAGCATCCGCTGTCGGGATGCGTCACCCTTGATTGGTCCGATTTCCCTGAGCGGCCACGAGTGCCGGCCGGGGGAGCGTTCGAGCAACGACTCACGCTCGATGCCGCGGCAGGCCATCAAGACTTGTACTTGAGCCAATCCGGAACGCTCAATGCTCAACCCGATCATTACGAACCTGGTTGACCGCACAGCGCAGTGAGCGGGTCCGCTCGCGACTGGCCAGGCGTATTGGCCGTAGACCTTGTGTCGGGCGACCACATTGGCGTGCACGTGGTGCTCAGCAACGCTGGGCCAGAGCCATTGGTTGCTATTGAGTGGCAGATACTTGTCGCAAACGCCGGGTGACCCGCTATGCGGTTCGGTGCTGCGGCGGCGGCTTCGGTTCCGTTTGACTGAGTTGTTCGTGCTCGACGAGATTGACCACCTACGTGCATCCTCGTTAGGGCGCTTGCGTTCTGAGACAATTATCGGGTTACGCCGAAGGTATGTAACTGCTGTACATGGCGAGTCGCCGTTGAGTGCCTCACTGCCAGTTCAGCATCCACATCTCTGAAATGAGAAGGACCAATGTCAACAGTGCAATATTCAGTCGCCTACGTAGAGCGTCATAGCAGGATCACAACACTTTTCAGAGGTCTGCTGGCTCTGCCACACGCAATCGTTTCTAGCATCTGGTCGATCGGGGCCAGCATCTGCTCGTTGTTTCAATGGTGGGTCATTATGTTCACCGGCAAGCGAAGCGAGGGACTGTGGAGCGTCCAAAAGAACTGGTTGGGCTATGCGGCGAGGGTGCAGTCGTACTCGACCTACATGTTCGATAAGTGGCCAGCTTTTGGTGCCGAGTCCGACGGCGAACCGGTTACCTATTCGTTTGATTTCGAGGCGAAAGCAAGTCGCTTGCGCACGTTTTTCCAGCCCCTCATCGCCATCCCGGCAGTGCTTGTGATGATCTTTATGGGTATCGGATTTGTGTTCTGTGCGTTCGTCTGTTTCTGGGCGATCTTGTTCACGGGTAAGCAGCCACGAGGCCTCTTCGACTTCATGCTGAAGTTCCATCGGTTTATGGTGAATTTCGTCGCCTTCAATCTGTATATGACCGACGCTTCGCCGAAGTGGGGGGCCTAAGAGTCTCGTAGCCTCTGGCATGGCAGGCTGAAGTGATGAGTAGCGCACTGCCCAGAACGCTCGCGGCGGAGCATCTCAATGTGGTGCTCGCGAAGTTGGCGGGTGCCGGTGCCACTGCTCGCGACGATCAGCTTGAGGCCGTTCATGCCATCATCCAGCCGGCAGCCCGTGTGCTTGTGGTGCAGGCCACGGGTTGGGGTAAATCGGCCGTGTATTGGGCGGCAACCTCGGCGTTGCGCTCCGTAGGGGCAGGTCCGTCGCTGGTGGTATCGCCGCTGTTGGCCCTGATGCGTGACCAGGTCTCAGCTGCTCAGCGAGCTGGGCTCACAGCGGCAACGGTGAACAGCACCAATATCGACGATTGGGACCCCATTTTCGAAGCGCTCGACAACGACGAGCTCGATGTCCTACTGGTCTCGCCCGAGCGGCTGGGCAATCCCCGTTTTGCTGCCCGACTCGACGCGTTGATGGCGCGAGTAGGTCTCGTCGTGATCGATGAAGCGCACTGCATCAGCGACTGGGGCTTCGACTTTCGCCCCGACTACCAGCGTCTTGCGAGGGCACTGCTGTCAACGCCAACAGCTTCGGTACTCGCAACCACCGCTACGGCCAACCAGCGAGTCACCGCCGATGTCGCTGCCCAGCTTGGGGACAGCACGGTCACCTTCCGTGGCACGCTGGCGCGCACATCGCTTGGCCTGTCGGTGATTCCGGGATTGTCGTCGATCTCGCGCTACGCATGGGTCGCCGATGCGCTCGACACCATCGCGGGGTCGGGCATCATCTACGTGCTCACTGTGGCCGAGGCAAACCGGCTTGCCGGGTTCCTGCAATCGTGTGGCCACGAGGTTCATGCGTACTCGGGCCAGATGGAAACCGAGGCTCGAGTACACGTAGAAGAGCTGCTCAGGGCCAACAAAGTGAAGGCAGTTGTTGCCACTTCGGCGCTCGGCATGGGTTACGACAAGCCCGATCTCGGGTTCTGCATTCATGTTGGTTCGCCGTCTACGCCGGTTGCTTACTACCAGCAGGTGGGTCGTGCAGGGCGGGCCGTCGAGCACGCCGAAGCGGTGTTGCTGTCGTCCCAATCCGACGAATCGATTTGGGAATACTTCGCCACGGCATCGATCCCGAACCCCGACGATGTCGCTAAAACACTTGCGGCGCTGCAGGATGAGCCTCATTCGATCAACGAACTCGATGGTCTTACCGGTGTGCGCCGGGGCCGTCTTGAGGCGTTACTCAAGATCCTTGCTGTCGAAGGCGTCACCGCTAAGAACGGCACAAAATGGGAAGCAACAGGAGTGCCGTACGTTCACGACACCGCCAAGTGGGCGATGCTGGCCGAAACGCGCCGCGGTGAGGCCGATCTGATGCGCCGCTACGCCCATGGTGATGGTTGCCTCATGGCCTATCTGCAAGAAGCGCTCGACGACCCGTCGCCGGCGAGGTGTGGGCGTTGCTCAGTGTGTACCGGCGTATTGCCGGCGCCCGGCGCTCAGCCAAGCCAAGAGCGGCTCGTTGCGGCCCGAAATCATTTGCGCGGCGCAGATATCACCATTGAGCCACGGAAGCTTTGGCCATCCGGAGTGAGCCGGAAGGGCAAGATCCAAGGGATCGGCGAAGGACGCGCCGTTGCGTTCGCCGATGACCCGGCATGGGACGACGAATTGCGCGCCCTGCAACGCAGCGGCAACAGCACCATTCCTTCAGAACTCCTTACGGCCGCAGTCGAAACGCTGCGTCGATGGTCGAAGCTGTGGCCGTCGCGCCCGGTGGCAGTGGCGGCAGCGCCAGCACCGGCCGCCGAGATGAATGCCAACCGGGTTCTGGCCGAGCACATCGGCGCCGTTGGTCGGCTTCCCGTTCTCGACCTGTTCACATGGCAGGGTGCGTCACCTCCAACGAATACCTCCAGTGGCCCGGCGGTGTTGCACCTCGAACAGACGATTCAACTGAACCTTGCAACACAAGTGCCCGATGGTCCCGTGCTGGTCTGCGCGACCACGATGCGCTCAGGCTGGACCCTCACGTTGTGCGCAGCGCTGTTGCACGAAGCCACCGGCAGAAGCACTCTTCCATTGGTCATTCACAAGTTGCCGTGATCACGGACCATCGCAGATGGAAACGTTGGTCGTTACCGTCATTGTCGCTTCACATTCGTACACTGTTTTAATAAAAGACCAGCTCAGAATCTAAACTGTTTTGTGAGCCGGCGCCGCAAGCCCGCGTGTTTGCGCTGCGTGTTCGAGGCGAAAGGCCTGAATCGTCGACGGTGAAACGTTGGGAGTCGCCTTCTCGCAGTCAAACAATCCTGATCACCGTCGGGCACATCGGCGGCGGGAGTGTCAAAGTGTCGCCGTGAACCCTGAACCCACTCTGAAGAGCTTGTTGCTGGTCAGTTTTGGTCGATGGGCAGAGTGCGATCGAGAGAAGGAGGCCCAGCGGTGATCAACGTAATTCGCGACAAGATTGTGGGCTCCACGACGTCGCTTTTTTCGCACGGTCCGAAAGCGCTTGAACACACGCTTGATTACCCCGGCGACCCGGGACTGCTTGGCCCCGAGTCGATTTCGTGGCGGGTCATCGGTGACACAGCGGCATTCGTCGGCGGAATTCGCGCCTTGCTGGTTCAGACCGCTCACCCCGAGGTGGTGGCTGGAGTCGAACAGCATTCCCGGTATCGGCACGACCCCCTGGGCCGTCTGACACGCACATCCGCATACGTGACCGAGACCACCTATGGGGCTATGCCCGAGGTGAAAGCAGCGGTGAGTGCCGTGCGGGCTGCGCATGTTCCGGTGAAGGGTCGCTCAGAACGTGACAAGCCCTACAGCGCTTCGAATCCAGCGCTGGCGGCGTGGGTCCACAACGTGTTGACCGACTCGTTTCTCGTCGCGCATCAGGCCTACGGGCGCGATCGGCTCACCAACGAGCAGGCCGATCAGTTCGTGCAGGAGCAAGCGCGCATCGCTGCGTTACTCAAAGCGGCGCCCGTGCCGTTGACAGCAGACGAGCTATCAACATGGGTGAGCGAGCATCCATCGATCGCTAGCAGCCAGGCGCAACGCAATGCGGTGAGGTTTCTGCGCTTTCCACCGCTGCCGCTACCAGTACAGCTGGGCTATCAGTCGCTGTTCCAAGCTGCCGCTGCCACCATTCCGCGATCGATCAGCAAGGTCATCGGAGTCACCTCAACCCCTTGTGCCGTCCAAATCGGAGCGGCATCGGTGAGCGGTCTCCGCTGGGCGCTGGGCTCGTCGCCGGCTTGGCACATCGCGCTGGTTCGAGCCGGAGCTCCCGTGCCGTCAGGTCTCTTTCGCCAATCGCTCACGGGTGCCGCCACCTGAGTTCTCGTTGAGCCGACCTGCGCAGCACGGCGACTCGGCGCATGTGTCATCCGATGACGCGAGAGAAGGCAAAGGCGAGCGGTATCCCAATCGTCAGGTTGAACGGGAATGTCACTCCCAGTGCGAGTCCAAGTGAAAGTCCGGAATCGGCGTTTGGCAAGGCAATTCGCACCGCTGCTGGAGCTGCGATGTACGACGCACTGGCGGCCATGATGCCAAAGACCGCGGCTCCGCCGATGGACAAGCCAATGGAGTGCGCAGCGATGATTCCTGCAGTTCCAAAGACAAGTGGCGAAACGATTGCAAAGATGATCATCCGCAGCGGTGGTCGTCCGGCTGTGAGGAATCGAGTTGCAACCGTCGCGCCCATGTCGAGCAAGAACAAGGCCAGCAACCCAGAGAACATCCCGATAAAGAATGGCTCGATTCGACTGAATGAACTTTCAGAACTGACGGAACCGATGATCAACCCGCCCACGAGCAACAGAACACTTCGACCAGTGAGCACTTCATGCACAGCGGTACGCCAGTTCACGCCTTCCGACTTCATGCTTGCAAGAACGAGGGCAACAACGATGCCGGGTATCTCGAGAATTGCTACGAGCGACGTCATGAACGGTTCGGTGGAGAAGCCTGCTTGGGTTGCGAAGACCATTGCTGCGGTGAACGTGACGACCGAAACAGATCCATAATGTGCCGCCACGGACGACCCGTCGGGTGCACTTAATTTCAATACTTTGGTTGTGATGAAGAAGACGATCACCGGTATCGCGATACCGAAGGCGATGGTCAGGGCGGCTGGCGAGATGAGGCTCGTCAAGTTCGAAGCCTTGAGGCTGTGTCCGCCCTTGAGTCCAATCGCGAGGAGCAGATAGGTAGAGATCCAGGTGTGGATCGGGTCGGGGAGGCGAAGATCACTGCGGAGCATCACCGCAAGAGCGCCGAGTACAAAGGCGAGGACTGGTGGAGACGTCAGATTTTCGATGGCCAGATGGAACGAGTTCATATGCCCAACAATACATGAAATTAGAATCATGTGTCAAATGTCAGCAGAATGAGGCAGAATAGCGACGTGACTGCTGCACCGGAGACCTCATGGACCTTTCTCACCAACCATGCCCATGTGCTGCTAGCGATAGCTGCGGAGCCGCAAATTCGAGTTCGAGACATTGCCTCGCAGGTGGGAGTTACCGAGCGGGCGGCCCATCGGCTTGTCTCTGACCTTGAAGTGGCGGGGTATCTCAAGGTCTCAAAAGTCGGGCGGCGAAATGAATATTCGGTGATGCTTGATCTGCCGTTGCGTCACCCAGCAGAACGGCACCATCGCATCGGAGAGTTGCTCAAGGTTCTCGCGCACGAGGCAAAGAAGTAACTCGGCCGTCGTTGGCCGAATAGGGCACCGCCAGAGCTGAAGGAGACGCACGGGCAAACAGTTCGTGAATTGCTGGTACGTCGCCTGACTTATGACCCTGCGATGTGTTGCATACACACATGCGAGGGGTAACAGGATCGGGTCGATCGCGGATGCGACCACTGGCGAGTTGCATAGCGTTACTTCTTGCGTCGGCCACGCCCATCGTGTCGTCGGCCTCGGCAGCATTGCCCCGTTCAGACTTCATCGTCGTGCTTCGGCCAGGCCATAGCAGCGCCGCTGTAACGGCATCCACATTGAGTTCTTCGATTGGTGGCGAGGTCGACGATGTCTATGAACACGCGGTGAAGGGCTTCGTGGTTACCGCCACTGACGCCGTCGCCGCGGCGTTGGCTCGCGATCCGAATGTTGCTTATGTAGAACGGGACCGAGTCGTAATGATCGACGCCCAATCGACCCCCACGGGCGTGGGACGAACATTTGCGAGTTCCAACCCGTCGCTGTTTATCGATGGGTTTGACGACATTCGAGTAGACGCCGATGTTGCCGTGATCGATACCGGCATTGACCTGCAACACCCTGATCTCAACGTGGTCGGGGGAGTCAATTGCCTCGCTGCCACTGGCTGTGTGCTCGGTGGCGACGACGACAACTACCACGGCACGCACGTTGCCGGCATTATCGGTGCCATCGACAACAACATCGGAGTTGTTGGCGTTGCGCCGGGCGTTCGTCTCTGGGCAGTGAAGGTCATGGACAGCACGGGTGTGGGCTCGTTGTCGTCCATCATTCGTGGGCTTGATTGGGTCACGGCCAATGCTGCGACGATCGAAGTCGCAAACATGAGCTTTGGTGCACCCGGATTCAGCCAGGCATTGTTCGACGCAACGCAAAGTGCCGTGAACGCCGGAGTTGCGATTGCCGTCGCTGCGGGCAACTCTCATGTGAGTTCCGCAGGTATCAGCCCCGCATCGTTCAACAACGTGCTCACCGTCAGCGCGCTGGCAGATTTCGACGGTGCACCGGGCGCTCTTGGCGCGCCGACCTGTGCCACCGATCAAGACGACACGCTCGCAGATTTTTCGAACTTTGGACCGGTCGACATCGCCGCGCCAGGGGTGTGCATTACTTCGACGCTTCCGATTGAGCTGGGCAGCTACGGCGTGATCAGCGGAACAAGCATGGCGAGTCCTGCGGTTGCCGGCGCACTTGCGCTGCTTGCCCGCCAGAGCAATCCGGCCAACGCCACACAGGTTCGGGCGCTCTACGACCGTGTGATCGCTTCTGGAAATTTCAACTGGACGGATGATTCTGGTGATGGCGTTAAAGAGCCGTTGCTTGACCTCAGTAACGCCAATGTGTTTGCTGCCGCAGCGCAACCGCCATGTGTGACGCTGTCTTCTGTTGGCCTCGTCGCCTCGTGGAGAGGCGAGAACAATCTCGCGGCGCAGGCGGGTCCGGCGCTCACCGGATCGGCCACATTTTCGCCATCGTTGGTTGGTCAGGGCTTTACGTTTTCGCCGGCCGACAAGCTGACGATCAACTTGTTCCCAACAGTTGCCACAGCGCTGAGTGTTGAGACGTGGATACGGCCGCTGAACACTGGGTCAAATCAGGTGCTGGCGAGTAGGTGGAGCTTTCCGAGTGTCGACGATGGTGCCCGCACCTTTGAACTCGCCCTGAGCCCGAGCGCTGAATTGCTTTGGACCACCGACGACACGTCGTCGCGGCGTCCTGAAGAACTCCGTGTGGGCGCTCCGAAGATCTTCGACGGTGGCTTCCATCACGTGGCCGCCACATGGGATCAAACCTCGATGCGCGTCTATGTCGATGGTCAGATC
>Ga0194055_10001661_pt1 | contig 18078 bp, 15 predicted proteins | sample SepL449m_MetaG_FD_155482 | JGI IMG/M metagenome (GOLD analysis project Ga0194055, IMG submission 155482) | Anoxic zone freshwater microbial communities from boreal shield lake in IISD Experimental Lakes Area, Ontario, Canada - Sep2016-L442-9m | ecosystem: Environmental > Aquatic > Freshwater >...
TCATCACCCAGAAGAATAAAAGGTTTTAAATTGATTCATTGTACCGATTAAGTAGTTGAATCCACGTAATAAATTGGAATTAGGAAAAATATTTAGCCAAGGATAAATTAACCAAAATAGAATCAGTGGCTGGATAATTAAACGAAGATTGTTTAGAGTATTCTTCCATCCATTTTCTTGATTCCATTGTTCATGATTAGAAAATTTCTCGGAATTTCTTTTAAGTATTTCTTGCTCAATCGGAGTAGATTGATTCAAGGATAAAAATGCTTTAGAATTCAAACTAATCATTGTGTAAACACAAAAAATTATTTCCCACCATTTCTCAATGTGGCTAAAATTTGTAAAACGATAATCTGTCCACCCTAATTCTTGCTTACACTGCCGAAATCCATATTCTATCCATGTTCTTAATCCATATAAGTTTCCTAAATACTTCTTTGGATTGTCTTGAATATTTGTCATTACAAACGAAGTAGAATTCTCTGGCATTATTGTTGGATCAGTTGTTATTTGCCAATAAGTTATTGCTCTCTTTTTTCCATATATTATTTCTCTGATGTATCTTGTTTCTGAGTTTTGATTACTAAATATTCTTTTGTATTTACACCATTTATTAGCTCTAACTCCCTGATTAGCCGGTAACCAGACTCCATGATTACTTCTAATTGCCACTACATAGCATAAGTTGTACTTGTCTAGCGTTTTGATAAATTCGCTACTTTCTCCATACAAACTATCACTTAGTACCAACTTTATGTTGAATCCTTCAGCTATTAATTCTGTAATAATTTCTGAGGCTAATTCTATTTTCGTTTTATATTCATCTCCTTCTTTTAGTGTTCCTTTTGGCTTAAATACTTTTAAACTTAATGGAAAAGTTATATTAGAGTATACTCCATAAGCATTAACTGAAACTATACCATTATCTATTTTTCCTACACTCCCTAAATATTGTCTAGCTACATAATCAGTTTTTTTACCTTTTTTTCTATCCCCAGTTTCATCAATTACTACCGTAATCTCTCTCCCATTTAATGCTCTTTTGATTTTTTCTAGTCTTCGCCCTTTTACTTTATTTACAGACCAGTCAGAATTAGCTATAAAATGATGTAACGATTGTGCAGATTTTATACTCACTATTTTAGCTATTTCTGGTAATGATTTTCTTTTTATTGGAGACATTATACCCAAATGTAAATACTTAAAGCATTCGTAGTTTCTTACTTCATGAAACAAGTCTTTATATTCTTCACAATATTCATCTATGATAGCAACTGTCTCGTGAGCATCTCTTGCTAAATGTTTTTGTATTTGTAATTCTATATCCACTGCTCTGTCTACCAACTAGCGTTTTTTTCTTGATTCCTTATATTCATTATATTCGGAAAATGACATAAGAGGAATACTTTCAAAACTTCCAGCCGAATCCAGTACCAAGCACCATCAAATCAAAACGTGCTCAACGCCTTACGGCATCAAAGGTAGGATCACACATCATCTCTCGGTCCGACTGATAACCCAGAGGTTCTAGTGCTCAACGCCTTACGGCATCAAAGGTAGGATCACCTGTCTTCCCATCGCACAAGCGCTTGTAGGCAAAACGTGCTCAACGCCTTACGGCATCAAAGGTAGGATCACTTTGGTGAGGACACCAAATAAACAGCCTTGTCGGTAAGTGCTCAACGCCTTACGGCATCAAAGGTAGGATCACCGCTTCAACCCGGATTACCCTTGCCAGCTCTAGGTGCTCAACGCCTTACGGCATCAAAGGTAGGATCACTTTTTCTAAGCAAGCTGGCAGCTTTGGTTAAATTCTCGTGCTCAACGCCTTACGGCATCAAAGGTAGGATCACGGCAAAACAATACACAAGAAAATCAAGGAGACACGTGCTCAACGCCTTACGGCATCAAAGGTAGGATCACAAATTATTGAAAGTAGACAACAACTCAATACAGTGTGCTCAACGCCTTACGGCATCAAAGGTAGGATCACTGCGCCTTTTTCCTATAGTCCAAACTGGTTGCCCACTAGGTGCTCAACGCCTTACGGCATCAAAGGTAGGATCACCCATTTGGATTAAAGATTCTAATTGCCAAGATCCTTAGTGCTCAACGCCTTACGGCATCAAAGGTAGGATCACGGTCTGCAAAATGTGCCAGCTCCTAGCTCTTTGCTTGTGCTCAACGCCTTACGGCATCAAAGGTAGGATCACGCCAGTGATATTGCAAAAGCCGGTTCGTATATATTTAGTGCTCAACGCCTTACGGCATCAAAGGTAGGATCACCTGGGTGCGCATAATTTGCTTGAACAAATCCTTGGGTGCTCAACGCCTTACGGCATCAAAGGTAGGATCACGCACATCTCCTCTCAGAATGGCTTGGGGATAAATGTGCTCAACGCCTTACGGCATCAAAGGTAGGATCACGGCCCACAGGAGTAAGCCAATGAGTATAGTACTTGTGCTCAACGCCTTACGGCATCAAAGGTAGGATCACCTTTTATTCAATTTTTGTCAGTTTGGACTAAAAAGTGCTCAACGCCTTACGGCATCAAAGGTAGGATCACTCATGATTGAATCTCCTGTATTTCTTAACTTTCTTGTGCTCAACGCCTTACGGCATCAAAGGTAGGATCCACTGTACATAATAACCTTCCTATGGGTTTGTTTGATACCTCTTGTGCTCAACGCCTTACGGCATCAAAGGTAGGATCACAAGCAAGAATTAGGATCTCCTTTTTCGGCAGAGCGCGTGCTCAACGCCTTACGGCATCAAAGGTAGGATCACAATTCCTCAAGACTGTATCTCAAAATCACAGAGACAGGTGCTCAACGCCTTACGGCATCAAAGGTAGGATCACGACTGTAGCTAAAAAGCTATATCCGCCCGATTGCGTGCTCAACGCCTTACGGCATCAAAGGTAGGATCACTTTTTAGGTGCCCTTGATTTTGAGGTCTGTTTGGTGCTCAACGCCTTACGGCATCAAAGGTAGGATCACTATCTGATTAAAGAAGACGGCATCTATCAGTCTGTCTGTGCTCAACGCCTTACGGCATCAAAGGTAGGATCACGGCGGCTTCCAGAACCCTTATCTGGCAAGGGCTGTCAGAAGGTTTTGCAAGTACTGTGAACCAAAACATAAGAACAAACTAAATTTGAGCTTGGAATTCATTCTATCACTGAGCTGGAAAACCTTGATGCATAGGCTTTACAAGATTTTACATGGATCTAGTTGGTTTGTCAAATCGCTATAACCCTTATAGGATAAAGGATATGGCTCATTTTAGATAAGTTGCGAGGTTAACAAACAGAGGTGCTTGAATTTTCAGATAATTCGGTAGGTTTTTTCATCCAGTAGCCATGTATTTTCCCTGTTGTATTTGGGTAGATCATGGACACATTGGCTAGAAAGACGAATCAGCAAGAGATCATCTTCCTTAGTCAAAATGGTTTCTAGCTCCCAGCGGAGTTTTTCCCGCATACGCATAGATAACCAACAACGAAAGATCGAATATTGAACCCTATCCCCATAACCTCCTAAAAGCTTATAAGTCTTGCGCCATCTTTTAGGACAACGGATGTCATAACAAACCAGATACCAGTTCTTTAATTGAGCCATTGTGATATACCTTAGCGTACGGTTAGCTGAGCAAAAAGACCACCTTCACCTGACCATTCCTTCTCCAGTAACCTGACTTCTAATTCAATTAAACGACGGTAAGTTAGAGAATAGCCAGTTACAGGATGTTTCCAGCTTTGGGACTTGCGCTCCTCATAGAGATTAATAAACTTTCGTCTACCTGATTCTGATAGCCAGACCTGCTCACCCCTGATTTCAAAATCAGCATCAATCTCCCACTGATTGCGATTAACTGAACCAACTACTGGCATGTCTACCAAAGGTACTCTGAAAATTTCCATCAAATCCAAAGCCAAAGGAGAAGCTTGGCTGCGCGGTTGATGATAAAAACCCAAAGCCGGCTCCAACCCTACAGTCAAAATCGCATTCATCACATCTTTGAGCAAAAGACTATAGCCAAAGCTCAAAAGAGCATTAAAACGATCCTTGGGTGGACGGCGATTGCGACCAGAGAATGACAATTGTTCTGGTACGTCTTGATTTAAAAGATAAGGTAAGGCTGCAAAATAAAGTGCTGCGATATTCCCCTCAATCCCCAAAAGAGAATCAATTGTTTCGATCTGTTCAAGTTTTTTTAGTACTGCTTTGATCCCATTGATAGCCTTATCTAGAGAACTAGAATTCTCTTTTAAACTTCGTTTAGCCCTCATAAGAAATCTGCGTTGCCCTTGAGCGCGGCACATTACCAATTTTTGAGCTAAAGTCAGACAAAAAGCATCCTCACTCAAAGCCTTATATTGTCTGATTCTTCTTTGAATACTACCAGAGCGATTATCCAAACTACCTACATAGCGTCCACCACCAGAGATAAAATGAATGCCAATATCATTACCAGCTAGAAAATGCAAAGCTTGGGTAGAAAGTTGACTAAAGCTATGCAGCACTAGCTGACTGACCTGTAAAATCGATATGCGCTCCTGGGTTTGGTCTTTATGAGTGATTTTGAGTTGTTCTCCAGTGCGGCCAACTCTTGTACCGGGCTCTAGAATATGGAGTACTTGACGCTCATCATCTGCTGGAAATAGCCGCTTAGGTTGCCATTCCTTGTTATGAGCCAATCTTGCCTCTTCTGGTAAACAAACTGGAGAAAGAGAACAGCGTGAACAGAGATATTCATTCTCAATTACTGGTGGGCGGTAATTGGAAGCCCTTAACTCTCTGGCTGCCTTAATAGAATCGCGTACCAATTTGCGCCCAGCATCATCGAGGGGCACATGGATCAGAACATTGTCGCCATGATAGCGTATTCTACCTTCTGTAATAGGTATGCCCTTAGTTACTTCTAGCAAGCAACAATAAGCTAAAATTTGCAAGCGGTCACTTTCCCATGGTTGGGGTTGATTATTCTCATCCCTATGACTACGTCCTCGTTTATGTTCATAGGGAATGAGCTGGCCATCTCTTTTTCGTAGAGCATCTACCCTACCCCTTAAGCCCAATAGTTCATCTTCAAGATAGAGATCCTCCCACTGCCGGTCTTCTTGAGCTTCAATTTCTTCATGTAACCTGCGTCCGGCAAATACTGCCGCATCTTGGGTATAGAGTTCCTCCACCTCTTCTAAATAAAATAACCTAGGACAATAGGCATAGGCATGGAGCGCGCATACTCTGATAGTTGGCAATCTTTCTTCTTCCAGAAAATTAGTCTGCTGCATAGGAAATAAACCCCAATGTCTATTTCTTTCAATCTATATTAGGTACTAAGCAGAAACATTTCCTACTTACAAAAAACCCTAAATTTAATTTTGGATTTAATTATGGTTACTTTACGAATCATTCTTGGAGATCAGCTCAGCCAAAATATAAGTTCTCTTTCTGATTTTGATAGTGAACAAGATCATATTCTGATGGCAGAAGTGATGGCAGAGGCTACCTATGTTCCCCACCATCAAAAAAAACTGGTCTTTGTATTTTCGGCGATGCGACATTTTGCAGCTCAATTGCAAGCTCAAAATTATCAGATTACCTATATCAAACTTGAAGATCCAAACAATAGTCAAAGCCTGACTACTGAAGTGCAAAGATGGTGCAGTGCCTATTCTCCCAGTAAAATCATAATCACCGAATCAGGTGAATATAGAGTTCAAGAATTTATTAAATCCTGGCAAGAGCTTTTGCATATTCCTGTAGAAATCAGAGCTGATAATCGCTTCTTATGTACTTTGGAAGAATTCATGCAATGGGCTGATGGAAAAAAACAATTGCGCATGGAGTTCTTTTATCGACAAATGCGCAAAAAACATCAATTGTTGATGACTGCCGATGGTTTACCAGAAGGAGGTAGTTGGAATTTTGATAAAGAAAACCGCAAGCCTCCCAAAAAAGCAATGAGCTTTCCTAATCGTCTAAGTTTTCCTGCAGATCCCCTCACGCAAGAGGTGATCACCATGGTCAAAAAAAGAGCTGGAAATCATTTTGGAGATATTGAACTATTTGACTATGCGCTCACCAATATCCAAGCTGCAGAAACCTTTAAATATTTTTTAGAGCATTGTCTAGCAAATTTTGGAGATTATCAAGATGCTATGCTCACGGGTGAGCCTTTTTTGTATCATAGTGTCATTTCTCTCTATCTCAATGTTGGTCTTTTAGATCCTCTAGATTGTTGTTTGAAAGCCCAAAATGCCTATCAACAGCAAAAAGCGCCTTTAAATGCAGTAGAAGGCTTTATTAGGCAGATTTTAGGTTGGCGCGAATTTATTAGAGGAATCTACTGGTTAAAAATGCCAACTTACAAACAGCTCAATTATCTGCAAGCATATAGAGCTTTGCCAGAATTTTACTGGAGCGCCCAAACCAAGATGAACTGTCTACATCAAGTGATCCTGCAAACTAGGCAAAATGCCTATTCTCATCATATTCAACGTTTGATGATTACCGGAAATTTTGCTCTACTAGCTGGACTAGATCCCCAGGAAGTCAGTAATTGGTACTTAGCAGTCTATGCTGATGCCTACGAATGGGTGGAGTTGCCAAACACCATGGGAATGGCGCTATATGCAGATGGTGGCATAGTTGGCTCCAAACCCTATGCTGCTAGTGGCAAATATATTAAACGTATGTCTAATTTTTGTACAGACTGCCAGTATGATAGCCAAGAAACCATAGGAGAAAAAGCATGTCCTTTTAATTTTCTCTATTGGTATTTTTTGGAAAAAAACCAAAATCTCCTAGCTGGTAATCCTCGTATGACTAATATCTACGCCACCTTAAAACGTATGGATAGATCTAAAATAGAAGCGATTCAAAATCAAGCCAATAATTTTTTGGATAACTTGAATTTTTAGCTAAAATTTACTGAGCAATTTATCACAAGCTCTGGTTTTTAGGATTCTTTTTTTGAAACAAAATATATTTAACTTTTTCTACGACAGCGCTCTGAGCAGTACTTAACTTCTGCCCAGTCCTTTTTCCATTTCTTGCGCCAAGTAAAAGAAAATCCACAAATAGGACAAATTTTACTGGGTAAATCTGATTTAGCTCTTTGTCGTGGCATTATGCTTAGAGGAATTTATTTTTATCTTATATTTCTTTACATTAATCGACAAGGCGCAGATTGAGTTTCATTTGGAATGCCAATGCCTATGATCTGGCTATCATGGGGTTTGCGTCGATTTTGTTGAAATATGTATTGATAAAAGTAAAGTACTAAAATAGTTCGAAAAGTATTGGGACTTTAAGCAAAATTAAACTCATTCTCAGTTTATGTGACCATTTACGGTTCATTTGGGTAATAAAAGATTAGAATAGTTAACATAAATTTACAATTGGTGGAAAAAAGATATGACCCTTTTAGTTATTTCTCTAGTATTAATAGGCTTAGTAGTCATCCAAAGTGCCTTGGGCAGAGAGTTTGAGCCAGAAGCAGTTCCCATTATGGTGAGGGTTAGTGAAAAATGACAGAAAAATTAATTCAGTTTTTACAACAAGATTTAGCGTTATCCATAGACCAGATTAATTTAGCCTTACGTAACGTACAAGAGACTCCCAATCAGTTGCCAATGATTCTCTGGCAGTATGGTTTGATTAATTTAGAAGAACTAGACAAGATTTTTGATTGGTTAGATACATTGACAAGTATTCACTAAAGGATGCAAGAGATGAACGCTTTTATTATCGGCGCTAGTGGAGGAATAGGTTTAGGCTTTATCAAAAAGTTGCTACTTGATGGAAAAATAGAGAAAATCTATGCTAGCTACCATCGGCAAGGCTCAGCTACTGAGCTTTTTAACCTAGCGAGTTTATACCCATTGAAAATAATCTGTTTGCCAATGGATGTTACAGATGAAGACCAGATAGTTAGAGTGGTTTCTCATCTGCAAGCTGAAAAAATAGGGAAATTGCATCTGGTTATTAATTGTGTAGGCATACTGCATCAAGGGGAAGTCCAACCAGAAAAAAGCCTAAGAGATATTAACTCAGATAGTCTTTTACATTATTTTCAGGTTAATAGTATCGCTTCTTTATTGTTAGCTAAACATTTACTACCTCTACTGCGCCATCAAGAAAGGAGCATTTTTGCTGTATTGTCAGCAAAAGTTGGCAGTATTGGTGATAATGCTTTAGGCGGATGGTACGGTTATCGCGCTTCTAAAGCCGCGCTCAATATGTTTATGAAAAATGTAGCTCTTGAGTATCAGAGAAAAGCTCCTGAGAATATTGTCGTTCTGTTACATCCAGGTACAACAGCTACCAATCTATCACAGCCTTTTCAAAAAAATGTACCAGCAGAAAAATTATTTTCTGTCGAAAGAACTGTCGATCAATTATTGAAAGTTATAGAAAACCTCCAGCTTGAAGATAGCGGAGAATTTTTCTCTTGGGATGGGACTAGGCTGCCTTGGTAAGCAAAAATCTTTAAGAACTACTGTAAAGCTTTTGATTGTGTTCAATTGACTTAAAGAAATCAACTACTCGAACAGGATAGTCAGATCCTATTTTACAGTTGTATTTTATTTGTTCAGCTTTGGTCAATTTCCAAGGTTCATGGATCAGATCTCCAGGTATTGATTCTAATTCTGGTAACCAATATCTCAGATAGTTTCCTTTTGGATCATAATCTTTAGATTGTTTAGTAGTATTAAAATAGCGAAAACCTCTTGCATCATTGCCAACTCCTGCAGTATAGTTCCAGTTACCCCAATTGCTGCAGACATCATAATCAATTAATAAATATTCAAACCATTCGGCGCCCATTTGCCAATTAATGCCCAAATTTTTAGTTAGGAAACTACCAACATTTTGTCTACCTCTATTAGACATAAAGCCTGTTTTTAATAACTCTCTCATGTTGGCATCAATTAAAGGATAGCCTGTTTTACCTTCTCGCCAGAGATCAAAACGTTCCCAATCTTCTAACCACGGCAATTTTATATTTTTAAGTCCAGAAAGATAAAATATTTTTTTACCATGTTTAGCTGCAATAAACCTAAAATAATCCCGCCAAAGTAATTCAAAAACTAGCCAGTAGGTTGAATCATTTTTAACTCTAGTCGACTCATATTTTCGGATTTCAGCATAGACTAAGCGAGGTGATAAACAACCATTGGCTAACCAAGGTGAAAACTTAGAAGAGTAGTTGGCACCTAACATTTGATTGCGAGTTTCTTTATAGCTTTTTAAGCAATCCTTCTCCCAAAAATACTCTTTTAAGCGGGCTAAACCGGCTTTTTCACCCCCTTTAAACTTGAGGGCAGCATTTGTATTAAATATAGGAGTTTCTAGTCCTAATTCTTTTAAGCTTGGCAAATTACCACGTTGAATATTAGGTAGTTCTGGTAATTTTTTAGGAGAATCAATTGGTTCTCGAATACAAAAATCCTTTTCAAGTTTTTGGCGAAAATTAGTAAAAACTTCGGGCGTTTCAGATATCTTAAAAGGTAAGTCTGTAGGATGATACAAAGTAGCAGAGTAAAAACTTTTAAATTTAACCCCTAATTGACTTAATTTCTTTTCAATTTGCTGTTCTACATAGATTTCTTCACTAGTTACTTCAGCATTAAAGTAGACTTGAGAAATATTCAAATCTTGAACTAATTGAGGTATGATTTCTTCCGGTTTACCTTGACGGATGATTAAATCACTGCCAACTTCTTGTAAGGAATTGGCTAGATCTTGAAGACTTTCTAAAAGAAACTGCGCTCTAAAAGCGCCTGTTTTGGCAAAGCCAAAGCCACTGAGACCAAAATGATGTGGATCAAAACAATAAAATGGAATTATTCCTGTTTTTTGAGTTAATGCTTGTTGAAGGGGTAGATGATCATGTAGTCTTAGATCATTTCTGAACCAAATTAAAATATTCATCAAAAGTTTAGAGCAATATAATAAAACTAACCTAGGATAAATTTTAAAGCAACGCCATTGATGCAATACCTTTTGCCAGTTGGCAAGGGACCATCATTAAAGACATGCCCTAGATGACCACCACAGCGATGGCAATGGACTTCCACTCTGGTCATAAACAATGATGTATCGACTGTAGTTCCAACTGCTCCTTTAATAGGCGCATAGAAACTAGGCCAACCAGTACCACTGTCGAACTTTGTCTTGGAAGTAAATAAAGGTAATTCACATCCAGCACAAACATAAGTTCCTTTGCCATATTCATAATCCAATGGGCTGCTAAAGGGCCTTTCGGTTCCTTCTTTTCTGAGAACTTCAAATTGTGCGCCAGTTAATACCTTTTTCCACTGAGCCTCAGTTTTAATAATTTCAAAAGAAACTTTTGGAACTGCCATAACTTTCTTTCTGCCAAATAAATTATCAGAGCCGCAAGCTGTGATGATCATTGCTACAACAGCTTGTAAAAAATATCTTTTCTTAATCTTCATAATTGAGAATTAATTCTTGTATAGATTGGGAAACTGGCTTTTGAGTTGTTGAAGTTTCGGCAAATCGTTGATCACAACATAAGGATAGTTTGGATTGCGAGCAATGAAATGTTGATGATAATCTTCAGCAGCATAAAATTTATTGAGAGGCACTACCTGAGTAACGATAGGATTGCCAAAAATCTTTAATTTATTAAGTTGTGAGATATAGCTCTGCGCAACTTTTTTTTCTTCATTGTTGGTGTAGAATATCACCGAACGATATTGGGAACCCGAATCAGGACCTTGACGGTTCAATTGAGTAGGATCATGCGCTACTGCAAAGTAAATCTTTAGTATTTGTCCATAGGATATTTTGTATGGATCATAGGTGATTTTTACTGACTCGGCATGACCTGTATTTCCACCACTTACAATCTCATAATGAGCTGTATCTGCATTCTTCCCCCCTGCATAACCAGAAACCACTTTTGAAACACCTTTAAGATGCTCAAAAACAGCCTCCATTCCCCAAAAGCACCCCCCAGCAAGAACTAAAGTCTGTTCTTTTTTCACTGCAGATATGGGAAGATCAATTTTGGGATCAGGAAATTTATTTTCCTTGACTGTAGCGGAAAAACCAGTGCTGGAATTAGAGGGAATCATCTGAGTTGTCGCACTTACCAAAGCAATTCCAGTGACACAAATAAGGACAATATTACTTAAAAGACGAGAGTTTAAGAGTGACATATTTAATACAGTTCCTTGTCAAGCCAACAATTTCTTAGATAGCTTGAACTTTTAGCTCAAACTCACTTGGTGATTTATCATAAGCTCTGCTGAAACTGGACAAGTTGCAGGAATTTTATCTTGTCCATTGTTTTTCAATATAAAGCAGTAATCTATTTACTTTTTTTTGAAGGCTGTTTCTCTGGGTTTTTCGGTGGTGAGATACTAGTCCAACAATCTGGACTAAATTCACCAATACTATACCTTTGAAATGTACCTTGAGAACTCTGGCGATCAATCCAGATAGGTAAGCCAATCAAGCCCCTATTGTCTTTAACGAGCCATTTAATTTCCCCATCATCAGCTCGATAGGGCCTGATTCCATTAACCAAGGCCCAAGATTCTCCTAAGCTTAGCCCGCCAAAACGATTAATTTCATTAGGGCTTGAAAGAGCAATTGAGACTCGTTCGCTTAATTTAATAGTTGCTCTTTCATCAGTTGAATCAATTTTTACAACGATTTTTAGATCTGTGAGCAATTCTTGAAAGTTGGGTTTAGAGAACTTGCTCGTGGGATAGACTCCTTCACCATATTCTTTGACCCTTTTTTTATGTTCGGAACCGCCATTGTCAAACTTATGTTGACGTTGCTTACGAACAATACGAGATATATGTGGCTCATCTCCAATCGTTCCGATAGCCAGATCTACCCCAACATGAGCATTTAGGTCTTGTTCTCCCACTAGAGACAGCAGGAAACCGTAGATAGTTGATGGTGGCGGATACAGATAAGTTTCTTTGTAGTCTCTGGCAAAACTACGTGGAAAACTCGTACATGGACAGTCCAAATAAAGGGTATTCATAGAGCCTTTTATCCTACCAAAGTTGCTTGTTTTACAGAGGCTATGGCTTCCTTGATACCTCGAAAGACTTTAACATTGAGTCCTTTAAGTTTTTCACCATAGGGAGTATCAGCAATTTCTCCAGCTACAATCAATTCGTTTGCAAGGATATCCTTTACCTCAACCAAACGAACTAAACGGGCACAACCAACTGAATCACCAACCCGCTCAAAGCAATTCATAATCCAAGGACTAGGATCATCGCTTATCCGAATAACGATAGATTCAGGACGAAACTCATATAAAAATCTTGCATGATTTCCGCCCACATGTTGAATAGCAGGTATGGCATCTAAAATTAGTTGAGCACGTCTAGGATCTTTTAAACTACTAGCTGTCAAAGCTAGAGTATATTGGTAAGCGGTGCAGTGTACTTCTGTATTGTGAATAGATGTCTTGTCCTTTTGTCCACCTGTAGAGCCAAAGGTAATATCACCCCAAAATGGGTCAAGGCTGATAGCCCTGCTGACTTCTAAGACTCCTCGACGTTTAGTAGTTGCATTTTTTTTGGCGTCCATATAACCAAAAAGGTCATCATCAATATAGGTTTTGGCGTTGTATTGCTCATTTTTGATATTGTATTCATCAGTTTCAGCATCAAAAGTTCTATTTACCTCTTCTGCTTTAATCGATTGTAGGTACTCGCGATATGCCCAGCGTATAGCATCAGCGCTAACAGTTGTATATTGATCGTTGCCTCTGGTTATTTTTTGCAGAGTTGATAATGTGCTGCCATCTCCTTCGCCTCGGTTATTAGCAGCAACAGCAGTAGGGGTAACAATTGTCGCAAAGATATGTTTAGTCATGGTTGTTTCTCCTTAAAAATTACATTGGTGATAGCTCAAAAGAATCATTGCTTTGTTCGTTTTCTAGTTCATCTAAAAGCTCTGCTGGAAGTTCAGCGTCCCCCTCTTTACTCTTGCTTGTATAACTAGCAATAGCAAGCAAAGCCAGATCTCTTGCCTGTTTCCAGTTATTGTCTTTATGAAGCCATTGATAAATTTCTGCTCCAACTCCTCTGGTTGCTTTAGAGCGATGACGACTTAAAAAATCAACCAGAGCCTTAGCAAAATCCTGTTGAGTACTAGGTCTGAGCAACGTGTAAATGATCTTATTGGTTGCCTGCTTGTAGTCAAGTTCTCGACCTTGTTTTTCTGCTTCTCTTATTTGACCGCGCAGAAAGCTACTAAAAGATCCTTGGACAGCGTCAAAAAAAGTCTGTTCGAGATTATTCAAATACTTTGTCATGCTTATCAATCCTTTTCGTTCATAGTTTCGTTCATAGAGTTCATTCTTTTTGTAGAATTCAAAAAATCCGCAATACCAGTATTTACCAGTAATCAGATTGTCGCAAAGCCAAGGTAATACTTTTGAGATAGCCAGCCATGTTTCTCCTTTGTCGTTTTTACCAACTTGGGGTCTAAAAAATTGGAATGCTGAATCATACAAAGTCAAAATTTCATCAGTGACTTGGACTCTATAGACTGCTTGTTTGAGATGATCTTGTTTGTCATCCCATTGCTGTTTACCTAATTGATAAACTTCACAATATTCAACTCTTAACTGTTTGTTATCTTCAATCAGTTTTTCTTGAAGCAGAAATCGTAAAGCGGATTCTCCAGAACTACTAGAGCGAAAATTACCATAACTCCTAGCAGGGGAATTTTTGCGATATTTTACCCATTCGGTAATATTTTTTACTTCAGGGATTACTAGAGCTAAAGGATATTCAATTTTGTCTTTTTTTTTAATCCCTGGAAGTTGATAATAACCACAAGCTAAAGGTAAAAAAATAAGAGCTAAAAAACCTTCTGCCGATTCTTGATAAGAGCCATTGACAAAACATTCTACAAGTCCTGGTAGATGCTGACCTTTGAGATTGATTGTAGGTTTGAGACTTCCTTTAGAATTAAAAATATCTTTCAATTCACCCGTATAATAAGATTCTTCTAAAGGCCTAAAGGTACGGGTGATTTCTGGCTGTCCTTCATCTATCACAAAGTTAAGATTAATTGAACTTTTACTGAGTTTTCTCTGTTGACTATGTTGTAGAAATGAACTGATTACTCCTTCAGTAAAAGTATATTTTCCTTGTTGATCAAGTTTTAAAGCAGGTACATCTAGATAGCTATCTTGAATGCGATAGGTATGCTCAAGTAAACTTGATATAGCCTCTTTATCGCTACATTGCCAAGCTAAAGTGACGGCATATTCACTAGTAGACCAACTGAAGGGGACTTGAGCAGGATCAATTTCTGATAAAGCCAAAGCTAAACCAGCAATCCCTGCACGATGAGGAAGTAATGTATTGGGATCAAAAATAGATAGGGTTAGTTCAGTCATTTTTCTTGTTTAATTTAGATTTCAGATGCTCCCATTTCGCTGGAATATTGCCAAATATCTCGTGGGGCAATTGGATAGAATTTGTGCTTAGACCAATTTTTTATGTCTTTGGCAGGAATAGGTATGGTGTGGCGAGGTAGTTCTTTACTAGGTAAAAATTTTATCCTTGGGAAATCCTGCTCTAGTAAAACTGTGACATTGAAGCCTTCTTTTCTTAGGGCTGCTGAATAAGTACGCCAGGATCCATCCAATAAAACCGATTGCTTTTGAGGTTCACCAAGTTGTTCTGATTTTTCCAGCCACTGCGCAAGTTCTCCTTGAGAGATTTCCCCAGTAAAAGAATCCACAAGCTTTAAGCCATCAGTTAGTTTTTCTTGACTATAAGGAAACCCAACTTCTTTATCAGGATAAAAGAGAGCATCTAAGGGATGTCCACAATAACGACGGTTTAATCTGCCTAAGCGTTGAATCAATGCAGCTGGATCGGCAATTTGAGAAACAAGCAAAGTAGCAGAAAGATCAAGAGACATTTCTGCTACTTGAGTGGTAATAGCTAGTACCGGTTGTTTTTGATCGGATTTAAAAGCATTGATTATCTGTCTGTGGTGATTGACTCTATCTTGGTAACGATAGCGGCTATGGTACAGAATTGCGTTAAGACCTTTTGCTTTTGCCTCTTTATAAACTTCTATTGCTGTATTAACTTGATTGCAGACCCATAGTACTTTACCGCCAAAAGCTAATTCTTCCTCTACTCTTTGCCAATTGGGGCTTTCTTGATAATTAAACCGGTAGCGTGGAAGCTCCTCCAGTTCTCTAGGGCCAGTGATAATTTCTAGAGGTTCTCCAACTGCCTTTTCTATAGCTTGCAATTGCCAAGGGAGAAATGAAGCAGACATCAATAATATGGGAGCTTTGACTATTTCTAGAAACCTTAACAGAGCTCCAAAGAGATGATCGTCATAACAATGTACTTCATCAAAGACAAAAGCCGATTGAGCAATCACAGGAAAACAATAGAGAGGTCTGCGATTACATTGGAGAAGCCCTAATACAGTATCAACCGTGCAGACTATGACTTCTTTGCCCCAAGCTTTAAAAGACTCTAATTTCATATCTGCTTCATTTTGATTATCTTCGCCGGCTTCTGCCTCTTCGCCAGTAGATGCCATCTCTAAATCAACATCAGCGCGTGAATGAAGTAAAACAGATTCAATTTCCCCATGCACATAATCCAAAAAGCCTTCAGTACTAGTTCCAGTGGTGGGATAACAAAAAATTAGTTTTCGCCCTAGAGCTTTTGCTTGAGCCCAATTGTAAGCACCTAAGGTCTTGCCAGTGCCACAACCTGCTCTTGCTAAAGTTACCCTAGCTGAGCTTTGAGCAAGTTGAATTTGAAATGGTCTTAATTTTTGACCATCTAGTCTAGCCTCGATTACTTTCTGGAGTTTGGCTTCATCAAGCGTATTGAGAAGTTCTGCTGTGATCCATTTTTTTATAGATAAGCCAGTAGATGGAATAGCTGAACCAATAGCATCGCCTGAAACTAAAAGAGCTTTTACTACCCCAGTCAAAACAGGGTCTCCATTCCATTGGTTAGTTAGGAAATCTGTAATATGGGATCGCTGTTGCTTTATCTGCTGAAGTGACCAATTATAAGAAGGACGTTTAGAAAGTTTAATGTTTTCTGGTAGACCTAGAGCCTTGATGCCATACCTTAGTAATTGGCGAAAATGGGGATTATATTGGGTTTTACCATCAACTAAATCCAATACATAGAGATTTAGCTGGTCATCACCGCTCGATCTTATTTCTCCAATTTCGTCTGTCTGTTTACCGGCTTTACCACCTAGCTTGAGGTGATGACCACCAGCGGCAGCGAGAGCTGTTAAGAAATCTCCATCTCCTTGTTCTAGCCATTCTTTGAATTCCCAAGCCATAAGGATAGAGACAACCTCATGTCTGAGCATTTGAGGTTCATTCAATGGATGACGTAGATGTCTTACCATCATTTGAAACTGCTCATTGGCTTTACCCCAATCGTGTAGGTAGGCTGCTAGTCTGGCTGTTGCTTTTAGGTAAGACAATTTATACTTTAACCCAAACTGTCTGATTAAGTCCTCTCCCAATATATCTACCAAAGTACTAACGGCGTTGACAACGTCTCCAGTATGGCCTACAAGTCCATAAGAGCCCTTCCATGACTTGCCCTGGATGGATTTAGCTAATAGAAGATCTGGTCTTAGGTTAGATGTCATTGATTCCCTCCTTAGCTGGATAAAACCATCCACAACCAAAATGTTTACGTCCGCCTAATCCCAATCCTTGAAGTTTGATAGAGTCATCTTCTTTGAGACCTTCAATAACTACGCCATAACCCAATACATTTTTTTCTCGAATTTTGAGGGCTCTCAACGCTAGGTTGCCATCGGAATTGCTATCAATAAAAACCTTGCCTTGGATTTGATGAATTTCTAAAGCTTTTTGACAAGATTGTAAAAAATAGCTAGGTGCTTGCTGAGTATTCCAATTTTGTAAGTGAAATACAACTAAACGAGCTTTTAAGACCTCGCTATGTTCTGCTAGAGTTAATCTGGGTTGAATCAATCTAATTAGATGACCACGAATATCTAATACCTGATTCTGTAACAATCTGTACCATTGCTCTGCTTGTTCGGCTGGACATCTCAATCTAAAGCGGGATGATTTATTGAGATATATTATTCCTTCTCGATTGGGAATACCTGGTACACTACTTAAAAGCAACTGTGGAGACAAATCACTGGATATTTTCTGCTCTTGCAAAATTTTTTTTATAGCTGAGTAAAGAGCATATCCATGGTCAGCAGGAAGTGTTTGTCCTCGGAGAGAAAATTGTACTTCAAGAAAATTCATAGGCGAACCCCTTTATTTATTAAATATCATAATACATACCCATTTCTTTGATCTCATCTTTTACTAAATCGACTAGCTCCTGTGGTTCGAGAACTTTGGCTCCTTTGCCATAGCCCATCACCCAGCGCTTGATTTCTTTTAAGCCAGTAACTTTGAGGTGGAGAGTCATAGAGCCGTCATCCTGTTCAGTGATTTGTTGGCTTATATGCCAAGTTCTCTCCCTGAGAAAAGGAGCAGTCGAGCTATCAAACCAGATGGCTACTTGGTGAGAAACGCTTCCAACTTCAGCTTGAAAGATTTGATCTAGATAGATTTTGGAATTGAAATCGCTAGGACGTTCGAATGATTCATCTAGTATTTTTAATTGTTTAATGCGGTCAATGCGAAACCATCTGATAGCATTACGCAGGTGGCAGTAGCCGATCACATAAGGATTGGTAGCGCGGTATATATGCAAAAGATAAGGATCTATTGTTCTTTCAGATTCTTTATTATCTGAGGCAGCATAATAGCGCATCCAAACCCTATGGCCAGCGCGGGAAGCCTCCAGCAAACTTTCCCAAATCAGCGGATCGAGATTTACCATATTGGCACCAGAGCGAAAGAGCACTCGTTCGTCAGCTAAATGCTGTAAATCAATCCAGTTTTCTTCTGGGAGAAGTTCTGATAAACGCGCGATAGAAGAGCGCAGCTGAGATTCATAAGCCGAGCCACTATAGGCTTCTAGCATTCTGGCACCCAAGACCAAGGCAAAC
>Ga0194055_10001665_pt1 | contig 18056 bp, 17 predicted proteins | sample SepL449m_MetaG_FD_155482 | JGI IMG/M metagenome (GOLD analysis project Ga0194055, IMG submission 155482) | Anoxic zone freshwater microbial communities from boreal shield lake in IISD Experimental Lakes Area, Ontario, Canada - Sep2016-L442-9m | ecosystem: Environmental > Aquatic > Freshwater >...
GGCGCGCTCGCGAGCGTCGAGGAGCTCATCAGGGTGTGGTGAAGTTACCGGGATCCGGTTTATCCGTCAGACTGGGCAAGTGAGCAGTCGTCGGGTCGTCATCTTGGGCAGTACTGGGTCTATTGGTACGCAGGCCCTAGATGTCATTCGTCGCAACCCAGACCAGTTCACCGTCGTGGCCCTTGCCGCGGGCGGCGCCGATGTCGCAGCAATCGCAAGCCAAGCCGCAGAGTTCAAGGTCGAGGTCGTTGCGATCGCCAACGAATCGCGCGAGGAAGCACTTCGAGAAGCACTCACAACGTACGGGTCGTCAGCACGCGTCGTGGTTGGCCCGGACGCGGCTACTGACGTTGCTGGGCTACCGACCGATGTCGTGCTCAATGGGATGACGGGCTCGATCGGACTTCGTCCAACATTGGCGGCTCTGGAAGCGGGCAGCGTCCTGGCTCTCGCCAACAAGGAATCCCTTGTCGCCGGTGGGCCACTGGTGAAAGCGATCGCTAAACCGGGCCAGATCGTGCCGGTTGATTCCGAGCATTCAGCGTTGGCTCAATGCCTTCTTGGTGGCACCGAGCAAGAGGTGCGACGCCTTGTTCTCACTGCGAGTGGCGGCCCATTCCGTGGCCGCACCCGTGACGAGCTCGCGTCCGTCACCGTGGAGCAAGCCCTGGCACATCCGACGTGGACGATGGGCCCGGTCGTTACGACTAACTCAGCCACGTTGGTAAATAAGGGCCTAGAACTGATCGAGGCGCATCTGCTCTTTGACGTGCCGTTCGAAAAGATCGACGTCGTCGTACATCCGCAATCGATCGTCCACTCGATGGTCGAATTCGTCGATGGGTCGACCCTCGCCCAAGCCAGCCCACCCGATATGCGCCTACCAATCGCCCTCGGATTGGCCTGGCCGCACCGCACCGCGGATGCTGCCCCCGGCCTGGATTGGACGACGGCCACTGCGTGGACCTTCCAGCCGCTAGACGAAGACGCGTTCCCTGCGATCAGTCTCGCTCGTCGCGCTGGAATCGCCGGTGGATGTGCGCCCGCGGTGTTCAACGCGGCAAACGAGGAATGTGTCGAGGCGTTCCTAGGTGACCGGCTGCCATTCCTATCGATCGTCGACACGGTTTCCGCGGTCGTTGAGGAGTTTCTGGCTGGAAATTCTGGGAACCCTACGTCCGTGGCAGACGTTCTATCTGCTGAGGACTGGGCTCGAAACCGAGCTCGCGAAGTGACAGGGGTTCTGGCGTGACGATGGCGCTTGAAGTATTCGGCTGGCTGATTTTCCTAGTCGGAATTGGCGTATCGATTGGGCTGCACGAAATCGGCCACCTGATGCCGGCAAAGGCGTTCGGGGTCAAGGTCACCCAATACATGATCGGTTTCGGCCCCACGATTTGGTCGCGCAATAAGGGCGAAACTGAGTACGGGGTTAAGGCGATTCCCCTCGGTGGCTACATACGCATGATCGGTATGTACCCGCCGGAAAAGGGCACCGACGGCACGATGCTTCGCGCATCCACCACTGGTCGCTTCGCCACCCTCGTGAACGATGCTCGTCAGCAATCGATGGACGAGGTTCAGCCCGAGGATGCGCAGCGAGTCTTTTACAAACTTCCGGTGCACAAGCGGATCATCATCATGCTTGGTGGACCGGTGATGAACCTCGTCCTAGCTTTCATACTCTTCGCAATTGTTATTGCAGGCATTGGCACACCGCACATCACGAACACCATCGGCAAGGTTGTCCCGTGTACACCAACTGTCTCGCAGCCAGACGGTTTGGCCGACACCTCGGGTGGATGTGGCTCGGCCACGCAAACCCCAGCAGCTGCAGGCGGTTTGAAGGCTGGTGACACGATTGTTTCGTTCGACGGTAAGCCGGTCTCGGCGTGGACGGATGCTCAATCAGCCATCCACGATGCAGCCCCGGGTGCCGTGCCCGTAGTCGTAGACCGCAACGGATCCCAGGTCGCGTTGACGGTGCCCATGGCCACGATCGACGTGCCGACGTATGACTCGAACGGCAAGCCCACGGGTAAGACGGAGAGCCGTAACTTCCTTGGCGTTTCACCGGGCGTTGCTAGGCAGACAGAGTCGATCACGACAGTGCCGTCATTCATGTGGGACACCTCCAAGCGTGCGGTCAGCACAATCGTCACATTGCCCGCTCGGCTCTGGGATCTGACCCGTCAAACCTTTACCTCCGAAGCTCGCGACCCGAATGGCATCGTTGGCCCTGTTGGCGTTGGCCGAATCACCGGTGAGATGGTCGCACTTGAGAACACGCCAGTGCTCGACAAGGTTGCCGGTGTGCTCGGCCTGCTGGCTGGCCTGAATCTGTTCCTCTTCCTGTTCAACCTCATCCCGCTGCTGCCACTTGATGGTGGCCATGTCGCGGGTGCGGTCTGGGAATCAATCAAGCGTGGGTGGGCCCGCGTGCGTCATCTGCCCGATCCCGGCCCAGTGGATATCGCCAAGGCGCTCCCGCTGACATATGCCATGTCGATCCTGCTCATGGCCATGGGTGCGGTCGTCCTCTACGCAGATCTCGTGAAGCCGATCACACTTGGCGGCTAGGCAACCGCAGTTCCGACCGCTTTTCGGTATGTCGACGGGCGGGCGCGCACGCAGCAGGGGATGATGTGCCTATGGACGTTTCACTCGGTATGCCCGCGCTTCCACCACCCGTACTGGCTCCTCGGCGGATCTCACGCAAGATCACGCTGAAGCACTCGACCCATCCAGTCGAGGTCGGCGGCGGTGCACCGATTTCCGTGCAGTCGATGTGCACGACGTTGACCTCCGACGTCAACGCGACCCTGCAGCAGATCGCCGAGCTGACGGCAGCGGGATGCCAGGTGGTGCGCGTGGCGGTGCCGTCGCAGGACGACGCCGACGCCCTGCCGCAGATCGCCAGGAAGTCAGGCATCCCCGTGATCGCGGACATCCACTTTCAGCCGAAGTACGTCTTCGCCGCCATCGAGGCTGGTTGCGCGGCGGTTCGCGTGAATCCTGGCAACATCAAGCAGTTCGACGATCGCGTCGGTGAAATCGCACGTGCGGCCAAGGACACTGGCACACCGATCCGCATCGGTGTGAACGCAGGATCACTCGACAAGCGCCTGTTGGAGAAGTACGGCAAGGCCACTCCGGAAGCACTCGTTGAATCTGCGCTCTGGGAATGTTCGCTATTCGAAGAGCATGACTTCCGCGACATCAAGATTTCGGTCAAGCACCACGACCCAGTCGTGATGGTTCAGGCTTACCGTCTGCTCGCGCAGCAGTGCGACTACCCGCTGCACCTTGGGGTGACTGAAGCGGGACCAACATTCCAGGGCACGATCAAGTCCGCCGTAGCTTTCGGAGCTTTGCTGTCTGAAGGTATTGGCGACACGATCCGCGTTTCACTTTCGGCACCGCCGATCGAAGAGGTCAAGGTCGGTAACCAGATTCTCGAATCGCTGAACCTGCGCGAGCGCGGCCTTGAAATCGTTTCCTGCCCATCGTGCGGCCGTGCCCAGGTGGACGTGTACACGTTGGCTGAGCAAGTCACCGCTGGGCTTGAGGGGCTGAAGGTGCCACTCCGCGTCGCCGTGATGGGTTGCGTCGTTAATGGTCCTGGTGAAGCACGTGAGGCGGATCTTGGCGTCGCCTCCGGCAACGGTAAGGGCCAAATCTTCCGTCGTGGCGAGGTCGTCTCAACCGTTCCGGAATCCAAAATCGTCGAAACTCTGATCGAAATGGCCCTGGAAATGGCCGAAGAAATGGGTATCGACGCCGAGACCGGCGAAGCGGCTGTCGTCACCGTCTCGTAGGTTCGTCACGCGACGTGCCGCCATTCGACGCCGTCTTCGTTGCGATGTATTGCTACGGGCCTCGCTACCCGAAGCCAAGGATCTCGGGCACACTTAAGCCATGACAACGGCGACCGCGGGGGTACTTCGCGTCCTTTCCCCGCGGGACCTCGATTCCGTCATGCAGGTGCTGGCGAAGGACCCTATCGCGCACTGCTTCGTGGCCTCACGCGTTAAGGGCAGCGGACTCGATCCGTGGCGACTCGGGGGTGAACTGTGGGGTTGGTCCGAGGACGGCGAACTCGTCTCGCTGCTCTATCTCGGGGCGAATCTCGTACCCGTTGAAACCACTCCGGCCGCCCGCACCGCCTTCGCTGAACGCCTGCGCAGGATCGGGCGTCGCTGCTCATCAATTGTCGGCCCGGCTGACGATGTAAGCGCGCTTTGGCCGTTGATCGTTGATTCGTGGGGGCCAACGCGAGAAGTTCGGGCGGTGCAGCCTCTACTTGTCATGGACGGCGATTCGGCGGTCATTCCGGACTACGGCGTCAGGCAAGTTCACGAAAGCGAGCTCGACGTTCTCGTGCCCGCCTGCGTTGCGATGTTCACCGAAGAGGTTGGCGTTTCGCCGACGTCGGGTGGTGGGGGAGATGCCTACCGCGCGCGCATCCTTGAACTGATTCGCATGGGACGCGCCTATGCTCGTATCGATAACGGCAAGGTCATTTTCAAGGCGGAGATCGGCGCGATCGGCGACGGAGTTTGCCAAGTTCAAGGCGTGTGGGTGGCGCCGGAATTCCGCGGTTTAGGCCTTGGTGCCCCTGGAATGGCGTCCGTCGTTGCCCTGGCTCGACGTCAGGCTGCGCCGGTGGTGAGTTTGTACGTCAACGACTACAACACCGCCGCTCGGCGGCTCTACGAACGAGTCGGCTTTCGCGACGCAGGAACGCTTACGACCATCCTGTTCTAGTGCGCCTGGGTGCCGGTGAAGGATGACGACGGCTCCGCGCAAAGACTTGCTGCTCACGGCCACTGTCGTGTCCGCTGCGCTGCGCTGCGCTGTTATTTGCGCTACCGCCGTCATCCCATAGAGCCATGCAAGTTGGTCGACCAATTGCCGTCGTGGTGATGTCTGCTGGCCTGGTTGCTTCGCAACACCCAGACTCGCGCAGGACCACGAGTACCTACATCAACGACACTCCACGCTCAAGATCGAAGAGCCCTCATAGCCTCATAGTTCAACCAGCATCACCGCGAAGCCGATCACGACCGGCCGGAGTTACACCACGCGGTGGGACGTGACCAGGCTCTCCACCGATCCTTCTGCGGAGGCTGTGAACGACCGCACAAATATCCCGGCTAGTCGGCGCCGACCTTGCTGAGATTGCAATAGGCGGCGAGCAGCACTGCTACAAAGCTGCCAAACAGCAACAACACAGTGACGTTGATAAAGAGCAGACTCACGCCCGCTATCAGCGCGCCCAGCGGAACGGTGCCGTTGAACGTCATCATCCAAAGCCCTGAGATCCGTCCGCGGATTGAGTCGTCTATATGGGCCTGCAACGTCATCGACATTGATGTGATCAGCGAGAAGTAGGCAAATCCGAGAGCAAAACCCGCCGGGAACGCGAGTTCGATCTGTCGTGTGAGTGCGTAGCAAGTGAGGAGCGCTGCGAAGACAAGAAAAGCACCTCGAATGAGCCTCGCCAATGATCGGCCTGTGAGAACACTGCCCACGGAGACTGATGCCACCAGGGCACCAAGACCATAAACCGAGTACAGAAATGCATAGGTACTGCTGGGAACCTTCACCCCGAAGTTGTCAACAGCAATCACCGGCAACAACCCGACAAATGTCAACGAGAATAATGAAAACATCGCCATCGTGGTGAGAACTCGTCGGATTAATGGGTCGGCACCAGCGATTTTGAACCCTGCGGCCAGTTCCTGGAACCCTGACTTGAAACTCGGTTCCGAGATGTGTCCGGGATACTTTGCGATCACAATGGCAACAATTGCGAACAGGTACGTCGCCGCGTTGATGACGAACAAGAATCCAAAGTCAAGCACGAACAACAACCATGCGCCCCCCATCGCTCCGACGACCCGCGAGAGGTTGTACTGCATGGCCTGTAATGCGACGGCACCCTTGATGTCCTCGGGCTTAACCAGCGTAGGAAGCAGGGATGCTACCGCCGGTGCGCTCAAAGCATTACCAATGCCAACCAAAAGCGCGCAAGACAAGATCGCCCACTGGTTTGGATGCTCGCCAAACGCGACTAATGCGAGGGCGACCGAGAATACGAGTTGCTCGATCTGTAAGGCGACGAGCAATTTCCGGCGGTCCACAATATCGGCTAGTAGCCCACCCACGGGCGACAAGAATAGCTGCGGCCCCATGCAAGCGAAGAAGGTCAGCGCGACGAACCACGGGTTCCCAGTGAGCATCAGAACATACGCCCCGAGCACCACGTTTTGCATCCAGGTGCCAATGCTTGAGGCGAATGTCCCTAGCCACACGATCCGGAACTGAGGGTTTCGCAGCGCATCGAAAGCAGTCTTTCGTTCAACCGTCGCACATCCATTAAGGGAGTGACAGACGGCGGTCTCCGGGGCCCAGGTGGTAGTAGTCGCTTTTTGCATGGCTCAACCTACAGTCTCTGGCCGCTATGGCCAGTGTGTTGAACGATGAAGGAACCGCATACACCTTGGACGTCAGCGGCTTCGTCTCAGCGCTCCGGATCGGCATTCGGCATCGACCCTATCGACAAGGGCTCGGTGGTGGGGTTAGTATAGCGTGCGACCGAGATGGCGCGATTTGGGGATACGAGTCATCCGCGCCGCGGTTATCAGAAGGCCGAGGAAACCGGAATAGGGCTTCGATCGGCGGCCGGCAACCGGTTCATCAAGCGCCACCACCGCGGTGGAACGAAGCTGTTCAGGGCTCATTGCTGTGTAAGACGTTGCGCCAGTGGTCTTTAAGTGTCTCGCTGAGCAAGGGTTCGGCGATTCCACCTGACTGGAGATTGACCCCGGACAACTGTGGTCCGGACCGAAATTTGGAGGAATCAGCCATGGCAGCAAACGACGTTCGCATCTTGCCGACCGAGTGGGTCGGGACATGTGTCGGGGCGACGTGGGGCATCAACAATCCCCACAACCCGAAGCATGATTCACATGGCCACCTAGACCCCGAGTGGCACAGTGCCAGTAGCGAAATCGGCCTCAGGATTGTCCGTCAAGAGGGGCGGTCCCTGGAACTGCTGAGGATTTCTGCTGACCATGAGTCGAAGGCTGTCGGTGCGTTGTCCTCCGACGGGCGAAGCCTCATCGTCGTTTCAGAAGAAACCACCGCCCACTTGACCATTGACGGAGACTCGATGGTTGGCGATTGGTTTACAAGGCCACATGCATCAGAGCGACGCACTGGCACGTTTTCAGCAATCATGGCGGAACTCACCGCCAAGTCCTGATCGCAGCACCTACACCCTAACGATGGCACCCCCTGGTTGGGCGAGTTCACGCGGTCCTCGCAACACCTCGAATTGAGGAGTTGCGAGGCCGGTGTCGTTTTCGGAGGAGTTTGATTGGAGCGTCGCGCGCTTCTCGCGTCGTCGCGCAGAAGGACCGTGCGTGCCGTCGAGCACGGCGCGGGACCGCTTGAGGAGGCCGTGAACACCGCGGATTGGAGGGTATGCACGTGAGGATTGCCCGCTTCGACGAGGGTCGCCTCGGGGTAGTTGTCGGCGAAGACGAGATCGTCGATGTCACCGATGTGCTCGGAGTTGACCTCGCTGAGTGGCCACCTGTGGCGTCGACGCGGCTGATCGCCCAGTTCCCGGCGTACGTCGACCGGTTGGCCGAGGCGGCTGACACGGGACCTCGGCGCCCTTTGTCCTCGGTCGTGCTGCGTACTCCCGTGCCCTGGGCGAGCAAGGTGATCGCATACCCGGTGAACTACCACGCCCACGCAGCCGAGATGCAAGCCGGCTATCGAGCAAGCAACCAGGGTTTCTTCCTCAAGCCGCCGTCGTCGCTCTCCGGCGCGGGCGAACCGGTGGTGCTGCCGGACGTGCCGGGGCGCGAGGTGCACCACGAGTCGGAGCTTGCGATCGTCATTGGGGTGGGTGGCCGTCACATCCCACGCGACCGCTGGCGCGAGCACGTCTTCGGCTATGCGTGCTTGCTCGACATGGTTGTGCGCGGCCGTGAGGAGCGAGTGTTCCGGAAGGCGTTCGACTCGTTTTGCCCGGTGGGGCCGTGGATCACGACAGCCGATGAGGTCGGTGACCCGACTGCACTCGATGTAAGACTGTGGGTCAACGACGAGTTGAGACAGGACGCGAATACGCGCGACCTCGTGCTCGACATACCGGGCATGGTCGAGATGGCTTCAGCCGTTATGACTTTGCACCCGGGCGATATGATCGCGACTGGCACGCCAGCAGGCGTGGGTCCTGTGGTCGATGGGGACCGGATCCGGATCAGCATCGAGCGAATCGGTGAGATGACTGTCGACGTCGTTCAAGGCATCGGCGGACACAGCGCCGTGTTTGATGCGCCGTACGTGCCGGACATCAAGAAGCAGAACTGAGGGGTCGAGCGATGGCGGTGGCGTCCACGAGTGACAGCGAAGTGAGCGGTCGCCCAGTCGCGTCGCTCGACGAGCTCTACCAGGCATTCGACGATCTCTCGATCGAGGGCGGCTGGCATCAGCGCTCGCCCGCGCTGTGGGATCAGCCGCGCAAGTCGCTGCTGCCGCACGGCTGGAAGTACTCCGACGTTAAACCGATCCTCGCTGCTGCTGGTGATCTCGTCGACCAGGACATGTCGGACCGCCGCAACGTCACGCTGACCAACCCGGCTGAGGGCAACACCTTTCCGACCGTGCGCACGCTCGTCGCGGCCTACCAACTGATAAGACCTGGCGAGGCGGCCAAGGCGCATCGACACACTCCGAGTGCCCTGCGGATCATTCTCGAGGGTCACGGCACCTATACCGTCGTCCAGGGCGAGCGCGTGGAGATGCGCCCTGGCGATGTGGTGCTCACGCCGAGCTGGCTCTGGCACGAGCATGCGCAAATGAGTACGTCGAGCGGCGACTGCTACTGGGTCGACATCCTCGACGTTCCCCTGGTGCACCTGCTCGAGACGATGTTCTTCGAGCGACTCCCCGGTGACTTTCAGGGTGAGGTCGAGGATCTTGACGAAGCTCCGATCGTCTTCCGCTGGGAAGACTCCGTTGCACGACTTGAGATCGCGACGGCTCCCGCGCATGGCATGTCCGAGCAGGAGATCGAGCTGGGCGCCCCGGCTCTGCGCACTATCGCGCTGCATATGCAGCAGATGTCGGCGGGCTTCGTCTCAGCAACGAGTCGAACGACGTCGAACTCGGTCTTCACCGTCCTGGAAGGACGTGGCCGCACCGAGGCGGACGGCACCACGATCGAGTGGTCTCGGGGTGACGTCGTGGCAATACCGGCCTGGCGTCCTTACCGGCATGTGGTGAGTGAGAACGCCCGTCTCGTTCGCGCCAGCGACGAGCCTCTCATGGCGGCCCTAGGGCTTCTCCGCACCGAGACTCTCCAGGCATCGCATCGATCGAGGCGTGAATGACGTGCACTCGATCATCGCGGGTGCCGACTCATCCCGTGACGCGTGGTGACGACGTCAACAGCCTCACCCTTCGGAACCTGCTCTCGTGGAACGGCGGGCAGAGGGCCCACAGCTCAGGAACTGCCCCAACCCACAGACCTTGGCTCGCGTGGAGCCTGAGGGAACTCGGTCATAGCCCAGGGGATCCGACGGGTTCACGCAGTTCGGCCGAGTTCGATGCGCCCCGCCGCCGCCCCTATCTAATCGCCCCTATCCCGTCTGCTTAACGTCAATGGTAGTAGCCATGTATTCGAACCGCGTGAGCTCAGCCGGATCGCTGAGTTCTGGCTTGTTTCGAAAGATACCCGTCTTCGGGTCGATTTCAGGGTCGTGCTGGCTATCCACGTCGAGCGAGAACCTCCGCGCGCGCTAGGGCTTCACCTTCGTCAATCAGGCCAGCATCGAGATCTGCGAGGACCTCGAGGAATTCGACGGTCGGCTCAAACCCTTGAAGGGAGTTCAGGGCAAGTCCGTGTCGGGACTCGGCGCTGAGCGCACGGGTGCTGCTGTCGATGTCGGACTGAGTGGTCATGTGCATCCCTCCTGCAGGCAGTGTAACTGCCGTTCAAGTTGAGTGAGGTTCTCTTGTGGATGAGGTTGAGTATGGGCTTGGGAAACAGCGTTTGCCCGCCCTTGGCGTCATCGCCCCACAGAGCGGACTTCGTCAGGGGCCTAGCGCAAAGGCTTGCTGCTCACGGCCGCTCCGCGGCCGCTGCGCTGCGCTTTTATTTGCGCCGCGACCCCTGACGAAGTCCGCTCTGGTCAGTGGTCGAGGTGTGTGGATCGTCGTTGTGCTCGTGAGACGATGGGGGGATGCTGCGTCGCCCTGCCCCGGATAGTTTGTGGGCGGATTCGAATTGGCGCAGGTATTGGCTGAGCCGAGTTATCTCGTACATCGGCGGCACGATTACTTATGTTGCCGCGCCGATCTTGGTCTATAGCCTGACGCATTCTGCGTTACTTACCGGGGTCACGACGGCGACCGAGGGCCTGCCGTATCTACTATTTGGTTTGTACGCGGGCGCGATCGCGGACCGGATTGATCGTCGTCGCATGATGGTGTCGTCAGACTTCATTAACGCGTTCGTTTTGGCGACTGTTCCAATCGCGGAAATGATGGGCAGGCTGACGGTCTTGCATGTCATCGTCGTCGGGTTTGTGTCGATGAGTGTGTGGGTGTTCTACGACGCGGCGAACTTTGGTGCGGTGCCGACACTGGTTGGAAAGAGTCGCATCAGCGCCGCGAATTCCGCTGTGTGGGGTTCTACTCAAGTGTTCGACGTTGTCATGCCCGGCATTGTGGGTGTGGTTGTCGCTTTCATTTATCCGGCCACCCTGTATTGGGTGAATGCGTTCACGTTCCTGGCATCAGCATTCTTGGTTCGCAGCATTACCGCTTCACTCAGTGGTGCGCGTGAGGTGTCGGGCAGCGTGCGCGACGATGTGTTCACCGGCGTCAAGTGGCTGTGGTCGCATCCGTCGCTTCGCACTTTGACGCTCGTGGGTACCGCGACTTCGTTTGCGATGAGCGCGCTGATGGGTCAGCTCGTTCCGTTCGCTGATCAGCACTTAGGGATCCATCAAGGTGATCCCAGGCTTGGTGCGCTGTTCGCTGTGTTCAGTTTCGGCGGACTTTTCGGCACGTTGAGCCACCCGTATGTAAAGAAGTACTCGCCGGCCCGCATCTCGCTTGTCGCGACAAGCGTTGAAGTAGTTGTGCTGTTGTTGATCCCGTGGCCGACGAACTGGTTGGTGACGTGCGTGCTGACCTTCGTCTTCGGATTCGCCAATATCTTGGCAGTAGTTAACGTGATCAACTTCAGGCAAGAGGAAACGCCTGAGGAATTGCAGAGCCGCATCAATACCTCGGGCCGCATGCTCTCGTGGGGCGGGGGAGGACCGATCGGAGCTCTCACCGGCGGCATCGTTGCGCACTATTACTCCCCGGCCGTCGGAGTATTCGTGGGTGCACTTGTGCTTGCGGTGAGTACGATTCTGGCGTGGAATTCCAGCCTTCGTTTGATTCCTGCTCTGCGCAGCGAGGCAACCGCCGAAGCCCTTGGCGCGGCGTAGGCGTAATGCGGGGGAAGTCTGGCAGCACGTAGCGATATCCTGCTACGCGTGGATGACGTCCACGCCGTAAACCCAAGGAGATCCCGTGCTACTGCGTCTGTCGAACCTCTTTCTTCGCACTTTGCGTGAGGATCCGGCTGATGCTGAGGTGCCGAGTCACCGACTCCTCGTGCGCGGCGGCTACGTGCGTCGCATCGCCCCTGGCATCTTCTCGTGGTTACCCTTGGGTTTCATTACGTATCGCAACGTCGAGCGCATCGTCCGCGAAGAGATGGATGCCGCTGGCTTCCAAGAGGTCCACTTCCCGGCCTTGCTGCCACGCGAACCATATGAGCAGACAAATCGTTGGACGGAGTATGGCGGAAACCTTTTCCGCTTGAAGGATCGTCGCGAGAACGACTACCTCCTCGGCCCCACGCACGAAGAGATGTTCACCCTGATGGTCAAGGGCGAGTACTCGTCGTACAAGGATCTTCCTGTCTCGCTCTACCAGATTCAGACGAAGTACCGCGATGAAGCTCGTCCACGCGCCGGCATTCTGCGCGGCCGTGAATTCGTGATGAAGGATTCCTACTCTTTCGACGTTTCTGACGAGGGATTGCAAGCGTCCTACGACAAGCATCGGGCGGCTTACATCAAGACCTTCGACCGCCTTGGGCTGTCGTACGTCATAGTTTCGGCGACGTCGGGTGCAATGGGAGGCTCAGCTTCTGAAGAGTTCTTGGCACCTTGCGAATCTGGTGAAGACACCTTCGTCAAGTGCACCTCGTGTGACTACGCGGCCAACGTCGAGGCTGTTGTAACACCGGTGCCGGCTTCACTGTCGATCGAGGATGCACCCGCAGCTCACATCGAAGACACCCCGAACACGCCTACGATTGAATCGTTGGTCAATCATGCGAATGAAGCACAGCCTCTGGCCGACCGCGCGTGGACGGCAGCAGACACGTTGAAAAACGTGGTGCTTACTGTCACATTGCCGGACGCCTCGACTTACCCGCTCGTAGTTGGTCTGCCCGGTGACCGCGAGGTCGATATGAAGCGTCTTGAAGCAGTGCTTCATCCCGGTGTGCCAGCGCCCATGGAAGAAGCTGAGTTCGCCAAGCATCCGTCACTCGTCAAGGGCTACATCGGCCCTGAATCGTTGGGCGAGAAGTCAGTTTCGAAGATCCGTTATGTCGTTGATCCTCGCGTAGTTGATGGAACTCGTTGGATTACCGGCGCAAACCAGCCTGGACGTCACGTCTTCGATCTGACGATGGGTCGCGATTTCACAGCCGACGGCACTATCGAGGCTGCGGAAATTAAGGCCGGAGACGTGTGCCCGAACTGCGCTTCCGAACTTGAGATCGCCCGCGGCATCGAGATTGGCCATATCTTCCAACTCGGTCGCAAATACGCCGAAGCGCTCGATCTCAAGGTGCTCGACGAGAATGGCAAGCAGGTCGTCGTCACCATGGGTTCGTACGGAATCGGAGTCTCACGTGCGGTGGCCGCGATCGCCGAGCAGACGTACGACGAGATCGGCCTAGTTTGGCCGCGTGAAGTATCGCCTGCTGACGTGCACCTCGTGGCAACCGGCAAGGACGATGCGGTGTACGAGTATGCCGAGAATCTCGCTGCCTCGTTGGAGAATGCCGGGCTGCGAATCCTGATGGACGATCGTCGTCAGGCATCACCCGGCGTGAAGTTCAAGGACTCCGAATTGCTGGGTGTTCCGACAATCGTTGTTGTCGGCAAGGGCTTGGTCGATGGTGTGATCGAGATTAAGGATCGCGCCACAGGTGAACGCATTGAGGTGCCCGCCGACGAGGCGGCAGAACGCATCATTGCAACCTGTCGCGCCTGACGTAACTGCTCTGGCTGCAACGGATATGACCCCAACCTGTCTGCTCGCAATGCCCGCGTGGGGCAAGTGAGATGGAAGCTGTATTCGGTGTAGCGCCGCTCGTCCTGTTGTTTCTACTCGCGGCCGCTGGTTTGGCGGGCTGGGTCGATGCCGTCAGTGGTGGTGGAGGTCTGATTCAGCTTCCCGCGCTGCTCGTGGGTTTGCCGAGCGCCGAGCCAGCGACAGTGCTTGGTACGAACAAGTGCTCATCGATCATCGGTACAACAGCAGCGGCGATCACATACCGACGTGCGGCGGTGAACGATATGAAGACGGCCGTCCCGATGGCCGTCGCGGCGTTCTTCGGCTCAGCGGTGGGCGCGCATCTTGCGACGAGGATTCCGGGCTCGTACTTCCGTCCCCTTGCGCTCATCCTTCTGCTGATCGTGGGCGCGTGGACGCTATTGCGACCTGCACTTGGTGAGGATCAAGATCTTCGTTGGCATGGCACCGAAAACCATGTGCGTCACGGTGTTGCAGCGGTTGTGATGGGTGCACTGATTGGTACGTATGACGGCGTATTCGGTCCGGGGACAGGCACGTTCCTAGTGTTCGGCCTGGTCTCGCTGCTGGGCTACTCATTCCTGAATGCATCAGCGATAGCCAAGGTCGTCAACGTATCGACCAATCTCGCAGCAATCATCGTGTTCGGCCTCGGCGGCCATGTGCTGTGGATTCTGGGCATCACCATGGGTCTGGCGAATCTCACCGGTGCGGTCATCGGAGCGCGTACGGCAGTGCGTAAAGGGTCTGGCTTTGTTCGCATCGTCTTCTTGGTTGTGGTGGGCCTATTGCTTCTGCGTATCGGCTACGACATCGTCAGTCCACTGACCCGGTGAAGGTTAGGAAGCGCCGGGCCAGATCGGCGCCTTGCCATTCCACGAGGTTGAACGAACCGAACACTCCACCGCGACGAGCGCAGCCGTTGCGCGGTCCGCATCGATGGACGCTGCCGCCACCCCTGCCCACTGACCGCTGAGGCGATCTTCAACGAGCGCAGCAAGTTCCCGCGCTTGCGTAGATGTGCTCACCTCGGCGGGTAGATCGTAAATAGCTGCTGCGGCCACCGGCGTGCCACCGCCAGCGATGATCTTGGCGCGAAGTTGGTCGCGCTTTTGTCGATGACCGGCCATCACCGTGAGAGCGCGAGTTTCTTCCGCTCCCTTGAGGTGCGCTCCAATCACGCCGTAGGCGTAGATTGCCGCGTACTCGCCGGCCAGAACAATGTTGAGTGCGTCGATGTTGCTCATGACGTCACCATCTTCAGCGACTCCGCGGCGGCTGCGCTACCGGCAGCTGCGAGCACGATTAGACGAGCAAGTTCCGGATCGACGGCGCGACCGGCCTGCTTGATCAAGCTCGCCGACGAGGCCAGCTCGGCCCTGCGTAGTCCCTTTCGGCCCAACGTTGGTGTTGGTGGCGCGGAAGCCACTGCGGAGGTCGCCGGTGACGGACTGGCTGGTGAAACTGCCGGCTCTGGCGCTGCGGGTGATGACCCGGCCGAACCCAAGGATTTCGGGTCAATGGCTTGTCCGTACGCACGATGGCGCTCGCCAATTGCTGTCACTTGGGCACCAATTACGGCTGGTACATCCGCGGCTTCATATAGCGCCGTCATCTGTGCCTGATCGCGGCCGATCTCGGCACGCAGCGCCCGGTCTGGATCTTCAGGACCTCCGGGTGATGTGGGCTTCGGGTCCGGCCCGGAAGATGATGTACAACCAGCGAGGGTTCCGACGACGCCACCAATCACCGCAAACCGCATGACGTCGCGACGCGACACAAGCATGTGTTTGGCAGTGATTTCGGACATGTTTCCAACCCTCTCACGTCATCTCGGTGACGCATCGCACTGGTTGGTCTCCGACAGCCGAGATCCAGCATTAGAATCGAGGTCGAGCGATTCGTAGATGGATCGTTCCAACAGGTAAAGCACGTCACAACTAGCCCGGCACAACAGAATCACACAACAGCACAGCACTAGCGGTGCGAGGAGGAGTTCCATGTCCAGCTCGCAATCCCGTCCCAGCGGGAGCGGCAAGAACACGCTTTCTAAGCAAAAGGAAGCCGTGATCGAGGTGTTGACTCCAGCGGTCGAGGCTCAGGGTTTCTTCTTGGAAGACGTCGACCTGCGCGCTGTCGGTCGCAGGCTTGTTCTGCGGATTCTCATTGATACGGAATCGGGTGTGAACCTTGATGACGTTGCCAACGCCTCTCGTCTGATCTCTGACGTGATGGACGAAAAAGATCCCTTCGACGATGAGCCGTACACACTTGAGGTGTCATCACCCGGGGTTGATCGGCCACTCACAATGCCGCGCCACTGGACGCGCAATCTCGGGCGACTCGTTGCAGTGACGCTGACGAATTCCAAGCAGCTCACGGGCCGTATCTTGTCGATCGATGATGGGGCCGTCGTCCTCGAGTTCGACAACAAGGGACGTAAGTCCACTCAGCAGATTGCATTAGCCGACATCTCTAAAGCGATTGTGCAGATTGAGTTCTCACGGGTTGAGTCGGCCGAGTTGGTGCCGCTTGCCGGGGCTGAAGATTCAGACGATCACGATGGCAGCGGGCACGAAACAGATGAGCACGAAACAGAGGGCGAATCAGATGCCGCCGATCTGGCCGCCGACGATGAGGAAGAGGTCTAAGTAAATGGATATCGACATGAGCGCCTTGCGGGCACTCGTCCAAGACCGAGGTTTGTCCTTCGATCTCATCGTCGAAACCCTCGAGCAGGCCCTTCTCCTCGCGTACCACCGCACCGAGGGTTCCTCGCAGCATGCCCGCGTCGATTTCGATCGCAAGTCTGGGCACGTTCGGGTGATGGCTCGCGATGATCACGATGGTGAGCTAGGTCCCGAGTACGACGACACACCTGACGATTTTGGGCGCGTGGCCGCGGCGACAGCGCGCGGCGTCATTCTTCAGCGCCTTCGCGAGGCAGAAGATGATGCGACGTTCGGTGAGTTCGACGGTTCCGAAGGAACGCTTGTCTCAGGTCTGATCCAGCAGGGCAATGACCCCAAGATGGTCCTTGTTGACCTCGGCAAGGTTGAGGGTGTCATTCCGCCGCAGGAGCAGGTGCCAGGGGAGAAGTACACCCACGGCACCCGCATCAAGTGTCACGTTGTGTCGGTTGCTAAAGGTCCCCGTGGACCCAAGGTGACGCTGTCACGCACACATCCCAATCTGGTCCGTTCGCTCTTCGCCCTTGAGGTTCCCGAGATCGCTGACGGATCGGTTGAGATCACCTCGATCGCCCGCGAAGCCGGCCACCGCACGAAGATCGCTGTGCGATCAACGGTCGAAGGGTTGAATGCCAAGGGCTCCTGCATTGGTCCACTCGGTCAGCGCGTACGCGCCATCATGTCCGAGCTCCACGGCGAAAAGATCGACATCGTCGATTGGTCTGATGATCCCGCAGAGATGGTTGCACATGCTTTATCGCCCGCACGTGTGACATCGGTGATGGTCGTTGACGAGGTGACTCGATCTGCCCGAGTGATCGTTCCTGACTATCAACTTTCGCTTGCGATCGGCCGCGAAGGTCAAAATGCCCGATTAGCGGCTCGACTGACCGGCTGGCGGATCGATATTCGGCCAGATACTGCTCCCGGTGAGCCGCTTGGACGGGCCCTTGGCGAGCCACGCGGTGATGGCGAGGGCCTCGATTACCGCGATGATCCAGATCTTGGTGTCCCTGCGGATGTCGGGCGTGACTGACAGGCCCCGCGGGGAGGTAGAGTATGAGGTGGTCACTCGGCTGAAAGCCTCCGCACCCGTGCCAATGCGTACGTGTGTGGGCTGCCGAAAGAAGGGTGCCCGCGGTGATCTGCTCCGAGTAGCGCTGCTCGAGGACAATCTCGTCCCCGATCTTGCTGCTCGGCTCCCGGGACGTGGTGCGTGGATGCATCTCGACCAGGATTGCCTAGCACTAGCTGTTCGACGACGAGCCCTACCACGAGCCCTTCGGGTTCCGGGCCCGCTCGACGTAGAAGCCGTGCAGCAACAGATCGACGTTCTGACCACTGTCCACCTAGGTTCGGGGAGCAAGAAGCCATGAGCACCCGATGAACGCCCAGCGATGAGCGAGTCCGTGCACGTCTAAGTGGTCCGGTTTTAACCCGGGCCAAAGCATAGGAGAACTGTGTCTAAGGTTCGGGTGTACGAGCTCGCCAAAGAGCTCGGAGTTGAGAGCAAGGTCATTGTGGCCAAGCTCCAGGAAATGGGTGAGTTCGTTCGGTCGGCAAGTTCGACGATCGAACCTCCTGTCGTTCGTCGACTTCGTGAAGAATATCCCGCTGCGCCGGCTGCAGAAGCCCCGGCAAAGCCCAAGCCGGCTCCCAAGCCGAAGCCTGCGTCTAAGGCGGCGGCCGTTGAAGAAGCTGCCCCGGTGGAGCCAGCTGCGGAATCAGCACCAGCTGTACCCGCCTCGCCTAAGCCAAAGCCGGCTCCAAAACCAGCTCCTGCGGCCCCTGTTGAGGCGGCGCCAGCTGTAGTCGAGGTGCCTGCACCCACACCCGCGGCGCCAGCTCCGGCTGCTCCGGCTGCACCTGTTCCAGGTGCGCCACGTGCGCCACGACCGGGTAACAATCCGTTCACCGAGCGACCTGAAGCTCCGGCTGCCCGTCAGGCAC
>Ga0194055_10001666_pt1 | contig 18042 bp, 10 predicted proteins | sample SepL449m_MetaG_FD_155482 | JGI IMG/M metagenome (GOLD analysis project Ga0194055, IMG submission 155482) | Anoxic zone freshwater microbial communities from boreal shield lake in IISD Experimental Lakes Area, Ontario, Canada - Sep2016-L442-9m | ecosystem: Environmental > Aquatic > Freshwater >...
GTCCTTCTCGATGACAAAGAAGTCGTTGGCGACGGCCGAGCCAGTGAGATTCTCGATCGATGTAAACTCGACGACCCCCTCGACGGAGCCTGAATCCGCACCATCGATCCGCCACATTGCATCCGCCCCAGTGCCGACGATGGTGTCGCTGGCTGCTCCACCCACGAAGCTCGATATGTTAAGTGCCTTGCCCGTGCCTGTGGCGTTTTGTGTCGATAGGTTGACTGTCACCGCCGTTGAGTAGGCGGAGTAGTCGAACCCATTGCTACCATTGCCCCCATCGATTGTTCCACTGACCGAGGTGCCATCGGCGAAGGTAAAAACATCGATGCCCGTTCCGCCGATGATGTTCTCGATCGACGTGAACGCAATCGATTCGCCCAAGGTACCAGCGTTTGATTTCGTGTCGCCAAGCCCGATGTTCCATGCGTTGTCTGGCGTACTACTGATGATCGAGTCGGCCCCGCCGCCACCATCCGCAGAAACGGTCGATTCCAACGCTATGTCGCCAAACGTGAATGCATTGGCCGACACCCCGCCGGTCAACTCGACCCGTCCAAACCCCGTGAGCTTGAACACAGTCGTCCCCACCGTCAGCGTCGAGCCGGCCAGGTTGAAATCGGTATCCGCAGCGACAGTGATCGTGTCGGGCCCCAGATTGTCAAATTCAATCGAAAACTGCGAACCGGCCTGCTTGAGGGACGCCCAATCGAGGCGCAGCACGTCCGCATCGACCGTGCCGGTCACGAAGATGCCGCCGGACGTAGCCTCGCTTGCGTTTGCGTCGGATACCACAGAATTGTTGTTGGCAGGATCGAGCAACTGAAACTTGAGTTGTGTTGCGTCGTACGCGAGCGTTAGATCGGAGACTCCGGTCGGATACACCAAGTCAGCGGCCAGCATCACGCGCTGTTCCAAAGACTCGACCATCCAAACCGATCTAGGAGCGATGCTCTTCAAGTTCCGATGTCTCGAAATCCCAGGCACATCCCCTGACTTCCATATCGAAGGTCCATACCCATCTTGGGTGGACCTGAACCAACGCAGTAGCTCTCTTTTGAGCGTCCGGATTCGAGAATTCTTGAGAAGAGACCTGATGCGACTACGGAAGGCACGGAGGTACTTTTTCGACATATTCTACAGTTCAATCAAAGCGGATGAGAGTACATCAATCAATGGTGCAGGAGAATAGGCTCCAATCACATGTCCGAATTCTAAACCAAACCCTTCGCAGATATCCAAATTGCAACAAAGTTTCGGGAACTTTATCGGATCCCAAAACCCTGCCAGTCGAATCTGAACATGCTCGCATTCACTCGCTATCGATTGTTGAGGTTTTTTTTCCCTTTTCACCGTGAAGCGAACGCTTTTCGGTTGACAGAAATTCAATCTGCGAGTTGACGTTGCACCGTGACAGAACCGGCGAGACAGAACCATTCAATCGATTTTGCGTTCTTAGCGATAGACTCATCGCAAGATATCACTCGGCGATCAGCCGGAACACGTTAGCGTCCAGCAGTGCCCCGACGATTGATGCAATCAGAGCCGCGAGCGTTGGCGACCCTCAGTGGCACTATGACAGTGCCAATTCCAACGTCTATGCCATGTTCGATCGAAGATGCAGGCTCGAACGTCCCACCGCCAGGCGCTAACGCTTAGGGCTCTGACGAACTGTGTGTCACCTTACTGATGCAGCTCCGGATCAGAGCCGCAACGCGTCAGCGTCCGGTTGCCGGGTCTTTATGCTACCCGGTCGTACCAGCGACCAGATGCTTAAGCACATGAAGCATGGCGTCGATCTCGGAATCGGTCCCGACACTGATTCGAAGCCCGTCCCCCCAAGGCGCGTAGTTCATATAGCGGACCAGAATGCCGCTGGACTTGAGCTGCTCGTACAACGGCATCACCGGCCGATCCTCACGCGTACACCACACAAAGTTCGCATGCGACGGCGTGACATGAAAACCCATCTGCTGCAATGCATCGCTCATCCTCGTCCGCGTTGCAACCATCTTGCGAACATTCTCGCGGAGCCAAGCTTGGTCGCTGATGGCTGCGGTTGCCCCCGCAATAGAAATCGCATCCGTGTTGTACGAGTCCTTCACTTTCCGCAAAACCTCGATCATCGATGGATGGGCGACCAAGTACCCAAACCGAAGACCTGCCAATGCATACGATTTGCTCAATGTCCTCGTGACCATGATCCGAGGTTCCCGTTCGATCAACGACAGGCAATGGCTCGGTGCAAAGTCGACATAAGCCTCATCCACCACGACTGGGCAATCGACCCTGCGCGCAAGTTCGAGGATGACTTCGTGATCGATCAGCGTGCCACTAGGACTGTTTGGATTAGGAAGGAAGACAAGCTTCAATTCCTCATCCCGCACAAAGAACTCAGCGGTCAATCCAAAACTGCGATCGAAGGGTATCTCTTCGAACTTGGCTCCTTGAAGCTGTGCCAGTGTTCGATACAAGATGTAACTTGGAAATGGCAATCGTAGTTTCTGGCCAGGGCCAACGAACGCGCGCGTCAAAATCGTCAGAATGTCATCGCTGCCATTTCCGCACAGGATCTGATCTGGAGAAACCCCCAGTACATCGGACGCAGCCATGCGAAACGATGTTCCTAACGGGTCGGGATACCGTTCCAATCGTTCCGTCGCGGCTACGATCGCTTCGCGCACTCGTGGGCTGGGTGGATATGGACTCTCGTTCGTATTGAGCTTGATGACTTTGGCGGCACCCGGCTGTTCCCCTGGTTTGTAAGGGGCCATCGTAACGATTTCAGGTCGAAAGTATTTGTGCAATTCCATGATGCAGTGTTGACTGTGCGAGAGGATGTCCGATTCACATCGACGAGATCATTTTTAAGCAGATCTCTTGTATGACACGGGGGTCGGCATTCCGGTTCTTCTTTTTCGCTTGACCGACCAGTGCCGCAACCGCTTTCTGATTGCCTGCTTTCACCTTATCGATCACGTCCGGGTTTTCGGCCAGGAGATCTTTGCATAATGCTTCCAACTCGGCCACGTCGACACGAACGATTCCCAACGATTCGATGGCCGAATCGACAGACTGATTGGGATTGTCAAGCAACTTCGCCAACGCCTGTTTGGCTTGGGACGTATCCAGCCGCCCACCCTCGATCGCAGTCAGCAATTGCGCCATCGCCGAGGCGGTGATCGGATACTGACCAATGCTCGCATTGTGATCGTTCAGGTATCTCAAAACATCCTGCAGCATCCACGTCGCAGCCCGCTTGGCCGTGGCACCTTGCTTCACGGTTTCGAGAAAGTACTCGGTCACGTCGCGTCCTTGTTCGATCAGGATTTCGGCGTCGGTCGATTTCAATCCATGCGTGTCGACAAGCTGCTTACGAAAATAGTTCGGCGTACTGAGAGACTCGCGAAGGGCTTCCTCGCGCTGCGCATTGGTGAGCACCACCGGCACTAAATCAGGACAAGGGAAATAGCGATAGTCAGCGGATTCTTCCTTTTCCCGTTGCAGTTCCGTTTGTCCCGTTGCGTCGTTCCATCCTCGCGTTTGTTTAGGGGCCTCTCCCTTCGCCAACCCGGTCCGAACAAACTCCTCTTTCTGCCGCTGGACTTCGTACTCGATCGCTCGCTCGACAGCCCGAAAGCTATTCAGGTTTTTGATCTCAACAATCGGCGTTGGGATCGTCTTCCCATCCCGATCGATGTGCAAGTTCACATTGGCGTCGGCCCTTAAGGATCCCTCCTGCATGTTGCCATCGGAGATTCCCAAATAGACCATGATCAACCGCATCTCGGTCAAATAGTCTTTCGCTTCTTCAGCGCTCGACAGATCCGGTTCAGAGACAATTTCCAATAGCGGCGTTCCTGCGCGATTGAGATCGATGCGAGTATCCGCGCGGCCAGATCGTTCGTCGTGCATGCTCTTGCCCGCGTCCTCTTCCAAGTGAGCACGCACCAATCGAATCCGTTTGAAAACGTTGTTCGAAGTTTCTCCGCCGTCTCCCTCGAATCGTATCGGAATATCCAAATGACCTCCGATACAAATGGGCAAATCAAATTGACTCGTTTGATAGCCCTTGGGCAAATCGGGGTAGAAGTAATTCTTGCGATCCCATTTCGTTATCCGTGCCAATTCGCAATTCAATGCCGCGCCTGCGCGCGCTGCAAGCTCGATCGCTTGCGAGTTCAATACGGGCAAGGAACCGGGTAGGCCCATGCACACTGGGCAGACCTGCGTATTCGGCGGGCTGCCGAACTGGGTACTACAACGGCAAAACAACTTGGTTGCCGTTTTTAATTGGACGTGAATTTCAAGTCCAATGACGATTCGAAACTGGAGATCCGCAGTGATCATGGATACCTATGCAGCAAAATCAGAGGGGATCGATGGCTGGTAACCGCTGGCGATCTGATACATGTGACCGGCGGAGAGGAGCGAAGACTCCTGCAACGGTGGGGCTTGCAGTTGCATGCCCAGTGGCAAGCCTGATTGCGTACGGCCAATGGGAATCGACAAGGCGGGAATACCTGCCAAGTTCGCTCCGACCGTGAAGAGATCTTCGAGATACAACTGGACAGGATCGTTGACCTTTTCCCCCAAACGAAAAGCCGGAGTAGGGGTGGTCGGTCCCAAGATCACGTCGACTTTCTCGAACGCTTGATCGTAATCCTGCCGGATGAGTCGTCGCACCTTGAGCGCTTTGAGATAGTACGCATCGTAATAACCAGCACTCAATGCATAGGTCCCAAGCAGAATGCGTCGGCGGACTTCAGGACCAAATCCCTCGGAACGAGTGCGCTCGTACATGGCATCCAGAGGAGACACGGTGGGTGAACTCTTCCCTTTCCCATCTTCTGTCGAGGCCGCACGAAACCCGAAATGCGCTCCGTCGTAACGCGAAAGATTGCTCGAGGCTTCGCAGGGAGCAATGATGTAGTACGTCGGGATGCAATACTTTGAGTGCGGCAGGGAGATGTCGACGATCTCGGCCCCCTGGCCGCGAACCACTTCGATGGCTGCAAGGAGCGATTGCCTCAATTCGCTATCGAGTCCGGGACTTTCGATATGTTCGCGAACGACACCGATGCGCAGTCCCGCACCGCGCCCATGCAATTCGCTGCTGTAGGGAGTGACGGCATTCGGTAGCGACGTCGAATCGCGTGGATCATGCCCCGCAATCGACTCTAGGACCACGGCCAAATCGGAAACCGAATGGGCAAAGACACCTGCCACGTCGAGACTGCTGCCATAGGCGATCAATCCATAGCGACTGACGCGACCATAGGTTGGCTTGATACCGCAAACCCCGCAGAAGGCAGCAGGCTGTCGAATCGATCCACCCGTATCGGTACCGATCGCTGCCGGTGCGAAAGCGGCCGCAATCGCAGCAGCCGATCCACCGCTGCTCCCACCGCACGTCCGCGTCGTATCCCAAGGGTTGCGACTCGCGCCGAAGATGCTGTTCTCCGTCGAGCCTCCCATGGCGAACTCGTCGAGGTTCGTCTTGGCCAACACGATGGCTCCAGCTCGCTCGAGTTGTTCCACCACGTGCGCATCAAAGGGCGAAACGTAATTCTCAAGAATGCGCGAACCGCAGGTCGTCTTGCCGCTGCGTGTGCACAAGATGTCTTTGACGACAATGGGAACACCGGCCAAAGGTCCCAGGCTCTCTCCACGAGCACGACGATCGTCGATGACCTGTGCCTGCTCGAGTGCCGCTTCCGCCATCGAAGACACAATCACGTTGATGCGCGCGTTGTATCGCTCGATGCGTTCAAGGAAAAACGACACCGCCTCGCGACTGCTAATCTGGCCTTGCTGAAGCTGCGAACGAAGGGATTCAATCGAAAATCGAGAGTCAATCATGCCCAAAGAATAGGACATGTCGACCACTATGGAAAGCCCAGGAATCGAGCTCGAATCCGTTCAGAACACGGCTCGTCCAAAAGTTATCGAACGCTCTTAGACTTTTTCATCATTGGCCCGCGAAAATGGATGCCCTAAAACAGCTCGCGGATCTCCCGATATCCGAAATCGACCAGTGGGAATGGACGACCTGCCGGACCCGCCAAATGCGAGTCGAGCTTGAGCCCCATGGAATGAAAAATCGTCGCGATCACTTCGGGGGGTTCCGTCGGACGATCGGCAGGAACGGCTCCGATTGGATCGCTGGCACCGACCACGCGGCCTCCTTGAACTCCGCCACCTGCAAAGTAAACGGTGAAGCAGCCTGGCCAATGATCGCGCCCTCCGGCTGGATTGACTTTCGGCGTTCTTCCAAATTCCGCGACGTTGCAAACGAGAGTGTCATCGAGCAAGCCTCGTTGGGACAGATCTTCGATGAGAGCGGAATAGCCTTGATCGTACATCGGAGCAACGATGTTCTTCATCCCTTCGATCGAAGTGAAGGGTTTGCTACCGTGGATATCCCAAGTGATCTCATCGAACACGGTCAAGAAGGTATTGATCGTAACGAAGCGTACTCCGGCTTCGACCAACCGACGTGCTAACAAGCAACACTGTCCAAATCGATTCATGCCGTACCGCTCGCGAACGGCTTCGGGTTCCGACTTGAGATCAAACGCTGCTCGGGCTTGCGAGCTGGTCATCAGACGATAGGCGGCGTGAAAGTTGTCATCCATCATCTTCGCCGATTCGCTATCTTCGAAGCCACGCACGGTTCCATCGACGATATCGCGCATGCGTTTGCGTCGCTCGATTCGCGCTGTTCCGATCGAGTCTGGAGGCAAAAGGTCGGGGACTTTGAAGTCGGGTTTCGATGGGTCGGCCATGAGAGCAAAAGGATCGTGCGCTTTGCCGAGAAATCCACCCGCTTGTCCGTTCGGAAGATTGCCTCCTCCCCGTCCCATGGTTTCCGGCAAGACCACGTGGGGAGGCAAGTCGGATTTGCGACCGAGCAAGTAGCCAATGACGCTTCCCGCGTGAGGCGTATTTACTCCCCCTTGGAACTGGCGACCGGTCTGCATGATCTGCCAACCCGCGTCGTGCACGGCCGCCCCACGATGGAAGCAGGATCGGACCAACGAGAATTTATCGGCGATCTTTGCATGCCTCGGAAGAATCTCCGAGATTTGGATTCCCGGCGCATTGGTGGCAATCGGTTGAAAGGGACCGCGGATCTCGGCGGGTGCATCAGGCTTCATGTCGAACGTGTCGAGCTGACTGGGGGCACCGAGATTGAAGATCATGATCGCCGAACGATTCTTCTTCGAAGGATCGACGATGCCCGCTTCGCTGGCGGCCAAGTATTGCGGTAGCCCCAATCCGATGGCTCCAAGCGTTCCGACTTGCAAAAAATCGCGGCGAGTTACGCCGTTGCACATCTGTGCCGCACCTTCACCAATGAATGTCAGCATGCTGGTTCTTTCCCGGAGAGTGAAATCGACCCGTGGCAGTATAGCTTATGGGTTCGCCAATTGCTTCTCCAGAATTTCGTACAGATCCAAGTCCTGCCTGCCTCCCAACACGGCATACAAATGCTTGATCGATTGCAACGCACGAGGAATTCCTGACCCCGCACCTTCCTCCATCGAATTGGCATTGAGGACGTAGTATCCAGGTTCCGCCGTAATAAAGCGTGTGTCGGCTCCATCCGGCAAGGAAACAGTACACGTAGCAGGCAGTGCCGAGTCCCCCTCTCTTGGTTCTGCTTTGGCTGGGGGTGGCGACGACCGATCGCATGCGCCGATCGGCCCCGCAGCATGCACCAGCAATTGAGGGGCAATGGATCGATAATGGTGGCCTGTCCTTCGCAGAACCACATCGGCTTCGAGTTCGACCGATGAATCATCGTCCTTGAGCAGTCGCAATCGAAAGCCGCTTGGCTCCAATCGCGCGATCGAATCGACTCCCAATGCTCGCAGGATGACCACATGGTTGTGGGAAGCTTTTTCAATCGCCGCAATCGTGGCGGATAAGCTCTCGGATTCATGCGATCCCTGAGGGCGTACAATCCAGATCAATCGGCTACCGCTATCTTCTGGAAAGTGCTTGATCCATTCTTCTGCTGCCAGACATGCTTCAGGAGTATGTCCCACCAACACGAGTTTCTTTCCCACCACTTTTTTGCGATCCCATTTTCGATCTTCGGGCGAGTGCGGATAAAAATCTCCTTCGCATTCATCTTCGCCCAAGGCGTGACCGCCACCCGGTCCTAAACCATCAGGAGTATTCGCTGTACCCCGACAATCGATGACACAATCGGCTCGTGCGGTCCATATGCCGCGATGTTTGCCTCGTACCGTGATTCGAAATTCATCGTTGCAGCGTTCTTGCCATCCGACCGGATCGTCGCGAAAAGTTCTAAGCCTACAAACATCGGTAACAGGGCTCAAAAAGTGAATGTCATCGAACAGCAAGTCGGTCTTGGCAAGAGGTAGCAAGTATTCTTCTGCGTATTCGCGTCCCGTGAGGATTCGATGTGGATCGATCCGTTGGTACTCGGGATTTTGAGCCTTGATAGCCGCATGACCTAAAGATGACGTGATCTCACCGGAAGGCAAATCCAATGGTCGCTCGAACCAATCCAACATCCGGTGACCGACGCGACGAGCTTCAAAGATCGAGACAAAGTACCCGAGAAACCTCGCATAGATGGCGGCTTCGATCCCGATCGGACCTCCTCCTAGGATCGCGATGGTGGCTGGACTTTCGATTTCCGGATCCCATGGCAATTCAAACTTCATGGCAGAGGAATGTTCTTTAAGGCGTAATCCAAACGGTGCCTCGACAATGACTGAGGGCATCGAAAGACAAAACGATAGTCGCTCAGTTCCTTTTCGATCTCGAAGAGGTAGGAGAAACCAAGTCCTTCGTCCGAGATGCGGGTGGTCGACCAACCTGCATGTTCTAATCGCTTGCCTTGATCATCGACCAAGTACGCTTCATGTTTTGAGACCATGGACTGGAGCCCTTCTGCGTCCAATTCAGAAACGCTTTTGACCCCTAAGAGAATCTGGTAAACGTCTCGGTTTTTCCTGGCTTTCTCCAGTACCACAATCAAGTCTCCCACCGACATACGATTGTCGCTCGCTCGATCGATTTCCGTGAACTCCAACGAAACAGCTTGCCCTGGAATGGATATTTCCATCGCTCCTTGCCATGTCGCAATCTCCGTGGCAGCACGGGAAGGTCGATCGAAGTGCAAATCAAAGACCAAGTTCGAACCGTTTGGAATGAATTCCGTTTCCTGCCCGGGCTTCGCTTTGAGGATCTCTCCATTGTCACAAACCAATTCCAAATCTTGCACATCGAGCGTTAGCAAGCTTGGAGATAGTCTGGGCTCCCAGGATAAAGCCACGGAGATAGAACACTGATTCCCAGACTCTTCGTGGAAATCGAGCTTCTTGATCACATCGATCGGCTCGATCCGAAAGACACCGAAGTAGGTCGGTAATGCTTCGCGCTGTCGCGCCGTCGGTGATTTGGGTAGAAATTGAAGCTGCGGGGAATCTTCGAGCTCCAGGACGAGCTCCAATTGATTGAGAACGTCATCGATGGCTTGCCAGTAGGGTGTTTTTTCAAAATTCAGAACGACTGTTTTTTCCAAGGCTTCCATTCTCATCAGACCGATGGGATTTCCGGTAGCGATGCCGATCTGGCTCAATGCTTCCCGCCCGGTCATTGTCCCTTGCAGTGTGACCAAGCTCGGTTGGTTGACATCGATCATGGATCGATCGATGATTAATTTTCGAAGACGCTCAGCGCGGATGATCCACTCGGAAGACGCATCCTCGCTGATCGGAGGCAGGAACTCGATCGCTTGGTCACCGAGTTCTAACAGCGCCAGTTCGGCCGCATCCCGATCATCAGCGCGATCGGCATCCAATTGAATCGAAAGTGCTTCGACCTGTCTCTTTAATGTGTCTCGTGGACTCTCTTCCTTCAGGAGAGCGGTTTCATCATCCTGAGCGTAGGAGATTCCAATCGGAAAGAAGCTCCACACGATGCACGATGTCAAAGCAACAAAGCAAATTTTTAGCAAGCTCGCATTCATCTCCCTGCCTGACTTGATACCTGGCTTGATAGTTGTCACTTGCAATCCTCCCCTGCCAAAAATTCTCTGGCCTAGGAACCATGAGGTCGCAAGCAAGCCATCCTTATGGATTCACATCCTGGAACAATTCACTTCAAGGGACCCGACCCTTAACAACATGCCCTGCCATAGGCATCGGCACAGCGTAGAGTCCCGTGCGGCAAGTCGCAAATAAGATCTTGCCATCCGGGCCACCAAATGCGCAATTAGCCGGCTGTTCGGGAAAGGCAATGATTCCAAGCAACTTGCCTTCCGGCGAAACACATTGTACCCCTAAATCGGTTGTCACATAAAGATTTCCCTCGACATCCATCGACAGCCCATCGCCACCACTCTCGGTTTTCCCCTTCGGTTGCTGGATCTCAAAGAGAACACGACCTTTGGAGAGGACTCCCGGGGAAACGACATCGTAGGCCATGATTTCTTTTTGCATTGAAGGGACGATGTACAAAGTCTTTTCGTCAGGAGACAAGAGGATGCCGTTGGGCGCGATCAAGTTCTCACCTAGACGAGTGACTTTGCCTTGGGGTGAACGGTAGTAGAACGCTTCGACTCCTTGAGGCCATGGCTCCGGGGCACCGAATCGCGGATCGGTAAAGTAGATTCCTCCCTGTTGATCGATCACGAGATCGTTGCACGCATTGTACGGTTTGTCGTTGTAACGCTCCGTCAAGATTCTCGACTGTTTGCTGGCCACATCCCATGCAACAACCTTTCCTTTCATCTGACAGCCAATCAAGGTCCCTTTACCATCGAACATCAATCCATTGCAGCTTTGAGCGTTTTCCAAGAAGACTTCTAACGCACCTTTCTTTTGAGGAAGCCCCGACACATCGAGCCGCCAAATGCGATCGTTAGGAATATCGGTGAAGTAAAGGAACTTCGAACCGTCATAGGCTGGGCCTTCCGTGAACTTGAAATCCCCCGCTAATTTCTGCACGGTGCCAGCTCCCGGCAATCGGAGCAATTCCGATTCCTGAGCACGAAGGATCGCTACCGAATGCATCGATAGCACCGCGCACAAAAAACACCCCATCCCGTTGCTGAAATAGGATCGATTGATCCATGTGAAACGTGGATGCGCTCGACGCAGGATGATCTCGGAGGCCGGTTCGGTTGGGTTCATAAAAACACTTTCATTTTCAGCGGAATTTTTGAGCGGAAAGTAATGAGTGGAAATCGATTGTTCCAATTAGCTCGTTTACTGGTTTTACTGGGCTCCCCCCTGGGAACCTACTGCAACGGAGGCTCTGCCTCCTCCGCCTCGACATCCAACAATCCAAAACATCTTGCTGAAGCATCGCCCCCTTCCACTCCATTGTGTACCTACACGATTGTGTACCTACATGAGCCTAAGGCGAGAGTGAGCCTAAGGCGATTGTACTGCAGTATAGATTGTTTGGCTTTCTCTCGTACTCGTACTCGTACTCAATGAAATGGTACTCGTACTCGATGCGGTATCGTCGAGTGCGAGTACGAGTACCGCTAAAGCTTAGTACGAGTACGAAAAATCTAGTGATGTGTTAGGCTCGAACCGAAACAGCAACTGATCGAAATGGTTGTTCACTACAATCGACGATCATGGTCCCAGCCGTTCCAAATGCCAGGACTCCGATCCGTCCCGCGTGTATCGAAACCGATCGTGCAATCGTGAGGGGCGGCCTTGCCAAAATTCGATCGACTCAGGACGGACTCGATATCCACCCCAATTTTCAGGCCTCGGAACGTCATCACCCGCCAGCCGTTGATCCAACGCGTCCACCATTTTTTGTAACAAGTCTTCATCTGGGATGGGTCTGGATTGAGGCGAAATGTTCGCGCTCAATTGGCTGGAACGAGGGCGGGAACGGAAGTAGCGTTCCGAGATGTCTGCTTCGGCTTTCGAAGCGATCCCTTCCACCCGGACTTGTCGGTCAAGCACCGGCCAATAGAAGCCGAGTGCAACGCTTGCATCGGCGGCGATTTCCTGCCCTTTGTCCGATTCGTAGTTTGTGAAGAAGAGAAACGCATCGGGTTCAATCTCCTTGAGGAGGACGATGCGACAGGCGGCACCGCCGTTGGGCCGATGGGTTGCCAATGTCATGGCATTCAGCTCAAACCATTCGGGCAATTCGAGCGATCGCAATTCCTGAAACCACTGCTGAAATAGTCCCATTGGCTCGGACGGCATTTGCTCGCGCGTCAAAGATCCGTACTTGTAATCGCGTCTCAAATGATGAATGGTCATAGTGAACTTTCTTGCAATACGAGTGTACGATTCCTTTGGGGCAATCTGCTCTTCGGCTATCCGCAATCCTCCAAAGTCGAGCAACCAAACCGCCTTGAACACTGGCTGAAAGGACCTTCTTTAGAATCGAATGCCTTTAGAATACGGTTGAACGGCCCATTTCGGGAGTCGTCTAATTGCGGTAGATCGCACTTAAAAGATTTCGCAGCTACTTTGAAAAAGGGATTTCTCCGGGGAATTTACGCGCGATACGCGAACAACTAGGATACAGAATGGGCGTGGGAATCCGCTGACGGGATTCTTCGCGACCCATTGTTGCGAGCCGATGCATGGGCTCGACCATTCCTCCCCTCCCTCTTTCGCGAGCCCGCTCTATGATGCGTTTCTGCCTTGCGCTCCCATCGGTCCCTTGCTCCTGCATTCGGTTCCTACTCCTCGGTTTCTTGCTCCTGGGTTCGCTAGCCCCAGTGGCCAAGGCCAAGGAACCAACTGCGGCTCCCAAGCGAATTGTGTTTATTGCGGGAGGACCCAGCCACGACTTTGGTTCGCATGAACATTATGCGGGTTCGAGGCTATTGGCGACGGTCATCCAGCGAACGATCCCAGGAGTCGAAGTCGAAGTCATCCGCAACGGCTGGCCAGCCGATGACTCAATCCTCGATACCGCCGATGCCATCGTTATTTACTCCGATGGAGGAGGTGGCCATCCTTCTCTCGCTCACTTGGAACGGCTGAGCAAGCAAATGGATCGAGGGGCCGGTTTGGTATGCCTGCATTACGCCGTCGAAGTTCCCAAGGACCGAGGTGGGCCCGAGTTCTTGAAATGGCTGGGAGGGTACTTCGAAACAAACTGGTCGGTCAATCCGCACTGGACTGCACGGTTCGATAACTTGCCAAAACATCCAATCACCTCGGGGGTCAAACCCTTTGAGACGCGCGATGAATGGTATTTCCACATGCGATTTCGTGACGGCATGCAAGGTGTTACGCCAATCCTATCGGCCGTTCCGCCTGCCAACACAATGGATCGCACCGATGGTCCTCACAGCGGCAATCCCGACGTTCGTAAAGCAGTCGCCAAAGGGGAGCCGCAACACGTGGCTTGGGCTTCCGAAAGTCCCAACGGCGGACGGGCATTCGGTTATACGGGGGGACACTTCCATTGGAATTGGGGGCGCACGGAACCAACACGATTGGTAGCCAACGCAATCCTATGGGCTGCTCATATCGATGTCCCCGAAGCGGGATCAGCCGTCGAACCGATCGCAGTCAACCAATTGATTGAAAACCAAGACGAAGCGGTTCCGGGCAACTTCAATCCTATCAATGTCAGCAAAGAATTTGGGATCGAGCCCGGACCGAAACAAAGCTCCAACTCCAAAGGGAAAACTCTGTTCTCGTCCCAAACGCTCAACGCCAGCACGTCACGCCATCAAATCGATGTCGATGTGGATGTTGCGGGCGTTAAGAAGTTGTATTTGATCGTCAGCCCAGGTGAGGATGGCTTTGCCTGCGACTGGGCGGATTGGGTGGAACCCACCTTGATCACCAACGAGGGGGAGAAGTCCCTCCTCGATAGCAATTGGTTTATTGCCCAGTCCGAGTGGGGCCAAGTACGAAAGAACGCGAATGTGGCTGGAGGACCGTTGCAAGTCCGCGATAAGGTCGTCAAGGGAATCGGAACCCACGCCTTCAGCGTCATCGGCTTCGATCTACCCGAAGGGAGCAAACGATTCAAAGTCGGTTGCGCTCTGGACAATGGCGGAGTTTCCCAAAACAACGGTGCAACCACTTCCGTTCGGTTTCATATCGCAGCCGAAGGAATCCCCGAAGGACTCAATCAGTGGGGAAAACCCGCCGGTGATCTTCGCACACCAGAAAGTGCAGTTGCAGGATTAAAAGTGGCCGACGGAGTTCAAGCCACCCTCGCCGCCTCAGAACCACTTCTCAAGAGCTTGACCAATCTCGATATCGACGAACGCGGTCGCGTATGGGTATGCGAAGTTGTCAACTACCGCGGCCACAACGGCGAACGCCCTGCAGGGGATCGCATTCTAATTCTAGAAGATACCAATCAAGATGGTGTCATGGATAAGTCCAAAGTGTTCTATCAAGGGCGCGACATCGATTCGGCTTTGGGAATTTGCGTGTTGGGTAAACGAGTCCTGGTGAGCGCGGCACCCTATGTGATCGAGCTAATCGATGAAGACGGAGACGATGTACCGGATAAGAAACGAGCCATCTTGACCAAAACCGGAGACCCGCAGCACGACCATTCGGTGCACTCGTTTGTCTTCGGTCCCGATGGCAAGCTTTATTTCAACTTTGGCAATACCGGACATCGCCTATGCGACGCGGACGGCAAACCGATCCTCGATCGCTGGGGACGTGAAATCAACGATTCGGGCAAACCTTATCGCCAAGGGATGGTCTTTCGATGCAACGAAGACCTGAGCGATATGGAGGTGTTGGGGAACAACTTCCGAAACAACTACGAAGCCGCCGTCGACTCCTTTGGATCTGTCTGGCAATCGGATAACGATGATGATGGCAATCGAGCCACACGCATTAACTACGTCATGGAGTTTGGGAACTACGGTTATGTCGACGAGATCACTGGAGCTGGTTGGCAGGCCGAACGGACAAATTGGGAATCGGAGATTCCTCAACGTCATTGGCATTTAAATGACCCAGGAGTCGTCCCCACGATGTTGATCACCGGCGCGGGTTCACCGACCGGGATCACCGTCTACGAAGGGGAGCTTTTGCCAGAACGATTCCGCAATCAAGTCATTCACTGCGATGCTGGACCGAACGTCGTTCGCGCCTATATCGCAAAGAACGAAGGGGCTGGATACTCTGCGACGATCGAGGACCTAGCGGTCGGTGAATTCGATCGTTGGTTCCGACCGGCCGACGTGGCGGTCGCGCCCGACGGATCCTTGTTCGTCACCGACTGGTACGATCCAGGTGTGGGGGGGCACGCCATGCAGGACATGGAACGTGGTCGCCTCTTCCGATTCGCTCCTGAGGGAACCAAATATGTCGTTCCTAAGTTCGATCTCAAAACGGTGAAGGGAGCCGTCGAAGCTTTGACGAACCCCTGTAACTCCGTCCGATACGCAGCCTTCAAAGCATTGAAAGCGTTCGGTCCGTCTGCAATTCCTGAATTGGAGACGCTAGCCCGAAGCACGAACCCAAGGTTGCGTGCTCGGGCCTATTGGCTCCTGTCCAAAATCTCCGACCCAACGAAAGCTTGGGAGGCCGCTTCATCCGACGCGGACCCCAATGTGCGAGCCACCGCCATTCGCTTGGCAAGGCAAGCCAAACTCCCGAATCCTCTTCTGTTTAAGAAACTTCTGGGCGACAATAGCCCCATCGTCCTGCGCGAGTTGGCGATCGCTCTGCGAGAAGACCAAAGCAAAGAGGCTCCGGATCTTTGGGCCGATTTGGCCGTTCGCTACGACGGAAAAGACCGTTGGTATTTAGAAGCATTGGGAATCGCCGCGTCGGACCGTTGGGACGAGTGCTTGAATGCATTTCAAAAACGGTCCTCAAGTCAACGATTGCCATCGTCTGTCGTGCAGGGGATCGCTTGGCGAGGCCGTGGTCCGGTCGCTGCCAAGTTGCAATCGGAATGGTTACGAGACCAAGCGCTCACGGATCTGCAACGCAGCGCCTTGTTCCGTGCAACCGATTTCTTGACCGCATCCGATCGGCAGCAAGCGCTCCAGCCACTGCTGGATTCGGTCGACCATCCCTCGACCATCGTGGAAGCCTTGATGCGATTGGAAGGCATCGACGTCAATGCGTCACCCAAACTGGCATCGCTGGTTCGCAAATACATTTCGGATGCGGGGCAAGACCCAGGGCAGCTCAAGGTCTTGCAGCGGCTGAAAGTGCGCGGACTCGCCGATCAATTGCTGGATCGCGCCGCGGCCTGGGGTGCTTCGACTCAAGCCGTACAAGCCATCGATTTGGCGCTGGAGACCGGTGGGGTGGACGGGTTGCGTAAGCTCCTCGAAGAAAAGGAACCATCCGAAAAATCGGTCGCATTGTCGAAATCGCTCTCACTCAGTGGACGCAAGGAGGCGATTGATCTAAAGAAGTCCCTGCTGGAATCGGAGACTGTATCCAAGAGTATGAAAGTGGATGCTGCCGTAGGCTTGTTACGAAACAAAGCCAGCCAAGCGTTCCTCATTACTCTGGCCAAGACCGATCGATTGCCAAACGAAGCCAAGCCATTGCTCGGCCCCACACTCCGTGCATCCGATGACGCCGAAGTTTCAAAAGCCGCAGCCGAACTCTTTCCCGTGGTGAAAACTTCTCAAAATCCACTGCCACCTATGGAGGAATTGATCAAGAAGAAGGGTAATCCTGGCAATGGACGAACCGTTTACTTCGGTGCAGCTACTTGTTCGCAGTGCCATATCGTTGGCAATGAAGGGAAGAATGTGGGACCCACGTTGACCGAAATCGGAGACAAGTTGACGAGGGATGCCATGTATGTTTCCATCCTGGCTCCTAGTGCGGGGATCAGCCACAATTTTGAAGCCTATACGGCTCGAACAGGAGACGGTGAAGTCGTGACTGGTCTGCTAGTCTCCAAAACCGAAGAGGGAGTCACCCTCCGAGATGCGAAAGGGATTGAGCACACCATTCCTAAAGCGGACTTGGAGGAATTCCGCAAACAGGAGAAATCGCTGATGCCGGAGAACTTGCAGGAAACCATGACGGAGCAAGATCTCGTGGATGTCGTGGAGTATCTGTTGACCCTGAAGAAAAAGGGGTAACCGGAGTCAGCGAACTGAGCCAGTGATGATTGTCGAGGAGTGGGTTCCGCCTCAACAAACTCCTCCAACCACCCATCGTTCCCCGGGTTAGGTTTGTTTAACACCAGCACGTGGGATAGGCATCCCTGCCTGTCATCTTTCAAAAGTGAACTTGATTCGATCAATCGACCTCTGGGGATTGCCACCTGGATGGAAAGGTACCGATCGTTCGTCGGCGTAGCCTGCAGGACACGACAAGCTGGAAGCTTATCCCACACCAGCACGTGGGATAGGCATCCCCACCTGTCAATAATAAACAACAGCACGTACTTTAGATCCCTGCCTGTCAAAAAAAACACCCGCGTCTCGGCCCTCCGATTCGCGGGTGTTCTTTTCGGCTTGGGATGATGGATTTCGCTTAGCGTTGCTTCACCAACGCATTGCTGGTTCCACTTCGTACTGCAGGAGCGAGGTCGAATCGATCTAGATTCATGACCTTGGTCCAGGCTGCAACGAAATCGTTGACGAACTTCTCCTGAGCGTCGCTCGAAGCATAGGTTTCCGCGATGGCTCGAAGCTGCGAATTCGAGCCAAAGACCAAGTCGACTCGACTGCCCGTCCATTTGACGGCACCACTCTTGCTGTCCTTTCCGACAAAGAAGTGCTCGCACACCGGTGACTTCTGCCACTCGGTGCTCATGTCCAGCAGGTTCACGAAAAAGTCATTCGTCAATGTTTCGGGCCGGTCCGTAAAGAGCCCTAATTGAGGGAACGTCGTGTTGGTATTGAGAACTCGAAGACCGCCGATGAGCACGGTCATTTCAGGTGCAGTCAACGTCAGCAATTGAGCTCGATCCACCAAGAGTTCCTCCGCCGGTCGATCATGCGTGGTGCCAAAGTAGTTGCGGAACCCATCGGTCGCAGGCTGTAGCACCGCAAAGGAATCGACATCGGTTTGATCCTGCGTTGCGTCCGTGCGACCAGGGAAGAAG
>Ga0194055_10001667_pt1 | contig 18040 bp, 14 predicted proteins | sample SepL449m_MetaG_FD_155482 | JGI IMG/M metagenome (GOLD analysis project Ga0194055, IMG submission 155482) | Anoxic zone freshwater microbial communities from boreal shield lake in IISD Experimental Lakes Area, Ontario, Canada - Sep2016-L442-9m | ecosystem: Environmental > Aquatic > Freshwater >...
GGGTTGCCGAATCGGACGAAGCCGTCTGGGATCGATTCCAAGAGACCAGCAGTCGGCGCCGTTGGTCGCGCCGTTGGCTTCCTTGCAGCGACATGGGGAGCTACGGATCCATCCGAGGGTTCTCACTGCAGTTCCGGAACCCAGCATGCCGAATCCCGGATGTGCCTATGGCGGCATCCTGCTCACCTTTTAACGGCACACTTGAGGGATCGACATATTTCTAGGTCGAGATTGAGCCCGCACCTCTGCGATCAACCAAGACGCACGCCCGGCACGCCCGGCAGGGTCAGAACGTTGGCCACCTTCCCTAGAATCGATTCTGCCGTCAGAGTCGCGAAGTGGGCGGCCACCCGCTGGCCATTTGCCGCCGCGTCGGCCGTGGGGTACGATCCGGCCTCGTACTCAAAAACCCGGAGAAGAAATCTCATGGCCTACACGCTGCCCGCTCTGCCCTACGCCTTCGACGCTCTGGAGCCTTTCATCGATGCTCGCACGATGGAGATCCACCACGACAAACACCACGCTGCCTATATCACGAACGTCAACAAGGCTCTGGAGGGCAATGCCCTCGGCGATCTGCCCATAGACAAGCTCATTGCCGATTTGGAAAAAGTGCCAGAGGCTATTCGTACTGCCGTTCGCAATAACGGTGGTGGGCATGCCAACCACACGATGTTTTGGGAGTCAATGGGCAAGGGCAAGGGCGGCGAACCTGCCAGTCATCTGGCCGAGGCCGTGCGGAGTGTATTCGGCGGCTTCGACAAGCTGAAAGAAGAACTCACGAAGTCGGCGATGACTCGGTTCGGCAGCGGATGGGCGTGGCTCTCGGCCGATCCAAAAGGCAAGTTGCTCATTGAAAGCACGGCCAACCAAGACAGCCCGATCATGCACGGCAACGTGCCGCTGGTGGGCATCGATGTGTGGGAGCACGCCTATTACCTGCTCTATCAAAACCGTCGTGCCGACTACGTCAGCGCATTTTTTAACATCATCGACTGGGATACTGTCGGCAAGCGATTTGCGGCCGTGAAGAAATAGGCAGCCCCGAACGAGAGACCGTTCTGCCGGACCAAAACCCCCCGAATTGCCCAAGTGCCGGAGAGCGGCCATATGCTCTACGGCACTTGTTTTTTGCTTTTGACTTGTCTGGTGTGACGACGAAGTGTGGATCCTACCCTGGGCCGTGGTGGGGCCTCCGGATGGCGTTGACTCCGCGTGCCAAAAAAATCTATTTCCCACTCCACAAGAACCCATCGCGTGGTGGGCCACAGGCGTGCAGAGCAGTGGCGGCCGGGAGATTTTTCACATGGATATGTATCCAGAGCGTATGAACGATGGTGATCGCAGTAGTGGCAGGCGGCGCACTTCCCGCCTTTTAAAAGCCAGCCTGTCGGCTCTCCTCGTCGCGATGAGCAGTTTTGCGGCGGGCTGTCGGGGCGGTGCCACCTCATTTGCCGCACCGTCGTGGTGGTCGCTTGGCGGTACGAACCTAGCCGATGCTGCAAAGCTCACAGCCGCGCCGCCCTTCGAGGGCAAAGCTGGCGCCATTGAAAAACCATCTGTCTCAGCTACTCCCTACCCGACGACAACAACGCCGACCAGCTATGACGTTGCCGATTTGACAAAAGGATCCACTGGGGCAACACCACCGGCTCTGGTCGTCGCCGCCGAGCAGCAGCCGGTCATTTATGGAACGACTCCGCCGCCGCAGGCAGCACAGCCAGCGGCTGTGGCTGGCAACCCAATCCCGCCAAAAGTTGGCGAGGCTCAGGTGGGCCCCTACGCGAGCCTGTCCGGTCAGCCAGCCTCGAGCACTCCACCGATGGCTCCCGCAACGGCCTCTGCGCCGCTCTCTGCGCCGATGACGCAGAGCAAAGAGCCGCAGGCTGCCAGTGCAGGCAGTGCGTTTCCAGCCACAGCTGGGTACGAGCCCGCAGTGACCAGGGTGGCCGACAGTCGAGGTGCCGATCCCTACCGCTTACCTGCAGGTCCGTCGGATGCGTTGCCAGCAGATGCCGAAGCCTCTCGGTATTCCAACAGCAGCCGTTTTGGGGGCGGGCAGAACCCAGCCGTTTCTGCCGCGCCGTCAACTGTGCCATTGACGCCGATGTCAGCTCCAACTGCGCCGATAGCCTCGCCAACTGTGCCGATGGCCGTACCAACTGCACCGATGGCCGCGCCAACTGCACCGCCTGTCAGGCGTCCTGATCCGGGGTACCGGCCTGCCAGCACGTCCAGCTACCGACCCTCAGAAGCGATCTTCGTTGAGAGCGCCCCTGCGTCGCCTCCCTCGGCGGTGCGAACCGCAGCGTACGAAGTGCCTGCGCTGCCAGAGCGGTAGCAGAGGGTTTCAAACCCGTTGAAGGTCTAGGGCGGTTTACCAGCCCATGACCATATTCGACTCAATCACTTTTCGTGCGCGGTCCAGATCGTCGCCTGTCTCGTGCATGTACAGCCGAATGGCATGCAGTTTGTCGCCCGACGCCTTGGAGAGGCATTCCCTCGCCGTGCTGCACGGATTATTCAGCGTTGTGGTGAGACCCAACGCCGATTTTGAAATCACCCACGTGTCTCGCGGACGTCGGGTGAGTCGCACAACTTTTTCACCAGGATAGGCGTCTTCCACAACCGCTGCCGCGCCCTGCTCGTCGGCTGCCCACGAGATAATAATGTGGGCGAGGGTCTCAATTTCATAGAGTGGCATCGCGTTGGGTTCCTAGAGGAAATAGCGGCTCGGCAGCTGGCTTCAGATAACTGAGACCTTACGCCACATCCCCCATGGGAGTCAATTGTTGCGAGGGCGACGTGCGAACTCGGGGTGTGTGGACTACGATAGGGTGAGTTGGCTCACCGCGGAGGTGTCTTGCGATGCGTTACGACCGAAATGGTTTTCCGATTCCACCTGACTTTGGCGTGCCATACGCGGGTGTGCCCGATGCCGGTTCGCCCGATGAAGCGATGCCTCGCCGTGGCGTAGGTTCACGAAAGCGATTGGTGGTGCTGGCGATGGTGGCTGTTGGGCTGGCGGTGGTCGTGGTGCCGGAGATGATGCCCACGGTGCGGCAGATGGTCGTAGAATGGTCGCTGGAGCGGGCTGGAGCGTGCGAGGCACGCAACGACTTGGGTGGAGCGATCGCCGACATGAGCCGCGCGATCCGTTGGCACGGCGACGATGTCGACTTGCTCTGCATGCGTGCGATGCTGCGATTGGAAGACCGGGATGCCACAGGCGCCCTGATGGATGCCACGCACGCCGCTGCAATCGCTCCGACAGCGGTGCAACCGTTGCGTGTGCGGGCGCTTGTCCATGCGGTGCTGGGGCAAGGGGATGAGGCAATTGCCGATGCGGAAATGGTTGTTGCTTTAGCCGCACCGGGCGATTCAGAGACGCTCAACCACCGAGCTTATATTCGCGCCATCGTTGGCCGCGAACTGCCGGCCGCCCTTCGCGATATCGATGCGGCGATCGGATCGCTTGGCAAATCATCGCCCGAGTTGCTCGACACACGCGGGTTTCTGCTCCATCTTTTGGGCCGTCACCAAGAGGCAATCGATCAACTCAACCTAGCCATTGACGGCATGCAGCAACAGCGACGACAGTTGGGACTGCTGGCTGGACGCATGGATCGCAGTGAACTGACTCGCAGGCTGCGGGCGCTCGACCACGGCTTGGCCGTGATGCTCCAGCATAGGGCGATGGCCTGTCAGGAAGCGGGCCTCAACGAGCAGTCCAAGCAGGATTTTGAACTCGCGAGAAAGAAGGGATTCGACCCAAGTCGAGGCATCTTTTAGGAAGAGCGACCCGCCCTTTTTCCTCCGCCCTTTTTTGAGCGTGAAAAGCCGCTATACTCGATCCTGTTGCGAGGCGGTAACCCGTTGTCGCCGGAGAGTCGGTTCATGCGGCGTTGGGTTGCGTGCAAAGGCTTCCGGCTTCCCTCGGGGGTGTAGCTCAGTTGGTTAGAGCGCCAGCCTGTCACGTTGGAGGCCGCGGGTTCGAGTCCCGTCACCCTCGCTTTTCGCCTCGCCACTAGGATTGGTCTCTATGGAGCGTGTTCTGTGAGGGCTAGTCCTGTCAGTCCTGTCAGTCCTTTCAAAAACTCCGTGTCTTCTGTCGAGCCGCCACGCCCGCTGGCTCTGGCGGTTCAAGTGACTGGCACCTCGCCTGACAACCGCGATCATCCGCCATCATCCGTGCGGTGTATCGTCGGCTGCGATAGTGCGTGGGTGCGGCAGCCAGGATTTTACTCGAGGTTTTCCAGCCACGCCCGGATCTCGTTTTCGTATTCGCTGGCCAGACCGCCCACAATCAGTTGACGGTGGAAGCTGGCGGCCCCCTCCTTCACCAGATCGGCATCTTCGGCGCTCAGGAATCGCCGCAAAGGATCGGCGGCGATGAGTCCTCGCAAAAAATTCATCAGCAGTTCGTTGCAGGTCACCTCTGATGGCAACAACTGTGGAAGGCGATGTACGAGCGAACGCTTTGCCTCGAGCAGATCGCGGTACGACTGCAGGCCCGCAAACGGCGGCTGGCCGGAGAGCATCTCGATGAGCACGTAGCCTAGGCTTGCCAGATCGGAACGAGGAGTTGTTTCCCTTCCCTCCAGCACCTCGGGGGCCGCATAGGCCGGTGTGCATGTGCGGTTGGGAGGGATGTCGTCAAGCTCCAAAGCCGATCCAATGTCGATGATTTTTGCGTTGCCGGTGCGTTTCACCATGATGTTTGAGCTCTTGATATCACCGTGAACGATGCCTTCGCGATGCAGTGCTGCGAGGGCCGCGAGGCATTCTCGCATGATAGCAATCGCCACTCCCGGCTTGAGACGCGACTGTTTCGGGCCCGCTGTCACGATCACGTTGTTGAGGTATGCCCATCGCTCGGGGCTCACGCTCGCACGGGTTTGTGCCAGCAGGTCGGCCGCAAGGAGGCGAGAAAGATCGTAGCCATCAATCCACTCCATCTCCATCATCCGAATCCGCCGTTGCTCCACAAAATTCTGCACATCCAAAAGGTTGTCTTGCTGGATCTGTGCCACGCGTGCCGACACCTTGGCGATACGGGCCATGCCCTCGTCGTAGAGTGCCTCTGACTCGTACCGTTCAGGGGAAAAAATCTTGAGAGCCACAGGCAGCGTGAATCCGTCGGAGCCCAGGCGGCTCGTCAAAAAGACAACGCCCTGCCCTCCTGCGCCGAGCCGTCGGACGAGGTTGTGGCCTTCGGTCCAGCTGAGGTGGCCCACCTCGAGCAGATCGCTGTACCGGGCGAGGAGTTCCTCCGGGCAGCGGCTGCCTGTTTCGCCAGAGGAGGCAATCGTAGGCCTCCCTTCTTGATAAATCGTCGTGGTCATAATGGAGGGTGCTGGAAGTGGTTGAAGGTTCCTTGATCGTGTGACACAAAGCCGCAGCGTAGCGCAACGTTTAGGCAACCGATGACGGCTCCGGAAAGCCCAGCCGCTTGTCGACTTGGTTGGAGAGTGGAGCTCCCGCAATGTACCACTTGAGATTGTGGAGAGTGGAGCTCCCGCAATGTACCGCTTGAGATTGTTGCAGAAAAAGTGAGTCATTGCATCGATTCGGTGTGCGGATTGTCCAGCCACGTGGGGTGTGATCAAAAGCCGAGGGGCGTTCCAGAGCCGGCTGGTCGGAGGCGGCGGCTCCTGCGGCGTGACATCCAGTGCAGCAGAATCGAGGTGGCCACTTTGGAGCGCATCGACCAAGGCGTCTTCCACGACAAGCGGGCCCCTGGCCATGTTGATGAGAATCGAGCCTCGCTTCATCAGGGCCAGAGCCTTGGCGTCGATCATGCCTCGCGACAGCGGCGTGAGTGGAACGCAAAGAAAGAGAATGTCGGCCTCGTGGAGCACCTGCGTGAGCGTGTCGGGCCCACCAAGGAATTCGACGCGTTCGGGCTTCTGAACGGGAAAAAAGTCGGTGGCTAGGATACGAACGCGAAAGGGTGAGAGCACCTCAACGAGCCTGCGGCCAACGCCCCCGAGCCCCACGATCCCCACCGTAGCACCGGTCAGATCGCGTGTGGGTCGACGCACAAACTCCTTGAGATGCTGCTGCTCGAGAAAGAGAGGCAGCCGCCGCATGCAGGCGATTGCGAGCCCGAGCGCGTGTTCGGCCACCTGATCGGCCAACACCCCAGAGGCGCTCGTCACGATGATGTCTGAATCGATCACCGACGGCACGAGGCAGTGGTCGAGGCCTGCTGCCGACGACTGAATCCAGCGGAGCCGGCCTCCGTCCACCACGTCGTTCCACCGCACCGGCACTTTTGGATGGCCGCAAAAGAGATCGGCCGAAAGAAGTTCTTCCGCCACTCGCTCCTGACCGGCATCGATGAGCGTGGCCGTTGGCACCACGGCTTGAATCTGCCGGAGGTGCTTGGATTCGACTGGATAGCAGAGGACAATGCGCATTCCTACTTTTTCGCACGTTGGGCACACAAATGGCAAGCCGGGTCGGGAGTCGCTCTGGCAGACCATCGTCGAATCCCTCGCCCAAGAAAAGCAAAAGCGATGCTGAGCCTTGCGGCAAAACGATTCCACCCAGTAAAACTCAAGCCAGAACGTTGACGGGGCTGTCAATTCCACTTGCAGTGGACGTTTTTCGTGGTTCAAATAGAATTAGCTCGTGCTAAGGGTTCGACTGAACGCTCAGCGCCCCCGAGATTCCTTTCGCCATTTTCCGGATGACGGTTTCTTTTTTTAGGCTTTGCGGTCCCACCCGATGCGTGCAACGTTTTTTGCGATCGCGGCCTTGGCCTTTCTGCGGATTGTTGTAGGGATGCATTTTGTCTTGGAGGGAACAGCTCACCTCCGCGATCCAGAGTGGTCGAGTGCGGGATTTCGCCGGGCTGCGGTGGGGCCATTGGCCCACCTCTACCGCCGCGACTTGCCTCAGACAGGCGATTGGTCGGCCACGCTCGGGGAGGTCGATCTTCGTCCCGTGGCTGAGTCGACTGATGCCTGGCAAGAGAGCGTGGTGGCGTCGTGGAAAAAGCTCCTCGATGAGCGGGGCAAGCGGGTGGCGTTGGACGAAGGCCAGAAGGCCGCCGCCGAAGAGCAACTCGCAGCCGCGACGCAAGAACTCAAAGATTACCTAGCTGGCATCGCCGATGATCTGGCTGACTACCGGCTTCAGATCCAGCGACTGGCCACGATGGAGCAGTCGCCGGGAGCCGCACAGATTCCATTTGTGCGCGATCGGGTGAGCAAAAAACGCCGCGAACTTTCTGTGCAATCTGCCGGATGGATGAACGCCGCGGCGGCTATCGGCCATAAGCTTGCGTCGCAGTGGGACGATTCGTAAGCTTGCGTCGCAGTGGGACGATTCGTTGCCGCCTGCAGGCCGCCTCCTTGCTGATCGTGCCGTTAGCCCCACTGCGATCTGGCAGGCCGATCGGTTTGTAAGCTGGTCGCTGGTCACGATAGGGGCTTGTCTTGTGCTGGGGCTCTTCACGAAGTTCAACGCCCTAGGAGGCGTATGCTTTTTGGCGAGCGTTGTGGCCGCACAGCCATTTTGGGTCGGCGGAGCCCAGGCCACCTACAATCAATGGGTCGAGATAGCCGCGCTTCTGGCCCTAGCGGCATTGCCTGTCAGCGGATGGAGCGGGCTGGATTACTTCCTTCAATCTTTTTCGAAAAAATGTTTCATGAAATCAGGCTGTTGCAGCCCGAAACAATCCACGAGGTGATTCGATGAACCTGACAGAATCCCAGAAGGTAATCGGCCAAGAGAATTTTTCCGACGTGATCAACGTCACGCGGCGAGATTTTCTGACCGGCACGCTGGCCGCAGGGCTGGCCACCGGCTGGCCTCGGCTCGCTCTACTTCGGTTACGGGAAGAGCGTGGGCAATCCGCTTCGTGTAGGAATGCTTGGTACAGGCGATGAGGGGAGCGTGCTCTTAGGCGCCCATACACCCGACTATTTACAGGTGGTCGCGATTGCCGACATCCGTCCATACAACATCTTTCGCGCGTTCCACGGCGATGTCTCTAGCCCCAGCGCCTTGGCGGCAAGGCCTGGACTGTTGGCCAAATACAAATGGGCGACAGAAGATGCAGCTCGCAAGCAGGTGAAGGTGTACGAGGCCTACGAGGAACTCCTAGCCGATAAAAATGTCGAGGCGGTCATCATCGCCCTGCCGCTCCACCTGCACGCGGAGGCTTCGATCAAGGCCATGCGTGCCGGCAAGCACGTGCTTACAGAAAAGCTCATGGGCCACAGCGTGCACGAGTGCAAAGAGATGGGCCGAGTGGCTCGCGAGACGAAAAAAATCCTCGGCACGGGCCACCAGCGGCACTACAGCATTCTCTACGACAATGCCGTTCATACGATCGGTAAAGCCCGTCTTCTGGGCGACCTGCATTCGATCCGTGCTCAGTGGCACCGTGGGAATCTTCCCGGCAACGATAGTTGGAAGCCGGCGATGCCTGGGGATGAGTCGCTGTCCAAGCGACTGGCAGGCTGGAAGAAGGATTTGAGCAACGCCAAGCCCTCGGATATCGACTCCTTGCAGAAGAAGATCGCGCAATTGGAATCACAGGTTGCCGATGCATCGCTGGATCCCACGAAATTTGGTTATACCCAGATGACGCTGCCGGATGGTTCGTCCCGCTCGGCGTTGGAGGAATTAATCCGCTGGCGGCTATGGAATCGCACCGGTGGGGGACTTATGGCCGAACTGGGGAGCCACCAACTCGATGCCGCCGGCATTTTTGTCTCGGCGATGCACGGCGAAGGCAAGAAGGTGAAGCCGTTGACAGTGACGGCCGTCGGCAATCGCAGCCTCTTTCCGGCTGACCGCGAGATCGAAGACCACGTCTATTGCATGTTTGAGTATCCAGCCCCTGGCTACGAGGAAGACAAGCACAAGAAGATCGTCGTCACGTACTCCTCCATCAACGGCAACGGATTTGGCGAGTATGGCGAGGTGGTGATGGGCACCAAGGGCACGCTCGTGCTGGAACGCGAACAGGATGTGATGCTCTACAAGAACGCGGCGAAAGACACTCGCGTGACGGTGACAAAAGCGAAGGACGGCACTCCCACGCTGGACACCACCGAAAGCGGCGGCGGCTATGCTGCTGGCGGCAAACTCGGCGGTGACTCCGCCCCGCCCTCCCGAGGCTACACCGAGGAGATGGAGCATTGGGCGTGGTGTATCCGCAATCCTTCCCCCCAGAACCAGCCACGGTGCAAGCCCGAGGTGGCAATCGCGGATGCCGTCATTGCGTTGGTGACCAACATCGCTCTGGCAAATCCGGAGAAGCAGGCTAGGATCGAATTTCAACCCGAGTGGTTCGACATTGCCAGCGATGCAACTCCCGAAGGCGTTGTGCCCGACATCACTCGGGATCGCTACAAGGGAACCGGTTCGTTGTCCTGATACCGAGCAGACCGCCAAGGCAGTGATTTTCGAATGAGTGCCATCGTTTTTATGAATGGCACTGTCGTGTTGCCTGATCGCCTCGTGCCGGACGGCATGGTCACGTGCAGTAAAGGCAGGATCACCGCCGTCGAGAAGGCTCGGCGACGCGCGCCAGAGGGGGCGGAGATCGTGGATGCCAAGGGTGGCTACATCTCGCCTGGATTCGTCGACATCCATGTGCATGGCGGTGCCGGTGCAGACTTCATGGATGGCACTGCCGAGGCGGTGCGGACGGTGTGCTGCGCTCACGCCAAACATGGCACTACCTCGATATTTCCAACCACTACAACGGGCTCCTTTGAGCAGGTTATGGCAATGCTTCAGAGCTGCCGAGTGGTGCAGGCCAGTGGTTCAAGCGGCGCGGCCATCGCGGGAACGCATTTGTATGGGCCGTACTTTGCCGAGGATAAGGTGGGCTGCCACTCGGCAAAAGGCCGCCGCTCGCCAGAGGCCAACGAATATGCTCGGTATTTCGCCACCGGCATGGTCAAAGTGGCAACCTGTGCTGCAGAGCTACCAGGAGCAGAGGCTTTTTATCGTGCTGCTACAAAACAGCGATGTTTCATTACGTGCGGGCACTCAAACGCCAGTTGGTCTGAGATGCAGCGCGCCCTGCGAGCCGGAATGCGACACGTGGATCACTTCTGGTGTGCCATGAGTTCGGTGCCGTCGATCCGACAGCGATTCAATGTGCCGATGCAGGGCAGCATGGCGGAGTTCGTTCTGGCTCACGCAGACATGAGCACAGAAATTATCGCCGACGGCTGTCATCTCGCGCCTGAGTTGCTGGACTTCGCATTTCGCATGAAAGGGGCATCGCGGTTGCTCCTTGTCAGTGACTGCAATCGGGCGTTGGATATGCCCCCCGGAAAGTATCGCTTTGGTCCCCTCGAGGACGGCTCTTGGTTCAAAAGTGATGGCGCAGTTGGCTGGGCGTTGAACGGTAGTTTGGCCAGTTCTATCGTTGGAATGGACCGCATGGTACGGCACATGTCAAAAAATTCTTCAGCCACGCTGCCCCAAGTCATTCGAATGGCCAGCCTCACTCCAGCCGAGCGAACAGGTATCGATCGCACAACCGGCAGCCTCGAAAAAGGCAAGAGAGCCGACATCGTCGTGCTGAACAAGCACCTAGAAGCGAAGCGAACATTTGTAGGCGGCGTGGAAGTAGGCCGTTGATGCGAGTTGGTGATGCATGGGCTGCGTCAGGCCGCTAGGTCAGGCAAGGATGTCGTCGATTGGCGTGCCGTGGTCGATTGCCAACCGTTTACGGCCTGGAATCTCGAGTGCACGGGAGTCGAGTCCAAGTTGCTTCAAGATCGTGGCATGAATATCCGTGACATAATGGCGATGTTCCACAGCATGGAAACCGAGTTCGTCGGTCGCGCCGTGTACGTGCCCGCCCTTGATTCCGCCGCCGGCCATCCACACCGAGAAGGCAAAGGTGTGGTGGTCGCGACCATTGGAGCCTTGTGAGCCAGGCGTTCGCCCAAACTCTGTCGCAAAGACAACGATGGTCTCGTCGAGCAGTCCACGGCGGTCGAGATCCTCGAGCAGACCACCAATCGGCTGATCCACGGCCAGTGAATTTTCTGTGTGGTTTTGTTTGAGCCAACCGTGCGCATCCCACGCGCCCGCCCCAACGCCACCGTGCTGGATTTGGATAAACCGCACGCCCCGTTCCAGAAAACGCCTTGCTGCTAAAAGTTGAGTGCCAAAATCATGGCAGTGTGGCTTATCGAGGCCGTACAGTTTTTTGGTCTCTTCCGTTTCCTGTGAGAAATCGATCACCTCTGGAACACTGCGCTGCATGCGGAACGCCAGTTCATACGAGGCGATGCGAGCGGCCACCGCAGGATCGCTTGGATATTCAACGCTCGTCTGCCGGTTGAGCGATTCGATCAGGTCGAAGCCGATCGCCTGAGCCTCGCTCGACAAGGGACGGGCTGGCCGACCGAAGTCGAGCGGATTGTTGGGGTCGATCCGCAACGGCACCGCATCGTGGGCAGGTCCAAGGTAGAGGCCGTCTCGCTTATTCCAGTATTCCCGCGAACCGATCGAGATGAATTGCGGCAGATCGTCGTTCAGTGAGCCAAGGCCATAGTGTACCCATGCGCCGAGTGTGGGCACCTGCCCGTCGAGCACATGGCGGCCGGAGTGAAACTGCGTCTGCGCACCGTGGTTTGAATCGGTGGTATACATCGAACGCACGACGGAGATGCGATCGATATTTTTCGCAATGTGCGGAAACCAGTCGCTCACTTCAATGCCGCTTTGGCCATGTTTTCTGAACCCGACCTGTAGTGGAAACAGTACGTTTCGCTGCTGGCCATTGGCATCGGGGGCGACGGCGCGTGCCAGCGCGAGCTTGGTAGGATTCTGCACGTCGGCGTACGGCGTCTCGCTGATCGATTTGCCGCCGTGTTGTGTGATCATCGGCTTGGGGTCGAAGCTCTCCATATGGCTCACGCCGCCGTTCATAAAGAGCCAGATCACGCTCTTCGCTTTTGGTGCGAAGTGCGGACGGCCATCCGGTGGCCTCCAGACTGCGTTCTCGGCAACACCATCGCGGTGGAGCATCGCCCCCAAGGCCAACCCCGTGAACCCCAGCCCCACATCGGCTAGAAAGGTCCGCCGTGGGAGATGGCGGCAGCCGTGGTCGGCGGCACATTTCGGATGGCTCCGGGCTTGATCGTCGTGCATGAGAATTTCTTCGGAGGCGTTCGCCGCCCCTATCGAAGGGTGACGAAATCGGTGTGATTGAGCAGGGCCCAGACGAGATAGACCTTCGCTGTTTCGGTCGCACATTCTCCGGGCACGGTGGCCTCGGCAGACGGCTTGAGCCCAGCCAGCCCTCGCCACTGTGCCATCGCTGCGGTGCAGGTGTTCTGTTCGCCAGTGGATGGCGTGCGGCCAAGCACCATGACGAAGGTGCGCTCGATAAAAGCGGTGTCATGCGGGCTGCACTTGGCCAGTTGCGCAGCAATTCTGGCCGCCGAGTCGTGCGGCAGGGCTGCGTTGGAAAGGGCCAGTGCCTGCTGCGGCACGATGCTTTGATCGCGTTGGTAACACTCCCTCACTGAAGCATCGTCGAACGTGGTGAGAAAGAGATTCCGTTCGTTTTCGGAATGGAAAAAGTAGAGGCTGCGGCGGTGCGAAGCGGCCTGTTGTTCGGGTGGCACAGATGGACCGCCCATGGCTGGATCGAGCGTGCCGGCGAGCGTGAGCAGGCAGTCCCGGATCACCTGCGACTCCAGCCGAATCGAATCGCGATGCCAGAGTAGTGTGTTGTCGGGATCAAGGGCTGCATTGTGCTCGGCCGAGCCGCCGCTCTCCGCCAGCGAGGATGTCATTCGGTAGGTCGCGGAAGTCACGATCAACCGGTGCAGATGCTTCATACTCCAACCGGTGCCGCCGGCAGGCCCATCAACGAGTTCACTCGCCAGCCAATCGAGGAGTTCTGGATGGGTGGGCGAGTTTCCCTTGCGACCGAAGTCAAAGACCGTGCTCACCAGTGGCCTGCCCATGTGCCGCATCCAAATGTGGTTGGCGGCAACGCGGGCAGTGAGCGGATTGTGTGGGTCGGTGATCCAGCGGGCCAGTCCCAAGCGGCGGCCCGTACTGGTTGGGCGAAAGGGCACCGGCGGGTCATTGGCCGTGGTCGTCAGAAACCGCGTTGGTGACCACAGTGCCCCATGCAGCGGCGTAAACTGCTCGCCCGGTTCGTCCACGGCCTTGCGTCCCTTTACCACCGCCTCGCGGGCCTCGGGCAGAGCCGTATCGATCGACTTTCTTTTTGCCGACGTCGCCGTCAGATATTGAATTTCCATCTTCTCGACGCGACGTCTGGCCTTGAGCAATGCCTCCTCACGCTCCGCACGCACTGCCGCTCTGGCCGCATGCAGAGCCTGTGTCCGGAGCGGAGCGCTCTCACCTCCCGACGCAGCGTTTTCAACAGCCCACCCCGCACGCATTGCATCGGCCCGCCGTTCCACCGCAGCCATTTCCATTCGCGCAATGGCCAGTCCCCATTCCGCAGAGGCAAACTCGGCCCTGCAATCGGCCGATTGATTTCCCTGCTGAGTGGTATCTGCCACGGATGTGTCGGTAGTCGCATCCTGTTTTGCACCGGCACCCTCCGGCGGCAGGGCGGCGGCGAGTGCTTCGACCGTTTTTGTCAACACCGCATTAGCCGATTCAACGGCGCGACGGGCTGTTTGCACATGGGCGTCGATCACCCACACGCGACGCTCCGGCTGATACGCAGTTTGCGGTAACGTCACAGGCTGGATCACCAATTTCTGGAAAGCGAACACAGCAGGCACGCCCGGCAGCATTGGTTGCGACGTGTCTGGATGGCTGTCGTCTCCGCGCACGAACAGATAGGTTGGCGTGTCGGGAACCCCGTCGAACACGCGAGGAATACCGTCGTGGTCCACGTTGGCTTCTCCCGGCACAAGATCCTGTCGTACGTGATACGGCTCAAAAAATGCCCGCATGCGATAGTAATCGGCTTGTTGGATGGGATCGTACTTGTGGTCGTGACACTTCGAACAGTTCATCGTCAGGCCCAGCAGTCCCTTGCCGACGTGTTCGACCGTACCGTCGAGCCAGCCCGTACGGTTGAACAGAGACAGGCTGCGAGCGAGGTAGCCTGTGGCGCGAAGCTTCGATGGGTCGTCAGGATAGAGTTCGTCTGCTGCGAGCATCTGCCGCACCATCTCGTCATATGGCAGGTCGACGTTGAGCGATTCAACGATCCAGTCTCGCCAATGCCAGATGTGTTTTTGGCTTGAACGCAGTTCGTCACCGAGCCCCGACCAGTCGCTGTACCGCCAGACATCCATCCAATGCCGTCCCCAGCGTTCACCGTATCGTGGATCGGCCAACAGGCGGTCGACGAGCGTTTCGTACCACTCGGGGGATTGATCGGCCTCGATCGCGGCGAGTGCATCAGGGAGCGGCGGCAGGCCGATGAGGTCCAAAAAAAGCCGTCGAACAAGCACGCTGCGTTTTGCCTCCGACTGCGGGATGAGGCCGCGATTTTGGTGCGCCTCGGCGATGAAGGCATCGATGGGATTTTTCTCCCACGGGCTACGTGTGCCGGTGGGTACTCGTGGCCGAACGCGAGGCTGAAAAGCCCAATGATCGCGAGGATCGGCTTCGGGCTTCTCGCCCTCGGGGGCAGGACAACCGGCCGCAATCCATCCTGTCAGCATCGACAGTTGCTCGGCTGTGAGCGGCTCGCCCTCACCCTCTGGGGGCATTCGCGAAGTGGGGTCTGTGTCGCTCACGCGAGACAGGATCAGGCTTGCCTCAGAATCCCCCTTCACGATCACCCCGCCTGATTCACCTCCCTGAACCATCAGGGGAACGGTGTCCAGTCGCAGACCGGCCTCCTGCTTGAGGCCTCCATGGCAGGAAAAGCAACGCTGGGCAAAGAGCGGTCGAATTTTTCCTGTGTAGACCGCGAGCGGATCGCTGGCTGGTTCAGCCAGAACGCTGGCCGCGAATCCGCAGAAAAGGAACAGAAAAAGGGCAATGTGTTTCATGGTCGTGGTATGCGGGTGTTCGTTGCCAACCGATCCAGCGGAGCGTCAGAAACCTGAGTGCGTCACACTTTCCAGCCATCGCGGCAGACCGGCCGGATGATCGCATCCACCTCGGGGGCGTTCGTTGCGACCAGCCTGACAGGATCCCATTCAATCTTCTTGCCCATGGTGTCCGGAGACGCTGCTGCCCAGACCAACCGATCCAGCGGAGCGTCAGAAACCTGAGTGCGTCACGCTTTCCAGCCATCGCGGCAGACCGGCCGGATGATCGCATCCACCTCGGGGGCGTTCGTTGCGACCAGCCTGACAGGATCCCATTCAATCTTCTTGCCCATGGTGTCCGGAGACGCTGCTGCCCAGATGGCCAGATTTCCAAGCAAGACTGTTTCGGTGAGTGGCCCAGCGTAGTCTGGAAAGTTTGCCATCCCTTGCGGGCCGCCTTTGACGGCGTCCACAAATTCAAGGAAGTGTCCGGGAGACTGAGGGAAATCCACGTCGCCGATGACGCGACCGCTTTTCAGAAAAAAGCCTTTTTCGCAATGGTCGCCTGGGCAATAGAGGGAGTCCTTTTGGCCAACGAGCAGCATGCCGCTGCCGGCTGTTGTGAAGGGGTGCTCTACTTCTTTGCCATCGTCATTCTTCTTGACTTCGCCCGCAAAGCCGGCAAACAACGATTGCTCCGGCAGTTTGCCGCCGTCGTACCACCTCAGCTTCAAGGCCGAACGGCCGCCAAGTGCAGGAAAATCAAAGTCGATGATCGACCACTTTGGGAAAGTTTCCTTGTTGTGGCCGCTGGTCATCGCTTGCACGCTGATTGGATCGCGGAGGTTCAACGCCATGAATGGCATGTTGATGGAGTGGCAGCCCATGTCGCCTAACGCCCCCGAGCCAAAATCCCAGTAGCCTCGCCATGCAAACGGATGGTAGCCAGCGGCGTAGGGCCTGGCGGGCGATGGCCCAATCCAGAGGTCCCACTTGAGGTGTGCTGGCGCGGCTGATTCCACAGGACGATTGCCTCCCTGGGGCCAAATCGGCCGGTTTGTCCAGATGTGCACTTCCTTGACGGCCCCAATCTCGCCCGACTTGATGACCGCAGCGGTCCGTCGCAATGCCGAATCGGCCGTGCCGTGGTTGCCCATCTGGGTGGCCACTTTTTGGCTGCGGGCTATGTCGGTGAGCAGGCGGGCATCGGCAATCGATCGAGTCAGCGGTTTCTGACAGAAGCAATGCTTGCCCATGTTCATGGCCATGGCCGCAGCAGTGATGTGGGTGTGGTCGGGAGTGCTCACCGTCACGGCATCGATTGACTTGCCCATCTCATCGAGCATCACGCGGAAGTCCGTATACTGCTTTGTTCCATCAAAAGCTGTCTCGGCTCGCTTGAGTTGATTGGCATCGACGTCGGCCACTGCCACCACCTTGCCGCTGCGGTCGGCATCGGCGGAATCGCTCTTGCCCTTGCCTCCAATGCCGATGCACGCAAAGCGAACTTCCTCGTTCGCGCTGGTAGGCACAGCACCCTCTGCGGCTCGCGATTTCGGGGCGATCCAATACCCACCCGCCACGGTGGCCGATGCCAAAAGAAAATCGCGACGTGAGCGGGAGGGCATGGCAGCAGCGGAGCGAATGCGGCGGGGCATCAAAGAACCCTTTTTTGAGAGGCAACGGGTGTGACAGAAAACGGCCGTAGGCCTATTTGCTTGCTTGCGTGCCTGCGACAATTGGCCTTTAAATGGTACCATTCCAAGCCACACCGTTCAAGTTTACGGAATGTTAAAATATCGATTCATGAGTCTTGATAGCCATAGAATCTAAGGGGTTGCAATGCGTACGAATGGTTTTGGGTGCTGCATGTGTGTGGTGGCTCTTGCGGCCATCGTGCCCAGTCGGGCAACAGTGGCCCGTGGCGAGGTTGTGGCTGCGCCCATTTTCGGCAACGGCATGGTGCTTCAGCGGGACGCGGTCGTCCCTGTCTGGGGAAAATCGCTGCCCCAGGAATCGATCACCGTCACCTTTGGTGGGAAGTCTGTTACCGGCAAGGCCGATGCCAGCGGTCGGTGGAAAGTTGTGCTCCCGCCTTTCCAAGCTGAGGCCATCCCTCGCGAGATGAGCATTGTAGGCATTGACAACAGGCTGACTTTTACCAACGTGCTGGTGGGCGAGGTGTGGCTGTGTAGCGGACAATCCAACATGGGACTTGAGGTCCGGAAAGTCATGAACGCTGCCGACGAGATCGCTGCAGCACACGATTCGGAGATTCGCGCGTTCACTGCCGTCTATGCCTCGGGCATGGACGGCACGTACGCCATTGAGCCCAACCAAGAAAAAATCTACGCGATTAGCCCGCAGGAAAACTGTTTAGGTTCTTGGAAACCCTGCGTCGGCAAAGATGTGGAAAACGTCTCCGCCGTCGGCTACTTCTTTGCACGCGAACTCAAAAAACGGCTGAAAGTTCCGGTTGGCATCGTGGTTTGTTCTGCGGGTGCTACGGCCATCGAGTCTTGGATCAGCGTTGATGGGCTGAAGCAGATCCCTCGCTACCGAAATCGCGCACGCTCTTGGGAAGAACTCGCGGATGTGTACCGCACTGACAAAGGTGCCTACCCTGCCGCAGTCGAATCCCAAAAAAAACGTGTTGCCGAGGAGAGCAAAGTCTGGTTTTCGGAACTCGATGCGGAAGACCTAGGCATGCAGGCCGGTTGGATGAAAAGTGGCCTCGATACTGCCGAGTGGACCGATGTTTCGCTGCCGGTCTCGCTTGAGAATAATCCGATTGGCTCGCCCATTGCGTCGATTTGGTTTCGCAAAATCGCCCATTGCGTCGATTTGGTTTCGCAAAAGCGTTACGCTTCCGCAGGAATGGGTGGGCAAGGAACTGGAAATCCATCTAGGCACCGTCGACGCTGTAGATGATACGTATGTCAACGGCCGAAGCGTTGGTCGCACCTGGTTCGATACGCCGACGTACTGGGAAGTGCGTCGCGTGTACGCAGTTCCAGCGGAGGCCGTGACCGGAACGACTGTGTCGATTGCGATACGATTGCTAAAGC
>Ga0194055_10001668_pt1 | contig 18031 bp, 15 predicted proteins | sample SepL449m_MetaG_FD_155482 | JGI IMG/M metagenome (GOLD analysis project Ga0194055, IMG submission 155482) | Anoxic zone freshwater microbial communities from boreal shield lake in IISD Experimental Lakes Area, Ontario, Canada - Sep2016-L442-9m | ecosystem: Environmental > Aquatic > Freshwater >...
AAATTGGACGATGAATGCAGCGGCAGTAAGTGCGTGGAAGAGCTCGTGGAAGCCAAACCACTTGATAGAGATGTTTGGTTTTTTGAGTGCATAAAAAATTCCGCCCACTGAATATAAGACGCCACCGAGAATGATGAGTACACAAACGAGTACGCCGCCTCGTTGCCAGAAGGTGGGCATGTAGATGACGGCGACCCAACCTAACGCGATGTACACCGGAACGTAGAGCCAGCGCGGAGCGTTCATCCAAAGGACGCGGAAAACGGCTGCAGCGATTGCCCCACCCCACACGACGCAGAGCATGACGATGGAACTTGTCTTGGTGAGCAAGAAGAGTGCAAAGGGTGTGTATGTACCAGCAATCAAGATAGGGATGTTGGCGTGGTCGATGCGGCGCCAGACTGCCTTTACCTCTGGACTCCACTTACCGCGGTGGTAAAGCGCGCTGCAGGTGAAGAGCAGGACTGCGGTGAGTGTGTAGAGAGCGCCGGCGATGCGGCCACGAAATGTGGCGGCCAAGGTCACTAAGGTGAGGCCGGCTACCAGGGCGAGTGGGGACATGACCAGATGGATCACTCCGCGCAGGCGCGGGGTCGGTAAGGGCACGGTGGAGGCCACTGCAGAGGCAGTTGTGGCCGGCTTTTCGGTGGAAGTATTCATCGAGACGAGCCTACCGCTCGCCTCATTTTCCGCCTTATTACGCTCCTTTTCCCATAGAGTGGAGTGGTGACGAGCGAGAACGTGCGCCCCTGGGGCCATTACGAGGTATTGCAGAGCGATACTCACCATCAGGTGAAGTGTGTCTGGGTTAACCCGGGCAAGCGCCTCTCCTATCAGCGCCACCAGTTTCGGGCTGAGCATTGGATGATCATTTCTGGTCACGCCGAAGTAACTGTTGACGATGTAACAAGCACCCTTGGGCCGGGGGAGAGCATCGATATTCCCATCATGGCTAAGCATCGGATCTCAGCGCCTACCGACGAAGTGGTCTTTGTGGAAGTGCAAACGGGAACGTCCTTCGACGAGGATGACATTGAACGTTTTGAAGACGACTACGGCAGAGCGAATTAAGGAATACTATGAAAAGAATTACGCTCTTAGTTCTCATTCTTTTTATCTTGGTACAACTGAGCGTTCTTGCTGGCATCCCGCTAGGTAGCCGTGTCGATCATATGCCTGCTACAGATCGGCTCGTGAGCGCTTCGGCTATCGTGATGGCACTTGGCGCGGTCCGTGTACTCTTCCGACCAGACAAGACCGTGCGACTCTTTGCCATCATTTTCGCCCTCACTGCCATCATCAACGCTTTTAATCGCACAAGCGCAGTAAGCGTGGCTCTCTTTCCACTTGCCATGGTGCCTGCATTTGGATTGTGGTGGGCCTCGGGTGAACCTACTCGGGTAGCAATGCGCGAACAGGCCAAGAAGGGCTTTAAGTAATTTTGTATTAAATGTTGAAGGCCTGGCGCATGCGCCAGGCCTTCAACATTTCTACTGTTCTATTTAGCCGTGATTAGCCATGTTTTCTTTAACAATGTGGGTCTTGAAGGACCACAGTGATGAAGAGCTTGGGTCAACTACGAGCTCAACCCAGTGATTGAAAGCTGATCCGAAGGTTTGTACTCGGGTGAAGTTCTCCACGAGGAGACCCTTGTCCTTTTGCACAAGCTTGCCAGCAGTTTCATTCATTGGCATATCTAGTTGGAACCAGTGCTCGTCACCATTTTGGAGCAAGACTGGCTTCTTGAATTGGAGAGTATTAGTGAGCAACGCTTGCTTATCAGCATCGTATGCTGCCGAGGTGCATTCAGTATTAGGCATTGCTTGACCTGCGAGGTAACCCTCCCAGTCCATGTTGGCCTGAATGAGGACGATTACGCCGATTGCCTTATCGGTGTAGGCCTTCCCAAAACCCTTGTTGATCCAGGCTACGTTTGCCGCATCGCGAGCGGTGAACTCGGCCGCATCGCCGTCTTTCGTCAAGTCGTTGTACACCTTGCACTTCACTCCGTCTACAGCAGCATTATTTGCAGAGCCTGGAATGTGCGGAATGATTACGGTGATGTCTTTGTAGGTAAACATTTGCATTTCTGGGTACACAGGATCATGAAGAACCGTCACTGGTGTGGTGCTTCCTGAGACGTTGAGAGTGCCACTTCCGAGGTTGATGTATGAACCAGCGGATCCAAAGTAGGTAGAGCGGATCAACGCTAAACGAGTCGCAGGATCGTAGGCTCCCTTGACTGGTCGATCACAGTCAACCCATTCGTTATCCCCGACGGTGTAGAAGATTTGCTTACCGAATTTATTGAAGAAGTTTGTCTTGAGTGCGGGGTAAGCCTCATCCGTGCACTTGTCGCCCTTGCCTGACATGGTGTCTCCACCGAAGAGTGTGAAATCAACCTTGCTGGCGTTGATCTCGTTGATCACGTAGGGAACTTGGGTTACTCCAAGTGCGTCATAAGGCATGTCGCCAATGAGGGCGATCGAGAAGACGTTGGAGACCGGAGCTTGCGTGACTACTGGAGTCGGTGCAGGCGTTGTGGTCGTGACTGGCTGTGCTACAGGCTTAGTAGTAACAGGTTTGGTTACTGGCTTAGTCACTGGCTTAGTCGTGGTTGGCTTCGTGGCCGCGTGGGCTGCTACTCCGGAGAGAGAAGTAGCGACGAGGGCGAATGCGATAGTGGTGAGATGAAACTTCTTTCGTGAATGTATTGTCATGAGAGCAAGATTCCGTGAAGAAGTTAACGAATACTCTCGCACACCTGTCTAAAAAGTGAACAGAGGGTGTCCAAAGTGGGTGAGCCTTTTCATACCCTATTTGTTAGCCGCTTTGATGTACTTGCGAATACTGATGGGCATGAACACGGCCATGATTAACACCATGTAGATCAACGACATAGCAAGCGGATGTGTGCTGGGAAATGATCCAGCAGTGGCGCCAAATTCGTTCTTAAGCCCGAAGAGTTCGCGGCAGGCTGCCACCATCGTTGAAACCGGGTTCCACTCCGCAAAGTATTGCAGCGCCTTGGGCATTCCCGTCGTCGGGGCGAAGGCGTTGGAGAGGAAGGTCAGTGGAAAGACCGAGATGAAGACCAGGTTCTGAGCCACCCGCTCTTCGCGAACTGAAAGCCCGATGATCACGCCAATCCATGACATGGCAAAACCAAAGACGAGTAAGAAGAGAAATCCAAAGACGATGTGCACGAATCCCGAGCTTGGACGCCATCCCACAAGGAATCCAGCGACGCCCATGACTCCGAGGACAACAACGTTGAGCGCGGCATCTCCCAGGGTACGACCGAAAACGACCGCGCCGCGCGAGATGGGGAGAGAGCGGAAACGATCTATCAATCCTTTTTGCATATCGGCGGCCAGCCCCACGGCCGTTCCGGCGAGGGTGAATGCCACGGTTTGTACGAAGATACCGGGCATGAGCAGTTGCACGTATCCGCCAGGTTGCCCAGAACTGATAGAACCTCCAAAGACATAACGAAAGAGCAGTACGAACATCACGGGTTGGATGGTGGAGAAGATCAAGACTTCAGGAACGCGCACAAGTTGAAGCAATTGGCGCTTCATGATGACAAGCGCGTCGGTGATGGCGGTCATTTCTTTGATCCCTTCTTCGCTTCTTTCATTCTTCGACGCTTCTCGCGAGGGTCGGTGGGCTCTTCCTCTTTCTTCTCTTCTGCTATGTGGCCTGTGAGTGAGAGGAATACATCGTCAAGAGAGGGGCGCTTCAATCCGATATCGAGCGGGTGGATGCCAGCTTCGTCAAGCGCACGCGCAGCCTCAATGAGCGCCTTGCTTCCAGTGGTGACTGGCGCGGAGACTTGGCGCATGCCTTCATCCATGCTGGTTGCGCTGCCGCTAATGCGCGCAACAATTTCGTTAGTGGCGTTGAGGTGCTGATTCTCGACGATGATTTCTAGCCGCTCGCCACCGACTTGCAACTTGAGTTGATCAGAAGTGCCGCGCGCGATGACCTTGCCATGGTCGATAACTGCAATCTCGTCAGCGAGCTGATCGGCTTCTTCGAGGTATTGCGTAGTGAGCAGGATCGTCACGCCACCTTTTACGAGTTCATCGATCACGCCCCACATTTCTTGGCGACCACGGGGGTCTAGGCCGGTGGTGGGTTCATCGAGGAAGAGGACCTTAGGTTTCACAATCAAAGATGCCGCAAGGTCGAGGCGGCGACGCATACCACCGGAGTAAGTACGGATCGGACGCTTGCCGCTTTCGCTGAGTGAAAACTGTTCGAGGAGTTCCTCGGCTCGTACTTTCGCAGCGTTGGCATTTAAGTGATAGAGACGGCCAAACATCACTAAGTTATCCCAGCCAGTCAGTGTTTCATCTACCGCTGCGTACTGTCCGGAGAGACCAATAATCTTCCGTACTTCACTGGGGGATTTGAGAACGTCGATGCCCCCTACAGATGCATGGCCAGAATCAGGGTTGAGGAGAGTGGCAAGGATGCGCACGGTGGTGGTTTTGCCGGCGCCGTTCGGACCTAGCACGCCAAGGACGGTGCCTTCTTCCACTTCAAGGCTTAATCCGTCGAGCGCGCGCACGCTGCCCTTGTTGTAGGTCTTGACTAAGTTCTCTGCAATAACACTCTTCATAATCCCCAACCTAGTGTGAAATTAAGTGACTAATTTACCATTTCGAGTACGAATCGAATGTAATCTGCTTTGCCTTCGGTGTACGCCTCGCGGTCCTCTCGATGTGCTTCGGCGAGATCACGTTTTATCGCCGCGTACTGGGCCACTAGGGCCCGGTCAGCACGGAGGGCCTCTCTGAACGCGAGGTGCTCGCTCCACCGTAGCTGACCTTCAGGTACCAGGTGGAGGTGGGCGAAGCGATGATCGCTCACCACCTTCACCATGAAGCGACGCCACGGCCGTTCGTCGAGTGCTGCCGGAACAAGGTGCCATGAGCCGTGCGCCTGTGAGAGTGCTAGCGCGCTTCGATCGATGGTGTCGAAATCCCTCATCGCCACCATGATGTCGATGATGGGTTTAGCAGCTAAACCTGGAATAGAAGTTGACCCGATATGTTCGATCGCAAGTGCATCGATTCCAAAAACGGTAGAGAGTTCAGCGATGAGTTCATGCGCCGCGAGGGGCCATTGCTCGGAATACGGTGAGATGACAACTTCTTCAGTGGCCCACTTCGGATAATGGCTCACCGGAGAAAGCTTGGTTGCAAAATTCCGATGTCTAACACCTTTTCAATGCGCGCCATCGATGCCACCAATACTTCTTCCTCATAGGCCGGCGCCACAATCCCAAGACCTACTGGGAGTCCTTCAGTAATGCCCATAGGCAAGCAGCCGACAGGATCGCCAGTAATGGATGGCGCGGTGGTGATCCAGCTCGCGCCACTATGGTCATCGCTTCCCCCAAGATTGCTCATCCAAGCCGGGGCGTATGTGGCACCAATGAGTACATCCACTCCAGTGAAGGCTTTGTTGAGCATCGAAGTGGCCCAATCGAGATTACGTGTGCGCTTTGCAAGATACTCGTGTCCGCGACCACCGAGCTCGAGTGCGAGGTCGAAGTACTCCTGACCGAAGTGTTGGAGTTCAGTAGTCGAATTCGCATTATTGAAAGCCACTACGTCAGCAAGAGATTGAGGTGAGCCGCCACACCGTTTTGTGAGGTACTCGCCCAAATCATCGAAGAGCTCATGGAGGAGTACGTGAAATTCATCGAGCCCGACTGAATCATCAGGCGTGGGTGCATCAATTTCTACGATCGTGAGCCCAGCTGAGCTGAGTTTCGATACCGCGTCCATCAGAAGTGCGTTCGTGCCATCGTGATTTGTGGTCCACGACTTAACAAAACCAATGGTGGGGGAGAAGTTGCTGGCGGCTGCGTCAACAAAGCCACGTGCACTCATCATTACTTCGAGCAGCAGTGCGGTATCAGCAACGGTGCGCGCCATGGGGCCAGGTGAATCTTGGCTTGAACTGATGGGGACCATGCCATCGCGCGGAATGGATCCGACGGTCGGTTTGATTCCTACGCAACCATTGAGTGATGCGGGGCAGACGATGGAACCATCTGTTTCGCTGCCGACGGCAAGTGCCACGAGTCCAGCGGCGATTACGGCGCCTGATCCTGATGATGAGCCGCCGGCAGAGTGTGGATGTTTCCATGGATTTGCCGTGAGGCCGCCGAGTGCAGACCAACCACTAGTAGAGCCAGGGGAGCGAATGTTTGCCCACTCCGAAAGATTGGTAGCGCCGATGATGTTCGCCCCTGCTTTGCGCAGGCGTCGGGCGATAGTGGAATCTTCTTTGACAGGGAAATCACGTAGCGCAAGTGATCCCGCACTTGCGGGTAGTCCAACGGCTTCGACATTGTCTTTGATGACAATCGGAATTCCGGCGAGTGGAAGTGCCGGATTAATTTTCTCTGAGTTTTCTAGTGCATCAAAGGAAAGCGCGAGAATTGAATTGAGTTGATAGCCATTTCGATCGATCGCATCGATGTGGGATAGTGCCTCGATGGTGAGCTCGTGCGCATCCTTTTTTCCCTGATGGACCATAGCAATCTGATCAATTGCGGGAGTGAAGTCGCTCATATCGTGAGTCTATAAAGGAACTCAAGGCTCTGGGTGCCTAGATAGACTCATGAAATGGAAAAAACCCGAATCCAGCGGTTGCGGGAAGCCGCCATCCCGACTGATCCAGCGATTCGGACTCTCAGCACGTCAACGCTCGTAAATACCATCGGCAATGGCCTTTTCCGTACCGTGGAAGTCATTTACTTCACGCTCATCATTGGGCTCTCTCCAGCCAAAGTGGCGCTCGCTCTTTCGATTGCTGGCGGAATCTCACTGCTCTTTAGCGTGCCAGCAGGGCATCTCGCTGATCGACTTGGCCCACGAAATATTGGTGCAGCCGCGCTGGCGATTGAGGGGCTACTTCTTTCGTTGCTCTATTTCGTCGATACCTACGTTCCATTCCTACTGATCAACATTGCTATGGGCATTTTTGGCACCATCGGGCAGACGATGAGGATGGCAACCATCTCCAAGATGGGTTCGCCCGAAGAGCGCGTGCGCATTCGCGCCTTTACTCGGTCCGTGACGAATCTGGGCATTGCTATCGGAACGGTATTTGCGGGAATTGCGTTGGCTTTCAATACTAGGCAGGGCTACCAGATTATGTTGCTCCTGGATGCGCTCACCTATCTGCTCGCTAGTTACTTCTTCATGAAGTTGCCATACATCGCCCCCACAGTTGAACGCGGCGAGCCGTTTGGGTTCCAAGCTCTAAGAAATCGCAAATATCTTGGAGCTACAGTGCTCAACGGCATCATGTCGCTGCACTTCGTGCTGCAGAGCGTGGCTATTCCGCTCTGGGTAGTGAAAGAGACATCTGCTCCGCGCTGGTGGGTATCGGTGATCATGTTGGTGAACACCTTCGCTGTCATCATCTTCCAAGTACGCGTCAGCCGCGGATCCGGGGATTTGAAGCGTGGATCGCTGCTCTTTAGGCGCGCAGGATTCGCGGTGGCACTCTCTTGCTTGTTATATGCACTTTCTGCTGGGCGCTCCGTGGTGATGGCATGTGTGCTCCTGGTCGTTGCGATGTGCGTACACGTTTATGGCGAACTTGTTGGGTCGGTGGGTTCGTGGAGTATTGGTTTTGGTATGGCCGATGAAAAACATCAAGGGCAATATCAAGGTGTTTTTTCACTGAGCTGGGGATTAGGTGGAACTTTTGGTCCCGCGTTCGTGACCGCGATGGCAATAGGTCTTGGACAGTTGGGCTGGATCTACATGGCAGTGATGTTTGCCATCACCGGAATGGTGATGCATCGTCTCGTTGTGGGACGCGCTACTTCTGTAGTGTCCAACCCTTAGAGGTGAACGAAGAAAGCCCCCCGCCGAAGCGAGGGGCTTTCTTAGAAAATGCTGGTTTAGATGTCGTAGTAGAGCTCGAACTCGGCTGGATGTGGACGTAAGCGCACGTAATCAACTTCAGCGCTGCGCTTGTAATCGATCCACGTCTCGATGAGATCTTGCGTGAAGACGCCGCCCTCGGTGAGGAATGCGTGATCGCGCTCGAGGTTATCGAGTACCTCTGGAAGTGATCCAGGAACTTGTGGCACGAGCGCGGCCTCTTCTGGTGGCAACTCGTAGAGATCCTTATCCACTGGTTGTGGTGGCTCGATCTTCTTCTTCACTCCGTCAAGGCCGGCCATGAGCATGGCAGCGAAGGCGAGGTATGGGTTGCTTGACGGATCGGGGCAACGGAATTCGATGCGCTTTGCCTTGGGGTTGCTTCCGGTGATCGGAATGCGGATGCACGCAGAACGGTTACGTGCGGAGTACACGAGATTCACCGGGGCTTCGTAGCCTGGAACCAAGCGATGGTAAGAGTTGACGGTGGGGTTGGTGAAGGCGAGCAGCGATGGAGCGTGCTTCAAGATACCGCCGATGTACCAACGAGCCATGTCGGAGAGTCCGCCGTAGCCCTTCTCGTCGTAGAAGAGTGGCTTGCCGTTTGTCCAAAGTGATTGGTGAACGTGCATACCGGACCCGTTATCACCGAAGAGTGGCTTTGGCATAAAGGTTGCAGTCTTGCCCGCCTGCCAAGCAACGTTCTTGATGATGTACTTAAAGAGCATTATTTCATCAGCAGCTCGCGTCAAAGAGTTGAAGCGGTAGTTGATTTCCATCTGACCAGCGGTACCTACCTCATGGTGTGAACGCTCTACATCGAGGCCAACTTCGCCAAGTTTCATGACCATGGTGTCGCGAAGGTCTGCCATTTGATCGGTGGGGGAGACAGGGAAATAGCCACCCTTGTAACGAGTCTTGTAACCGAGGTTGCCACCCTCTTCCTTGCGACCAGTATTCCAAGCACCTTCAATGGAATCGATTTCGTAGAACGAACCGTTCTGCTTGGTTTCAAAGCGAATGTCATCGAAGACGTAGAACTCTGCTTCAGGGGCAAAGAATGCGGTGTCAGCGATGCCGGTACCGGCTAGGTAAGCCTCAGCTTTGGCTGCAACATTGCGTGGATCGCGTGAGTAAGGCTCATCGGTCAGTGGGTTGTGCACTGAGAAGTTGAGAACGAGAGTCTTCTCTTTGCGGAAGGGATCGATGAAGGCGGTCTCTGGAGCAGGAAGCAACTTCATATCTGACTCATGAATTGATTGGAAGCCGCGGATAGAAGATCCGTCGAACATCAATCCGTCAGTAAATACTGCTTCATCAAATGATGCTGCTGGCACGTTGAAGTGTTGTTGCACACCTGGAAGATCGGTGAAGCGCACATCTACGAGAGCGACACCATTATCTTTGATGTACTTAAGTACATCTGTGGAGTTCTTCAGATCGCCATGTTTTAACATATTCGTTCCCCTTCGCTAATCCTTCGGGGCGCTCTTGGCCCTTTCCGATGTGATGAACATAGGGCTCCTTCGTTATCCCACCGTGACCCACGTGTTTCGCCCGTGTTAACGTTCGACCGGCATTTGAGCACGCTCCGGGTAGGCTGACCCCATGTCTGATGAACGTCGACGCATTATTGGAGGCTGGCTCGGTGGCTCCCGCACGGTGAGCCCCTTGGTTCTGGGCTTTCCCGGTGAGCGCTTGGGTCTCCCTGAAAAGGGTGCTGGCTCGGTGGCTCCCATGGGTCTGCGGTTGGCCGCGCTTATCGTCGATTGGCTCAGTTGCCTACTGATCGGTGCCTTCGTTACCCGAGTCTGGGGCGGGCTCACTTCCTTGGTGATCTTCTACGCCGAGATTCTGGTGCTCACCATGCTCCAAGGGGCAAGCGCCGGCCAACGCCTCTTCCGTATCGAAGTGCGCCCCGTCGATGGTGGGCGGCTCTCACCTATTGCCGTGGTAATTCGCTCGCTACTGCTCTTCATAGCGATACCTGCAGTGATCTATGACCGTGACGGACGTGGGCTCCACGATCGTGCTGCTCGAACCATCGTTTTGCGGAAAATTAAAACTCTCTAACGCTGCTGGACTCAAGCGCACCGCAAGCTCAGCGCTGCTGGACTTAAGCGCACCGCAAGCTCAGCGCTGCTGGACTTAAGCGCACCGCAAGCTCAGCGCTGCTGGACTTAAGCGCACCGCAAGCTCAGCGCTGCTTTGGAACTTTCGCACCCTTTGGCAGCGGGCCTTTAGGAAGCGGAATATTCATGCCACCCACAGATTTAAGGCGCGTACGCACTTCGCGCATTTGTGCTGGTGTGAGAACACGGGGCAACTTTTGCACATGGCGTTGTAACTTCCGGATGGAAACTCGACCTTCACCATCGCCTACATAAACCTCAGTAATGGGAGTTCCGGGGCAGAAGCGCTCCATCTTGCGGCGGTGATCGAGTAAGAGAGGACGCACGTCGTTGCCACCTTCGCCCACAAGAACAATTCCCGGTCGTCCGATGGAACGGTGAACCATCGACTGCGCCTTATTCACTTCAACTGCAGGTTCGGTGGTCCAACCCTTACGGATGGACATTAATACGGATGCTCCAGCGCCAGTGGTGCCTTCGAGGCTGTCATACGCGCTCTTCTCGGCGCGACGTGAAAAGAGGAAAACGGCCGCAAGTACTGCGACTGGAAGCGAGACAACGGTTGCATAGATCGGGCTGCCAAGAATGAAGCCAAGGGCAATACAGATTGCCCACGTGAGACCGAAGGTGCCACCGATCCAAATACCAATCTTGCTATCGCGTTCGCGAGTAAGAACGTAAGCATCGCGGATTTGTGCAAAACGCTTTGGCCTATTCGCCTTGCGCGCAGCTTTTGCCGCCTTCTGCCCAGCCTTGATTTCGGCTTTGCTCTTTACGGGTGTCTTCTTTGCCGACGCGGCTGATTTATTCGTGGCCATGGTGGTAGAGGTTACCTCTTCTAGTGGGTGATCTGGGAGGCTGCGGCGCGCTGAGCGAGCGCTTGAGAGTAGAGGCGACCAGCCCGGTAGGAGGAGCGCACGAGGGGCCCGCTCATCACGCCGAGGAAGCCAATTTCGTCAGCCTCTGTTTTGAGTTCTACGAACTCTTCTGGCTTTACCCAACGCTCAACAGGGTGATGGCGAGGAGAGGGGCGCAAATATTGAGTAATGGTGATGAGATCGCAGCCCGCGGAGCGCAGATCGAATAGCGCCTGCGATACCTCTTCACGACTCTCGCCCATGCCAAGAATGAGATTTGATTTGGTAATCAAACCAAAGTCTCGCGCCATTGTGATGACTTGCAAACTACGTTCATAAGTAAATGCAGGGCGAATTCGTTTAAAAATCCGAGGCACAGTTTCTACGTTGTGTGCAAAAACTTCCGGACGTGATTCAAAAACGGGGTTGAGTAAATGTTCGTGGCCACTGAAGTCAGGTGCCAGTAACTCCACGCCGGTACCTGGATTGAGTGCATGCACTTGGCGCACGGTCTCCGCATAGAGCCATGAACCCTCATCTTCAAGGTCGTCCCGAGCCACGCCTGTGATGGTGGCGTACTTAAGACCCATGGTGGCCACTGACTCGCCTACGCGACGTGGCTCATCTCGATCGAGCGCTTCAGGTTTGCCAGTATCGATATTGCAAAAGTCGCAGCGTCGCGTGCACTGAGATCCACCGATAAGAAAAGTTGCTTCCTTATCTTCCCAACATTCGAAAATGTTGGGGCAGGCAGCGGCTTGGCAAACGGTATGTAAGCCTTCACTCTTTACCAAAGATTGCAGTGCCGTGTATTCCGGCCCCATGGTGGCGCGAGTTCTAATCCATTCAGGTTTACGTTCGATCGGAATCGCCGAGTTACGCGCTTCGATGCGAAGTAGCTTCCTGCCCTCAGGTGCCATTGTCATGTCACGCACCTTTCATGACGCGTGGCAGAAATTCAGTAAGGCGCTTCTCGATAAAAGGGAGCAATTCATCGATAGTGACATTTCGGTTGAGTTCGCGCGTGAGCGAGGTGACTCCCGCATCCGCGATGCCACAAGGGATGATGCGATCAAACCATGAAAGATCAGGGTTACAGTTAATGGCAAAGCCATGGGTGGTGACGCCACCTGCGATGCGTACTCCAATCGCGGCAATCTTTCGCTCTTGTTGCGTCGTACTTGCTGGGAGCCATACGCCGGAGCGACCTGGAATTTGAATCGTGTCTACCCCGAGATCGGCGAGCGCGGCCATCATCATCTCTTCAAGCAAACGCACGTATCCGACCACATCGAATTTTTCGGCCAGGGCAATAATGGGATAGCAGACCAGTTGACCGGGGCCATGCCAGGTGATTTTTCCACCGCGATCCACATCAACCACCGGGGTGCCATCGGTGGGGCGTTCTGCGTTATCAGTGCGTCGACCCGCAGTGAAAGTGGGGGGATGTTCGACGAAGAAAATCGTTCCAGGCGAGGTGCCGGCAATCACGCGAGCAGCTTCACTCCTTTGGATTTCAAGCGCCTCTTCGTAGGCCATCAGGCCCAAGCTCTTGAACGGGACAGAGAGCCCGGCAGGGAGGAGCGAGATAGTGGTAAGCAACACGCCAATAGCCTAGTCCGATCTGAACGTGTGAGCGTGCGTGAGCGTAGGTCAGCAGGTATCCTGGAGCCCTGCTTGACCGTCGCCACCGAGGCCACTGCTCTCCGATAAGGAATCCTGATGTCTTCCACTCTTGCCACTACCGCTGCCCCTACGCGCCGTCGCCGCTGGTTGGTGCCCGTCTTGATCGTGGTGGCCTGGCTCTTGGTGAGCGGGGCGACAGGTCCTTTCGCTGGCAAGCTCAGCGAAGTTATCAAGAATGACAACGCGGCGTTCTTGCCTGCTGAGGCGGAAGCAACTTTGGCCATTAATGCGCAAAAGAAGTTGGTCGGCGAAAATCAACCATTCGTGGGAACGCTCATTTTTGAATATGCCGATGGTGTGACTCCGGGCGCGCAAGCCAAGGTCGATGCATTGATCGCCAAGATTCCCTCACTTGCGGTGGAAGAGGGCAAGACTGTGGGTGATTTCTTGCTCCCCGTACCGGTCGGTAGTCAGGTATCTAAAGATGGAAAAGCGATCTCTACACTCTTCTTCTTTGATTCGCAAAAGTCGAGTAAGCCATTTGCCAGCGGCAAGAGTCCGATTGCAATCAGCGTGCAAGCGATTCGAAATGAGATGAAAGTCGAAGGCCTTGATGGTCACGTCGGAGGTCTCGCTGGACTCTTCGGTGACTTGATTGGAGTCTTCTCAAGTATCAACGGATCATTGCTGTATTCGACCGTCGGTGTGGTCTTTGTCATTCTTATTTTCGTTTATCGCTCGCCTTTGCTCCCCATCATTGTGTTGCTTGCAGTGGGTATTGGCGACGCACTTGCCCAGGCGGTTGTTTACTTCATGGCAAAAGCCGGTGTGATTGATCTCAATGGTCAAGCACAAGGCATCCTGCTCATCTTGGTATTTGGTGTGGGTACTGATTACTCACTTCTCTTAGTCTCCAGATTTAGGGAAGAGTTGCGCAATTACGAAAGTAAGTACGACGCGATGCGTGTCACATTAAAGGGTGTGATTGAGCCCATCACTGCATCGGCAGCAACTGTCGCGGCCGGTCTGCTCTGTCTCTCGTTCTCTGTACTCACGTCGAATAAGTCGACTGGCCCAGTCTGTGCCGCCGGCGTAGCTTCTGTTTATGTTGCAGTCCTTACCTTGCTTCCCGCACTGCTCTTACTCATAGGTCGTCGTGGCTTCTGGCCGCGTAAGCCTGCCTTTGGTAGCGATCATCCTGAAGAGAAGGGCATCTGGGGGAAGGTTGCTGGCACCGTTGGTCGGCGCCCACGTCGCTCGTGGATTCTTGGGACCGCCTTCGTGCTCATCCTCTGCGCATTTCTTCCTACTCTTAAGGCTGGCGGCCTTGATAAGTCATTCACCAAGCGTACGGATTCGGTTATTGCCGATGAAGCAACTGCCCGCCACTTCCCAGCTGGTCGTGGAAGCCCATTGAATATTCTTGGTGGGGCTGACAAGCTGGAAGACATTAAGCAGATTGCGCTGAGCATCCCTGGAATTGCCGGCGCTGCTTTTTATACGGGCATCCCCGAGGGCACGCCAGGTGCAGAAATGGCGCCACCTAAAGTTGTTGATGGAATCGGCGAAGTGGATGCGGTCCTGAAGTATGAGGCAAATTCGCCAGAGGCTTTCAAGGTGCTGAAGAGTCTTCGTGCGTCTTTACACTCACAACTGGGGCCAAACGTGTACGTGGGTGGCTTCACTGCTATTAATTTTGACTCACAAGAGGCATCCACGCGTGATCGCAACGTCATCATTCCCATTGTGCTCTTCGTTATCTTACTCATCCTTATGTTGCTCTTACGTTCGATCATCGCGCCGATTTTGTTGATGCTCACGGTGGCTGCATCATTCGTGGCTACTCTCGGAGCGTGCGCGCTTGTCTTTAATCACATCTTCCACTTCCCAGGTTCAGATGCCTCCTTCCCGCTCTTCGCATTTACCTTCCTGGTCGCGCTCGGAGTGGATTACAACATCTTCTTGATGACGCGTGTTCGTGAAGAAGCGCTGGGGATGGGCACACGACCAGGAACTTTGAAAGCGCTGATGGTGACTGGTGGCGTTATTACCTCTGCTGGCGTCGTATTGGCGGCCACCTTTGCAGTCCTTGGAGTACTTCCACTTATCGTGCTGGCCGAGCTCGGATTCGCTGTCGGCTTCGGAGTCTTGCTAGATACGATCTTGGTGCGTTCCATCATCGTCCCTGCGTTGGTGCACGATATTGGCCCAGCGGTCTGGTGGCCATCTAAATTGCGCCACGACCCCGCAGTGATCAAGGGATAGTTGTGGGCAGTGACGACGTTGATGTCGTCGTAGTAGGGGCCGGGCTAGCAGGGTTGTCGGCTGCGTTCTATTTAGAACGGGCCGGAAAGCACGTTCGAGTTCTTGAGGCAAGCGATGCGGTCGGCGGACGAGTGCGCACGGATCGTGTGGATGGTTTTTTACTCGATCGCGGATTTCAAGTACTGAATCCGTGGTACCCCGATTTTCGAAAGCTTTCGTTAGATCTTAAACTTGCTCCTTTAGGTGCTGCGGTTGCAGTTTCGATGAGAAATTCGCGATCAATGGTGGGTGATCCGCGAAGAGCACCCTTAAGTGCGTTCTCCTCTCTCTCGACGGTGACGGGAACTCTTGGAGAGAAGGCAAGGTTGGGGCTCTATGTGCTCCACCTTCTCACATCATCGTTAGCCGATATCACCGAACAAGACGATTCTGATTTTGCTGGTGCGCTCTCCGATGCTGGCGCCGGGGGCCGACTCTACGATCGCACCCTCAAGCCATTTCTCGAAGGAGTCTTTCTTGATGATCCAGCACACGTGTCTCGGCGCTACGGTGAATTGGTATTGCGATCATTCGTGAAGGGGACTCCCTCCGTACCCGTTCAAGGGATGGGAGAATTTCCGCGCGCATTGGCATCGCGCATTCAAGACGTGCGATTGGGTATCGCTGTTGAAAGCGTTGTACCTGGGAAAGTCTTAACTGCGAACGGAAACGTGCAGGCAGTAGATATCGTGATTGCCACCGGAGCGCGCGCGGCACATGCATTGATCCCCGAAGTGCCGATGCCGGTGATGAAGAATTGTACTACCTGGTATCACGTAGTGGATCGTGCTCCTACCCATAGCAAGGCGCTTATCGTTGACGGGCTCCATCGTGGTCCACTGATCAACTCGGTGGTAATGAGCAACGTCTCACGTTCATACGCCCCCCGAGGCAAGAATCTGATCTCCTCGACATCACTTGTTTCCACGAACGAAGGCGAAGTGCGCACACACTTAGGGACGCTCTGGGGGCGCGAAGTTTCTGATTGGCAATTGCTTCATGTTTCTGATGTCCCTGATGCGCTTCCTGCGCAGGTTCCAGGGCTAGCAGTGCGTCGAGAGATTAGCTTCGGTAGTGGAATCTGGGTGGTGGGCGATCATCGTGATACGCCCTCGCAGCAGGGTGCATTAGCAAGCGGCCGCCGATGTGCCGAAGCAATCATTTCAACGAGGAATTAGTCAACAAGCTCTTCAAGAGCCGGCCCAATATGTGGATTCTCAAAAGTGAATCCAGCTTGCAATAGGGCAGTCGGTGCCACTCGTTTCGATCCGAGCACTTCAGTGGAAAATCCACCAAGTGCGACTTTGAGAGCAAATGCCGGAGCCGGGAAGAGTGCCGGGCGGTGCAGTGCGCGGGCGAGTGCAGCAGTAACTTCTGAATTTGTTGATGGGAATGGAGAAGTCAGATTCACTGGCCCAGGTAATTCATTGTTCAGTAGAAAATCGATGGCTCGGATCTCATCATTGAGCGAGATCCATGACCACCACTGATTACCGTCGCCTAGTTTTCCGCCAAGTCCGGCCTTGAAGAGGGGCACCATGCGCCCGAGTGCACCGCCCTTGGCTGCGAAGACCAGCCCTGTTCGCATGAATGTGGTGGCCGAACTTGCCTGGCCTGCACTCTCTTCCCATTGACGGCAAACATCAGCCAGAAAATCATCACCCGCGCGATCTTCTTCAGTGACTTCGCGATTGCCTGTTTCCCCGTACCAACCGATTGCAGACGCTGAAAGAAAACGGGGAATTTCAAGCTCGTTTATTGCCGAGACGATGGTGGCAGTGCTTTCGGTACGAGACTTGAGGATCTCGTTCTTATATGCCGCGCTCCAGCGCTTATCTCCCACGCCGGCGCCCGCTAAATGGATGACTGCATCCGTTCCGGAGAGCGAGGAGAGCGACTCCGGAGGAAGTGGAGATCCGTCTGGAGTCCAGCGGATCTCATCTTCGGCGATAGGGGAGCGTCGTACGAGTCGAATGACTTGATGGCCCTGTTTGGTGAGGCGTTTTACGAGTGCGCTACCGATCAATCCTGAAGAGCCCGTTACTGCAATTTTCATTACTAGATGCCCAAGTCTGATTCAAAGCGACCGTCTTCGAGGCGAGTCTTTAACGTCACTAGGAAGCGGGCGGCTTCTGCGCCATCGACGATGCGGTGATCGTAGGAGAGCGCCAAATAGATCATCGAGCGAATCGCTATGGTTTCGCCGCCATCTTCATCCTTGACGACGACTGGACGCTTCACAACTGCACCGGTTCCAAGTATGGCGACCTGTGGTTGGTTAATAATCGGGGTGTCAAAGAGCGCCCCGCGACTTCCGGTGTTTGTGAGCGTAAAGGTGCCACCACCGAGTTCGTCAGGGCTGACTTTGTTATCACGAGTGCGGTCTGCAAGATCTGCAACGCTTCGAGCAATGCCTCCGATGTTGAGTTGGCCTGCATCGCGAATAACTGGGACAAGCAATCCACGTGGGGTGTCGACAGCAATACCGAGATTTTCGGTGGCGTGATAAACGATGTTGTCGCCATCTACGGATGAGTTGATGACCGGATGGAGTTGCAGGGCCTCACACACTGCGACTGCGAAGAATGGCATGAAGGAGAGTTTGACGCCCTCTCGCTTTTCAAAAGCGGCTTTCGATTTATCGCGAAGACGCGCAATTTTGGTGACGTCAACTTCGATGACGGTGGTGAGTTGTGCGCTCGTTTGGAGTGACTCCACCATCCGCGAAGCGATCACCTTGCGAAGACGAGTCATGGGTACAACGGTGCCTCGGAGTTCACCTTCCGCCGCTGGCGTGTTTGCGGGGGCATTAATCGTTGCGGGCGAAGGAGATGTGGAGGGGGCCACGCGGCGGCGTTCAGCCTCATCCAAAATATCTTGCTTACGAATTCGTCCACCCACACCGCTTCCGGTAAGCGACGAGAGTTCAATGCCATTATCTTGCGCGAGTTTGCGCACAAGGGGGGTGACATATGAGTCATCACTTGCTGGTGCAGCCACAGGTGCTGGTGCAGCCACGGGTGCTGGTGCAGCCACGGGTGCTGGTGCAGCCACGGGTGCTGGTGGCGCCACGGGTGCTGGTGCAGCCACTGCTCCTCCGACGCCAATAGTTGCCAGCGTCGCACCTACCGGAACTGTCTGATCTACCTGAACCACGATGGAAAGCAAAGTGCCAGCTACTGGGGAAGGGATT
>Ga0194055_10001669_pt1 | contig 18029 bp, 13 predicted proteins | sample SepL449m_MetaG_FD_155482 | JGI IMG/M metagenome (GOLD analysis project Ga0194055, IMG submission 155482) | Anoxic zone freshwater microbial communities from boreal shield lake in IISD Experimental Lakes Area, Ontario, Canada - Sep2016-L442-9m | ecosystem: Environmental > Aquatic > Freshwater >...
CCCAGGTAAAATGAAGGTCGCCAAGTACGACTGGCCTCAATGGGGCGGGTCGACTCACCGCAACAACACACCTCCCGGCGAAAATATCCCGCACGAGTGGAATCTTTCTACAGGCGACAATGTCCTGTGGGCAATGCCGCTGGGGTCTCAGACCTACGGTAATCCGGTCGTCGCTAACGGAAAAGTGTTTGTCGGCACCAACAACACAAATGGTTATCTGAAACGCTATCCCTCGAAGATCGACCTCGGTTGCCTGATTGCTTTCGAAGAAAAGTCTGGCAAGTTCCTGTGGCAGGCTTCGTCGCCAAAGCTCCCTTCGGGGCGTGTCAACGACTGGCCGATGATGGGGATCTGCTCCACCGTTTATTGTGACGACACCCGGCTGTGGTACAACACGAGCCGTGGTGAAGTCCTTTGCCTGGACGTCGAAGGTTTCCACGACGGTGAAAACGATGGGCCTTTCAAGGCGGAAGCCAACGAAAACAAGGATGAAGCCGACATCATTTGGCGTTATGACCTGATGGGTGCTTTGGGCGTGTTCCAGCACAACATGTGTTCGTGCTCGGTCACCTGCGTTGGCGATTACTGCTTCGTGATCACAGGCAATGGCGTCGATGACGACCATATCAACATCCCGCAGCCTAATGCTGCCAGCTTTATCTGCCTGGACAAGAATACCGGCAAGCTGGTGTGGAGCGACAAGTCGCCGGGGACGAACATTCTGCACGGTCAGTGGTCCAGCCCCTGTGCTTTCGAAGCTGGCGGGCAGGCTCAGGTTGTGATGGGTGGCGGCGATGGCTGGCTCTACAGCTTCGATCCCGCTGGCGATGGCAAGGGTGGTCCAAAGCTGCTTTGGAAGTTTGACTGCAACCCCAAAGAATCTGTGTATTCACTGGGTGGACGTGCGACTCGTAACCACATCATCGGGACCCCGGTCTTCTACGATGGCTATGTCTACTCAGGTGTTGGTGAAGACCCTGAGCACGGCGAAGGGATTGGTCACTACTACTGCATCGATCCAACCAAGAGAGGTGACTTGAGTCTGGAACTGGCAATCGACAAGGACGGGAAAGAGATGGCGCCGCGCCGTCTGCAGTGCGTCGATACGAAAAAGGGTGAAAAGGCGATTCCAAACCCCAAGACGGGGGCCGTCTGGCACTATGACTCGGTCGACCGCAATAAGAACGGCAAGATCGACTTTGAAGAAACGATGCATCGGACGATCGGCAGCGCTGCGATCAAGGACGACCTGCTGTTCATCACCGACTTCGCCGGGCTGGTCCACTGCCTGGATGCCAAGAAGACCGAAAACGGCAAGCCGATTGTGTATTGGACTCACGACATGTTCGCCGCCGCATGGGGTTCGGTGCTGATCGTGGATGGCAAGGTCTACGTCGGCGATGAAGACGGCGATATCACGGTTTTCGAACTGTCCAAGAAGCTGAAGGTTCTTGCCGAAAACAACATGATCAACTCGGTCTACAGCACCCCGATCATTGCCAACAACACGCTGTTCATTTCGAACAAGAGTACGTTGTTTGCGATCAAGGAAGGTGCCAAGTTGAAGGGCGGGGTTAAGCAGGGGGCGACCACGGGCGGCGCCGCTGAATAGTCCGTGTTTGATGTTGTAAATCGTAAGACGGCTCTTTTGGGGCCGTCTTATTTTTTGATGGGTGAATCGACGCAACAGCGCGATTTGGCAGGAACTGGCGGACGTTCCAGCAGAGATCGATGGCCTGATTGGCGAGGCCAAAGATTTATTGACAATTTAAATGTCACCCCCGTAGTATGACAAATTGACTTGTCTGTTCCGAACGCACACTTCGAACTCGTCTTTCCGCAGGGGGCTCCGATGACAATTCGATCGTTCTGTTTGTCGTTACAAATTCTGAGTTGCTATGCGGTCTTGTCAACAAGTGCATCCTTCGGCCAGTTCGGTCATGGTGGTGGCCTGGCAGAGCCTACCAAGCCTAATGCAACGGCGCCGCGAGTCCATTCATTTCCATTGGCGACCGAGAATGAAGCCAGGATCGAACGAGTGTTGGATGCTCCTGCGAATGTCGAACTGACTGACGACGTGGAACTGGAAAAGGTGCTGCGTGAACTTGAAAAGCAGTTTGACATCGATATCTGGCTTGATAAGCAGGCCATTTCCGATGGCGGGCACGACATTGATCAGAAAATCACTCTGGCCGTCAAAAGAATTTCACTGAGAAGTTGCCTGAAACTGATCCTAGAGCCATTGGGGCTGACAACGGTAATTGAAGATGACGTCCTGAAGATTACGACAAAAGCTGCTTTGGCAAATCACATCACAACCCGCATCTATCCCATCGCCGACCTGTGTGCGACAAAGGATGACGCGACCGAGTTGTTGCAGACCCTGGAATGCGGACTGGGTAAACCTGAAAATGGAGAACCGAAGTATCATCTGGTCGTTTCCGCCCGACTGAAATCCCTGACCGTTCGTGAATCGTATGTGGTGCATCAGCAGGTTCAGGCTTTGTTGAATGCACTGCGTGATCTTCGGACCACGGACCCGATCCCGCTTGAAGCAGATCCGTTCGAAGCGCCAGCCCCTTCCAACGGTGGACTAAAGCCAATTCCGCCCGATCCTCACAAGTCAAAAATCTGAACGATTGCTTCGAACGAGCTGTGTCCCTTCAATCTGGGCGATTTGCCTGTAACGCCGGGTCTGGCTACTATCAATGCGGTTCGCAGCGCGTTTGAGTGCTCCTGCGGAGACGCGTTGGATAGATGTGACAGGCAATGCGGGATTGAAGATATGTCGATTTCCTCGTGCCGTTTGATTCGCTGGCCCCTTTTTCCAGGTAGCCTGCTGTGGATTGTCGCGCTGGCATCCCTTTTCCCTGCAACTGTTTGGGCCGATGCGGCACTGGACGAGTACAACCTCGCCGTCGGCCTGTACAAACAAAGTCGCTGGGAAACCGCCGCGCAAAGGTTTCGTGCTTTCGCCAAGAACTACGACAAGCACGAAAAGATGCCACTCGCCCGGCTTTACCTGGGACTGACGCTGGTCAATCTGGAAGATTACAAAGCGGCTCGTGACGAATTCCGGACGTTTGTCAAAGACTACCCCCAGAACACCAATATCCCTCAGGCTCGTTATCGCATCGCCGAATGCAGTTACCTGATGGAAGATTTTGCTGCCGCCAGGGGAGAGCTTGAAAGTTATTTGAAAGACTTCCCCAAGGATTCCTTCCACGATCACGCGCTCCCTTATCTGGCAGACGCGCAGCTTCGCTCGAACGATCCGTCAGCCGCTTTGATCAATTTCCAGCAGGCGATTGAACGATTCCCGGAAGGCCCCTTGGTGGATGACGCCCGGTTCGGTCGAGCACGGGCGTTCGAAGCCTTGAAAAAAGACGACGAGGCCATCGCTCAGTACAAAGAATTGATCGCTCGTCCGGCAGGTCCGCGTGCTGCCGATTCCCAGTTTCATCTGGCGGCCCTCGCTTTTGAACGAAAGCGGTTTCCCGAGGCGGCCGTTGCCTACACCGAACTGGTGATAAAATTTCCCAACAGTCGATTTGTTCCCGCGTCACAACTGAATGCCGGGTATGCCTATTTCCAGTCCGGCAAATTCGCCGAAGCCGCGACTCAATTCGAAGCCGCCACCGCGGAAAAATCGCAGCGAGTGACTGCCGGGTACTGGCAGGGACTGAGCCTGAAATCGCAGACCCAATACGCCAAAGCCGCAGACGTGCTGAAAGCGACTGCCGCAGTTGCAGGTGAACAGCCACTCTCCGAATCGATCCTGTTTCAACAGGGATTGTGCGAACGTCATCTCGGGCATACCGCAGAAGCCCGCCAGATGTTTGAGACCGTCCTTGCCAAGTGGGCCAAGGGAGAATACGCCGACGATTGCCTGCACGCTCTGGCCGAGCAGTCCATCGAAGCGGGAGACCTGCCGACGGCAGACCGCTTGCTGACACGATTTGCCACAGAATTCCCATCAAGCGGACTGCGACTTCACATGGAGTTGTTGTCGGGACGTCTGGAACTGGCACGCGCGGCGATCGGCCTGCGAGATCAGAAGCCGCCTGCCGAAGTAGCCGTCTACTATGAGGCGGCCGCAAAACGATTCGAAAACGTGATGACGAACAGTACGATCCCGCTGACTCGCAACCAGGCGCGATACTACCTGGCATTCTCGCGACAGCTTCAGGGGAAGGGAGCCACTGCTCTGGAACTGCTGGCACCTCTCGTGGAACTGGTTCGGAGTGAAGGGGCAAAGTCAGAACTGGTGGATGCACTCGTCCTGCAGGCCGATTCGCAGCTCGCCGAAAAGAAGTACGACGAGGCCGAAAAATCGGCTCAGGAATATTTGACGCTGGTTTCGAAAGGTCGACAGGCGGCACGCGCTGTTTCGGTTCTGGCGGTCTCAGCAGCACACCGGAAAGAAGCGGCCAAGGTCGATGCGGCCGTGGAGCGATTGAAGCAGGAGTTCCCCGAGCATCCGCTACGCGCAGTGACTCTGCAGCAGTTGGCGGAGCTTGCCGACAGCAACGAAGACTGGCCAGCAGCAGCACGCTATTACGATGCACTGATCCCACTCTGGAATGGCCTGGAATCCCAACCCTTCGCCATCCGGGGACTCGCCTGGGCACAGCTTAAGCAAAAACTCCCTGACGCGGCCAAGACGTATGCCAGGATCGAACAGCAGTTCCCGAATCATCGACTGGTTCCGGAAAGCATCTACTACCGCGCCGATGCGTTGAAGGAAGCGGGGCAACTCGACGACGCTATCGTGTCGTTCGCCGCACTGCTGCGTAAGGTACCCGCAGACAAACCTGCCGAACCGGGTGCAGAATTGCAGGCTCCACTACTCTATTCCTATCGAGCCGGTCTGCAGAGTGCACGACTGTACCGTAAGGCAAAACGCGTCAAGGAAGCCGATGCCGAATACGAAGAACTGATCAAACGGTTTCCCAAGCCGCAACGACTGGATCAGTTGTTGAACGAATGGGCTCTGCTCAACTATGACGCTGGGCAGTACGAACGGGCGGACATGGTATTTCGGAAGATCGTTGCGGAAACTCCTGACAGCGAACTGGCAGACAACGCCCGACTGAGTCTCGCGGAAAGCGATTTGATTGCGGAACGATTCGATGACGCTCGAAAAGCGTTTGAGCAATTGCTGGCGTCTGAGAAAAGCGATGCTGAGGTGAAGGAACGGTCTGTCTATCAGTTGCTCGTACTGGCCGTCGAGCAGCAGCGATGGGGTGACGTGGTGCCGCTCGCCAACAAACTGGTGGCTGATTATCCCGGTAGTCCGCAACGTTGGTATGCCACTTACAGCATCGCCGAAGCGATCCTCGCGAATCTGAAGGCAACCGAACTGGAACTGGAAGTGGCTCGCGAAAAAGTGACTGGTCTGCGTAAAGAACAGGACAACCCGGAACTGAAATCGCAGGTCTGGTTTGATCGAGTCTGGGTACTGTCTGCCGAGATTTCGTTTCGTCAAAAGAAGTACGACGAGATTGAAGTAACGGTGACAGAATTGCGGCAGCGCCCCGCGAAGTCCCCGTTCCTGTATCAAGCCGAAGAAGTCCTCGGACGAGGCTACAAGCAACAGGCCCCCCCACGATTTGAAGACGCTCGCAAGGCGTTTGAACGCGTGCTGGCTGACCCTGTTGCAGACAAAACCGAAACGGCTGCCAAGAGCCAGTTCCTGATTGGCGAAACGCTGTTCCTGCAGGAAAAGTGGGCCGAGGCATTCTTGGCCTACCAGCGGGTTTTCGCCAACTACAAGTATCCCGAATGGCAGGCGGCCGCGCTGCTGCAGTCGGGTAAGTGCGATGAACAGCAGCAGCAGTGGAAAGAAGCCGCCGCGACCTATCGACTGCTGCTCGAGAAGTTCCCCACCTCCACGCATGCGACCGACGCCCGGCAACGCCTGGAAGTCGTCACCAAGAAGATTTGAACCCGCCCGGAATCCGCCACCACTATGCGACTTGCCCTGCTTTGCGATGATGCGACAGTTGTTCCCTGGCTGAACGCGATCGCAGGCGATCCGATTCACGAAGTCGTGCTGGCAGTGACATTGTCGCCTCGTTGCGCCGAATTACTCCGGGGCCGCTCCGGCATCCGCCTGACACCTCATTGGGAAGACCTGCTGGGGGGCAAGGGCTTTGATGCCATCCTGGTGGGTGGCAGCGACGCGACAATGCTGGAAGCAATCAAGCAGCTTGCTTCGGCCGGTCAGAAGCTGCTGTTCCTGCCCGGGATCGATCAAGGTTCGACGTTTGTCTACGAATTGAGTTTGATCCGTGATGACAATCATGTATCGATCACCCCGGCGATCTGGCACCGGTGCGATCCGGCTCTGGTGCGTACGCGGGAAATCATTCGATCCGCATCACTGGGAAAAGTTCAACTCCTGCAATTCCAGCGTGAGATTTCCAGCGGCTCGTCATTGGTCGCTCAGGCTGACATCAATCGTGCGTTGCTTTCGGACATCGATCTGTTGAGATGGCTGGTCGGCGATTACGATCAGGTGACCGCGTTACGAACGGGAGCCTCCGACGCCGGGGTGCTGACCCAAAGCGTGAAACTGGCAGGTAAAAGCCTGCCAGAAGCGACGTGGGATGCACGAGCGGGCAAGTCACCTCAAAGTCGATTGACGATTCATGCGGAACAAGGGACCGCCACAATTGAGCGTGATCCGCAATCGCAGGAATGGGTCTTGACTGACTCCAAAGGCGAGCGACTGGTCGGAAACCACAATGCTGCAATCCGCGATTTCCTGAGCCAACTGGATGCAGGAACGGCGGGGCCCGTCGAATGGCAGGAACTGGTCAAGGGTTTTGAAACGGTTGACGCGACCGGACGATCCGTGGCTCGCCGCCGGACGATCGAACTTCATTTTGAACCGATGTCCGAACGGGCAATTTTCAAAACTCAGATGACAGCCATTGGCTGCAGCGTACTGATCGCGACGTTAATGCTGGTCATGGTGTATCTGGCAATTGCTTCCACAATACCATTGCCTCCAGCCGTTCTGATCCTGCTGAGAACGCTGGTCTTCGCCCCTTTGGGCCTCTTCCTGCTGCTGCAGTTGCTGTACCCGCTGACCCGCCCCTCCGAGGGGCAGGATGGTCTACCGAGCGAGCGGTGACGGCCGTGACGTGTTTCGCACGACTGAGAGTTGTCGAATGAAGCAATCGGTTAAGGCTTCAGATCGTGTGGCGGAACCTCAAATCCCAAGGCACGCATCAAGCCTGAGCCAGCCGCACCAATGTACCCAGCGAGTGGAGACTCGCAAAGTTTTCTGCATCGTTCAACGACTTCACTTACTTTATGGACGAGACCTATCACGTTGACGAATTTGGCAAAGATTGTTGGCGATTCAGTTTCCACCTTTTCGAGTGCTGGTTGATTTAATGCAAATTCGCCTGCGATCCGAATCAATGCGTCCTGCAATCCCCTTGCGCCGCTGATTCGATATCGGTCAACAGCACGGCGGATCATTGACAACATGCTCATGATCCAATCACGAAGTCGTTTGTTGATGTTCGACGTTTCAACCATCTGGAACAACTCGTTCAAAGCATCGTTGATTGCATTCAGATCAGCTGGTTTCAGGTCTGGTTCCTCATCGAGTTCATGAATCAGGAACTCCAAACTGTAGATCGCTTCTCTACTCAAGGTTGTATTTACGTTTGAACCCCCCGCGTGGATGTCTTGGAAGGCGATGGCTTTGCGAATCTCAGGGATAAACTTGAGTCGCACGTTTGCTTTCTGAACGTCAAATGTATCCCTGATCTCCGTTTCTAATTCGTCCAATTGTCGCAACATCTCAACCAACAATGGGGCAACCTCATCCAATGTATGCTTTACATTGAGCGCCTTCGCCCATGCGACGAGTGTTGGAAGCTCTCCAAGATATTTTTTCACATCAACCAGTATTGTGTGAATTCGGCTGGCGTTGTTTTGGGGCATTTCAGGATCTCAGATTTCCAAAATGTGATCGGGATTGTTGCGGACAGTCTACACCGTCAAACCAAGTTCTTGAATCGTCGTTAAGAATTCTGCTACCTTGGTTTCCTTCAATGACTCGGATGTCCCGCCAATGACGGCATGCATCTCTGACCGGAGTCTTGCGTCACGCAAAAACGGCACCCGATCCTTTGTTGAAAAAACGATATGAACGAGAATGTTTGAGAGCGACTGCGGCATGATTGAGCTCCGCGTGATTACGAGAAATGTCACTCAATTTACTCTAACGTCGGACGAGTCGGACATCGAACATTTTATGGATGGCAGCCGACGCAACCCCATTCGGGGTAGGAGATCAAGGTATCCGGCAGACCCAGGGTAGCCGCGATTTGCGGCAACCCTGGGCTATAAGACTTAACTCCGTTGGAGTAGCTGACGGACGGACTGCGGGGAGACGGACCAATGCATTTCCACGTTGGGCCTATCCGGGCCTGTCATTCATTCCGTCGTCGATGTTGATTTCAGTTACTGCATGCGACACCCCGTAGTTCTGTTGTTTCGAATTGCTGTTCGCATGTCGAGCTTGTTCGGCGCACAACAAATCCGTCTATCTCGTACGACCGGTCTTCTACTCCAACGGAGTTACGTCTTATAGCCCAGGGTTGCGAGCGAAGCTCGCTACCCTGGGTGCATGACGTACGACGGCCATCTACCCCGAATGGGGTTGCGTCACCTAAATCGTTCGTTGAACGACGACTTCGTCGTGTGGTGACGCAGATGTGGCCTTTTCGTATCGAGACTCACCCAATCCACTTCTGCCTGGACCGCATTGAAGAGCTCAGATTGTTGAGTGCCCCGGGGTGACGAAGTCACGGGAAGTTGTGAAAGATTGAAACGGGGTAAACTTCTCGTCGCGTCGCGACCCAGCGACTCACAAAGTTTTCTGCAACGGTCGTAAACATCACTGGCTTTGCAGACTTTGTTGAAGAGTCAATCCCAGACGTATCTCTCATCATAATCAACCTTGTGGCGTATCAGAAATTCGCGGAATTCGGTTTTGAAATCCTTCGCTTGATGATGCGATTCCTGATTCTGAATATATTTGGACACGATCGGCGTTTGAGAGTGGCTCACCGAAAATGCTCCGTACCCGGCCTGCCAGGCAAATTCCGTGAACTCTGGAGATCGATTCTTGGCCCAGATTGAGGTCACGCGCTTTAGTTCCTTCACCCAATCGGATAATGAAATTGTTCGTGCCTGCTGTGCCAGGAGGTGGATGTGATCTTCGACTCCTCCAACAATAATGGGAGGGCACTTCAATGACTTGGATGTCCCGCCAATGACGGCATACATCTCTGACCGGAGTATTGCGTCACTCAAAAACGGCACCCGATCTTTTGTCGAAAAAACGATATGAACGAGAATGTTTGAGAGCGACTGCGGCATGTTTGAACTCCGCGTGATTGTGAGAAATGTCACTCAATCTACTCTAACGTCGGACGAATCGGACATCGAACATTTTATTGATGGCAGCCGACGCAACCCCATTCGGGGTAGGAGATCAACGTATCCGGCAGACCCAGGGGGCTATAGGACGTAACTCCTTTGGAGTAGCTGACGGACGGACTGCAGGAAGACGGACCAATGCATTTCCACGTTTGGACTATCCGGGTCTGTCATTCATTCCGTCGTCGGTGTTGATTTCAGTCACGGCATGCCCACATCCGCAGTTCGGTTGTTTCGAATTGCTGCTCTCATGTCGAGCTTTGTTCGACCCAGATCAAACCCGACTATCTCATACGAAAGGTCTTCTACTCCAAAGGAGTTACGTCTTATAGCCCAGGGTTGCGAGCGAAGCTCGCTACCCTGGGCACATGACGTACGACGCTATCTACCCCGAATGGGGTTGCGTCACCTCATCGCGAGGGTGTCGCTGCAGACCAGGTCGAGTGGGTCTTCAAATCGGCCATTGATTCCGCCAGCAAAATCGGGGTGTTGGGAGCCCCCGCGATTGACCTTAGGCAGCGAGGTGTTAAAAATAGAGTTGATCTTTTTCAGGAAGAACGAGGGCTATTTTCAAGCGGTTCTCCAGCTTTGCGGGGTAGGAATGAAGTATCTCGAACCGCATCCGATGAATGGCCGTGGCCTTTATCTTTCTTTAATCCGTGACGATGTCCGACCCGGTAGAAAACATCATTAGTGTGGGGTGACACAATGACAGAAGAAGAACTACGGGACGTTGACTTCTATTTGAAAGTATTTCACGAGGACGATGGGCTATTGACGCCTGTCACTCTCAATGCATATGCGTCATGTGGTCCTACACCGGAATTTGTTCAAGCAGCGCTGACGGCGATGAAGGATGCGAATTGGATTGCCCGCGCACACGGTGCTCGGTTCCTGGGGATCGCAAAATTCAGTGATGAAGTAGGGTCCATTTCGGCGGACCTTTGGTCTCAAAGCGAAACTTGCCTGCTCGCATTACTGCAGGATCTGGAACAGGCTGTGAGAATCCGAGCGGCGGTGGCTCTTGGGCTTGTGGCACCGACGATCGCAAATGCGAAAACTGCCCTTCCGATTCTGTGCACGATTGCTGACCATCCATTGACCAGCGAGTATGAATTGCGGGATGTGGCGACTGCGTTGTCACAATTTGCCCCGGTGATTCCTGAGGAGATCGTTCGCATCGCCCCAACTTTCTTAATGCATTCGGATAGTGAGGTCGTCAGCAATTATCTGTTTGGCATCGCACAATGTGGAACTTTCGCAATGCCCCTCGTTCCTCAGATCAGATCGCTCGCCAGAAGCCGCGATGCAGACATTAAGACGTATGCAAAAAAAACGCTGGAGCTTCTCGGAGTGAAGAAGAGCTTGTTCGTCCGCCTTTTCGGTTGGTAAGGCTTTCGCAGACAAATCCCCTGTCGACTGAACTCGGCGTGATGGTTGTGAGTATTCTTTACGGCTGATTGACTCGGTCAACCACAGAATTCGGTGGCCAGGGCGCGCCGAATGTGTGGCGGGGGCGCACCGGCTTTGCGGAAGCCCCCGAAATCGCGGACATTATGCCCGACCCACACCAGACGGCCCTCACCGTCGATCAAATTCAGTACCAGGGCACGGGCACGTCCGCTCAATTGACCGTCTTCAGGTTGCTCTGCAGTGATCTCATGTCCGACCACAACTTACGGGAAATCCACTGGCTTCCAGTGGTGATTGCCGATATATTTGAAACTGCTCGCTTGCCTTGACGGTGCTGATGCACTCCCGCCTCCTTCTGCTGACCGACAGATTTATGACCTACCGTATCTGCCTGCTGGGCGTTCTGTTCGCTGTTTCGTTCATTCGATGCGCCAATGCAGCGGATGACTCGGTCGCACTCGCGAAGCGTTTCGCCTCGGAATCGGTGCCGTTCGTCAAAAAGCACTGCATTTCCTGCCATGGCGAGAAGGAACCGAAGGCAGATTTGAATCTTTCGGCAGATCAAGACGCGAAGTCATTGGTCGCTCGACGTGGCGTCTGGGAAAATGTGCTCGACATGGTCGAGACCGGGCAGATGCCTCCCAAGGAACACCCGAAGCCTGATCCCGTCGAAGTCGACAAGTTCGTCACACTGGTCAAAGTCCTTTTTGAGGACGCCGACCGAAACGCGAAACCGGATCCCGGGCGTGTCACCGTGCGGCGACTCAATCGCGTCGAATACAACAACACGATTCGAGACCTGATCGGAATCGATTTCAATCCTGCTGAAGATTTTCCGTCTGACGATATTGGTCATGGGTTCGACAACATCGGTGACGTGCTGACACTTTCTCCTGTTCTGATGGAGCGTTATCTGGCTGCGGCCGAGACGATCGTTAACCGGGCGATCACTCCGAACCCACCCAAGCCTCCTGATCGGGGTTTGAGTTCACGGTATCTGGAGCCCGCCGGGCCGGGCGTTGTTGAACGACGATTTCGCCCCATTTCAACGACAGGTGCCAATCCGATCCTGACAGGTCCACTGCACACTCGGTACATGATCCCTGACGATGGCGAATACAATTTCCGCGTCAATTGCTATGCCGAAACGGCCAGCGATCAACCTGTTCAAGTTGCGATCCTGGCCTGCGGAAAAAACATCGCTGGCGGGGTGACCGATGACGAAGCCAGTCGGCTGGCGGGACAATCCGTGGCTGGCCTGCGACCGTTTGTCATCGTGAAAACCGTAACAATCAATGCTCGATCGGCCGACAAGGCGGAACGGATTGAGGTCCGGATTCCTCCGACGAAAGGGTTTGACCGTGTCGCTGTGGCGATCGTCAAGCCGACGGAAGTCGCGAAACCTGCAGATGCCCCGGCTGATGCCATCGCACCCGACAAGTCGAATGCAATCACGCTGTATGTGGAAAACTTCAACCTGGAAGGGCCGCTCGACACTCGACCCGCTTCCCATCGCGCCTTGCTCGCCTGTTCACCGGAGAAGTCTCGGCCAGATCAGACTCGCGAAGTCCTGACTCGATTTGTCAGCCGTGCCTACAGACGTCCTGCGACCAAGGACGAGATCGAACGCCTCGTCATCATGACCACGTTGGCTCAGGACGATGGTTTGTCGTGGGAAGGGGCCATTCAGCGAGCATTTATGGTGGTGCTTGTTTCGCCCAAGTTCCTGTTTCGCCTGGAACTGGATGACCGCCCTGACAGTGTCGAACCCCATCCGCTCGACGAATATCAATTGGCTTCCCGACTGTCGTACTTCGTCTGGAGCACGATGCCGGATGACGAGTTGTCGCAGTTGGCGGCACGAGGAGAACTGACCAAAAACCTGGACGCTCAAGTCCGACGGATGCTGAAGGACCCGCGATCGAAATCGCTGGTCGATAATTTCGCCATGCAATGGCTGCAATTGAAACGACTGAAAACGATTGCTCCCGATCCCAAGCGGTTTCCGTCGTTCAACGAAGACCTGCGAAACGCGATGGCGAAAGAGACGGAAATGTTCTTTGATGCGGTCATCCGCGAAGATCGCAGCGTCCTCGATCTGGTCGATTCTGATTTCACGTTCCTGAACCAGACGCTTGCTCGGCACTATGGGATTGCCGACACGATGGGGAACTGGGCTGGGCAGAAGGTGGAACATCCCGGTGGCAAGCCGATCCAGCGTGAGTTTGTACGCGTCTCGTTGCCTCACAAGTTGCGAGGTGGCCTGCTGACTCAAGCGAGCATCTTGACCGTGACCTCGAATCCGACGCGGACATCGCCCGTCAAACGCGGTCGCTGGGTGTTGGAGCAGATCTTGGGGGCTCCACCCCCACCGCCACCACCAAACGTCCCCGAACTGGCGGAAGGTGAAAAAGCTCAGTTGACCGGATCACTCCGGCAGCGGATGGAACAGCACCGGGCAAACCCGGCCTGTGCGAACTGCCACGCCAAAATGGACCCAATCGGATTCGCCTTCGAAAACTATGACGCGATCGGTGCTTTCCGCACAAAAGATGGCGAATTCCCGATTGAAACATCCGGAGTTCTGCCGGACGGGAAACCTGTTCAAGGCCCTGCCGATCTGAAGTCGATCCTGATGGAGAAGCGCGCGATGTTTACTCGCTGTTTGACCGAAAAACTGATGATTTATGCCTTGGGCCGGGGCTTGGAATACTACGACCGTCGGCCGGTTATGCAGATTCAGGAAACATTGGCGAAAAACGATTACAAGTTTTCCGTGCTGGTCAGTGAGATCGTCAAAAGCGATCCATTCCGCCTGCGGCGCGGGAAAGAAGACTTCGACCCCAAAAAGAATTGAAAACGCATCAAGAATTGCCCATATCCCCTGTGGGAAGCGCCGTCGAACACTATAATTCAAGATCCCTGTTTCTGACTTGATTCGAGGTACAGTCATGACCCAGCCAGTTTCTCGACGAACCGTTCTGCAAGGCCTGAGTACAGCGGTGGCCCTGCCATGGCTGGAATCGATGGGGCCGATGACCTCTTGGGCTGCGGAAACATCCCCGGCCAAGGCGGCGACGGCTCCTAACCGGCTGGCGTTTCTGTACGTCCCCAACGGCAAGAACATGGCGGACTGGACACCGGCGACTGAGGGTTCCGCCTTCGAATTGACGCCGATCCTGGAACCTTTGGCCCCCGTCAAAGATGACGTGACAATCCTGACCGGATTGACCGCCGACGGGGCTCGTCCGCACGGGGATGGCGGTGGCGATCACGCTCGTGCCCTGGCGGCGTTCCTCACGGGAGCTCATCCCGTCAAGACTGACGGCACCGACATTCGCAACGGCATTTCGGTTGACCAGGTAGCAGCATCGCGCATCGGCGACCAGACTCGTCTGGCGTCGCTCGAAATCGGCTGCGAAGCAGGAGCCATGGCCGGGAACTGCGACTCGGGTTATAGCTGCGTCTATTCGTCGACAATGGCCTGGCGTTCGGCGACTCAACCATTGCCGAAAGAAGTCAATCCAAAGCTGGTGTTTGAACGTCTGTTCGGATCTGGTGGAAATGCCGATCGAGTTCAGCGGGACAAGCTGCGAAAGAGTGTTCTCGATTTCGTGCGGGAAGATTCACGCGATCTGCAGGCGAAGGTGAGTAAGAACGACCAGCGGAAACTGGATGAATACTTCTCGTCGATTCGTGACATCGAACAGCGAATTGAACGTGCGACTCATTTGCCCGAAGTGAAAGCCCCTGACTATCCGGTCCCTGCCGGGATTCCGAAGGACTTTCCAGACCACGTCAAGCTGATGTGCGATCTGCTAGTCCTGGCGTTCCAGGCGGATGTGACTCGCGTCAGCACGTTTGTCTTCACGAATGAAGGGAGCAACCGGGCCTATCCGTTCGTCGGTGTCTCAGAAGGACATCACGACCTGTCGCATCACGGCAACGATGCGAAGAAGAAGGAAAAGATCCGGGACATCAACAAGTTCCACGTTTCGCAGTTGTCATACCTGCTGCAGAAACTGAAAGCGATTCCGGAAGGGGATGGCACGCTGCTGGATCACTGCCTGATTGCTTATGGCAGTGCCAACTCGGACGGCAATGCCCATAACCACGACAACCTTCCGATTCTGCTGGCAGGTAAAGGTGGTGGGACCGTCCGGTCGGGACGCCACCTCGTCTATCAGAAAGAAACGCCGCTGAGCAACCTCTGGTTGTCGATGCTGGAACGAGTTGACGTGAAGCTGCCATTCCTGGGTGACAGCACCGGCGCTCTGCAGAATCTGATGAGCTGACAGCGCCGCTGATTCTGCCGTTGGCAGGCCGCCAAAACTTTGTGGCCCGGCACGAAAGTGTCGGGCCACATTTTTGTCGCAACAGGATTCGACTTTCGCAAGATTCGACTTCGATCGTCTCGAATCAACTATTCGCCAGGGGCTCCAGGTCCTTCGATCTGTTCGACAGGAGCATCCTTCCCCATCCCGAAATAGACCTTTACGGTGTACGTTCGAAGCGTCCCTTTCCAAACGTACGTGTTGACCGAAATCGCAGCATAGGTATTCGGGCCTGCCTTGTCCGTTGTGACAACGGGTTTGCCCTGAATCGGGATCTGTTCGAACTTTGATTTTGCCAGATCCTGGTGCTCGCCCACAGAAGTCAAAGCTGCTCGCCAAGCTTCGGATGTTTTTGTTGCCGCTTGCTTCGCCTGGAAGTCGAGGAGCGCCACGACGAGCAGGATACCGAGTGTTCCGAAGACAACTCCGCGAATGATCCAGTCGCGCATGGCATTCTGAGGTGGCTTCTTGGCCGACTTCTTCGCGCTCTTTTCAGAGTCACTCATGTTGGGAATCTATCGTTAGAGGAAGAAGACGAACGTCACGATGACGAAGATGGGAATCAAGATCGCACCGGAATAGGCCATGTAGCCAAAAAAGCCTGGCATCCGGACGTTGTTTTCTTCCGCGATCGCTTTCACCATGAAGTTCGGGCCGTTTCCGATATAGGTGTTGGCCCCCATGAAGACCGAGCCACAGGAGATGGCCGCGAGGATCTGTGCTGCTTCGGTACCAGGCAGTTTCAGGAACTCCGCCAGATACCGGCCTGATTCGGCGTCGATCCCGCGAATCCCGCACGCGGTCACCGCGAATGTCAGATAGGTCGGCGCGTTATCGAGAAAGCTCGAAAGAACACCCGAAGCCCAGAAAAACTGTGCCGGTGTGTCGATTCCCAGGCTTTTCCCTTTCACATTCAGGATGGCCAGGGCTGGGATCATGGTTGCGAAGATCCCTGCGAAGAGGACCGCAACTTCGATGATTGGCCCGAATCCAAATCGGTTCTTGCTGCGGATATCTCCCGTTGTCATCTTGTAACAGAGTACCGACACACCCAGCATCAGCAGTTCCTGAACGCCAAACGGCCAGGAATTGCCGCCGTTGCCGAGACCTTGGCCCGAACAGAAAATGATCGCCACGATTCCACCGAGACCAGCGAAGTTGTGCAGACCATCGATGCCAAATTTCACGGGTGATGACGGCGTTTCAAGAGCCGCTTCCGCTTCCGGCGAACTCGCTTCGCGGCGAATGGCGATCGTGTCCCAGATAAAAAAGACGATCAGTAACAGGCCGTTGACCAGGCCCCATTGCGGCAGCAGGCGGAACGTCCATTCAAAAGGGACACCTTTGAGGAATCCCAGGAACAGCGGAGGATCGCCCAGCGGGGTCAGCAGTCCGCCACAATTCGACACGACAAAGATGAAGAACACGACGACGTGTGCGACACGCAGGCGTTTTTCATTCGCTCGCAACAGGGGGCGGATCAACAGCATGGAAGCACCTGTTGTTCCGACGAAGCTGGCCACGGCCGCTCCGAGCGCCAGGAACATCGTGTTCACCATGGGCGAACCCTTCAATGAGCCTCGGACATAGACGCCACCGCTGATGACGAAGAGCGACCCCAGCAGGACGAGGAACGACACGTATTCCTTCCCGGCATGCTCCAGAGCTTCCAGCCCATGGTGACCGAACGTCAGCAGATAGATGACAACGGGAACGCCCAACCCCGCGGCGATAAATCCCTTGTTGCGATTGTGTTCCCACCAGTGAGGGTTCAGCAGCGGAAACAATGCGATGCACAGCAGCAGCAGTGCAAACGGAGCCACGGCGGTGGCATGAACCATTTCTCCCAGCTTCTTCTGGTCATGTCCTTCGCCAGCCGCGTGATCGCCGTGATTTTCCGCAGCATGGTCTTTGGCCGCTGCAGGCTTATCTTCCGCCTGTGATACGGTTGCGAAAAACGTCAAACTGGTGGCCAGCACGAATGCCGAAAGCATCAAAAAGAATCGATTCACAGACTTGGTCCTTGAAGTTGCGTGGAAACGCGAGCTTGCAACATTCAATCCGATGAGGAGACGGAAGTCGAGTCACCGACGCGTCTGCGGCTGGTCCTTCGCCATTTTCATTCGCGTTGTTCCCCGCAATGCACGTACCGAATTTCGATGTTATGGAATACCAATGCGGAAGACGAACAGCACCTGTCAAACGAATCTGGACGTTAACGCTAACGCCCGGTCACGACTTTTTTCGGGTTCGGTCAATCAGCCGGAAGCATCGGCTTGCTCGGTACCGTAAGCGAAGCTGCCCCGACAATGCCATGCGCGAGCGCGGTCGTTACTGCTCTGCTACGACCGGTCGCAACAGGTTATCGACGGGAGCGAAGTCGTCTGTCAGGACTTGTCCTTCGCCGAGAGTCAAGACGGCTGCCATCTGTCCCCATAATTTGCGTTGCGACTTGTCCGCAGGAGTTTCCAGCGCCGCGAACCATTCTCCTGTCCAGTCGTCGGTATCGGCCAGTCCCTTCAGATCCAGTGGCTTCATGGAACAGACCATCACGAACGTATCGCGGCCATTCCCGGGATGGTGACTCGACGTGCTGAACAGGTAAATGTTTGGAAAGACGGCCGAGGCGGTCTCGACGTAGCGTCCCATGAATCGGCCTGGCCCACCGGAACGTCGCGAGTGGCTGGCTCCCTGCCTGACCGCTTTCACCCACGCTTTATTGTGTCGATCGAGTTCAATCAACTCGTTTTCAATCGCAACGGGGACAATCCCCCGAAAACCGAGAGCGTATTGCGAGGTCTGGTCAGTCGAACC
>Ga0194055_10001674_pt1 | contig 18006 bp, 11 predicted proteins | sample SepL449m_MetaG_FD_155482 | JGI IMG/M metagenome (GOLD analysis project Ga0194055, IMG submission 155482) | Anoxic zone freshwater microbial communities from boreal shield lake in IISD Experimental Lakes Area, Ontario, Canada - Sep2016-L442-9m | ecosystem: Environmental > Aquatic > Freshwater >...
AGCAGTAAAAGAAGCGCGCGATCTTGGTATTCCGGCAATCGCTTTATTTCCTGCAACACCTACAAATTTAAAAACCCAAGATGGGGAAGAAGCCTTCAATCCCGAAAACTTAGTATGCAGAACAATTCGAGCAATTAAAACTGCAGTCCCCGACATCGGAATAATATGCGATGTTGCCCTAGATCCTTACACCTCGCATGGCCAGGATGGACTAGTTCGCAACGGCATTGTGGTAAATGATGAAACCGTAGAAGTATTGTGCAAGCAATCGGTAGTTCAAGCTCGCGCAGGATGCGATGTAATAGCACCATCCGACATGATGGATGGCAGAGTGGGCGCTATACGAAAAGCACTAGATAATGCAGGGTTTTCTCATGTTGCAATTCTTAGTTACGCTGCAAAATATGCATCTGCTTTTTATGGCCCGTTTCGCGATGCAGTTGGTTCTGCAAACAACCTCGGAAAAAGTGACAAGAAAACCTACCAAATGGACCCATCAAATTCAAGCGAAGCGCTCCGTGAAGTTGCGCTCGATATCGCTGAAGGTGCAGATATGGTGATGGTTAAACCAGGCATGCCATACCTCGATGTAGTGGCTCGAGTAAAGGATGCATTCAAAATCCCAACCTTTGCTTACCAAGTCAGTGGCGAATACGCCATGCTTTGTGCAGCAGCAGCAAATGGCTGGCTAGACCGCGAGAAAGTAATCCTTGAAAGTTTGCTTTCGTTTAAACGAGCGGGTGCTGATGGAGTCCTAACTTATTTCGCAGTGGAAGCCGCAAAGCTTTTAAAACACAATTAATTTGGAAATGCCCACTCACCAGATTGATCACCCACGGTAAAAACGCCCAATCTTTTAGCGGCGCGTTCAACATACTTAAGTTCTCTACCGGGAATATTTACATCCAAGGATATTTTTTCAGTTGGTTCAGAGTCCAGCGTCTGCCGATATGAAACATCAAAGCGAATTTTCTGTTGGTTCTTTTCCTCAAAACAACTGTAAACGATGTTAATATGGCCAGGACCATCAAGAGAACTAGATACAATAAAATATTCACTTCCAAAGGCACTAACGAGCGATTGAATGTAAGCATCGGTTATAGAGCCTATAAATTTGCTCACATCAACAGATGCAGGATCACTAGGGATAACACTCAATTTTAAAAAAGGTTCTTGAAGATCCAGCATTTTAGAAAAAATTATAGATTGCAATCCTTCGATCAATTTGGGATCAGGTACTGAAATCAGCTTTATTTTAGGACTACGCATGAGCAAAATGGAATTTCTTGGGTCGATGGCAGGAACTTGTTTTGAAATAAAATCAACATTACCCTTATCATCTCTATCAACGATGTTTTGTGATTTTCCAATTTTGTTAAAAACATTTTCATATTTTAAACCTAGTTGTTTAACAGCTACATCACGATGGCGGGTATTACGATTGTCTCTTAAATATATTCTAAGCCAATAAACTTTTTCATCTGAATTAATGGTCTGAATAGATTCCCAAATTTGATCATCTCTAACAATAATATTAATTTGAAAAAATGAAAAGAATACAAACCCTAAAACCAAGATGGAAATACCATAAGTTAGGATTCGCACATTTTCATTTCTCGCCTTAAACGGATCAGGAACGCATTCAACAGAAAGATCCTTAAAAGCTTCATCAAGAACAAATCCGTCATCACCATCAACAGGTTTCAGATAATTTCCAAATTGGAAAGAATACAAAATTCCAAAGGTCAAATCATGGAGCAATTTGAATTTAGGTTGCTTGAAGTGGCGTTCAGTAAGTTTCTTGTTTTTTTCATATTTATAAGACAAGAGACTATAAAATTTAGAGGCGAACTCTTCATAATGTTTTGGAAACGACATTTCCACTAAACCATGATCGGATTCCAATTTAAAATCATAAGTAAGAGTAGTAAGGTTATAGATGCATTCAAATAATTTGATATTTTCAATGTTAACCACATCCACTGAATAGTGGTTCCAATTCCAATAATATTTCCCATCAACAAAAATAAAAGAACTAAGATTTGATCCAGTTGAAAAAAAACCACCTCGACGAAATGAAAGAATCACGAACCATCCGCCCACAAGAAATAAAGCTGTTTGCAACATTGCTTGAGCTTTTGGCTCTGCAAAGGTATCCGCGAAATTGACAACTGGAATACAACCCAGAAAAACAATTCCGGTTAATAAAAAAGCCCACCAAGAATTAGACTTATACGTATATACCCCAGGAAAACCATCACCCTTATTCCTACCAATAGCCAACAGATAATCTTTTGATGGTTGATCGAGTTCTTCAAAAATGAATTTTTTTGAGCCATTCATGATAAATCGCCTAAAAATTATTGTAATTACAACAAAATAGAAAAAAAAGCAAACAAATAGAATTAGATAAATAACAATAAAAAGAATGTCATCAAAGAAAAATCTCTTACAAATAAATTTAATTACTTATTCAATGGGTAAGATTCTGCTGTCTTTTTTAAACACAATAGAATTTTCTTCCCTTATTCTTATGCCTGCAAATTCGCCATTAATAACCCAACTGCCAATCACAGGATAAAATACATCATACTGCTTCAGGAGAGCAATTTTCTAGTAAACAAAAGACCGTTGACCCCGAAATTTGAGATATGCCATACCTCGATTTAGTGGCTCGAGTAAAGGACGCATTCAAAATTCCTAACTTTGCATACCAAGTAAGTGGCGAATACGCAATGCTTTGTGCAGCAACGGCCAACGGATGACTAGACCGGGAAAAGGTAATTCTTGAAAGTTTACTTTCGTTTAAACGAGTGGGAACTGATGGAGTTCTTACTTATTTCGCAGTGGAAGCAGCAAAGCTTTTCAAACACAATTAATTTGGAAATGCCCACTTACCAGATTGATCACCGACGGTGAAAACGCCCAATCTTTTAGCAGCGCGTTCAACATACTGAAGTTCCCTACGAGGAATATTTACTTCCAAGGGTATTTTTTCAGTTGGTTCAGATTCAAGCGTTTGCCGATATGAAACATCAAAGCGAATTTTCTGTTGGTTCTTTTCCTCAAAAAAACTGTAAACGATGTTAATATGACCAGGGCCATCAAGAGAATTAGATACAACAAAATACTCACTTCCAAAGGCACTTATGAACGATTGAATGTAAGCATCGGTTATAGCGCCAGTAAATTTACTCACATCAACAGATGCAGGATCACTAGAGATAACACTCAATTTCAGAAAAGGTTCTTGAAGATCCAGCATTTTAGAAAAAACTACAGATTGCAATCCTTCGATCAACTTGAGATCAGGTACTGAAATCAGCTTAGCCATTGGAATAAGCATGTGCAAATTAGGATGTCTTGGGTCGATGGCAGGAATTTTTTTTGATATAAAATCAACATTATCCTTATCATCTCTATCAACGATGTTTTGTGATTTTCCAATTTTAATAAAAATATTTTCATATTTTAAACCTAATTGTTTAACAGCTACATCGCGATGGCGGGTATTACGAGGGTCTCTTAAGTATATTCTAAGCCAATAAACTTTTTCATCTGAATTAATAGTCTGAATAGATGCCCAAATCTGATCATCTCTGACAATAATATCAATTTGAAAAAACAAAAAGAATAAAAACCCTAAAGCTAAAACGGAATAACCATAATTTAGGATTCGCACCTTTTCATTTCTTACCTTAAACGGAAGAGGAACGCCTTCAGAAGAAAGATCCTTAAATGCTTCATCAAGATCAAGATGAAATATGTCATGATTATTAACCGGTTTCAGATGTTTAGGTTTCCCAAAGGTCAAAACATAAAGCCATTTCCAATTATCTTCCGTGAAGTGGGCTTCAGTTAGTTTCTTGGTTTTTTCATATTTGTAAGATAAGAGACTATAAAGTTTAGAGGCAGCCTCTTCATCTGGAAGCGACATTTTAATAAAACTTTTCACAAAACCATGATCGGATTCCAATTTAAAATCATAATTTTTATAATTATCGTTATAGTTACATTCAAAAAATTTGATATTTTCAATGTTAACCACATCCACTGAATAGTGGTTCCAATTCCAGTAATATTTATCATCAAAAAAAATAAAAGAACTAAGATTTGATGCAGATGAAAAAAAACCACTTCGACGAATTGAAAACATCACGTACCACCCGCCCACAAGAAATAAAGCTGTCTGCAACATTGCTTGAGCTTTTGGCTCTGCAAAGGTATCCGCCAAATTGACGACTGGAATTCCACCCAGAAAAACAATTCCGATTAATAAAAAAGCCCACCAAGAGTTAGACTTATAAGTAAAAAATCCAGGAAAACCATCACCCTTATTCCTACCAATAGCCAACAGATAATCTTTTGATGGTTGATCAAGTTCTTCAAAAATAAAAGTTTTCGAACCATGTGTGACAAATCGTGTAGAAAGAAATATGATTGCGCCAAAGCAGAAGCAGAAGATGATGAACAACATCAGAACATTAGCAAATATAAGAATCTCGTCAAGAATGGCGTCCATGAAAGATCCCCTAGAAATAAATTTAATTACTTAACTGGTGGGGTACAAATCTGCTGGTGTTTTTTGTGATAATAGAATTTTCTTCCCTTATCCCAATTCCTGCGGATTCGCCATCAATAACCCAACTGCCAATCACAGGATAAAACCCATCAAATTGCTTCAGGGGCGCAAGCTGCTGGTAGACAAAAGGCCCTTGGCCATAGGGCCCCGGAGTTTCAGAAACAACCTTACCATCAATGATTACTTGAATATTTGCACCTTCCCTACCATAAATCGGCTTACGAACCTGATTAGCAACATCAAGAGGCTCATAACTTGCAGGAAGAATAAAAGGGCTATCTGGATAGCGCTCATAAAGTAAAGGCAAGATCGATTTAGAGCTAAGAAGGACCTTCCATGCAGGTTCAATCCACTGGGTTTTCCCTTTGGGAATATTGCGGGCAAATTCCTCCCGCATCATCCATTCCCATGGATAAAGTTTAAAACAATTTTGGATCGGGTTCCCTGGTACATCAACGAAAGTATTCTTGGCCCTATCCCAACCCACCTGCTGAATATCAAGATAATTGGTTTTGATTCCGGCCTGTATTGCAGTATCTCGCAGGTATTCCACCGTTACATAATCCTCGACAACAGATTCCGTTGCGCAAAAATGAACTTCATTTGAAGCTTTAAGTGTTATTTTCTTCCAACCCTCAATCAACCGTTCATGAATACTATTAAACTGATCGCCTCGATCATCCAGATCTTTAAGCCAGTACCACTGGATAACTGCAGCCTCTAAGAGAGATGTTGGAGTATCTGCATTATATTCTAAAAGCTTAGGGGGATTAAATCCATCGTAAGCCAAATCGAACCGACCATAAAGTGAGAACTGATCTTCTTCCCAAGACTTGATAACATAATCTTCAAAGTGATCGGGAATTAGAAACAATCGAAAAAGGCGATCATCAATAATCTGCTGCACGGTATCCATGCACATTTGATGAAGCGAATTAGTTGCAAATTCAAGGGTATCAATTTCAAAAGAGGAGAAGTGATAAGAGACTGATTCATCCCAATAAAGCTGACCATCAGCCGTATGAAAATGCAACCCATATTTCTCTACTGCAGTTTGCCAGTTTTTTCTTGGAGTGTGAGTCAACCTCTGCATTTTCAGCTTCCTGAGGAATGAGCAGAAGCGGTAGAACCAAAACCACCCCGAGTAATGCTTCCTGAAGTCCGGGATGCACCACCTCCAGTATTCGTACTAGAACCACGTCCCATCATCGGAATAAACAGAGGATGGACACTGGAATGATTATGTTTGGTATCATTGGTATAAGAATCTGCAGCGTGATCATCTTCGCGGAAATAAAAATAACCGCCAGTAAGCATCGTTGCCCCTACCAATACCAAACTCAACTCTTTTCCCATTCGTGTCATAGATAATCCTTTTAAAAGAATACTTACCCTATAAAATATACCCTTGGTGCAAAAATAACAACAGTGAATCTATAGAAATTAATCAAGAATGCATGACGAAACCGCCATCCACATTGATGGTTTGACCGGTAATATGATTTGCCCTGCAGGAAGAAAGAAAAACAATCATATCTGCAATGGCATCAACAGTCTGCCATTTGCCTAGTGGAACAAGCGCATTTATTTTTTTTTGGGACCATTCTTCATAACCAAGCCTATCAATAGGGGAAGCCTGATCATGCCAAGACTTCCAAACAGCTTGGTTTAAAGGCGTTTGCACCATGCCGGGGCAAACAGTATTTACCCTAATTTGATGTGGGGCAAGATCTTTTGCAAGGCATTGGGAAAAGTTGATATTTGCGGCCTTCGATGCGCTGTAAGGCGGATCAGTCTGCGATCCCATCTGCCCTGCTACGGAAGCAATAAAAACCATGGTGCCTTCTTTTTGATTCACCATAACCGGAGCGATTGCGTGAGCAATGTTCACCATTCCCATAATATTCACATGAAGAACCTTGGTCCAATCAGAAGGTTCCAGATTAGTGAAAGGGAAACCGAATTTTCCAGAACCAATAGCTGCGCAATGCACCAAATGATCAACCCGGTTAAAAACAGCCAATGTGTTTATCATAGCATCATGCACAGACGTCGAATCTTTTACATCAACTTTGATCCCGGCAACTTTCACACCAAACTCTTTGCTTAAATCCTGCGCTACAGAAACAACGCTATCAGCATGATCCCAAAGGAACAAATTAGCGCCTTCAGTAGCAAAAAGCCTAGCGGTGGCTAAACCTATTCCACTTGCACCGCCAGTCACCACTGCGACTTTATGTTTAAGGTTAAGGTCCATTACCAACTTTCGTAGAGTTATAAATTACATTTAGGCCAAAGGTGGATAGGGGGGAAAAACAGCTTTTGCGACCCGCATCACATTACCACCAATAATTTTTTTAACATCTTCATCACGATAACCCCGCTGAACAAGCCCGACAGTAAATAAGGGCCAGTTTGTCCAGGCGATACTTTCTCTTGCAGATTCTGTTGCAGTTAAAGTTTCTTTAGGCCATAGGGAAGCAAAACGAGCTCTGGACTTCCTTCGGGGAGGCAGCTTTATTGAATTATTACCACTAGGCCTAGAGGAATAAGCAACATCCGTACCAATTGTGACATGATCGATTCCAACTTTTTTTACCACATAATCAATGTGATCAAGAAACGCAGTGATATCGCACTTGGCTCCAAGAAACTGAGAAATACAACAAATACCAGCATATCCGCCAGAATCTGCAAGCGCTTTCAGTACTTCATCTGGCTTGCTGCGAATATGATGATGCAGTCCTGCCGCCGTTGTATGGCTTGCAACAACGGGTTTAGTACTTACCTTCGCAGCTTCAAGGCTGGTCTGCCAACCAGAGTGCGCGATATCGACCAATACCCCCTGCCTGTTCATTTCAGCAATTGCCTGCCTACCAAAATCACTCAATCCACCATTTGCAATTTCAGCACAACCATCGCCCAACATGTTACGACGCTGATAAGTAACATGCATCATACGAATGCCAAGTTGAAAAAAAACACGAATGGCGCGTAACTCTTCCTCGACAGAAATCCAATCTTGAGGCAAAGGCACACCATTGCCTGTTAGGTAAAGGCAATGCCCATCAGATTTTTTAACAAGCTCGATATCATTAGGCTTTGTTGCTTTAGTAAGAAACGGTTTAAGCATATCAGTAAGAAAAGTGAAACGAGCAAGCCTTTTGATCAACCGTTGTGGATGCTGGCACTCTTCTCCTGCATTTTGATAAATACAAGTAACTCCTGATGCCCGGAAAGCCATCGTTAACTCTTCGCGCTCTCGCAGATTTGTAACAGCCCGGGTCATCCCCATATCTTCAGTCGCATCTTGAAGCTCAACTTCGGAAGCGCCATCTTCTATCATTTTTGCAATAATCACGTGATCAGTTGATGTTCTGGGCGAAAATGCATAACCATCAAACACCAATGATTCAGCATGAAGCTTTAAACCGTGCTCCAATTGTTTAGCTGTAGGTTTAAGAATGTCTAGCGCTATTTGTCTAGCTCGGGCAATTGTTTGATTACCTTGAATAAGTTCATCCAATCTTTCAGTATCACCAGTTTTGGTTTGCAGTGAGGCAGAAGCATTTGTAAAAGAAAGTGCAGCAGCAGATAACGCAGTTGCCTTTAAAAGGGTTCGCCTTGAAGATGTATTCGCTTCACTAGTGTTTCCATTTTTCGACTTCATACCTTCTCCTTGATAAAACCATACTAAGCAATAACTTTACCCGAACAATAAATCTATCTCCATTAAATCCCATCATTCATCTACGAGAATTGGTACAAACATAAATTTCTGTTATATTTAAGTATTCAAACATCAAAAACTCAGGGATGAAATCAACCATGAAAGCATCAACTATAATTCTGATTCTTTTATTAGGGGGCTTCAATATCATGGCAGAAGATAAGGATAGGTTAGTATTCAATTTTAACACCCCAGAATCAGGTAAAATCTGGGTTAGTGTCAACGACAATGTAATGGGCGGGATTTCTGATGGTAAATTTAAAATCACCCAAGATAAGACTCTGTTTTTTTATGGCAGCCTTTCGCTGGCAAATAATGGTGGTTTCGCTTCAGTTCGATGCCTGCCAACACAACTTGCGCTAAAGAAAAATGATTCAATCTGTTTTCAAGCTAAAGGAGATGGCAGAGAATACACCATAAACCTATATACCAACAAAAGACTTACTGCATTTTCTTATAAGCAATCATTTAAAACCAAAAAAGAAGAGTGGATAAATTTAACATTCCCACTAGACAAATTCATAGCAACTTCATTTGGTAGAACAATTCCAAACGCTGCACCCATTGACCCAAACGAAATCAATTCCATAGGATTCATGATAGGAGACAAAAATATAGAACCATTTCAATTGGAACTTAAAAATATAACTATTTTACCTAATCCTAAAGAGTAATACAACTATCAAGGAAGTGAACGAACCAACCTTAAACCCCGGCTATTACTTCGATCATCAGGCTTGGCCCCATTGCGATCCGCACTTCGCAAACTACTTATTTGATTATAAAAACAACCGCTTCTCATTGCCCGTGAAATGCTAGTCATGATTATCGTATTTTGCGTGTTCATAAAGGCATCCTCATCAGCACCATTTAAATCGGGATAGGCATCATAATTTTCCAAACACCATTCAAATACATTACCACCAGTATCAAACAAACCAAATTCATTGGGCCGAAGAGTTCCAACAGGCCAAGCTTGGTCTTTGGAATTCGCAACATAAAAACTATAACGATCAGTTAAACGAATATCGGAACCATGATTAAACATAGAAGAAGAACCAGCACGGTGAAAAAATTCAAACTCCGCCTCGGTAGGCATCCTGTAACCTTTTTTCTTCAGTGGTTGATTTACAATCCTCATCCCTTCTTGATATAACCCCTGTTCATTGGGAAGGTAAACGCACTCTTTAGCGCCAAATTCTTTTTCGGTTAGAAGATTGCAATATCGTGCACAGTCATACCAAGAGATGCAAATCATGGCACTATCAGGGGTTTTTGAATATTTCTCTGTATAGCGCTGCTCAGGCATCAAAGAAAGAAAATCACTTATTGTAACTTCTTTTTGCGCAACTGCAATTGATCTGGGAATAAATCTTTCATGAACGCGCTCAGCTTCATACCTTAAAGGTTCATCAACCGGAGAACCCATTTGAAATTTTTTTGGACCATCAATAATGACAAAAGTTTGCCCGATTGAATTAACGAACCATTTGTTCCCATTAATTGTTTTGGATTTCAACGATCCCTCAATTTGATCACACTCTTTCCCCAATCCCCAACGCTTTCTTAACAACCAATCTAATGAACCATGCAATCCAGCATCCGGGCTATTTCGAAACATCTCAAGAAAACCATCCATCCAATTGTTTCTAGTTTGCACATCAACCGAATCTAAATCTAAATTGCCGAGTGCTATGACCATTGAACTTTTTGAAGATATATCTGCGCAAGTTTTTATTTTACCAACGATTACTTCAGGTGATATTTTAAGACATCCTAGCATCAACTGGCATTTGCTTCTTGAAGTGGCATCGGAAGAAAAAGAAAACACAGAAAAACCTGCATCGTCCCCAAAAGCAATTTGAAGTGAGGCAGCAATACCTTGCCTATCTTGGTGTTTAAAATCCTGTTCAAAACTCGAACTTTGATTCTTATTCGCCCGGATATTTTTGGAAAATGCTAAAACTTCATTCTTCAATGGGAACATTTTCTCAAATATCATCCTGGCACTGCGAGGATCAGCAACCACCATCAAATTAAACAACTCGACAGAATCATCCTGCACCAAATCGCAACAAACTTCGGTAGCAAATTCCCGGCTTACTAATTCAGTTTCAATATCACTAATTTTTTCAAGTAAAAGTGGATAAAGCTTTTCTTTTATGGGAAAGAAAACCGCTGCCCAATCAACAGCAAAAAGTTTATTCTGAGACATTAATTTATCAGCTACTTTTGGAAGACACCTATCGAGTTCAGGATTATCACTTGCCCAAAGTGCAAGAGCGCCCACAATCCTCAAAAGTTCATCACCATCTGACTTCCTAATCTTTTTTAAAATCTGGTCAACAAGCATTTCCTTTGAAGGCTGCAACCTTTTTCGAATCACTAAAAAATCTGCAACACTGGCTTTCAGCATCAAATCACAAAGTTCACGATCTAACTCAAAATCTCCACAACCCAATCCAAGTATCGCTTTCATTCGCCTAGGATCATTATTACTCATTCCTGATAGCTCTTTACGATAGATCAATGAAGTATGGGAAATGCATTCATCAGATTTTTCAAGTGCTTGAGCAAGCAGTTTACCTTCTGCTAAAAATACAACAGAAACCAAACTCTTCGCTTTATTTTCTAAATCGGCTTGGTTACTTCGATAAATCACCCAGACAGACAAGCATAAAAATAACAGAAACGAACCCAATACAAGAGGTATCCATTTGTATTTGAATTGTTCTTTTTTGATATCATAGGAAAGATGTCGTGCACTAAGATAAGATTGTAAATCAGAACATAAATCACTTGCAGATTCATAACGATTTGATTTGTTTTTACACAGCGCCTTTAAACATATCCGCTCTACTTCCATTGGAACATTAGGATTAAGTTTGGATGGTAAAGGTATCTCAGCTTTAACCACTTTAGCAATTATTTCAGCAAGATTATTGCCAAAAAACAACCTTCTTCCAGCTATCAATTCATAAAAAACCACACCTAAACTAAAAATATCAGATCGGTGGTCAACTAGATTACCTTTACCACCAGCTTGTTCAGGGCTCATGTATGCAGGTGTACCATTAAACTCAGAATGATTATTTAAATAATCAACTTTTAATGCCAAACCAAAATCAGCAACATGAGGATTGCCCGAATGATCAATTAAAATATTATCAGGTTTAATATCTCGATGTACCAAGCCTTTTTCATGGGCATGATGCAAAGCATCAGCAATGCGGGAAATCAGATTAATTGCGTCATCAAGGGGGCAAGGCCCTTGAGTTAATTTCCCCGCCAAGCTAATACCATCAATGAATTTCGAAATGAAAAACACGCCTTCAGCTTCGGAATTCCCAACATCATAAACAGGAACGATATACGGATGATCTAAGGAAGCAAGAACTCTAGCCTCCTCAAAAAACGAGGTCAAACGATCTTGCTCTTTGAATGTTTTTTTTGCAATCTTGATAGCAACCAGCCTGTTAAGTTTTTCGTCCCTAGCTAGAAAAACCCTTCCAAAAGAACCCTCACCAAGTTGCTTAACCACTTTATAGCGATCAAGAATAATATCGACCTGAACCTGCTCCAACGATTCCCAATTATCAACACCAGTAATAGATTTTAATCCTGAAGTTGAATCAGCGCCTATCGACATCGCTTTAACAACAGTTTCGTTGTAAGCAATCCCTAAACCTCGAACAAAATCTGACTCCTCATTCTTACTCATTCAACTTGCCCAAAAATTATAGATTCTCTAGATATATCATCAACCTTGATTTATTATTGTATTCGATTTCCGATTATTTATCTAAGGATAAACCATAATATCTGGCTTCGTTTTCAAATATTTACTTATATTCTTAAATTAAACTTAATGCTATCAACTAGCTTTAACACAGCTTAAAATTAGATATATCCTTTAACCATACATCAGTAAGGAAACTCTATTGATATCTTCAAAATACATTCTTGTAATCTTTATTCTTATCTTAATTGACGATTCTCTTTGCGCTCAAGATCTGCGCACTTCTTTAATGCAAAGTATCAGCCAAAGAGAAGAATCATCTTGGGCCATGGCTCAAAAGATTTGGGGTTTTGCAGAACCTGGCTACCTAGAAAAACTATCCTCTACCCTCATAGCTGACGCTTTTACCAAAGAAGGTTTTACAATTACGAAAGGTGTCGCAGGAATTCCTACTGCTTTTACTGCCACCTTAGGTTCAGGAAAACCAGTTATTGCCATTCTTGGTGAATACGATGCACTTCCTGAAATAGCTCAAGAAGCTGTCCCCTTTCGTAAAGCTAAAGAAGGTGGCAATGGCTACGGTCAGGCCTGCGGGCATCATTTATTTGGGGTCGCCTCTGCAAATGCAGCAATGGCGATCGGGGATGCCATCAAGGCGGGAAAAATCAAAGGCACGATCAGGTATTATGGGTGCCCTGCAGAAGAAGGTGGTGCTGCAAAAGCATTCATGGTTCGCGAGGGCCTTTTCAATGATGTTGATATTGCACTGCATTGGCACCCTGGCAGCCGAAATGCTGCAGGTGATTCTTCGTGCCTTGCCAGAATTGCAGTAAAGTTTCGTTTTCACGGCATAGCAGCCCATGCAGCAGGTTCACCTGAAAAAGGGCGCAGCGCACTTGATGGCTTATTACTCGCAATGCATGCAGTGGAACTACTACGCGAGCATACGCCTGAAGGAACCCGTTTGCATCACACCATCACCTCGGGAGGTGGCGCGGCCAATGTTGTTCCAGAATTTGCAGAAGGTTTTTTCTATGTTCGTCATCCTAAAGCTGATGTTGTAAAAACGCTTTGGCCTCGTTTACTAAAATGCGCACAAGGAGCTGCTCTTGCAACAGAAACCAGGCTCGAAGTCGTTCCTTTAGGTGGAACGATGGAAATACTTCCGAATGATACCCTTGCACAGGTAACCAGAAAAAATCTGATTGCACTCAACAACCTTGAATACACCAAGGAAGAAATGGCTTTCGCCCTTCGCATTCGTGAAACATTCCCAGAGAAAAATACTCCACTCGATTCCCTTAAGGAAGTACTCAATCTTTCAGGAAAAACCACCATGGGTTCAACCGATGTTGGCGATGTTTCATGGGTGGTACCAACCACGGGGTTCAGCGCTGCCACTTGGGTTCCTGGAACCCCTGGGCATTCATGGCAAGCCGTGGCATGTGGCGGCACCACCATAGGAAAAAAAGGGATGATGCTTGCTTCAAAAGTTTTAGCAACTACAGCTATGGACCTTTTTGAATCACCAGAACTTGTAGCAAAAGCGAAAGCAGAACTATCGAAGAAATTAGAAGGCAAGAAATATGAACCCCTAATGGAGAAAGAACAAAAGCCTCCATTGGATTACCGCTTGCCGGGCAGACAAAAAACCGCTGCCGAATAAATCAAACCAAGTAAATATTAGTAGAGATCATTCCGCTGGAGCGCTATATCGCCACGGAAGGATGAAAAGACAGAAGCAGAAGAATTTGCCACGGATTAACACGGAATTACACGGAAAAGACAGAAGCAGAGACACGGAATGAAGAACACATAAATCAGAGCCTGAAGTAATACCCATCCCTTAGGTTAAAAATCCAAAGGTTCAAATGGAGGAGTTGCAGTGGGGCTTCCCCATCGCAACTCCTCTGCCTTTAAACAAACCCTTATCAATCAAAGGGAAGTAAAAATGGGGGAGGATAGAAACCCTGGCTTGCGAAGCGAAGGGCCCTTTTCCCGGAGGGAAGAGGGTTGGGAGTTGGGGGAAGAAATAGATGAAAAGAGAAAAAAAGAAAGTATAAATAATGAAAACAAAAAAGCCCGTCGATTAAAGTCAACGGGCTTTAATGAAACAAACAATCAAAAGCAACTTATTTCAAAGTAGCAAGGAAGGCAATAACATCAAGAAACTCTGCTGGGGAAATAGTTCCAGCTAAGCCTTCTGGCATACTGCTTTGTTTTAAAGTTTTGCGTTCTTCGATATCTGCAACTTTGATGACTCGTTTAACTTTGCCATCGAAAATCACAACCTCGTCTTTGTTTTCACTTACAAGCAAACCGGTAACAATTTTGCCGCTAGAGGTGCTGATCAGTGTTGAAAGATATTTTTTATCAACATCTGCGTTAGGGTCGATAATAGATTCCACGAGTTTGTATTTGGTAAGGCGCATACCAACTTTCATCATATCTGGGCCGAAATCCTGGCCTTCGTTAAATACCTTATGGCATGCGAGGCATCCCCTACGAAAAACCTCTTTGCCGTTGGCAGCATCGCCACCCTTCATATCAGCAAGCGCCTGCATGGCTTTATTGCGTTGTTCCAAGGCGGAAGAATCCTTGCCCAAAAGAATTTGCAAATAGGGGACAACTTGCGCACCTTTTTTATCGATGGAGATGACATTATCGAGCAGTTTCTTGCCTGCGGGATCATCCTTGGCAAGTTCGCCCTTTAGGTATCCAGTTCTCCAGCCATTAAGATTTGCACCCAAAGCAGCTTCACCCGTGTATTGAGTGAAGTAGTCTGGGGGATTTTTGCGCAAGGATTCAAGAACTGCGCTGGCAGATTCGGTAGTGGCAAAGTAACTAAGCCCACGAAGAGCTTCGGTTCGAGTTCTTCCACTTTCATTTAAGGACGCTGCTTTTAGAAGATCGAAGGCAGAGGGCAAATAATCGCGCTCATCTGCAACAATACGAGTCGTTGCAGCTTTAGCATCTGATGTTTTGCAACCCATAACCTGATTGACAAGATCGACATCCACCGCATGAAAGCTTTGTTGAATCCACAAGGCTTCACAACAAAGACGATCGTAATCTTTATTAGTTTTATCAAGTTTTGAAACCCATTCTTTAACCAAAGGCAGAACCTCTGCAGCGGTATGGGAATGAATTTCATTTCGAGCACGGGCACGGGTACGCCATTCGTATTCGCTTAACTGCTTCAGCAGTTCAGGAACTGTTTTACCGAATTGAGTAACTGGTTTAAGTAAAGGCTTATCTTTGTAAACCAGGCGGTAAATTCTACCGTGAACATGATCACGATTGGGATCGCGTTGGCTGTATTGCATATGACCGATAAGAGGGTTGGCCCAATCACCAAACCAAAGAGCACCATCGGGCCCGATTTGAGGATCGACAGGCCTGAAATGCTTATCGGTACTTTTGATCAAATCGAAAGGGGTTTTGGCATCTTTGGGGTCATGCCTAACGCGAGTGCCTTTATACCCAGCGCCATCCTCTGAAAAAGTCCAACGAGGAATACCGTTCATGTTAATCACACAAGCATAAATAAACTGGCCCTGCACATCATCAGGGAATTGGCGGGACACCAAAAATTCACTGCCAACAACAGGCCTCATGCCTTCGGTTGGGAAGACAGCGTTAAGCCCTTTGCGACCTTGAAATTGCTTACCGGAAAGGGGTGTATCCCAATGCTGGTTGGCTCCGGTGCCATCACCACAAAAGCCCTGGCTCCATTGATCGAAAACATAGCACCAAGGATTACCATAACCAGGGGTAACATAATGGCTAATTTTCCAAGTTCTTGGATCAACTACATAAGCACCCGAAGAGCCAAAGTTGCGGAAGGCTCCCCAAGGAGTTTCCACAGCGGTACTCATCGCAACGCCTTCCAACATATGAAGCAAGCCACCATTGTTTTCTTCGAAGGCACCAACCGTATGGTGGGTATCTTCGGTAGCCCATCCATCGAGTACATGAACAACGACATCAGCTTTATCATCGCCATCGGTATCTTTGAGCCAAAGAATACGGGGCTGATCAACAACGAGAACGCCACCGTTGTAAAACTGAAAGCCCGTGGGACAATGAAGTTTGTCGTAAAAAACAGTACTTTTATCGGCTTTGCCATCGCCATCGGTATCTTCGAGGATGACAAGTTTATCGCTAGGTTTAGGATCGCCTGGTTTCCACAATGGGTAACTGGGCATGGTAGAAACCCAAAGTCGGCCTTTGTTGTCAAAGCTCATCTGCACAGGTTTAGCGATTTCAGGAAACTTAGTTTCATCAGCAAAAAGCTTGATTTCGTAGCCGGGTGGAACTGTGCAAGATTTGATGAGTTCATCAGGGGGAAGAATTTTAGGTCCACCTTCCTGATTTTCGCTGTACTTCTGTCTGGGTTCACCAAAACGAGTTGGGGGATTAAAAAGCTCGCCAGTTTTTGAATCATCAATTTTATCAGAAACTTTTTTACCCTGGGCAATATCCCATACCAAACGGTCGCGAACTGCAGCCATGTTACGGATTTTCATATATTCGCGCGGGAAGGTCTCGGTGTCAAAGGTGCGTCTGCCACCATAAACATACCAACCATTCAACATGCGGTAATCCTGCAAATGGACCCACGATTTATCGTTGATAGCTTTGCGAAGGGTTTCCAGCATTGAAGTATTGCTGGATGCTGGGTTGGTACTGTTAAATAATCCGGCATCTAAAACCTGACCGACGACCTTGTCGCCAGATTCATTAACATGGCACCCATTGATAGTGAACTGGGAGCCAGCTTTTTCATCGAATACCTTGAGAGTCGGGGTAAAGATATCGACGAAGGCAATTTTTCGATAAGTTGCAACCGTTTTGGCAGCATCCGCATAAAGCTTTAGATTCTCATTTTCTTTTTTACCTTCGGGGAGAAGGGAATCGCCTGTGGATTCAAAGGCAATGGGAGAAATGATTACAAATCTTGGACTGCTTTTCGAATCATCGCGGGCATACTTTTGAGAGTAATCATCAATAAACTTTTCGTAATCTGCCTTAAATTTTTCAACACCAAGAGGACCGGTAAAAGATTCATTGAAACCGAAGAAACAAAGAAAAGTATCTGGGTTGAAAGTAAAAAGAGGATCATCAAGCTTGGTGTAATCGTTGGCCCGTTGGCGATTGGCAACTTCATCCGCTGGCCTGCCAAAGTTTCTGAACACCAATTCTTTTTCGGGGAAGCGAGCATGAAGCAAAGTTTCAAAATGACCAAAAAGGTTCATTCGCTCTGCTGTTGAATTACCAACAAGGGCAATCCGTTCACCTTTAATGAATTGCAAAGGCAAAGTACTTGCAGGAAGATCAGCCTTCTTGGGCCTGGCAGCAGGTTTGAGTAAGTCTTTATTATCAACGCCCGACCCCTTCAAAGGTTCTTTTTTCTTCTGCGCTGAGGCGATGCTGCTCATAGCAAACATTGCAGAAATAATCGCACCACAAACCAATAGCCGATTTACATACTTCATTTAAAGCTCCATGAATCAAATCAAATAGCAATACTATCAACTAGTATAATCATAATTTCCGCATTGAACCAGCATGGAAGCGTAAAGATTAATAGAAAAAACCCATGGTTTCTAATCACATATCTATTTGAATTACGCCTAATTGCTGGAATTGCTTTACTCAGCTTTCCTCAGGGCTTAAACTTGCTTTTGTATTGGCCTAATTTCACATGAGGCAAATGATGAATAATACAAAGAAGTTCGCCTTGATATTGTTTTTGGGTTTTGTGTGCATCTTAAATGCCCAAGAAACTAAATCACAAAAAGCAGAAGTCTTTGATTTAGGAAAAGGAGTGAAACTTGAGATGGTACTAATCCCCGCAGGAAAATTTCAAATGGGGGCCTTGGAATCAGAAAAAAGTTATTCTCCAAACGAAAAACTTCATGAAGTGACTTTGACCAAATCTTTTTACATGGG
>Ga0194055_10001675_pt1 | contig 18001 bp, 17 predicted proteins | sample SepL449m_MetaG_FD_155482 | JGI IMG/M metagenome (GOLD analysis project Ga0194055, IMG submission 155482) | Anoxic zone freshwater microbial communities from boreal shield lake in IISD Experimental Lakes Area, Ontario, Canada - Sep2016-L442-9m | ecosystem: Environmental > Aquatic > Freshwater >...
TGGAAGGTGATTTTGGGGCTGAGCTTGATTCGCTGGGAGATTTAGTCAGCTTTGGCGTTGCGCCAATGGTGCTGCTCATGACTTTTTATAATACGACATGGCTTTCGGCATTGGCTTTCAGTATCCCTGTCTGCGGAGCTCTCAGACTCGCCCGCCACAACATTAATCGCGACGCTACCCATGGTTTTTTGATTGGAATTCCGATCACTATGAGCGGCCTTGTGATCCCCCTTGTCGTTCTTTTCCACCTGCATATATATATCGCCGCGGCCGTAACTGTTATATTATCTTTATCATATTTGAGTACTCGACGCGTCAATAAACTTCTTAGCTAATTCCACTATACTTCTTTATCGATTCGATCGTCGTCATATTGCCATTTGATCTCTTTTGGAATTAAAGGTAAGTGAATAGTAAATGTGCTGCCATGCCCTAGAACGCTATCAACATCTATCGTTCCGCTATGTTTCTGGAGTATCATTTTAGCGACGTACAGGCCGATGCCTTCACCCTCGAAATTGTAATGCTCGGTTTCCGTACCCCGGTGAAATTTAGTAAACAGTCTGGGTAGTTCATCACTGGCAATACCTGGCCCATTATCACTAATACTGATCAATGCTTCTTTGGCTGACTCACTGAGCTTAACCGTTATGAGCCCTTCTGAATCTTCGCGCGTGCTGGTAAACTTTAATGCGTTATCGAGTATGTTCCATACTGCCATGCGTAGGTGTGGCAAGCTTATCGGTGAGCGTCGACTTTGCTCTGGAGCGTCAATGATTACGCGTATTTTCTTCATAGTTGCTTCGGGTACAAAATCTTTCATGACTCTATTCACAAAACCACTCAGTTCAACTGGTTTTGTTGAGCTAACGACATGCTCACCACTATTAAGCTGGCTGACGATCAAGATATCTTCGGCGAAGCCACTTAGCCTGCGCGCACCACTTCGAATTCCCTCAACCGCTGTCTTGCGAATCGCAGGATCTTCGGATTCCAGAAGATCTAGATAGCCTTCAACAGTGGTCAGCGGTGTACGTAAATTGTGGCTCGCGATGCGCAGAAATTCGGATTTCATTTCGTCAGCTTTTTTCAAATCAACAATATCGGATTTTAGAACTTTAGACATTTCATTGACTGATTGTGCGAGGACACTTATTTCGTCATGACCAATAAGTGGTATCTGATAGTTATAATCGCCCGAGCTTATTTTGGCCGTGTCACGTCCGAGCACACGAATCGGTAAAATAATAAACTTATTGATCGCGATCACACTGGCGACGATACTTGCTAAAAGTCCGATTGCACACATAAGAATTAAAAGCAGGGTTTGTCGGCTGATTTGACGCGATATTTCTGCTGAATTTATGCTATAGACCATCGCATATCGATGAACACCGTTTTGCTCTATTACAGGATCGATGACCTTTTTTACTAATCCATTTGAATCATTTTGGTAGAGAGTAGCAAACGTTCCTGCTTGCTCTTTTGTGATAGGCGAAATGTTCTTGTTCTGTGAATACAGCGCATTGCCATCGACGTCGATTATTGAAATGTCTTGGACAAAATTCCCTAGACTTTTTACATAATTAATTTGCTTATCGATCTGTAGCTCACCTGAATCTTTATAGAGCTGGAAAACATCGATAGTTGGTTGCGTTGAAAGACTCACTAGTGACTTAACCTCTCTATCAAGATTTCGTCGAAGATAAGTTTTCTGAGTGCCGATCAAGACCGTAGAGAGCAGACTGAAGCATATCACTAATATCAATGATGAGATTACCGTAAGTTTAAATCGGAGGCCAAAATGATGGATCTGCTTCATTACTACCCTGCTTTATTGGCTTTGGAACGTGTCCCAGAAATTTATGCCCAGATATCCCGAATTATCAGCTTTAAGGTCTATATTCTTTTTGACATAAAACGATTCTGAAGGTGATCGATACGGGATAACCGCGACATCATCGAGCAGTAGCTTGTGAACGTCCTGGAGGCTCTTAAGACGCTTGGAGGAGTCAAAGGTACCATTCACTTTTTTCATAGCATCATTTACCGTTGGGTTATCGTAAGACAACGTTGTTGCGGTTTCTTTTTGGAAGTTACTTTTGACAACATCACTGAGGTCAATTAAATCGCTGGCGTAACTAAATAACCCAAGATCATATTTAGCGGTATTGTACTCAGTAATGGCGGTGTCTGCTTCTTGTGGATTGATAGTAAGGTTAATCCCAATTTTTGCAAGCTGCGCTGCAAGATCACTCGCTATCAAGTTTACCGCGGTATTTTCTTTAACAGTAATTGCGCTCAGTGATATCGCTTTCGTGAAACCAGCGTCTTTTAGAATCTTCTTTGCCTCTTCAATTGTTACTGTTGGGGCTTTGTAGTCGGGTAAATATCCAGGGATTTCCTTGGTGACTATTTGGTCCGTCTTCACGCCAGGGACACCGCTCGCCTTAATCAATGCATCTTTGTCTATTACACCTGCAATGGCGCGGCGAACTTCTTTATTTGTTAGTGGTGAAGCTTTTTTTAACGTATTCATGAATATATAGGATGTGGTTAGTTGCGGAAGTTTATATTCTTTGAGCCCTTTGGCGTCAAGATTGTCGATAGTTTTGCCCTTGAAAATAAGATCTAATGTTCCCTTTTCGATAGCTGTATTGAGTTCGTCTTCCGAATCCACAGTAAATTGCAACTCACGAGTCCCAACCGTACCACCATGCCAGTTTTGCACAGCAACTAAATCGAGTGACTTTTCTGTGGGTTTTGTACCTTGCTTAACGTTGTACGGTCCGGTACCGTTTTCGGTGCTTGGCTGAATTTTAGCTGTTGTATCATATATGAGAATATTGGTGAGTTTGTTGAGCAAAAGCGGATCAGGGCTTGAAGTGGTTATCTTGACTTGATTCTTTCCAACTACAGAAACAGCATCGAGTGAATCAAGGAAATAGGATAGAAAATCATTTTTCTTAGCAGCCTCGATACACAGCTTAATTGATTCAGGTGTGAGCGCTGTTCCGTTATGGAACGTAACCCCATCTTTAATAGTAAAAAGCCAAACATTTTCATTTTTTGGATCATTTTTCCAAGAAGACGCAAGTGCAGGTTCAACGGTATTAATTTCTTTGAATCGAACAAGCGGTTCAAAGATTTGTTTGGCAATATCGGTTTCATACCCAATTGGGTCACCTAATTCTGGATACACGGCGTCTAATTTACTGGCAGGATCACCAATTCGTATCAAATCAATCGCTTTTTTGGTAGCAACTGAGTTTGTTTTACTTGACTCACCTGATTTAGAACTTGGAAAAATCAATAGCCCTACAATACCTGCCGCAAGTACTGCCAAAAAAGTTGCCGTGAAGAATACTATTTTACGATTTTTTCTAATTCCTACGTGTTGCACAACTGCCTGACTAGTGCCAGATACTGGAGGCGTCTGAGCTACTGAATCTGGATTCGTCTCTGGAGATATCGTTTTGCTTACAGTCTGATCGTTACGATTATTGTCATCCACTGGTTTTACCTCATTTACATCTTACTAACAGATTACAATTATAGTTCGAATACGTCAAAGTGCTTTTGGCTACTGTTAAATTTTTAATTACGTAATTCTTTTACTTACCTTTTTAATGGCCGTATACTGCTAACATGGCTCGACCAGAGAATGATCAAACCGGCAAACGAAAATTAAACATGGTTGGTGGCAAAACGTTTGCCGTCAGTTTGCCCGTTAAAATCGTTAAACAACTCAAGTGGGTTAAAGGCCAGAATCTGATCGTACGACGTCAGGGTGCAAAAATAATTATTGAACAAGGGGAGATCTAACTATGTGCGGAATTATGGGAAGTGTGGGTACACGCTCTGCAAAAAATATTGTTTATACTGGCCTTAAACGCCAAGAGTATCGAGGCTATGATTCTGCCGGGATTGCTGTTATGGATGCTACCGTACGAAGCACAAAAGCTGTTGGTGATACCAGTAACCTTGATATGGGGAGCCTACCAGAAGACCCAACCGTAGGAATCGGCCATACCCGCTGGGCAACCCATGGTAAACCAACGGTAGCCAACGCACACCCACATACATTCGGCAATGTGACACTCGTCCATAATGGCATCATTGAAAATTTTGAAGATCTCAAAAAGCTGATCACTGCTTCTAAGCTAAAAAGCCAGACCGATTCGGAAGTGCTCGCTGGTGTAATTGATCATTTTTATACTGGTAAAACATCGCTCCAAGAAGCACTCAACAAAGCGCTACTGCTCGTGAAAGGAACTTTCGGTTTACTGGTGATATCTCCCAAAGTCCCCAACCAAATAATCGCCGCCCGCCGGGGTAGCCCTGTGGTGATTGGTATTGATGACGACCAGTATTACATTGCCAGCGACCCAAATGCCATCGTGGATTACACCGACAAAGTGATTTACCTCGAAGATGACCAAGTAGCTGTCATTACCACCGAGTCAATCAATATTTATGATCTGCAATTCAATGGCCAAGATGTGTCGGTAACCAAACTTGACGGCATAGAACAGCAAGCACTACTCGGACATTTTGGGAGTTATCTGGAAAAAGAGATATTTGAACAGCCTACTGCGCTACAAAATGTCATGCGTGGCCGCGTCAGTAGCGACGGTTCAATAGTTCTCGGCGGCCCGAGCATTAGCATGGTCGAAATGGAGGCGATAAACAGAATCGTCATCATCGGCTGTGGCAGTGCCTACTATGCCGGCTTTTATGCCAAGTATAAACTCGAGGAGATGCTCGGCATATCCGTCAATGTCGAGCACGCCAGTGAGTTCCGCTATCGCTATGGGGCCTACACCCCTGAAAAAACGCTGGCAATATTTATGAGTCAATCAGGCGAAACGGCTGACACGCTCGCCTCTCTCAAAGAAGCCAAACGACGCAAAATCAAGACCATGGGCGTTGTAAACAGCGTCGGTTCTACACTTGCCCGCGAAGTGGATCACGGTGGAATATACTTGCATGCCGGTGTTGAAACTTCAGTGGCCAGCACTAAGGCATTTACCTCTATGGTCACTGCTCTATTGATGCTGGGAGGTTTCATGGCCAACAAACTCGGCATGAACGCCACCATCATGCGAGATCTCGCTCATGAGCTTCTGGGACTCGAGGCAGAGATATCAGCCACACTTGAGCTCAAACCACAAATCGATGCACTAGCCAAAAAACTGTCTCATTTTCATGATTGGTTTTTCTTGGGGCGTGGTGAGTTGTACCCGGTAGCCCTCGAGGGTGCCCTCAAGATTTCAGAAGTGGCCTACGCCCATGCCCAGGCATTCCCTACCGGCGAGATGAAACACGGCCCGATCTCACTGATCGACAAAGATCACTTGACCGTCATGCTACTCCCGGAGGATGAATTACTCTACGAAAAAGGTATCTCCAGTCTGCAAGAAATAAAAGCCCGCAACGGCAATGTCTGTACTATTTCCACACGACCAAAGCCAAACGGTAGCGATTATCACATCCAGATTTCACACCTCGGCCCGTACACTGACGGCTTGATTATGAATACCTGTCTTCAGCTCCTCGCGCTTGGCGTAGCTACCGAAAAAGGGGTCAACATCGACCGACCGCGCAACTTGGCAAAATCAGTTACGGTTGAATAATCAGGTAACTCCGATTTTTTTCTTCTTTAGGCCTTTCCCGAGTTCAAAGGCTACTACTCCCAGCCCTATAATAACCAGCCATTCTCCAGTAAGCGTGTATAGTGTGCGCCTTGTATTAGGCAGGACACTCGCACGCAGCACTCCAGGATTCTTTGTTTCAGCCAAAATTTTGCCGTTAGCGTCCATAATAAAACTCTCTGAATTATTTGCAGATTGTACAAACGGCCTGGTATTGGATACCGCCATGAACATTGCGAGGCTTTTTTGTTGCCACGCAAACACCGACGATCCGTTAAATATATCTAGAGAGGCGGAGTTTGTTAATATCGTAGCACCGGCTTTAGTGAGCTTACGGTAGTCTTGGGGTGCAGTAATGCTCGAACAAATACCACTACCGAGCACATTAGTATCAATTGTAACTGGCTTAAGCGGTTCTTTGCCCTTTATGACTTGTCTTGTGAGACTAAAGTAGTCCAGAGCAGTCTTTTGACCCGTAACATGCAGTAAAAACCGTCCTGCATAGCTGGCGTCTTCGCCATTAGGTATTAAGCGATGTTTATCTTGCGTATTAATCACCCCCTCTTTTGTATTGCCCACGTACATTCTATTTATATGCCCGGTGATATCTGACCTGAATATCTGTTTTGACCCTATAAAACTGACCTTATTATTGGTCTCCTTGATCCTGGACCCAATATTTTTGTCTGGAATATCGTCAAAACCGTACTCCGGAAAAACAACTAGCTTAGCGTCCTCTGCAGAAAATGTACCAATTGATTTCCCTAGAGTTTCGTTCACGGCCACAACCTTGTATTGCTCACCCGTAGGCTGTCTATAGATGCCCCATCCTAATCCTGTGATGACAAAAATTACCAGCAAAAAGTATGGCAGGAGATTCCGAAGCTTTTTATTACTAATCATGTATAACGCGGTCCATACCAGTGCACTTAAACCGAAAAATCCAACTATCCGAGCGGCGAATTTAAAAGGCGTATGCATCAGCAACAAGGCAGGAGAACCCACGGGAGTGATGTTATCTAAACTGCCTTGGGGGCCAAGCCAAATAATAGTCGTAAACCAACTTATTAAAACGTCGAGCAGTGCAAATAGCGGCACCAGTAGAGCCATCGCAACATATGATCGATGTCGTCTAATTATAGATTTCGCGACTGCAAAAAACTTCCGGCATAGTAACACCGAAATAGTCACTACGAGGGCGAATATCCCAATAGATACTATTACCCCAACTTGTTTTGATCCAGCGAGCTTAGCGCTATCCGTAAACAGCACCCAGGACCAGTTAACGCCAAACCATACGACCAGCAAAAAACTCACCAAGCTCGATGACTTGGTGAGTTTTTGATATTTCTTTATTTTCACACTATTGCAATCTTCTGATCTATTGCTTTTCGAGGACGATGGTACCGACATTTAAGAAACTAGGTCTTCCTCCGTAACCGCCAACATTTACGGACAACTGAATTCTACTTGCAACTTTCAAATAAGTATAAGGGGTGCAGTAATAACCATATGTTGATGAATTTACTTTATCAACATAACTATATCGAAACGAGTCGCCAAGGGTTCCTTGATCCATAACTTGAAACTGAATAACTGCATGGCCAATAAGGCCCTGAATGTAAGCACAAGCACGAATATTTGAGCCAATGTAGCTGGCCGGTAAGTAAGCCCCAATCGTTCGGACAACTGATAAGCCAGGGTCATTCGCCGGACAAGAAATATTCGCAACTAACATGTTATTCTTCTTGGGATCGGCAACTTTGTTGGAGGTACATTTTGAAGCTGGGTATAACTGAAGTTCGGCATTCCCCGCACCTAACGTGTAGTTCCATGTCTGACTTGGTGGTGTTGCTGCAAAACTCTTATAAACCAACACCCCACCACCTATGGCACCAAAGATCAGGAAAGTAGCGACTAACCTTCCTTTTGGTGTTCTAAGCTTAGCTCCGAGTTTACTGAACAGTGATTGTTTTTTCTTTTTGATTGGCATGATATACCTTTTTTAAGTTAATCTTAAGCAAATTATAGCATAAGTGCGTTCAACACACCTATATTATTCTGTCCTATTGTTTTTCGAGGACGATGGTGCCGACGGCAATATTGGCCGGGTTTGCACTTGAATACAGCTCCACATGACCTGAAATGTATGAAGCCTTTGTGAGACGAACATACGGTGAACAGTAATAACCATAATCACCTCTATATAGATTCCACAAGCTATTTTGATATCCAGATGCGGTAAAAATAGCAACGTTGACCGAACCGTTTGCAGCTATGCCCTTGATGTAAGCACATATACGAATGTTGCTGTTGGTATAACTAGCCGGCAAGTACGTTCCTTTAGTAAAAGCGACCTGAACTGATTTTGCTGGCAAGGATGCAGTATTGGCTGCACATGTTAAATTAGCAACCTTCATGTTACTCTTCTGTGGTTCCGAAAATGTTGATACTGGGCAGACTGGACCATTAATTGTACCAGGACTGCCGTATTCAACGTTCCCGGCATCGATCGTGTAGTTCCATGTCTGGCTTGGTGGTGTTGCTGCAAAGCTCCTATACACTAAAATTCCTCCACCAATGGCTCCGAAGATGAGTATGGTGGCGATAAGTCTACCTTTTGGTGTTCTAAGCTTGGCCCCTAGTTTACTGAACAGTGATTGTTTTTTCTTTTGTATTGGCATGAAAAACCTTTTGTAATTAACTAATAATAGTTTCATAGTACTAGCGTAAGCGGGATAACACAATATCTTTAAGCTAGATTACAGGACTATATGTTGTATAGTTGTTGATCTGATGCCAAAAAGCATTTGCAAAGTTTTTTTATCTGGGATCATTGGGCTGTGACATTTGACAAACTCGACCATAGACATACGCCTGTGACTATTAAATACATTCTTATGTTTACAGAATTTTTATCGTATACTTTAGATAAATGCAAAAAATCTACAAATGGTACAAAGACAATGGTCTATTAAAGATTGTCATGGTGGTAGTTGTCATTCGGGTCATCATGTCACTATCAGGCCTACTCGTCATGTCAAAGGTCGGAACATTTGACAACCATTGGAATATTATAAAATCGGGAACCACAGCCGAAACATCACACTCCTTTTTAAACATATGGTCTCGTTGGGATGGCCAATGGTATCGGAGCATTGCCGACAACGGATATCTTACAAAAGGAGCCCCTTATTCTATTCACACAAATAAAGATATCGTATTTTTCCCATTATTCCCCCTCTCCTCACGACTACTCAGTTTAGGGATCGTACCAACTGTTCTAGCAGGCTTGGTCATATCCAATATTGCAACTGTTGCGATAATTGGGCTACTCTATGCTCTTCTCATAAAACGGAAGACTCCTGCTAATGTGGCTTTGCTCTGTACATGGATAGTCGTTGCACAGCCAATGGCATTTATTTTTGGCGCGTACTACAGTGAGGCACTATTCCTTTGTTTAGCCCTTGCGTACTTGTTCTATTCTCAATTAAATAAAAAGATATTAAGCTTTGTATTTGGAGTATTGGCAGGCTTAACGCGACCAACAGGGCTTGTTCTAATAGTTGTTGGGGCTATTCAAATGATTCGTGATAAATTTTGGAAACAACCTATTAAAGATACGGTTTCTAAGGCAGTCAGTCTCAGCGGACCCTTGGTTGGATATATACTTTTCGCTACGTATGCGTTTACAAACACTGGAAGCTGGTCTACGTTCACGGAAGCTGAACAGCAAGGCTGGGGACGCTATTTACAGCTCAGTTCAATTTTTAAAAATTTGTTCATCCAACCTTTCGTAGGTCTAAACTGGTTTGCATTTAGCGCATTCGCTTGGCTGGTGATCATTTTGGTGATCTGGCAACGAAAGAAAATTGGCCTGGATTTAACGATTTGGACGCTTCTGACTATTGCCTTACCACTGGGTACAAGCCTTTTGGGAATGCCACGCTATACCATTACACTCTTTACCATGCCACTTGCCTTGAGTTATTTGCTCATACGAAAACCGCGACTTTGGAAAGCTCTCCTTGTATCCCTTTTCATAGTACAGGTGGTTTGTTTTTGTCTATGGGCTATGAACGCTCAAACGCTGGTTTGATTATTTTTTTTTGATATGACTGAAATGACGGCGAAGTGACTGTGCTAGCGGCTCTTTACGGTCATAATCTGTACCAGGGTGAACAACAACCAATACATCACCTGTATATGTCCGTGTATCTTGCCATGTCGCCATGATATATGATCTCCATGAAGAAATTTGCCATGTCACGGGTAGTCTACCTCTTCCGCTTACACGCGCTAGAAGTGCATATATAGTTTTGATGAAGATTGCCGATGGCCCTATCGTTACTACTCGCTTATATGATCGAACCTTTTGAATATTATGAGATTCTGCAAAATCAACCACCACTTGAGCTATCGGTGAAAAAGCATGCATATGCTGGTGACTATCTATCCCTACGATCTTCGTTCCGGCCTTGAGAGCCTGTCTGTACTGAGCCTGTAGTTCATCTAGAACATCGTTTGGCTCTATAGCACCGCGTATGCATCTTTTCATCATTTCTTTTTGATTATAGAAATTTCCATTATCGTCTATAAGAGATGGAACACTCCGTGCCGCACTCAGGGGCTTGCCCTCGGTAATATTGAAATGGAGAAAGACATCAACGTTTAGACTCGATATGTTTGATGCTGCTTGTGTAAAGCCGCGTAGATTCGTAACGAGAGAAAGACTGTCTAGGTGGTTATCATCGAGCAATGCAAGAATTGCATTATTTGCAGATGAGTCGAGTCCAAAGTCATCGGCATGTGCATGTTTCATTTTTGTTGTATCTTATTTGATATTGCATGTAAGGTTATAAGCTCTCGACCCATACTATGTATTCTCTTTACAAAAGAAATCCGAGGAGCCCGGATTTCTTCAATCGCAACGGGGATTTCGGTAATGTTCAAATGTGCTGCTTGGGCGCGGAGCAATAGTTCGCTTTCAATGATTTCATTAAGTGTGCATAACCGTATAAGTGGCTGTACTTTTTTTAATCGAAAAGCTTTCAGACCATGGCTATCGCTATATTCAAAACCAAATGATTTTTTTAGGAGAAACGTAAGAGATTTTGAAGCAATTTTACGAAATAGCGGCCGACTATCAAGCGTTGGGTCTAGTAATTTTGAACCAATCACAAAATCATTTGTATCGCATTCCTTGATGCTATTCTTGATAAAATCCCTGTCTAGCCAATCAGCGTTTAGTAAAATACCAATATCACCCTTTGCCTTCATTATTGCGGTACGGACAGCATTACCAAAACTTGCTTTCTTGAGGGTATGTAATTGTAATTGTGGCATGTCTTCCGCAAGAATAGATAGAGCCTCGTAGGTGCCATCGGTACTCCCATTTTCAACAATTACCACTTCGTAATTCTTATCAAATGTTTTATTGAGCCATTGAATTAGCTCTGGTAAATTGTCATGAACAAATGCTCGCTCGTTATAGACCGGAATCAATACGGATATTTTCGTCATCCTTGGTATTATATATATAATCGAATGAATTAATATACTAGTTGCTCTGAAAAGTGCTCTATAAGAAAATGCAAGACGGTATAAATGAAGAAATTTACAAAAAATGGTGACATCGGCGGTCATTTAACTCGCAACATTATCGTTGCCGTCCTCAGCTTTATCGTAGATTATGGTGTATTTATTTTTCTTAAATCGACTATTTCCGCTTCTAAAGCTCTTATTGCTGGTTATGCTGCAGGCCTGCTCTTAAATTATCTCCTTTCACGCTATTGGGCCTTCCAAGAGACTCGTTTCCGCTCGCAGTTCGTAGAGTTTGCGATGTTCACGATATGCGCGTCCAGCGGGCTTTTGATTGATTTAGTGATATTCACTATTGTGTCTCTACTTTTACCCGATTGGTTGTCTCGTATGATTTCCATTGGTGTAGCGTTTTTCTGGAATTTTATTCTCAAAGAATACATTCTTTTTCGAAAAAAACGCCTGCTTACATTCAAATCAATATCCGTGCATTATTCGAACCTCACAATAAGACAGAGAATATACTTGTACATTCGGTACCGTACAGCCCCATTAGAACTTTTTTCTAGTTTGATACCTCAATCAGCAAAAATAATTCTAGAAATAGGCGCTGGTAGCGGCATCAACCTCGTGGTCGCTGGACTAAATAGCCCAAATCGAATCTTAAGCGCGTATGAACCCGACAAAACCAAAATAAAATTCTTAGAATCGATTGATCGTGGAGTTTCATTAGTCCAATCACTCAAAACAGAAAAGCGCTATGACTCAATAATGATCGTTGATGTCTTGTATCTGCTACCCAAAGAAGAACGTGAAGCCTTGGTTCTAAACGCTTTGTCGCTCTTGAATAAAGGTGGCATACTGGTCATCAAAGAAATGTCTAACAAACCTAGATACAAGGTACTATGGAACGATATCCAAGAATATATATCCGTTCATATTACTAAAATGACATATTCTAAAGGCAGTTTTCAGGTATGGTCAGTCGAAGATATCGCTCAATTTGCAAAGTCTAAGGGTTATACCGCCCATACAACCCGAATAGATCTTCACTACCTCCACCCGCATGCCGTTGTCGTTATAGAATAAATATTAAGGAATTTTCATAGTTTCTGCACAGACATCATTGCACTTCACTGCCCAAGATATAAGCTTCTTCGCCGACAGCTGCGTTGTAATGAGGGAATATGATGCATTGGCCTTTTTTAGTTACACGGTACTCTGTGTCAGAAGTTGAAATCACCGTACCTTCTTGTAGTTTCTGGAAGTTTTTAAAGCCTAGTTTGAGTTTGAATGTTTCATCTGATTTGTACACTATCGATTCGGCTTTTATGACTCGTTTTGGCGTGAATGATGGCTCTATGAACGTATCAGTCATTTTAAAATACTGTAGGAATTGTTTAATCGTCTTCAAGGCAACCTCTTTGTGCTCCTCTGCCTTAGAGATAGGCCCACATTCAACGCAAATGCCTATTTTGCCGTTTTGGTACATGTACCCGTCGGTGGCACCTGGCTCTACTTCAGTCCAATTAGTCGAGATTATACCAACATCAAATGTCTTGGCTATTTCAAGGGCATTATCCTCGCAAATCACAAACGGTTTACCATCGTCGTCATAGAACATATGGAGGTCCAAGAGAGCATCACACTGGTCTAATACAGCCATCAGTTCCCTGGCACGAATGTCTTCCGGACTAGTACCGCTGTTCCCTTCATAGAAACAGCGATTTAAATTTTTGTTGACCATACGTACGCCGGCTTTAATTGCAGGGGGGTTTGCAAATGCGATAAAAAGTTTACCTTTTGTAATTTTTAGAGCTGGGAGTATCGACACTAAAGCCAATACTCCCGCCATTTCATTACCATGTACACCGGCAAATAGTGCTACCGTTGGTCCTGGCAGCGTACCTTTGATTTCTATGATATCTGCAGTAATCATTCTTTTGCTCCAGTATAGATCACTACTCTATCACAGCAACCGTTTGCTGGTTTATGTTTACAGCCTGTACAAAGCCCAAACGCGCTGTCTGGTATCTCACCGTTGACCGCGTCGAGATAGCCGTTTCTATTAAAGATTGAGTTACTCTTTGGGTTTACGAATGCGAATGGTTGCAATCCTTCTCCGAGCAAGTAATCGCTTATCACTTTTACAAGCGAGTTAGCCACACCATGGTTTCTAAATTCTTTTGGCACCCATAAGCTACCTACTTCTGACATCAGCAGTCCTGCCCACTCTATAGGGTCGGTCGAACCAACAAATCCGGCGAGAGTGTCATTTTGCAATGCAACGAAACCGACAAATTTCTTTATCACATCCTCTGGCTGTACAGGGAGCATTTGCGGTATTTCACCAAGCTCTCCGTTGGTATATGCGGCCACCTTGCTGGCAACATCATTTTGCATAGCGTATTCTAAATCGCTAAATTTCTTTATTTCATATTCCATAATTATTTCCATATTTTTCCAAATTAAAAAGCTCCCTAATTGCGGGAGCTGTCTGGAGCCTTATGATTTTAATTTACAAACACATACAAGGACAACTCCCGTGAATACGTGAGCTGCGGCGGTAGTCAAATGAAGTGTTTGAAATAAACATAAAATTACTTTATCATGCTTATTGTATTATGTCTAATTCTTACACATGTATGTGGAGCCAGTCGACACAAATATTGTTTGGCATCACACGATAGGACAACAAAGTATTAGCCTAGCCTATATTCTTGCAAATCCTGTATTTGGGACTACAAAGTTTACGGCCGCTGGACCGACTGGATCGGTAATCGTTCCATTTACGAGGCCGTCCGAATCAAACTCACCACCATCTTTTATAGTATAGGATAGCGTGGTTACTTTGCTTGTTCCGACTGTTTCTGTCCCAAAAACTGCACTGGGAAGAGCGATAAACGAATTGTTAATGAACTTACGAACCTGCCATTGTGACGTATCGTAGACCTTATCGTAGTAGATCTTGATGCTGCCGCTTCCACCGTCATTTAAGCACGACAAGTTAAAGCTCGTTAAGCCTAGGGGGTAGTTAAATAGCTTGTCTGTACCCAAATCAGTAGATTTATTTATTCCTGCCGAGTTAAAGGTTTGGCAATCTCCGCTCGCGGTGATTGTTTGATATGCCTGGCTGCTTAAGGTTGTGTTTGGCAGCGTTAAGACGTTATCTTGTGAGCTATCGGCTATACCGTCGCCATTTCCATCGCCATTATTTGGACCAGCGTCTTCTATGGTATTAGCAATGTTGTCGCTATCTTGAGTTTCGATGGTTTTAACCACATCGGTATAGTTACGGTTGTCTAAGCTGGTGTAATAGATGAATGTCTGCGATGCGCCGGGAGCTAGCGTGCCTACATCAAAAGCTATCGTGATCGCTTGATCAGATGTTTGATCAGTGCCTTTTGGTAGCGCTTCATCATAAGCAAATGGAGTATACGGATCAGTATTGCTAAACCCAAATGTTGATACACGGGCTCGAGCATCACTGCTATAAAATAAAACTGGTGAATCAGTGCCGTTGATAGCTTTAACAGGATCATTGCTATCCGTAAAGTTGGTATCGGCCACGACTACTGCCTTGCCGTCACCCGCTGATTGGGTATATGGGATGGTGTTGTGTGTCGTATAACTACCCTGCTGATAAACAGTGTTGTCTGGGTCAAATGATCGCATAAATCGAACGCTATCGAGGGGTGCATCACTCACATTTTGCAGCGTTACTTGATTTCTAAAGAACGTATCGCCACGCTTAAACGAGATCCTCTGAGTTGTTTTAAGCGTATTATTAAACGTCCCCACACTCTTTGCTTTTAGAGTGTCTCCAGAAGATTGATTAGTAGTGACGTTATCTGGTATATCAAGAGTCGCTCCAACAGGAGCTAATGCTGGCTCGTTTGGTGTCTCTAAGAGTCGATTACTACCTGTCGAAGGTGCACCATCTATCTTATAACCGACGGCCCAGCGATCTTCTGGGTTACCTGGTATCGAGAAATCCATCCGCAGATCAGGAGCAACCCCAAACCCAAGAGGGTTAGTTACCATACCAATACTCTCGGGGTTTTCAAGCGCTGGGAAAGGACCTCCACTAAGAACCGCCGGGTGTCCTGTGGTGCCAAAAAACCCCGTTGGATTAGGAAGTCCCCACGTAGTCCCAAAAGACCCGGGTTTACTAATACCAAGCTCCATATAATCTCCCCCCAGATAGACATCACCGGTTTCTGTATTTGTATATGAATGGGCCCCCACCAAAGCAAATACTTTAGAATTACCTGCAAACAAAACAAAGCTTGCAACAACCAGACTACTTAAAAATAACTTGTGCTTGAACATTACACCCAATCCTATCGTTAGCGCACTCCCTTGTGGTTACTTCCGATTATATCATGCTCATGTTTGTTTGTTATTGATCAATATAAAAAGACCTCTATTGCTAGAGGCTTTATTATTACAATCAGTAAAAACACTTTAAAAGCTTAGTAAGCTTTTGTAGCGCCGTCTTTGACTGCTTTTTCAGCGTTGTCTTTGGACATCATTGCACATACGGTAGTTCCGCATTTAGCGTGCTTCCCTTTGGCCATGTAGCCACCTTTTGCAGTTTGAACAATTTCTGGTGCTGTTAGTTCTACAGCTTTTTCTTTACACTTGACGCAGTATCCTGTAACCATTTCTAGTACTCCTCTAATTGATTGGTTAATAACAAAACCTAGTATAGCCCTTCTTTGGGATATTCACTAGCGCATAGGTAAAAAGTACAATCTATCGAGGGTTCGCACTGAGGTACGTGGGACAATAGATGAGCCTCCGACTCACGTTGCCTCACATGCTCGGAGTAAACTCCTGCACCTGTTCGTTACGAACAAACTCGGTCCTTCGGACTCCGAGTTTAGGCTCGGCAGCTGTGCCAAAATAAAAACTCCCGAATGGGAGTACTTATTTTGGTGCGGGTGACGAGACTCAAACTCGTGGCCTCTTCCTTGGCAAGGAAGCGCTCTATCAACTGAGCTACACCCGCTTAACAGAGTGAGATTATATAGTAAAAAGCGGATGTACTCAAGGGCTTGACCAGCTACAAAGTATTTTCGGTGAGGTCGAAGCGAAATGTTGGCTTGAGGGTGTCGGGAAGACGCTGGTAACGTTCTTCTTGGGAAAGTTGAACAAAATCATTTTCTGATGCGTGGAAACCTAGTTCGGGTAGCACGATTGCATCGACATATCTGTCGTACTGGTTTTCGCGAAGACACAGCACAGGGAATCCTTGCTGCAACTCACGTGGCATGGCAGAATTACCTTCGTTCCAACGTAAGCTCATTGCCATTCGTGCTATTCCCTGTTGAAGTTGTTCAACTCTGTATGTTGTTGGCTCTGGATTTCGCTCATGCCTGCCTGTTGTTGCATTAACACGAAGCAAGTCACTTAAGATCAGGCGAGATCCTTCGACGTCTATCATTGCCGTTCTAGTAAGCATTTTTACAAACGTTTCGTCGACAGCATCGGCAGCCCGTTGTTCAATCACAACGCACGAGGTATATTGGTTTCTTGTTAAATATAGTTCACTCATTGATTATTTTCCGTTTTTAGTTATTGTCTTGGTCCTAGTGCTCTAGATGAATTTTTATGTGGTAATAAAAAATCCCGCCGGAGCGGGATATGAAAAAAGACCGCTATCGGCTAGAGCAGAGGCTTTGTCTTCTTAATCAAATTGATCAAATTCATAAACAGTATTGTGACATACTAAACCGAAAGTTGTCAAATAATTGTATCTTGAGGCTTATTCTGTATTAATTGAATCTTTCGACTAACTATTATAGTTCGAATGTGATCTTGAATCGACGATAATACTGTATATCCCCCAAATCCCAATTGCGACGAGCGGGATGCCGAGTGCGTAACGTAATAACTGAATTTGAATTCTGCCTGTGGCACGAGCCATGGCGTACAATCCAAGCATTATAAAACTTCCAACTGCTGGCCATGAACGGTTTGGTAGCCCTGCAATAATAACCCCAATGATGATAGACAGTAGCCCGTAGCCATAGGCTTGTGTGCTCGAAATATTCCATTTATTTCGCAGTATGAACAATCCTGCCGCGATACTAACGATTATTGCGAGTGCTCTCAAAACAGTATTTGCAATATTTTTCATAATTCCATCGTACTCCAATTTCAATACTGGCGCTATAAAGTAAGCTTACAAGAGCTGTCGACTTCTTGATGAAATTTACTTGACTTTTTTAGTCTTCTTTTTCTCAATTCGGACGACCACTCTATATGATTGAGTGTATTTCTCAATAATCAGAAGCAAAAACCAACATACAATTGCTCCTAACCCAACGGCGACAGATATCTTTGTATATGGTCCTACAAAACCGCTATACAATGCTCCTAGCAAAGATTGGGTGGGCGCGTCCTTGGCTACAGAGAGAACAGACGGTTTCACAAGAGGCCCTATCATGCTAGAAACGACTGCGGTAGCAGCCACAACGAGTAGCACTATGCGGCTCCTTAAAAGGTAATGACCTTGTCCGCCTCGTCTAATCCAAATGAGCAACATAGAACTGGCAATCCCAAACGTGAGTGGGCCAATCCATAGAAGCCAGATGCTATACGAATAAAAATTAGGAATTTTTGCTGTATCAAGAACCTTAATAGAGTCGGGTATGTCGGATATCTTGAAATCTGATTCAAGCCCTGCCGCTCCGGCAACTTTGACTGATGCATTTAGTAACGGTTTGACTTGTCGCAAATCCAAAACAATTGGTGGTTTCTGCGGGGTGGTCAGAAGTATTTGAATATTTTCTATCGTA